>Ga0114950_10004862_pt1 | contig 10449 bp, 9 predicted proteins | sample N075metaG_FD_83503 | JGI IMG/M metagenome (GOLD analysis project Ga0114950, IMG submission 83503) | Deep subsurface microbial communities from Kermadec Trench to uncover new lineages of life (NeLLi) - N075 metaG | ecosystem: Environmental > Aquatic > Marine > Ocean trench > Sediment | place... | reverse complement strand
TACTTCGCGACTAGTATTCAATGGTCGATATTATTCGCTGCAAAATTGTATCGTAATACGATTTGCCGATTTTATGAAGCGCCCTGAAGCGTCATTTATTTTCGCAGTTCAATATTGCCGAGCGCTGCCGTACTCAGACAGGGGACGTCTTATTTCTTTCAAAGACTTATCAGCTGACTGAGGGAAATATGCGGGACCCGCCGATCCCAGGCAGTGCTCTATTGGTCCAATCGTTGACAGGTTGCGCGTTTCGAACAGCGAAGATCACTACTGAGGGAAATGTTGATCGGGGTGAGAAGATTAATGACGGGCGTCCTGCCCGCCATCCTGCGGGCGCGCGTCGCGCGTTTAAATTTGCTCCCGGCAAATTTGTCGAACCTCAACAATCAGCTCCATCACAACCGACCTCTCAACGAAAAAAGGCCGCTTGTTTCTTGCGAAAGCGACCTTTTTTATCATGACTGGTCGGGGTGAGAAGATTCGAACTTCCGGCCCCTGCCTCCCGAAGACAGTTGGGCGTTTATAAGTATTTGTAATTAATAGGCATACTGGAGACGCCCGTGGACGTAAGTGCCTAACAAGTCATAACGGGTCAGGACTGATCCCGGCAATTTTCCGGCACTCCAAATGTGGCGGTTAGCCCTACGGTGCCCGTGCCTCGAATTAGCGAGAAGCGTCGTTACGATTGCCAAACCGTTGATTTTGCGGTGAGTTACGCATTGAAATATTATTTCGCCACCCACAGTGCTTCCCACATTTGTGTGAGCCGATTACAGGATCGGATCTATCGAAAACAGTTTGATCAACCCGAGTTTGAACCGCTTGCCGCGACTGACTTCCCGGTCCGGATTAAAACTGGACGTCGTCCTCCAGCTGTTCTCGGGTTGAATATCCCTTTCGATGCTTTGCGTTAGTTGCTGACCCAACTGCCGACTGTCAACTAGTATGCCGACCTCCGTGTTCAAATTTGCAGATCGCGGGTCGAGATTAAAAGTACCGATAAAGACCTTGGTATCGTCGATCACCATACTCTTGGCGTGAATCGCAAAAATGGGGTTTTTGTGTGCCAGTTGTGGGTAGCGCGCAACCAGCTCCGTCTGAATTTGTGGGTGCGGTTTGTATTCGTAGAGCTCGATTCCTGCATCGATCAGTCTGGGTCGTTGTTTGTGGTAACCACTGAAGGCGGCCAGGTTGTCCGTCGACGCCAATGAGTTAGTTGAAATACGAATTCTTACGCCACGCTTGCGCAGTTCAACGAACAGTTCAATACCTCCCTCCGGCAGAATCAAGTACGGGGACTGAATAAGTACTGAGCGCGTTGCGCCTTTTATCGCAGAAACAAGCACTTGTGTCGATTCACCGCCGCCGGACAATCCGGATTCTCCGGTATTCTTGCCCGGTTGGTCGCTTATGAATTGAACGTCCTCCCAAACCATCGCCTGCAACAATTGAGGGAAGTATTTCGGCATGACTTCAATTGCATTCCGTATTGCCGGTTCAAAATTTGTCGGATCACTGGCATATGCATGCAGTTCCTCGTATCTATGCTGCGCTTCGTCTTCAGATAACCGTTTATCCAAATCTTCAAGCAACTGCTCAACCGGTACTGCCAGGGGGCTCTCCCAAAATTCATTGAAGTTGATACTCATATCTTGAACAGCTAATCCGAGAAGGAGGACATCCCTGTCACGAAAGTTGTACTCGTGATCAAAATCAAAGTATTCATCAGCCATGTTGCGGCCGCCGGTTATACCGACCAGGCCGTCAAAAATAGCTGTCTTGTCATGCATGCGCTGATTGGTGTCGCGGAAAGTGAAGGCGGAATTTAAGATTCGGCGGAAAAGCGAGGTACCTACGGTGTATTTCGGGTTGTAAATTCGAATATCGATGTTGGCGTGGGCTGCAAGCAGAACCAGCGTCGTGTCTTTGGCGTCAATCAGAAAATCGTCGACCAGAACCCGTATCCTCACTCCCCGATCGGCTGCTCGCAACAGCATTTCAGTCGCGAGTATTCCGATATTGTCAGTGCTCCATATGAAATACTGGATATCTATTGTTTTTTTGGCATGCTGCGCCAACCAGGCGCGTCCCATCAACGCTTCCTCGCCCTTTTCGAGGATATAAACACCGGTTCGTTCAGCCATGAACGCTTCACACGGCTCGCAGTTAACAGTAACCCAGTCCTCTAAAGACTGGCCTGACGCGTACAAAGGCATCAGCAGCAACAAAAAGAGACTGACCAGCGCAGCGCGACCGCGTTTCAGGTTGCAGACAGCGTTTATATTCATCGTCATACCAAAGCTATTGTGCGGGCGTGCAAAGTTTACAGCAGTATGACCCCGTCGTGTTTGACCGGTGGATTGCTGTCATTTTGGGCTAGGGCCTGATTCCAACTAACCAACAAACGAAACCCGCGCGGCGTGTTTTCCCTGTGCCGGGCCCTTGTCGGGATGAGCGAGCCTGCAGGGCTGAACCGTGTTGTCATTTCCGCCCCTGGCCACCAAACTATGGGCAGTTGGCACAATCCGGCGTATCGAGTTGTGTCACTCACGTGGATGCATGACCAATCACTCAACTGACGGTACAGTTTGCAGTGTCTTGGCTGATATAAGATGGGAGACATGGTTATCGCACGGGCAATTATCCGGTACGCTTTAGGCCTATGTCTGGTCGGCTTGCTGGCTCTATTGGTTATCGATGGCGATCCGATCGGAATGTTCACGGGCAGGATCGCAGCGCGTTCGTCGGCGCTTGAACCTTTTGATGTCAAAGAACTGAGTTCGGCGGATCGGGGACTGGTCTATTTTGCATTTGGCGATTTCTCAGGGCTGTCGTCGGACACGCTCAGGGTTTCGGCAGCACCCTGGACGGTAACCACGGCTGCGCTCGCGCTGCATGCGGCAGATGGAAATGTTGATCGCGTCAGTTCGAACTTGGTCTCCGAAATCTTTCGTGGATTTGGCTTCCATACACCGCGGGAAATTGGCAATTGGCCTGCTGATCTTCCGCGACCGGAATTGACTTATCCGCTGGGCCAGAATGTCGGCACCGCCAGTCGCCTGCTTCCCCCCATCGCCATCACGATCGGCAATTTTGGATGCCCGGCGTGCCACAGCAGCGTCATGTACGACAAGAATGGCCGGCCCGATCCGACACACGTGTGGCTGGGCGCGCCAAATACGTCGATCAATTTGCAGGCCTACACCGATGCCCTCTACGACTCCCTGCGCACCTATACCAATGAAGCGCAGGACGATCTCCTCTGGCACGCGATCGAGAAGCTGCATCCCGACCTGTCGGTCCGGGAACGATTGACCCTGGAATTTGCGATCCTGCCCCTGCTGCGCCGACAGCTTGCCGAACTCGAGGCGACGATCGGCCGCCTGCTTCCTTATCGTGGATCCTTAGCGGGTGCGACGAACGGTTTGGATTCGCTTAGAGCGCGTTTGAACCTCATTCCGCCAGGCTCATTGGTTGAGAAGAGCGTGTTCAATTCGGTACCTGATCTGGGTGGCCGGCTTTATCGCGATCGGTTCCTGAATACCGGCGCATACACGACGCCGGGCCATGAAGAGCCGAGGGAGATCCAGGCGGAAAACATAACGCCGGCGCATCGCCGACGGCTTGCAGCGATCGTTGCCTATTTCACGGTTCCCAGCATGGGTGTGACGCCCGAGACCGCGATCAGTCATATCGGTGATGTGGAAGACGTTATGGCTTGGATGGCCGACTATCGTCCGCAGCCTTTTCCAAGGCAATTGGATCGAAATCTGCTGGCGGAAGGCCGCGATGTCTATGCGGCACACTGTGCATCCTGCCACGGCGTGTATGACGACAATCTCGACAGTCCGCGCATCGTCAGTTTCCCAAACTGGCTTGGCGATGTGGGCACCGATCCACGGCGATTGGAACTTTTCGGCCAAGACGTTGCCGACGCCCTCAATCAGTCGGTTTATGGTGTCTACATTCATGCGCGAACGTCGACGGAATATTCCGCACCGCCCCTAACCGGCCTTTGGGCCAGTGCACCTTATTTCCATAATGGCAGCGTGCCGACATTGCGGGCGCTAATGTACGCCGATGAGCGACCGCAGAAGTTCAAGGTCGGTGGGCACGCCGTCGATCTCGACACCGTGGGTATTGCCGGTGCTATGGATGTCGATGGCGAATGGCACTACCCGCCGGACGTGACGCCCTGGTCCACACCTGCTGAGGTGGATACGACCGCGTTCGGGCTCGGCAATGACGGACATGAAGCCGAGTTCACACCGCTGAACGACGCTGAGAAGCGAGCGCTCCTTGAGTATCTGAAAGCGCTTTAGCCGATGATCAAATCGCTCAGCGGGAGGCGGGCAGACACGGGTCTACGGTGGGAAGATGGTCCGCCCAAACGAAAGACGTTGATCAGCCTGTGTCCAGGCGGAATATTAAAATGAGCGATGCACGTTCTCGCGGCTTCCGGGTCGTCGGCAAGGACGGCCATCGGCCAGGCGACGAGGCCAATTCGTGTGAAGTTGAGCCAGCAGCGATAGAAGGCGCGTCCCATATCGATCGGTGACGTTCCATCCTGCACGGAAAAGAAAGCAATACCGGAGGCCGATAGGGTTTTCTCACGCTCACTGATCATCATCTTGGCGAGGCGCAGCGCATCGATGCCCTCGAAGATTGGATGGCGCAGCGTAAACCCCGCCACCCATCCCTCAATGGGAGAGAGCTGCATCGCGTCCAGATTCAGGCCATCCACCGACCATTGGGGATGACGCTTCGAGAGGCGCATGTAGGAGACCAGTTCTTCTCGGTAGAGTCGGTCACGAAAGACCGCGAGGCTCAGGGTATCATTGAGGTCGGCGATAAACGCCAGGTCCGACCGGTCGCTAACCAGTGTGATGGTCTCATTATTTGTCGCCCAGTCAGACAAGGACTTAATCACCACTTCAGAGACCGGGTCAAAAATCCCTCGCCAGGTGAATCGTTGATCGACGAACGGCGCGAGCGGGTCGATATCGGCTTCGCCCAGCGTCAATTTGGCGGCAATGGTTAGTTCGGGGCGCGGCCCTGCGCCTCGCGTTTCCCAAAGGTCGTCGACCGATACTATTCCCGCGCCGTGCCGGGATAACGCGATGGCCGTTCCTTCCAATGCTGCACCACATGAAACGCCCGCGTCCTGTCTCGACGGATCGCCGACCTTAAGAAGGCGGTTTTCATCGACATAAAGCGTGATTGCCCGTTCGCTGAACGACCATCGGGTCGGCTGCGTATTGTGGACGGAGGGGGCAAGATTGGCCTCCGTCACCACCGTCTTTTGCAGTTCAGGCGTCAAAGTCAGGTCGCCGCTTCAAGACTTTTGCGATAGAGGTGCACGCGATGCAACGGGATCGCACCCATCTTCTCCTTTTGGCGCAGGATTGCCTTATTGCTATCGCTAATCCACGTATTTCCGCAAGATTCATACCCTGCGTCGCACATGGCGGTCGTCACCCTGTGGAGCAAAAGCGAATTGACGCCTTGGCCCTGCAGCTCCGGGATCACCCCGGAGTAGATCAACACGGCGCGTTTTCGCCTTAGGCGGTGCATGAGGAAATGAAACGGGAATGACCACCCCATCCGCGATCGCACCTTCTGCAACAGGGGATTGAGGTCTGGGATACAAATGATGCAGGCGACGGGCTTACCGCTGTGGTGCAGCACGGCCGAGATTCTTGGGTCCATGATCCACTTCATGTCCTTTGACTGAAAGTGATACTCCTCTTCCGTCACCGGCACGAATTGCGGGTTCGTGGCGAATGACGCGTTCAGAATCGCCCGCGCGTCCTCAAGCCGGTCGGCGATAGTCCTTGTGTTGATCGGCGCGAACTCGAAATCCGGATCATTCAGAATGTCCTTTTTCGCCGGATCGAGTTCCACAGCGCGGTAGGAGTCATCGAACCGCGTCTCAAATGTAGTCATTGGAAACTCGGGCTGATACCCGGCCCGTTCTAGCAGCTTGTGAATATGAGGCGGGCTGTAGACCAGATCGGTGTAGGGCGGGTGTTCGAACCCGGATGTGACCACCCCAATCTGTTGCATAGCGGTCAAATTGTAGTTGCCGACGATGGATGCAAGGCCACGCGCTTGTGCCCATCGCTCTGCCGCGTCGAGGAGCGCCTTGGCTGCCTCGTCATCATCTGCGCAGTCGAAATATCCGAAGTAGGCCTGGTTGACTTCGTATGCCTCATTACTCTCGGCGTGAACATGCGCGGTTATTCGTCCCAGAACTTCGTCGTCGCGATGTGCAGTGAAATAGGTCAACTCGCTCTTGCCCTTGAATAATGGATTTTCATCCTTCGAAAGGAAACGCTTTAGGTCACTCTTCATGGGTGAGACATAGAGACTGTCCGGCCCGTAGGCTGAAAACGGCGCTTCAAAAAAAGCTCCAAAGTCCTCCCGACGTAGATCAACCATCGTTACCGCTTCCTTGTATTAGTAATGCAATTCGTGACAACAGGAGAAGGTTGTCCTCCTCAGACCGATCGGAACCGAGCATTGTGGTTTCACACAACAAAATGCGGGGCGGCGCCGTTCCAATATTAACGGCGTGCGTCAACTGATAAGCTGTGAGCAATGACAAAGCGGCGCCGCGATCCGGTGGTAGGTTTCCCTTTGTGCGCATTTCTTCGAGAACCCCCCGCGAGACGACAGGCGCTATTTTCAGCAACTCAAGCACTTCCGGTGGTACATCTTTCTTCAATTCGTCGCCTTCGATCAGGCGACTGCTCTTGAGCAAGCGATGCTGTTGCAGATCACTCAGGAACTCGTGGATGCTCCCGGTGCGCGCATGTGCGAGTAATCCGGACAGCGGCAACATGGCTTTATCCCTCACTAATCGTCGCAGATGGCCGAAGCACATCAATGCAATCGCAAACGCCATCAGGCAAACCCATAGTTCGAGTCCCTGTCGCGAAGAGACTTCGAACAAGGCGCCCGTCAACGCCAAAAGGACCAGCGAGATGCCGGCAGCGGCAGACAAATCGAGCAGATACCCAGACAGCCTGGGCCTGCCACTCACACCGCGAATTGCAGCGAGTGTCAGACTCAGAACACCGAGCGCGCCCATACCGACTAGCTGCTCGTAGCGGTTATCTAGGAAATCGGTCGCTGCAAAAGGGATGAGAATGACAAAGCCGAGCAGCAGGCTGGTCACCCGCTCGTTTTCATTGGTCATCAGCGAACCACGATCGCGAAAAATAAATAAGCCCAGAGCGAGAGCCAGGCACAAGACCAACACGACACCCATCGCCGGGACTCGGACTATGTCGAGCAAATTGAGCCTGAGGATTGCCAGCAGGCCGATTGACACGCTCCCAAGGATGCAGGCGAGTTTCATCCAGACGGGGGCATGACGGCGTATCAGACTCTCTGCCATTAGCAGAACCAGAACCGGCAGTGTGGCGACGACCAGTTCGAGTGCAACGTTGACAAGGCCGGCGTCCGAGAAGCGATCCATTGTGCGCAAGCCGAGCAATGCAGCGACCGCGATTGCGCTTTTCAGGACGTAACTCTCCGCTCGCAGACGATGTCGTCTGAACAACACAATTCCCAGCCCCGCAGTGCATAGCAGCGCCATGCCGTCGGCGAACGTATAAACGATCTGATCCGCTGTCAGGGTCACGTGGCCAGTATCCTGCCGAGAAACCGGCGCACCAGCAGCCCCATCAGAACCGCGGCCGGCCAGGGCAAAGGCCGTTCGGTCCGTCCGGTATAGGGATTGAAAAAATACCCTCGATCGTCCGTCTTCGTTGTTTGGTCCAACAGTAAAGCGAGCGCTTCATAGGCCATCAGATTGCCGGTGGTGATAACCATCGGCGCAAACGAAAAGCGGCTGCGTTTGCCGGCGGCGAATTCGGCGGCGATATTGAGGTCCACATACTTGCGGCTCGACGAATGCGTGAGAACATATTCGAGTTCCTTTCTCACACAGGTCTGTACCATCTCGTCGGTAATGTCTTCCGGCGGGCATCCGACGGTGGGATATGCCAGGCGCTCTTCCGGCCGCTGTGCGTTTGGTCGAACCAAATAGACCGATGGCAAGCTTGCGGCGTAGGCGTCGATCACCGTCGCTCCCGCATGCTGCGCCGCCCTGTACAACGCCACGGTGGCCCGCGTGTCGTCTGTACCGTTGATGATGATTGAATAGGTTTGCGTGATCGTGTCGAGCAAGGAGGTCCACTCCGCTCCGAACGTTTTAAGCTTGATTTCCGGGTTTATCCGCTTAGCCATGTCGACGGTCGCTGCTACTTTGGAGACACCAACCGTCTCCATGGTTGCCGCGACCTGCCGATTGAGATTTGAAATCTCAAAATGATCGATATCCGCAATACCGATATGGCCCACGCCAGCACGCACAAGCGAAGCAAATGCGGCTCCGCCCATGCCGCCGACACCGGCAATGAACAGGCGACCCTTGCGCAACTGATCCTGCTGATCAGGCGTGACAAAACCAATATTTCTGGTGGTGAACTCGGCGTAGGAGAATGACATCAAGAAGACCTCGCGGGACGAAGATTCTTATAGGGGCGTGAGGCGTCCAGCCAATGGACAAACGGCAAAATTACCGACTGCACCAGCATGAAGGCGAAGGATGCCGCCAAGGTGGTGAGAGACCGCTTAGGTACATTCTTCATGATGAACGTACGGGCAGATGCCATTGAGAGCTGACCGATCTGCAGGAAATCGTCACCTCGCCCATAGTCGAGTTCGCGCCCACAGATATCGTTGAACTCAGGATCGCGGTGCTTGGCACAATCCTCAAAGGTCTTCTTTAGATCGTCGGACCCTCCGGTATATGAATTCCGGATCACGAATCGCTCCTCATCAAAGTCGGCATCGTCACCCACGCCAAAAACATCCGCATGCTCAGTCATAATCTGGCGAGCGAGCGCAGTATGCTCGTAGGTGCGGCGATCGGCCGGCCGGCCGGGAAATGTGCCGGTGAAATTCGTGGTGACCATGCCGAAGATTGCGGGCACCTGTGTGACATTCGAGACCCAAATGGGGCGTAAGCCACCGCGCAGATATACCATGAAACAGGTCAGTCCATAGAGCACCCAGGACAGCCCCTTGCTGCGGGCGCCTGGATCGACCATCACCAGGCCAAGGTGCATGAGGTCGATAGATTCCCCATGCAGCAGGAGTGGTATCAAACTGAGAACATTGAAAGCAATGGGCGCGTCGGTCTTGCGATCTCGCACTAGCGTTATGATGCAGGCTCTCAGCCGCTCCTGATCGCCCCCCAGCACACCATAACGCAATGCCCCTTCAGGCAACGTCTTGCGGGCAACGGTTTGCAGATCCTTCAAGAGTAAAGCAAGGTCGGCCTCGGTCATCCACATGCCAGGTCGCTCATAAATGAAGACCCGCGTATTCTTCGTCGCGGAAAACTCGAAATACAGATGCTTCCTGGTCAGTGTCCGCCAGATATTCATTATTGCCCCCAGTCAAAAGCATACATGGCAATGCACTTGCGTAAAACTAAGAATCGCTTTAGTTGCGATACTATCTCACTCAACGCAGCATGAATTTTTAATGACCGCTTATGCCTAGGACCGGCCGGCAAAAATAGTAAAATTCCGACAGGCAGAAAACGACCCACAGCGGACATAGCTACCTGCCAATCCAAGCGGCACAAATCCACGGTATACGCCTCTCAGCTACCGCCCCCTTACTGGCGCTGGCATGCTATCTTCACTTGAAAAGGCCGAGATTCGGCAGGATATGCGCGGTGTATCACCAATGAGACTCACCTATCGTTTGTCCAGTACCACTACGTCATCATGCGGACGGGGTGAACGGATGCGAAGGCCGGGGGGCTGCCTGACGCGAGCGACCCACCGTCTCGACGTCAGGGCCGTGGCGATTGGGTGTGCCCTGTTCGCGGCCGGGTGCGCCAGCACCTCTATGCCGGGCCTCGCAACGCTCGACGGCGCGCCTCCCGTCGTGATCGCACACCGCGGGGCATCAGGCTATCTGGCCGAGGAGACGCTCGAGGCCTACCAGAAGGCCATCGAGATGGGTGCCAGCGTTATCGAGTTCGACGTGATCACCACTAAGGATGGTGTCCTGATCGCTCGTCACGACCCCAATTTGGGAATCAGCACCGACGTGGCCCAGCGTCCCGAGTTCACCTCGCGCAAGCGGACGGTGCGCGTGGACGGCCAGGAGCAGGAGGGTTGGTTCGTGAGCGACTTCACGCTGGCGGAGATCAAGACGCTGCGCGCCACGGCGTCGCACGCGTCGGCCTCGGACGACGGGCCCGCGGCGCCACGGGTCGCGACGATCCGGGAGATCATCGACCTGGCGCGAAGCGCGACGCGAGAGACGGGGCGCACGATCTGGATCTATGCCGAGACCAAGAACCCGAGCTATCACCGTGCGCTCGGGCTAGCGCTGGAGGACCCACTGCTGGAGATGCTC
>Ga0114950_10004860_pt1 | contig 10453 bp, 6 predicted proteins | sample N075metaG_FD_83503 | JGI IMG/M metagenome (GOLD analysis project Ga0114950, IMG submission 83503) | Deep subsurface microbial communities from Kermadec Trench to uncover new lineages of life (NeLLi) - N075 metaG | ecosystem: Environmental > Aquatic > Marine > Ocean trench > Sediment | place... | reverse complement strand
GAAGTACTCAGCCGTATCCTGGCGAGGCTCACGATTCTCGATAACGTGGTTTCGGCGCGTCGCAGGAACTGACCGGAACAGACCGGCCTGGTGTGGCTAGGCAGCCTGGCCGGACCCGGCAGATGGGCGGGACAGGGCCTGTTCCAACGCGATGCGGGCGGCTTCAAAGGAAAAATGTTCCTCTACGTTCCGCAGTCCGCCCGACGAGAGACGACTCCACAGTTCCGAATCCTGGTGCAGGCGGATCACCGCATCGGCAAAGGCCCGCGCGTCATCGGCGATCAGCACATCACGCTCGTTCTCGAGGAACATGCCTTCGCAGGCCGGGGTCGTGGCGACCACCGGCAGACCATAGCTCATGCTGGTGTTGATCTTGCCCTTGACGCCGGCCCCGTAGCGCAGCGGCGCAACGGATAGACGGCAGCCGTTCAGATAGCCGCTAATGTCCGGAACAAAACCGGTCACGATGACGCCGTCGCGTTCCCCCAGACGCCGCACCGACTCGGGCACGCGGCTCCCGATCACGTACAGGTTCAGATCCGGAATGCTCTCGCGTACCAATGGAAAGATCTCGCCGATAAACCACAGCACGGCATCCGTGTTGGGTGGGTGCTGGAAACCGCCTACGAACATGATGTCGCGGCGGTCCGCGAAATCCGACTGACAACCGACCACCGGATGCACGTTTGACAGGATTTTCACGCACGACCCGGGCGCGTCGCTCGCCAGCACTTCTTTTTCCGCCGAACTCACGACCAGGGTCACGTCGGCTTCGCGGACGACGGCCAGTTCGTCGCGCCGCGTTTTCTCAGCGGCGGCCAGCAACGACGGGGCGTTTTCCAGTTCAGCCATGCGTTCCTCGCGCAGATAGTGCAGGTCCACCGTATCGAACACGAAAAGCGCTTTCCGGGCGTATTGACGGATCAGGGGCACATAGCTGCGGGCAATGTAATAACGGCTTACCAGGATGGCGTCGAACTGGCTGCCGTTGTGGCGCAGATATTCGGCGGGCGATGACAGCCACGGGTAGTACAACACCTCCACGCCCAGGCGCTGAAGATCCTCGGTGTAACGGTCTTCACGCATCAGGTTGTCGGCAAAGAAGGTTACCTTGTAACCGGATCGCAGCAACACTCGAAACAGGTTGAGCACCCGCACCGAACCCGAGTCGTGATCCGGGCGTGGCACCGTTGCATCGATCACCAGCAGATGGCGTGTTCGGCCCCGTTCCTTGGCGATTTCGTTATCGGTGCCTGCGGGGTGTTGTTCCTTCAGCGCGTCCGCCCACTTATCACTAAACCTCCGTTGGTTGATGACCTGGTAACGCTTCGTCCCGCTGTCTGTGTCCGTGCCGCCGGTGACGCCTTCATAATGAATAATCCTCGCTGCCGGCTGGTAGATGACCTGCTTGCCGACGGAGCGCACTTTGAACGCCAGGTCGGTGTCCTCGTAGTAGGCCGGTGCATAACGGGCGTCAAAATTTCCGAGTTCCTTGAAAAGGGCGGCTGGGACCATCAGGCAGGCGCCGGAGCAGTAGTCCACGGCACGGGCGTAGCAGTACTTCGGGTCTTCCGGGTCCTCGAAGCGGCCGTAGTTCCAACCGGATCCGTCGCTGAAAACGATGCTGCCCGCTTCCTGCAAACGGCCGTTGGGATAGAGGAGTTTCGCGCCCACCAGACCGGCGTCGGGAAATTCCTCGAAGGTGTCGAGCATGGCGTCCAGCCAGCCGGGTGTCACCACCGTGTCGTTGTTCAAAAAAAGCACATAGACGCCGCGGGCGAGTTCAGCGCCGGCGTTACAGGTACCGATGAAGCCAAGGTTTTCTTCGTTTCGGTGCGTCCGGATGCCGGCCATGAGTTCGAGTAACTCGGGGGTTTCGTCCGTGGAAGCATCGTCCACAACGATGACTTCGAAGGATGCCGTGACCGGGCTCTCCAGCAGCGATTTCAGACAGGCATAGGTGTGTTTGTAGTGGTTGTGCACCGGGATCACGATGGAGACCGCCGGGTCGTCCGGCGAGTCGAAGCGCAGGGGTTCGATCGGTTGATCCAGATCCGGGAGCTCGGGCATGCGCGATGGCGTTTCGCCCCGTTGCAGCCAGTCAACGGCGCGCCGCGCCGTGCCGCGCACCCCGCGCGTGCGCAGGCTGAGCGCACCGCGCCGCGCCAGTGAGGTGGTTCTGGTGGCGCCGTAACGTGCCGCTCGAAACCGTTCCACGATCCAGCGCATGGGTGCGGTCAACTTCCACGAGGTGCTGTTCAGGAGTGATACGACACGTTCATTCAGGGTTCCGATGTGTTCATTGAGGCGGCCGATTTCGGTTGCTGAGGTGGAACGCGCGTGGTCCAACTCCTTTTCCAGCGCTATCGCCCAGCGGCTGCGCTTCTCGAGATCCGCGTCCAGCCGCGTGGCCCATTCGGCGCGCACTTTCAGTTCTTGTTCGTGCCGGGATATTTCGTGCCGCTGCTCACCCACCACCGTCTGGGCCAGGTGCAGCTGATCGAAGGTTTCGCTGTAGCGGTAGTCGTCGGCGGACGGTGAACGCAGCGGATAGCGCAGTTCAGCGACCGTGGCGAGCGGGAGCGCCTCGTGATAAGCGGACACCATGTCAACCGAGGTGGGCAATTGGACCCCGGACAGCCGCGAGCGTACTTGCGCCAGCCGCCCGGGATCATCAATGAACGTTCTCAATATGCTGATAAGGGATTCGGGTTCCGGGTCAATGAGAAAACCCGTGACGCCGTCTTCAATGCGTTCGGCAAAGCTGCCCCGGCGGGTGGCGACGGGTGGAACACCCAAAGCCATGAGTTCGCTCAGGGTGTAACTGAAACTCTCGGGAACGATGGACAGCAGCAAGCCGACGTGAGGTGCGATGTCGCGCATGAGACCGGACAGTTCTTCGCGCCGGTAATCTTCGATGACCCGGATGCCGGGGAGGCTGCGCAGCGAGCGTCCTTCACGGCCACAGCCCAGCAGGGTGATCTCGGCAAATTCCTGCAAGGCAGGCAACGCCGCGCGCAGCAGTTCGCGGCCCTTCTCGGTCTTTAACCTTCCGGGTACGACGATCCGCAGGGGTGCGGCGGCATCCGGCGCCTGCAACGCGGTCAGTGGCATGCTGCCATGGGGAATGATCGAGAAAGTCCGTGGATCGAATCGTTTGTCGAGTTTCGCCAGGTTGTCCGCTACCGAGCGGGACGGGCTGATCAGACCCACGTCGTTTTCATTCAGCGCGCCAAGGAAGGCGTCGCGCAACTTCAGCCAGTATCCGGGCTCCGCGGGTCGGAACATCCGGTTGAAGGGATTGTCCGCGAAACAGCGCGTCAGGCGTTTTTTGTCACAACACGGACAGACCTCGTCGAAATAGGCGTTGAGCGCGGGGCAGACCGGATAGTAGTCGTGAAAAACCATGCGCGTGGGCAAACCCGTACGCAGGGCATCGAGGCTGTGGCCGATCAGGGAAGACACCAGGACGGCGTCGACGCTGTAGTCCTCCGTGATCTGCTGCACGATGCGGTGGTAGGCCGGGTGGGTGTCTACCGTGGCGTCGATCGGTATGGGCAATACCCAGCGACCCAACAGCGGCCCCTTTCCGTCAGCGGCGCTCAGTTCGAGCACCTGGCCATAGCTCTTGCGGTGCCACTGGCCGGCGGAGCGCAACACCAGGTTGACGCGGCTGGCGTCGTGTTGCGCGTAATCTTTTATCCACTGCTGGATGCCGCCGCCCCAACTGTGAGCGATGTGCAGCTGGACCGGTTCCGGCCCGAGTCCCGGGCATACGCCTCGCGATTGACCGTCGTGCAGGGCGTGACCCACCGCGTAACGCAGCGGCGCCAGGAACGGCGCCGGGTCGCGTTGATCCGGGTCGCGCTCGTCGGGTGGCACGGCGTATTCGCCGTCGCTGCGTGAGATGCAGGCGTGATCGCAAACAGTCAGTCGCCAACCGCCACCCGATAACATCGCAGTCAGTCCCGGGTCGGATTTGTCGAGCGAAGAAACAGCGTCGGCGCGGATCAGCACGCAGTCATCCAGCACCGCGTGCGTATCGAACCAGCTTCTCCCCGACAGATCGAAAACCAGCCGGTCGAGCTCTTCCGTTGATGGCATTTGCTGCCTGGCCGTATTCCAGCCTGGGGGGAACGGTGACAGGTGGGGGTCGGTGGCGCTCAGAGGGGAAACCGCGCCGATATCGGCCCGACTGTGCAGAACCCGTTGCAGCCGCCCCTCGAGACGGTCGGGCAGATCCATGCCGGCGCGCATCAGCAGCAGATCGCGTCCCGGGTATTTCTCTGCGGCGGCCGTGAGGAGTTGCACGGGCCCGGCATCCTCCGACAGTCCCAGAGACTCAACTCCAGGATGCTCCGTACAGGCCAGTATCGCTTCGAAACGATTCGCCAGAAGGTCATTCACTTCTGGCGCCGTGCCCAGCAGGCAGAGACAGATTTCTGTTTTTCGTTTTTCGGTCATCTTTTGATCAGCCGGGCCTGTTCATCATGAACGTTTCATCGTGATGCCGAGGGGGAAAACAAAGGGCCTGGCTCGGCCAGGCCCCCCAAGTGATCATGTTGTCCCGGGCCGGGTCGATGGTTATCGCTGCATCTGGGACATGATGTCCTTCTCGCGCAGCCTGGGATCCAGCTTGAAGCGACCGGGGTCAATGGATTCGAAGCTGGCCGATTGAAAACGGGTGGTTTCCTGCCCGCTGTCGTCGAAGTCCACCATGTAAACGGGAATTTCCTCGCGGCTCGCGTCGCCGAAAAAATAGTTTGTGTCCATCTCGAAGAAACTGGATGAAATATCCACGAAAAAGTCCTGCATGGCCATCAGCGTATTGTAATCTTCTTTCGGTATGCCCAGTTGTTGTCTCGGCACGACGCAGGATTCCGATGTCTTCTGACTGCCCCGATAGATTTCGAGTACCACACAGGTGTTTTTTCCCACGTCCATGGTCCGTGTCGTCCGCTGCGTTCGGATGGCTTCTTTTCTGGTCATGCCGGGCATCTGCGGCATCATCTTCATGGCTTGTTCCCGCTGATCTTCGGGCAGCTGTGCCAGTCGTGCCTGTATGCTTTCCATGGCTTGCTGTTGCAACGCACTGATCTGCGCGAAACTTTCCGGTGTGAGCGGAGTCCAGGTCCCCTCCTTCTCGTCCACCACGATCAGCACCTTCTTTCTCTCGTCGAACAGCATCCACTGCCCGCTCGGCAGGTCCGAAGCAAAGCGGATTTTCCCATTGGAAATTTCCATGGGTGGCTGTACGTATTCCTGGCCGCCGGCCTTTGTGCGTACATAGGTGAGTTGGCTGTCCGCTCCCGCCACCAGGGGGGCGAGGAGTGCAGCAACGGCTGCCAGTACCAGATTTCCGCGTCTCATGTAGTCCTCCTTCACAACACAGGTCTTTATCGGAACGGTGGGAGAGTTTACCATCGGTCAGACTGCCAACGGCCTGCGGGTGCTTGCGTAACACATTGACCATGATCAGCTCGAAAAATGCCGGATTCACGTGGGAACGGCGGGCGTTGACGTCGCTGCCCCGGCTGTTGGCAGCCGCGGCTTGCCTCGGCTTGCTCGCCTGTTTTGGGGGGCAGGAGCCCGTGAGGGAGATTCCGGACGTCGATGCTGACAACGCCCAGCTTCAGGTCTATCCCCTTCAGGACCCGGCTGTCGAGATTCTGATGCAACATGCAACAACGCTGCGCGAACGCGGCGATATCGACGGCGCGAAAAAAACCGTGAACCAGGCTCTCGCCATCGCGCCCCGGGATCCGGCGGTGTTGCAGGAGATGGCTGAGTTGCAACTACTCGATGGCGATTTCAGATCAGCCAATCGCCTTGCCCGCCAATCCTTTTCATTGGGGCCGAAGATCGGACCCTTGTGCGAAAGAAACTGGAACACCATCGCCCTGGCCGCGCCGCGTATCGGGGATGACCAGGGAGCGCGGGAAGCGGCCCGAGAGTTCCCTCAATGCGCCGTGGAGCCCGTCCCGCACATCGATGACAGCCTCCCGTGATCTGCTCGGTCCGGTTGGGCCGTTTGCAGAAAAGATTGATGGGTTTGCTCCCCGCCCCCAGCAGCAGGCTCTCGCCGGCGAAATAGAAGCTTGTCTGGAATCCGGTTCGACCCTGGTGGCTGAAGCCGGCACCGGTGTGGGCAAGACCTACGCTTACCTGGTGCCCGCGATGCTCTCGGGTGGGCGCACCATAATCTCCACGCACACCAAGACACTTCAGGACCAGTTGTTTCATCGCGATATCCCGCTCGTTACCCGGGTGTTGGATCTCTCGGTGTCAGCGGCGTTGCTGAAAGGCCGCAGCAACTATGTTTGTTTGCACCGTCTGGAGCGGGCACGAGCCGGTCGTGCAACAGAACATTCCCGGGAAATCGAGAGCATTGCGGCCTGGAGCAGGAACACCGAATCCGGAGACATCACGGAGCTGGAGTGGATCTCCGAAGACTCGCAGGTGTGGCCGCTGGTCACTTCCACGGCGGAGAATTGTCTGGGCGCGGAGTGCCCGTTGTATTCCGATTGCTTCGTGGTGCACGCGCGCCGCGCGGCACAACAGGCTGACCTGGTGGTCGTCAACCATCACCTGTTTTTTGCGGACATGGCTCTGAAGCAGGAGGGGTTTGCTGATCTCCTGCCGGGGGCTGACGCCTTCATTCTCGACGAGGCGCATCAGATCCCCGAAATAGCTTCGGCATTTTTCGGGCTGTCTGTTTCCAGCCGACAGATCCGGGAAGTGGCCCGGGACGCCCGGGCGGAAGCGGCGGAAGTCTCGGGCGCACTGAAGTCCGTGCTGGAACCCGCGGAACGGGTGGAAAACAGCCTTAGGGTTTTGCAACTGGCCTTTGGTGGCCGACCCGGCCGCGGCGCATGGCGACAAGTGCGGGAGCGCGTGGCCACGGCTGTGGTCGATGCGATCGAACAACTGGATCAGTTGCGCGAGTGTCTGGGAGGCATCGCCGAAGGCAGCAAAGGACTCGAAAGCTGCACGCGCCGTTGCGAAAGTCTGGTGGAACGGTTGCGTTTCCTCATGGCGGATGTCCATGACTCGCACGTGGTCTGGTACGAGGCGTTCAAAACGGGTTTCGTCCTGCACGCGACGCCTTTGGATATTGCCGAACCCTTCAGGCTGTTTCTGGAAAACCAGCCGGGTGCCTGGGTTTTTACGTCGGCAACGCTGGCGGTGGGCGAACAGTTCGATCACTTCACGAGGCAACTCGGGCTGCACGATGCTGTGACCTGTTATCTCACCAGCCCCTTCGATTACCAGCGCCAGAGTCTGTTGTATGTCCCGCCGGGTCTGCCGGAGCCCGGCACCGAGGAACACACTCGCGCCGTGGTGGATGCCGCGGAGCCGGTACTGGCGGCCTCGGGTGGCGGCGCTTTCCTGTTATTCACCAGTCATCGTGCCCTGCGACAGGCTGCGGAGTTGCTGGAGGACCGGATTGATTTCCCCCTGTTCGTCCAGGGGCGGAGTCCCCGTGCCCAGTTGCTTCAACGATTCCGGGAAGCCGGCAACGGTGTGTTGCTGGGTACGGCGAGTTTCTGGGGGGGGGTGGATGTGAAGGGGCAGGCGCTGTCCTGCGTGATCATCGACAAGCTGCCGTTTGCCTCACCGGGTGATCCGGTGCTCGAGGCGCGTCTGGACACCTTGCGCCGTGGTGGCATGAATCCCTTCGCCACATACCAGTTGCCAATGGCAGTGCTGAGTCTCAAGCAGGGAGCGGGACGTCTGATTCGCGATGTTCATGACTTCGGCGTCCTGGTGGTATGTGATGTGCGACTGTTGACCCGGTCCTATGGTCGTGTCTTCATGGACAGCCTTCCGGACATGCCCTTCACCCAGGAATTGGATGACGTAAAAAGGTTCTACCGAATCAATACTCATGTGCGCGGCGGCCAGTCGTGATACTGCTTGCCATCGAAACGTCCACCGATGCCTGTTCCGTTGCGCTGGGTGTCGGCGAGGTGATGAGTGAACGCCACGAAATCGCCCCGCGGCGTCACGGTGCACTGGTGTTGTGTTTTGTGGATGAACTCATGGCCGAGGCCGGGCTGGATGCCGGGCAACTGGACGCGGTTGTTCTGGGAAGAGGCCCCGGGTCCTTTACCGGCGTGCGGATCGCCGCCGGTGTCGTGCAAGGCATCGCCTTTGCGGCGGAACTGCCCGTGGCCTGCGTGTCCTCCCTCGCTACCCTGGCCCAGGGAACCGATGCCGATCTGGTCGTGTGCGCTCAGGACGCGCGCATGGGCGAGGTATACGCCGGCGCCTTCGAGCGCCAGGACGGGCTGATGCATGCGATCACGCCGGAACAGGTCTGCGGGCCCGCGGACATTCCGGTACCCGCAGGCGGTGGTCGTTACGTTGGTGTCGGCAGCGGTTTTGAGCGTCATGGGGATGCGTTGCGGCGCCATCTCGGCGGCGCTCTGAAGGATATTGATACCGGCCATTGTCACCCGCGTGCGCGCGACGCGCTGAAACTGGGGCAGGCCGTGTTGGAGGCGGGCGGCGGCGTGGAAGCGGCGCAGGCATTGCCTGTTTATTTGCGCGACGAAGTGACCCACCGGGGCGGCGGGCAGTAGCGTCCGATTTGCGCCGGTCACGCCTGATTCGCACTACTTGATCAGGAAGATCGTGCCCAGCCCCAGCAGTACGGAGAAACCGATGACATCCGTCACCGTGGTCAACACCACGTTTCCGGCGAGGGCCGGGTCGATATTCAGGCGTTGCATCACCAGCGGAATGATCACGCCCGCCAGCGCGCCGGCCATCAGGTTGACGGCGATGGCCAGGGCGACCACGGCACCGAGACTGAACTCGTCGTACCAGAGGATGGCGACCCCGCCCACCACCAGCGCCCACAAGATGCCGTTGAGCAAGGCGACGGCCACTTCTTTGGTCAGCAAGGCCTGGGCGTTGCCGGGGCCCACCTGTCCTACCGCGATACCACGAATCATGAGCACCAGGGTCTGGCCGCCCGCGATTCCGCCCATGCTGGCGACCACTGGCATCAGTACTGCGAGGGCCACGACCTGGGCAATGGTCGCCTCGAAACGGGTGATGACCCACGCGGCGAGCAAGGCAGTCAGCAAATTGATGCCCAGCCACCAGCCACGACGGACCACGCTGGTGACTACCGGCGCGAACATGTCGTCTTCCTCGTCCAGACCGGCGAGGCTCAACACCGAGTGTTCGCCTTCCTCGCGCACCACGTCCAGAACGTCGTCGACGGTAATACGGCCCAGCAGCATGTTGTTGTCATCCACCACCGGCGCGGAGACCAGGTCCCAGCGTTCGAACAGCGCCGCCACGTCGTTGTCTTCCATCGTGGTGGGTATGCCCTCAACCGAGGTGTCCATCGCGTCCGCCACGAGCAGACCGAGATCCCGGGTAACTACATCGGTCAGCGACAGGCGGCCCACATAACGTCCGTCCCGGTCCACCACGAAGAGGTAATCGGTGTGTTCGGGAATTTCTCCGAGCTTGCGCAGGTAACGCAAAACCACGTCCAGTGAGACGTCGCGCCGCACCGTGATGACGTCGGTGTTCATCAGACCGCCGGCGCTGTCTTCCGGGTAGGACAGCACCGTGGCCAGACGCTCCCGGTTCTCCTTGTCCATGGAGTCCAGGATCTGACGCGTAACCGTGTCCGGCAGATCATCGAGGATGTCTGCCAGGTCATCCAGTTCCAGTGACCCGGTGGCGGCGATGAGCGCGCCGGCTTCCATCTCGCGGATCAGGCTGGCCCGGACTTCTTCGTTGACGCTGACCAGCACTTCGCCCTCGTTATCCGCATCCACCAGTTTCCAGACGATGAGGCGGCGCTGGGGCGGGAGCGATTCGAGCAGATGAGCGATCTCGGCGCCGTTCAGACTCTTCAAAAGCTCGCTGACGGGGTTCAGCTTGCCGCTGTCGAGTGCGTCGCTGAGAGTGGACAGGACTTCCTGCCCGGTGTCTGTGCGAAGCTCATTATCCATGTGAAATAAACCGTTCCGGCCGCTGCCGGGCCCAAAAGGCCCGGGCGGGCGCCCTAGTATCCATGAAAATCCCCGCCGCTGAGTTTAAAGGCCGGGGCTGGCACCGTCTATGTGGGGAGTCGCGGGCCTTGTTATGGACTTGGTTTTCGACCCGGGCCGCTCCCACGAGCGCAGACGTGGTTTATTCCAGTTCCCTTTCCAATTCCCTGTGGCGCGCCATGACGTTGCGCCGGGTGGCTCGGAAGTGCCGGGCGAGTTGTTCGACGATGTAAACCGAACGGTGGCGACCGCCGGTGCAACCCACACCCACGGTGATATAGGAACGATTCTGCTCGGCGAAACGCGGCAGCCACCGCTCCAGCATTCCGGTGAGATCGCTGATCATCTCGCCCACCATGGCCTGTTTGCCCAGGAACTCGGCCACGGCGGCATCCCGCCCGGTCAGGGGCCGCAGCTCCTGTTCCCAATGCGGG
>Ga0114950_10004858_pt1 | contig 10456 bp, 10 predicted proteins | sample N075metaG_FD_83503 | JGI IMG/M metagenome (GOLD analysis project Ga0114950, IMG submission 83503) | Deep subsurface microbial communities from Kermadec Trench to uncover new lineages of life (NeLLi) - N075 metaG | ecosystem: Environmental > Aquatic > Marine > Ocean trench > Sediment | place... | reverse complement strand
TGGGTGTGCGGCATCGCGAACTGCCCATTGAAGGTGTGCAATTTCACCCTGAAAGTGTGCTGACTCCGGAGGGCGACCAGCTATTGGCAAACTTCATGAGTATCAAGCATGGATAAGACTTGGCCAAACATCCTCGAACGGCTGCTCACCGGCCAGTCGCTCGCCGAAGCGGAGGCCGGTGACCTGATGCATGCGCTTGCCGAGGGCAGCATGGACCCGGCCCTGGCCGGTGCTTTGCTTGCAGCATTGCGGGCAAAAGGTGAGTCCGCCGAGGAAATACGTGGCTTCGCGACTGTCATGCGCGAGCTTGCGGTGGATCCGGGCATTCCGGACGGCAAGCCTGCCGTGGATACTGTCGGCACGGGTGGTGACGGCTCCGGCAGCCTCAATTTGTCCACGGGCACAGGGTTGTTGGCAGCGGCTTGCGGCGCCCGGGTGGTGAAGCATGGCAACCGTTCCATATCGAGCAAATCCGGCAGCGCGGACATCCTGGAATTCTTAGGCTTGCAGCTGCCACTGGATGGTCCGGCGGCAGTCGATCTGCTCGCCGCAACCGGCTTTACCTTTTTGTTCGCCCCGGCCTATCACCCTGCGATGAAAGCGGTTGTCCCGGTCAGGGGCCCAATGGGCGTTCGCACGGTCTTCAATTTCTTAGGCCCGTTAACGAACCCTGCTGCGCCGCCGTTCCAGGTCATTGGCGCATTCAGTCCGCAAGCCGCGCGGCTGATGGCAGATGCACTCGCGGGTATGCCCCTCGAGCGCGCGTTCGTCATTCACGGCGAGCCCGGTTGGGACGAGGCGACCCCGGTTGGCGAGTTCGTGTTGTTCGATGTTCGCGACGGCACAGTAACCGAGCTGCATCGCACGCCAGAGGACTACGGTGTGCCGCGATGCAAAGCAGAAGAGCTGGCCGGCGGCGACGCGGTTCATAACGGCACAGAGCTGCAACGTGTATTCGCAGGTGAAGACAAAGGCGCACATCGCAATGCTTTGCTAATGGGCACTTCACTCGCGCTGGAGGTCAGCGGTGCAGTCTCCAGTCCGAAAGAGGGCGTTGCAGCGGCCGCAGCTGCTATCGATAATGGCAGTGCCGCCACTTTGTTAGAAAACATAAAGCAGCACTTCGCATAAACATGACCGACTTTCTGCAACAAATGGCGGAGCAAAGCACGCAGCGCGTCGCTAACGCACAGCAAACATTTACTGCAGGTCAGCTCGACAAGCCGGTGTACAATTTGAAACTGCAAAGCTTCGACATCATTGCGGAGATCAAGGACCGCTCACCATCCGAGGGCAGGCTTGCGGCGCCAACCCGGTCTCGCGTGCAGCAGGCCCAGGACTACGTTCAAGGTGGTGCCGCCGCGATTTCAGTTCTTACCGAACCAACACGCTTTGCCGGCGAACTCAAACACCTCGAAGAAGTATCGGACGTCGCCGGAGCTGGCGGGATTCCGACCATGCGCAAGGACTTTCTCGTGGATCCATTGCAAATACTCGAAGCGCGTGCAGCCGGGGCAAGCGGGGTGTTGTTGATTGCCGCCATGCTGTCCGACAAGGTGCTGAACGCAATGCTCGACTGCGCCTGGGAACACTCGATGTTCGTCTTGCTCGAATCGTTCGATGGCGCGGACCTGAATCGAACCGGCAAAATACTGGGGTCGAACCGAGGTTTACGGCAGGCAGAGCAGGCGAAATTTTTCGCCGGCGTAAACACCCGCGACCTGCGAACGTTGCAGGTTGATCCGGATCGACTCAAGGACCTCGCCTCTGCCTTGCCCGACAATATAGTGTGCGTCGCAGAAAGCGGGTTACACAATACCGCGCAGGTAAAAAGTGCTGCCGCGTTGGGCTACCGCATGGCGCTCGTGGGGACGGTTTTCATGCGCAGCGTCGAGCCGCAAAAACTGTTGAGCGACATGTTGTCGGCAGGGAGGGGCGCATGAGCGTACGCATCAAAATTTGTGGTCTCACGGATGCGGACAGTGTCAACGCGGCGGTAGCGGCTGGCGTCGATGCAGTGGGCTTCGTGTTTTTTGAAAAGTCGCCAAGAAATTTGAGCATAGGTCAGGCGATCGATCTCGCGGCACTGGTACCGGACCAGATCGCGCGCGTTGCTGTCATGCTGCACCCGGAGGCTGCGTTTTGCGATGCCGTGCTCGCCGGCCTGTCGCCTGATATTGTGCAGACCGACGCCAGCGACTTCGCCTACCTTAATGTTCCAGGCCATATTGAGCGATGGGAAGTACTGCGGGAAAGCGCTGTCGACGCACAGACTCGCTTGCCCAAGCGATTCGTCTACGAAGGGGATTCCAGCGGTCAGGGAGACCGGGTCGACTGGCAAAACGCCTCGCGCCTGTCCGCGCAGGGCGAAATGATCCTGGCTGGCGGACTGACTCCAGACAATGTTGCAGATGCGATTCGCGAAGTCGGGCCATGGGCGGTTGATGTCTCCAGCGGGGTTGAATCGGCGCCCGGCAAAAAGGACAGGCAGAAGATTGTTGAGTTTGTTGCAGCCGTTCGAGCGGCTGCCAGATAAGGACGAGTGAACATGAAAACAGAATTTTCCGCGGCAGAGTCCAAACGCCTGCTCGCGGCGACGGTAAATGGCGAGTTGCCGGACGAGCGTGGTCGATTTGGTCCTTTTGGCGGGCGCTATGTGCCAGAAACACTGGTGCCCGCGTTTGATCGGCTGGAACAAGGCATCGCCGAACATCTGCATACGGAGAGTTTTCAACAAGACTATGGCCGCGAATTGCGCGAGTGGGTCGGGCGTCCAACCGCGCTGACATTTGCGCCTCGCCTGAGCGAACGCTGGGGCACGCAGGTGTGGCTCAAGCGAGAGGACCTGGCACACACCGGCGCACACAAGATAAACAATGCGATTGGCCAGGCCTTGTTAGCAAAACGGCTTGGGGCGAAGCGGGTCATTGCCGAAACAGGTGCGGGCCAACATGGAGTTGCATCGGCGGCAGCATGTGCGAGGCTCGGACTTCCCTGCCGCGTTTACATGGGCGCGGTCGATATGGAGCGCCAGGCACCGAATGTTGATCGTATGCTTAGACTCGGCGCCGAGGTGTTTCCGGTTGAGACCGGCGACAAGACATTGCGCGCCGCAATCGACGAGGCGATGCGCGACTGGGTATCGGACCCGGATGATACCTATTATTTACTGGGCTCCGCTGTCGGCGCACATCCCTATCCTTACCTGGTGCGCGAGCTGCAATCGGTCATTGGCCAGGAGGCGCGCCAGCAAATGCTGGACATGGCAGGGGGCTTGCCGGATGCGGTGTTTGCCTGTGTCGGGGGCGGATCGAATGCAATCGGATTGTTTTACCCGCTTATCGCCGATACCGAAATTGAAATGATCGGGGTCGAGGCCGGCGGAACCGGCGACGGGCTGGGCCAGAATGCAGCGACTCTTGCGACCGGAACCCCCGGCGTTTTACAGGGCTGCTATTCGATCATACTGCAAGATGAGCATGGCAATGTGCAGGAGACGCATTCGATCTCTGCGGGCCTCGATTACTCAGGCGTCGGACCCGAACATGCGATGCTGCAGGCGATTGGACGCGTCCACTACACGTCGGCAACTGATGCAGAGGCGTTGGCGGCGCTGGAAGAATTGTGCGAGCTCGAGGGCATCCTGACCGCGCTCGAAACCGCGCACGCTTATGCCGAGGCCAAAAAATGGAGCAGCCGAAATCCAGGCAAACGAATATTGATTGGCAATTCAGGACGGGGTGACAAAGACATGCCAACCCTGACTCAACATCCCGTACCGGCGAGAACAAATGCAGCCGCATGAAAAAATAAGCCAGGCGCTTAAGTCTGCGAACGACGATGGCAGAATCGGCCTCGTGCCGTTTATCACCGCGGGCTATCCGCATCCGGACAGTTTTATCGCGACGCTCAAAGAAGTCGCAAGCGTCGGAGATGTTGTCGAACTCGGCATTCCTTTCTCGGACCCGATGGCCGATGGCATGACGATTCAACGATCCAGTTACACGGCAATCGAGAACGGCGTCAACCTGCGCTGGATCTTCGAACAGTTGCAGCGTGAGGGCACGGACATCGATACGCCGCTGGTGATGATGTCCTATCTCAATCCGCTACTTGCCTATGGTTACGACAAGCTGGCAGAAAGCGCATTGCAAACAGGGGTGTGCGCATTTATCGTTCCGGATCTTCCCTACGAGGAAAGCGAAGAGATCAATGATGCTCTGCAAGCCAAAGGCATTGGGCTGATTCAGCTGGTAACACCGGCGACTCCGGACGATCGCATGAAGATGCTGTGCGAGGCGTCACGCGGTTTCACTTATGCGGTGACCGTGACCGGAATAACCGGTGGCGGCAAAGGGCTGCCCGACGATCTTGCAGACTATCTGGATAAGGTTGCGGCGTTGTCCTCGATCCCGGTTTGTGCGGGATTTGGTATTCGGTCCGCTGCGGATGTTGACAACGTAGGCAAGCATGTTACCGGCGCCATTGTCGGCTCGGCACTGGTCGAGGTGCTCGAGCGTGGCGAGGACCCCGTTGCATGGCTGCAAGGACTGGTTTCCAAAGGGTGATGCGAAAGTGAAACATGTAACCTCTGCCAGCTCACTGGTAACAATCAGTCACTACAAGAATCTGCTGGTGAGCGAGGGCATCGACGCCTTCATAAAGAATCAGTATCTCGGTTCTGTTATGGGCGAAATACCATTTCATGAAGCGTGGCCCGAATTATGGGTCAGGTACGACCTTGACCTGGATCGGGCGAAACAATTGATCGATTCGAATATCAGCGACGAAAGCCCGAGCGAGCCGTGGATTTGCAGCAAATGTAAAACAGAGAACGAAGGCCAGTTTGCGCTGTGCTGGCGATGCCAGGCTGAGAGTCCCGACGAAATCTGATCGCGCCTGTAGAGGCGCTCCAACAGAGTCACTAATTTGTTGGAGCGCCTCTACAGGCGCGATCAGATTTCGACCGACCCCTAAGGCATCCCCCGCGCCAACAACCTCGTCCCCGCAATTTCGCTGCGAAGAATCGAGCTGACCCTGTCTGCCTGCACCGGACGGCTGATCAAAAAACCCTGCGCCAGATCGCAATTGCAGCTGCGCAGGAATTCGAGTTGGGTAAGCGTCTCGACGCCCTCGGCGGCAACCTCTATATCCAGGCCTCGCGCCATGGCTATTGCTGCCCGCACGATTCGCTGGTGACTGCCATTGACCTCAACGTCCTGGATCAGTGATTGATCCAGCACAAAACTGTCAATGAAGCCGCTATCGAGTGCGCTGAATGACACGTCGCGAATGCCGAAATGATCCAGCGAAAGTCGCACGCCCAGCTTCCGCAGGCCCTTAAGCGTTTCGAGCTCCGATGTGCGGTTTTGCACGATGTCACCGTCACCGATCTCAAGCTCGATACAACCCGGGTCCAGCCCCGTATCCGTCAGCGACTTGGCGACCGCCTCAATCAGACGCCCGTGCAGCAACTGTTGTTGCGACAAATTGATGGCCAGCGCCAGGTCCGGCAGCTCGAACTGATATTGCCATGCGGCAAGTTGCCGGCACGCAGTATCGATGACCCATTCGCCAGCCGAATGTATCAGGCCGCTGCTTTCGAGGATGGGTAAAAACCGTGCAGGTGGCAGCAAACCGAAACGCGGATGTTGCCAGCGCAATAATGCTTCAAGCCCGATCAGGCGGCCTGAATTAACATCGATTCGCGGCTGATAATGCAAAACGAACTCGTCGCGTACGAGCGCATGCCGCAAACCAACCTCCAGTTCTTCGCGTTGCTGAAGCTTGGTGTTTAACGCTTCGGAATAAAACTGGAAGCGTCCGCCGCCGCGTTTCTTCGCCTGGTACATGGCGAGATCGGCCGCCTTGATCAGGCGATCTGCCTGTTCACCGGAGCCCGGGTAAATAGCGATGCCAATACTCGGCGTGGCGTAAACTTCGCTGCCGCTGACGTCGTATTTCTCGGATAACACCAGCACCAGTTTTTGCGCGGCGCTGCCTGCGTTGCCCGGCTCGCCGAAGTCCTCGAGACACACGACAAATTCGTCGCCGCCCCAACGCCCGGAAAAGTCGCCGACACGCAGCTTGGCAGTCAGGCGTTGCGCGACCTGCCGCAACAGCTCGTCACCAACATCATGGCCCAGAGTGTCGTTAACCGATTTGAATTTGTCGAGATCAATAAACAGTACAGCAAGCGGTCTGCCGCCTCGTTGGCTGCGACCCATCGCTTTTTCGAGTTGCTGAATAAACAAGCGACGGTTGGGCAGCATTGTAAGCTCGTCATACAACGCACGCTGTTCAAGCTCGCTCGTCTTTCGCATGACATCCGTAACATCGCGAAATGTGATGACGCCACCAATAAGATTGTGCTCGCTGTCAAAAAGTCCCTGCCCGTTAATGCCGAGAACAATATCTGACTGATCCGATGCCCGGTAAACGGCCGCCTGATCGGAAAACTTCTCGCCGCGACATGCTTTGACCAGCGGCAACTCATCGTGCTGGATCGTCGATTTGCCGTCGGCCGTAATGCTGCAAAAACGCTGGCTCCATGCTTCGTCCGGTTGCTCGCGTGCGGTGAGACCCAAAACCGAGCGCGCGGCCGGATTGATGTCGAGTACATGGCCGTGCCGGTCAATAACGATGACGCCATCGTTTATGCTTTTGAGTATCGACAACACAGTGCTGTCTGCGTCCGACAATCGTTCAAGCAATCGATGCCGCTGCATCGCGTGAGCGAAAACGGTGACTTGTTCTTCATCGCTAATATCGTCGATGCAAACATAAGCTTCGGCACCGGCTCTGACTGCGGCTATGCCCCGGTGTTCATTTTCCCGGGTGGTCACCGCGACGAGCGGATAGTCGGCGAGGTCGTGAATAAGGGATTGCAGCGTTTGTCCGGACTGGGCGATCTGTGGCCCTGCTTCAAACAGAATAAGGTCGATATCATCGGCCAGGTCGTGCGGCAGGCTCATATCACCGGATCTGACCATTTTGCTGCAGATGGGCGATGCTTCGAGGGCGTCGATATGTGGGGAAATGGACTCGCCACCGCCGAGGAACGCGAAGCTGTGGACGGTCATTGCGGGTGCCCTGAATCGGTGGTCATACAGGCCTGGAAGTCCTCAAATAAGCTGGAAAATAGGCTCGATCTCTGGGCAATGCTATTTTTCGCCATGTGTTTTTATTCGCTTTGGCAGGGTTCCCCGCGCATTGGCCACAATGCCTGACGCATAATAGCAGAATAGTCTTTAAACTCACCATGAAATCAAGCGTTTGCCACTGAAAAGGCCGCAAGGTTTAAACCAATGCCAGCCAGCAGACATCAAAGTATTAAAGCAAGGGGAGAATTGACCGTTGGACGCTATTTTGGCCACTGGCACACAGGGAATGACGCGTGAGGCCCTGCCAGTGACACAGCAAATTGGCAGCGAGGCCGCGCTGGTCGAGCGGGCGCAACGGGCGGATTCGGCTGCGTTCGAGGCCCTGTATCGGATGCATATCGACAAGGTTTATGGCCTGTGCCTGCGGATGACCGGCATTGCGGCCGAAGCGGAGGACTGTGCGCAGGAGGCTTTCATCCAGGCCTGGAGCAAGCTGGACAAGTTTCGCGGTGACAGCGCGTTTGGCACCTGGATGCACAGGGTCGCGGTAAATACGGTTCTCGGCCGGATGCGAAAGTCGAAAAGAGAGCATGACCGGTTACAGGCAGTGAGTGATGTAATGAACGCGCCGGACTCGATTGGCGACAGCAGCAGCATTCAGGACCTGGAAGAGGCGATGAACAATTTACCGCGCGGCGCCAGGCATGTTTTTGTACTGCACGCGGTTTACGGTTACAGCCACGACGAAACAGGTGGCATGCTCGGGATCGCAGCCGGCACCAGCAAGGCACAACTGCATCGAGCGAAGAGATTATTGGCACAGCAATTGGATAAAGACGAATAGAGTGACAACGAGACAGAGCAATGAACGAGAGTGACGAAACAAAATTTGATGAGGAGTTGACCCGGTTGGCAGCCGCGCTGCCGACCCAGGTGTCACCCGATCGCGATTTGTGGCCCGCAATTGAACAGGCGATAAACACACCGGCGGGGCGCGCAAACACAATCTGGAACACGCCATGGGCGCAGGCAGCTGCGGTTGTGTTGCTGGTCGCAGGATCTTCCGGCATCACCTATGTTGCGGTCAGAGACGACGGGCCAGTTTCACCAGTCGTTATCGACACGGCGAACGTGTTCGAAACCGTGTCCGGGGATTTCGGTCGAAAATACACGCTGGGCAACCAATATCTGGACGCCCACAGTGAGCTGCAAAATGAACTTGATGAAAAAATGCAATTTTTGTCGCCGGAAGCGCGCCAGGTGGTGACGAAAAATCTGCAAACGATTCGAGCGGCAATCAAGGATATTAACCAGGCACTGGCTGCAGAGCCCGGCAACATGTTGCTACAGGAGCTGTTGCTCAGTGCCTACCATGGCGAAATCTCGTTAATGAGAAAAGTCGACGGCATTGCGAATTCAGCGATGCGAAGGAATGACATCTGATTCGCGCGTCATACGAACGAATCAGCCGACAGGATTTTTAAGAGAGTTACGATGAGAAAATTAATTACGATCAGTTTACTTTTTCTGGGTGCGCCTTCTGTTGCGGAAGATTATCAGCAGATTCTTGATGTAGAGGGCGATGCGGAAATAATCATCTACAACACGGCTGGCGAGGTTGAGGTGCGGGGCTGGTCCAGAAGCCAGGTCGAAGTCGAAGCGGATCTTGGCAGTGGCATCGAAGAATTGATTTTCGAGGTTGATGGCAACGAAGTGCTGATCGAGGTTAAACCGGCCAATCGTCACCACAGTCATGATATTGCATCTGACCTGATCATCACCGTACCGTACAACAGCTCGCTGGAAATCAGCACCGTCAGCGCAGACATTTCCGTTGAAGATGTCAAAGGTGAACAATACATAGAATCGGTAAGTGGGGACATTGACACCGAGGCCTATGACTCCGACCTTACCATTGATTCGGTTAGCGGCGACATCGACATAGAAGGCGATAACAAGAAGATCCGGATTCGCATCGAAACCGTTAGTGGCAATATCGACATCGAAAGCGTGGATGGCGAGTTTGAGTCAGAGACAGTAAGCGGCGACCTTGTCCTTTATGACAGCCGCTTTGAAGAGGTCTCAGCGGAATCTGTCAGCGGTGATATGATTTTCCACGCCGAGCTATACGGCGAGAGCCGCATGAAATTTGAAACGGTCAATGGCGACATCGACATCAAGTTCAACGGCAAGGTGTCTGCACGCTTCGACATAGAGACATTTAACGGTGATATCCGCAATTGTTTCGGGCCGGAGCCGGTTCGCACCAGCAAATATGCGCCGGGGCGGGAGCTGAAGTTCTCCGAGGGCGGCGGTGATGGCCGCGTCGTCATTCGTACTCTCAACGGCGACCTGCGCCTGTGTAAGAAATAGCGGCTACAAATACCCAAAGCCCGCACGCGCTTTTGCTATCCTATCGGCCCCTCCCGGTCGATAGAGTAAATCATGGCTCGACTGCTTAAAATTCTGCTAATCCTGATCGCCGCATTAGTCGGCGTCGGCGTGCTGGCGTCGATTGCCTTGTTCCTGTTTTTCGACCCCAATGACTTCCGCGACGACATTTCTGTTGCTGTATACAAGACTACCGGCCGTGAGCTGGTCATCGAAGGCGACATCGAGCTCAGCATTTTTCCGTGGCTCGCTGTAGAGATCGGCCGTACACGGCTTGGCAACGCCGAGGGCTTTGGCGACGAGCCATTCTTAAGTTTTGACAGCGCGCGGCTGAGTGTTCGATTGCTGCCATTGCTGCTCAGGCAGGAAGTGGCCGTCGGCACGGCGTCTATCGACAGGCTGGCGGTTAACCTGCAGGTCAACCGGTCAGGCGTAAGCAACTGGGATGACCTGGCCGACGCGGGCGAGGCGCCGCTGGCTGCGCCAACAGACGACGAACCGGCCAGCACTAATTCTATCGACATCGCAAACATCTCGGTCTCGAACGCCAGCATCTCTTATGCTGATGCGGCGGCTGGCAGCAGTTCCTCCATCACCGGGTTGACGCTTGAAACCGGCAAACTCAAACTTGGCGCGCCATTCAACCTGAACGCCGGGTTCGCATTTGAATCGAACCCGGGCGACATTAGTGGTGACGTCTCGATCAGGGCCACGATCTTGCTGGGCGCAAGCTTGGCAAACGTCAGCATCAGCGACCTGAGCGTGTCTGGCTCATTAGCCGGTATTTCTCCGGAGGTAACCGATTTTAATTTCGATGCCCGCGCGATGGAAATCGATACGCAAGGACAGAATGTCACGCTCGGCGAGATGGACATGGGCATCCTCGGTTTGTCGATGACGGCAAACGTCGCACCATTTTCGTATGCGAATGAGCCGCGGCCGAAAGCGACGATTACCGTCCA
>Ga0114950_10004856_pt1 | contig 10457 bp, 6 predicted proteins | sample N075metaG_FD_83503 | JGI IMG/M metagenome (GOLD analysis project Ga0114950, IMG submission 83503) | Deep subsurface microbial communities from Kermadec Trench to uncover new lineages of life (NeLLi) - N075 metaG | ecosystem: Environmental > Aquatic > Marine > Ocean trench > Sediment | place... | reverse complement strand
GCCGACTTTGGGCAGCAGTACCTGGGACGGCTCGACCCACGGACCGGTGAGGTCACCGAATACCAGGTGCCCGAGGCGAGACCCGGCAACCCGACCGGCATCCTGGCGCTACGGTTGGACAAAGATGGCAACCCCTGGGGCGGCAACATGTTCCAGGGATCCATCTTCAAGTTTGACCGCCGCACCGAGACGTTCCAGGTGTGGAAGGTGCCCGACGAGCTGGAGCAGCCGAGCGGGTCGCACGGGACCCGCATCTTGCAAGTGAATCACGCTGCGCCCGAGAGCTCCCATGTGGACGGCAAGGTGTGGCTGCAGAACCGGTCGATCGCCGGCGTGCACCGTCTCGACCTGGCGACCGGCGAGTTCGAAACGTTCGAGCCGTTTCTCGACTCGACGCGCCGGTCACACAACCTCTACGGGATCAGTCCGGACTCGCAGAACAACTTGTGGTTCATGGACTTCGCGAACGAGCACATCGGACGCATCGATGCCCGGACCGGGGACATCACCCTGTATGAGACACCCACCCTCGGGTCCCGCCCACGCCGCGGGACGGTCGACTCGCACGACCGCGTGTGGTACGCCGGTTTCGGTGCGGGCGTGATCGGGATGTTCGACCCCCGGACCGAAGAGTTCCAGCAGTGGCGCCCGCCCACACCGCGCACGAAACCGTACGATGTCGCCGTCGACAGAAACGGTGACGTGTGGACCGGCTCGATGTTCACCGATCGGGTGGTCCGGCTCATTCCGGACACCGGCGAGTTCATCGAGTATCTGCTGCCCCGGAAGGGTGTGAACATTCGACGGGTGTTCGTGGACGACGCGACCACACCGGTCACATTCTGGATCGGCAGCAACCACGGGGCCTCGATCATCGCGCTCCAGGCCTTGGACTGATCCCGGCTCCCCTGACGGTTCCCTTACACGCCCGACAACAGCGGCAGATGACCCGTGCTGTCGCCGAACGTCTCCACGTGCACGCCAAATTTCTCCACGAGGCTCAACGACAGGTTCGCCAGCGGGGTGCCCTTCGGATACACGAGGTGACGATTCCCTGTGAGCCCGTTCTCTGGCCCGCCGATGACGACGACCGGCACGCTGTAGTTGTTGTGCGTGTTGCCGTCGCTCATGCCGCTGCCGTACAGAATGACCGTGTGATCCAGCAGCGTGCCGTCGCCGTCGGGAATCGACTGCAGCTTGGTCAGGTAGTACGCGAGGGTCTCCACGTGATAGGTGTTCAGCGTCGAGAAGTCCTTCATCTTGTCCGGATTGTTGCCATGGTGCGACATCGAGTGGTGCACCTCGGGCAGTCCAATCTCGGCGTACGAGCGATTGATGTTTTCTCGCGCCATCATGAACGACGTGACGCGGGTGATATCCGCCTGGAACGCCAGCACCTGCAGGTCGAACATCAGCTCGGCGTAGGCCTTGAACGTCTCCGGCACGCCGACCGGACGATCCGGGATCTCGAAATCGCTGTTGGACGACTCGGCCGTCGCGATCCGCTGCTCCACGTCGCGAATCGCACCGAGATACTCACCGAGCTTGGCGCGGTCGTGCCCGCCGAGCGTGCTCGAGAGCGTCGCGATCTCGCGCGACAGGCCGTCGAGAATGCTGCGGTCTTCCCGGACTCGAGCCAGACGCTCTTCGGGGGTGTCCCCGCCGCCGAATAGCCGCTCGAACACGAATCGTGGATTGGTCTCCGCCGGCAGCGGCATCGTCGGCGTCTTCCACGACATCGAGTTCATGTAGGCGCAGGCGTAGCCGTGGTCGCAGGCGCCGACGACGTCGTTGCGGTCCACCGAGACCTCCAGCGAGGACAGCTTCGAGTCGCGGCAGATGCGCGCGGCAATCATCTGATCGATCGTCGTGCCCGCCTGCACGTCCGCGCCTTCGGTCTGCTTCGGATGCACCGCACTCATGAACGCCGGCGCGGCGCGTGGATGCTGACCGCCGGAGTCACCCTGGTCGGTCGCCGGGAAGTTGTCCAGCCCGGTGAAGACGAGCGTCCGATGCCGGAACGGCTCGAGCGGTGTCAGGGTCGGCGAGAGCTCGAACCCCACGCCTTCGGTGGGCGGCGTCCAATCAAACATGTTGGCGCCGTTCCCGACATAGACCGCCGTGAACCGAGGCGCCCCCGGGGCCCTGGCCGACAGCGCGGGCACCATCGCGTCGAGGAACGGCAACGCCAGGGTTGCACCCATGCCGCGAAGGAACGTCCGGCGGGGTAGCGCCAACTTTGTAATCACCATGGAAAATCCTCCCACTTCGAACAGGCCCGATAGTCAGGCCGCCATACCGTCGGTGACGCCTCGGCGCGCACGTGCACGCCCGCGAGAAAGCGGAGCGGGGCTTTGGGCCCCCGCGAGCGACCGAGCCGGGGTGTGGGGCGGAGCCCCACGTAAGTCAACGCCCCATCCGCATCTGAAACGGCACGCTCGCGACAATTCCCTGGATGAGCGCGACGAAACGGTGGTTCTCGCCCGCGGCCTCTCGCTTGATCTGACGCACCGCAGGCGCATCGGTCGCGTCCAGCCCTCTCCCGAGTGCGTAGGTCAACAGCCTCTCGGTCACCGTCGTCACGAAGTCGTCCGAACGGCTCAACAGCACCGCGCGGAGCTGGGTCGGGCCGTCGAACGTCGTACCGTCGGGCAACTCTGCCGACGCGTCGATCGGCAGGCCGGACGCATACACGTCTCTCCATTCCCCGATCGCGTCGAAATTTTCGAGCGCGAAGCCCAGCTGATCCATCTGCGCATGGCAGCTCGCACAGACCGGATTGGCCCGGTGCGCCGCCAGCTGCTCGCGCATCGGCCGCACCTTCCGCGGGTCCCGATCCTCGTCGAGGTCCGGCACGTTGGGCGGCGGCGGCGGCGGCGGCGCCCCCAGAATGTTGTCCAGAATCCACTTGCCGCGAATGACCGGCGACGTCCGATTCGCACGCGAGGTGCCGGTCAGTATCGAGCCCTGGCCCAGCAGCCCGCGGCGCACGCTGTCGGCCGGGAGCGACACGCGTCTGAATCGTTCGCCGTACACGCCGCCAATGCCGTAGTGGGTGGCCAGCCGCTCGTTCAGGAACGTGTAGTCGGCATCCAGCAGGTCGATCACGCTACGATTCTCGCGGATGATGCTTTCGAAGAACAGCGTCGTCTCGCGCTCGAACGCGGTGCGCAGATTGTCGTCGAAGTGGAACAGCAGCTCCGGACTCGGCTGCAACCCTGCCACATTGCGGATGTGCAGCCATTGGCCGGCGAAGTTGTCGACCAGTGCTTGCGAGCGCGGGTCCGCAAGCAGGCGCCGCACCTGCTGCTGCAGCACCTCTGACCTGTGCAGCGTCTGCCGCACGGCCACATCCACCAGCTCGTCGTCCGGGATGCTGCTCCACAGGAAGAACGAGAGGCGCGAGGCCAGCTCGAGATCCGAGATGCGATACGGCGTGTTGGGCGCAACGGACGCCGGCTGATCCTCGAACCGAAACAGGAAGTTCGGGCTGACGAGAATGCCGCGCACCGCCAGCTCGATGCCCGACTCGAACCCGCCCGTGCTCGCGCCCTCGCGATACAGGGCCAGCGGAACCTCGAGATCGGCGTCGCTCACCGGGCGCCGATAGGCCCGCCGCGCGAGCGCCGAGATGATCGTGGTGGCGCAGGTCGCCTCATCCTCCTCGGCAGCCGATGCCGGCGTGCAGACGAACAGCGTGCGGCGGCTGGGCGACTCGCCGATGGACGCGGTCTCCGGTTGCGGGCCGGTAATCGTCACACTGGAAATCGCCGGCTCACCGTTGCCGGCTCGATACGGATCGCGACGCAGGTCCGGGTCGAACAGATCTTCGACGTAGGCCGAGGTCTTTGCGGCAAAGTACACCTGCACCAGATGCGAGCCGGCCTTCACCGGCACGCGGAACCGCAGGCGCTCCAGGACCATCTTGTGCCGCTCGTCTCCGCGCACACCCTCGAAGTCGAGTCCGCCCATCGTGCCGGTCCAGACCCTGACGTCGTCGAGGCTGACATCGAGCTGATGCGGCTCACGGGTGATACCCCGAAATCCCCCTTCGACGCCCCCCTCTGTCGGCCGCATTTCGAAGAGGTAGTCGCCGTCGGTCGGGAAGTAGTAGCGGAAGGTGGTGCCGCCGCGCGACCCGAACGGCAGATCGTCGCTGACGCGCGTGCCCTGATTGCGGTCGGTCGGCACGAAGATCGTCTCTGGCATTGGCGATCCCCGCGGCCGTCCAAGCGCCAGCTGACTGATCTTCGCGGCCGCGCCCAGATACCGCTCCGTCAACGCCGACGACAGCATGAGAGCATCGGCGTTGTTGTCGAACCCATACGCCGCGTTGTCTGCGGGCAGCAACGACGTCTCGATGTCGATCGCGAGCAGGTCGCGCACGGCGTTGCGATACTCAGTGCGGTTCAGGCGATGCAGCGTGGGCCGACCGGGGTTGGGATGCTCGAGCGCCGCACGGTCGAGCTGAGTCTCGAGCCAGGTCGCGACGCGGTTCGACACGGCCGTGTCGGGCCGCCGCCGTCCGGCGGGCGGCATCGCGCCGGTCCGAAGCTTGCGCACGACCTGTTCCCACACGTCCGGGCGTTCGCCCACCTGCGCCAGATCCAGCGTGTCGAGCGCCAGGCCGCCCACCCTCGCGCGCTGGTTGTGGCAGGTGATGCAGTACTGCTGCAACATGGCGCCCAGCGCCGGGTCGGCCGCCACCGCGCTCGGGGCGGGCGCCTGCGGTAGGACGGCGCGGCTCGCCTGCGGCGCCGCCCCTGTCACCTGCACGTCGGACGTGATGGCGACGACGACGCACGCCGTGCCAATGACCAGCGCCGCGCGCCGGGTCATTACCTGAGTGCCTCCTCCGGGATCGCCGCCGCGCACGGAGCCGGACACGGGATGTCCTGTGCCCCCAGTGCCCGCAGCAGCACCGCCGTGTGTGGCTGCGCGGCAAACGAATTGCCGTATTCCACGCCGTCCGCGACCCTCAAGGGCGTGCGTCCATCCACGGCCACCACGTCGAGCTCGGCGCCCTGGTCGAACAGGTACTGGACAACGCTGTTGGCGCCGCGATACGCCGCCGCGTGCATCGCCGTCTCGCCGACGTCGCTGATGACAGTGACGTCGGCGCCCAGCTCTTCCACGAGCAGCGTGACCGCCTCGAGCACCTGCGCTTCGCTGGCGCGTTCCTGGTTCGACGCCCAGGAGATGCCCGCCGCCGCCATCAGCGGCGTGATGTTGTCGACGGTGTTCATCGTCGGGTCGGCCCCATGGTCGAGCAGCAGGCGCATCACCTCGACATCGGCCACCTTCGCCGCGAACAGAAACGCGGTGGCGCCGGTCATGTGCCGGCGATACCGCGCGCCCGACCATCGGGGCTCTTCCTGCGTGTTCCGGCCGTTGACGTCGGCGCCGTGCGCCAGCAGCGATGTGATGACGCGCAGCCGGTCGAGGTTCACGACGATGAACTGATCGCTGACGTGCCAGTTCGCCACATGCACGGCGGCCTGCAGCGGCTTGCCGAAGATATTGCCCCTCGCCACGCCCTCGGACTCACGCTCGCTGTAGCCGAGCGTCCTGAACGTCAGCGGCATCGGCGCGGCGCGCACGCCCTGCACCGTCAGCCGCGTCGATCCGCCCTCGACGTTCGGGTCCGCTCCCTGTTCGAGCAGCAGATCCACGAGATCTTCGTGCCCGTTGACGACCGCCACCAGCAACGGGGTCGCGCCGTCAGGCCGTTGCTCGTTCACGTCGGATCCGGCCGCGAGCAGGGCGCGGACGGCGTGCAGGCTCCCCTTCCGCGCGGCAAACCAGAGCGGCGTCGCCCCGCTGCCTGAGCGCGCGCGGATGTCAGCACCGTGTGCGACGAGCGTCTGCACGACCGGAACGTGCCCTTCGGCCGCCGCCCACATGAGCGCCGACTGTCCGTTCCAGGTTTCCTGCGCGTTGGTGTCGGCGCCGGCCCGCAGCAGCACCGTCACCGCGTCGAGTTGGCCCGAGCGCGCCGCGAGCATCAGCGGTGTCTCGCCGGCATTCACCGCCTGTCGCGAGTCGTTCGGGTCGACGCCGGCCGTCACCAGCTGCGCGATGATCGCCGCATTGCCGTTCCTGGATGCGAGCCCGAGCGCCGTCACACCGTAGTTGTTCGGCGCGTGCACGTTCGCCCCGGCGCGGATCAACAACGCGGTCGTGTCCGCATCGTTCACATACACGGCCCAGTGCAAGGCGGTCGCCCCATCGCCCTGAGCCGCATCGACATCCACCTGCTGATCGAGCAGCGACAGCACGGCCGCGCGGTCACCACGCTGCACCGCGTCGGCGAGCGGTGCATCTGTCCCGGCGGCCCCAAGACTGGCACCCGCCACGCCCAGGCTGGCACCGAGGAGCGCGGCCGCACGCGACAGTCGGGACACACGTCGAACCCGCATCATGGATGTCCTCTTGTGACCTCAAATCCTACTATGCTCCGTCCCCAGGATGAAGCCGTTCTGCACACCACTCGCAAGGGGTCGGTTGCGAGGCGTCCGCGCATGGCCGGAGCGGCCCCGGCTGCCGGCGGTCTTCCGACCGGCCTCAGTCTGCTCCCAGCCGAAATGTGTTGGCGGGAAGGGGATCGGGGTATAAGGTTTCTGGTCCGGGCGGCCACAATGGACATTCCGGCCAAAGCGCTGGGCGTGGAGAGGTCATGGGCGAACTGATTGCTGAACCGTGGCCCTGGTATGTGGCCGGCCCCCTCATCGGTTTGATAGTTCCTCTCCTGCTCTGGGCCGGCGGCGAGTTCGGGGTGTCCGAGAATCTGCGGCACATCTGCGCGGCGGCACTGCCGACCCAGATCGACTTTTTCCGCTACGACTGGAAATCGAAGGGTCTCTGGAACCTGACCTTCGCCCTCGGCATCGTCCTGGGTGCAGCCGTGGCCAGCATCCTCCTGCCTCCGCCAGACGCGGTCATTGCTATCTCCGACGCGACGGCCGCCGATCTCAAAATCATCGGCGTGGAGACGTTCGAGGGGTTGGCGCCCGCCCAAGTCTTCAGCTGGAAAGGTCTGGCAACGCTCCCGGGCTTTGTGATGATCGTTGTCGGCGGCTTCTTCGTCGGCTTCGGGGCTCGGTACGCTGGAGGATGCACGTCGGGTCATGCCATCTCGGGCCTGGCGAACCTGCAGCTGCCGTCGCTCCTCGCTGTGGTGGGGTTCTTCGCGGGTGGCCTGCTGGTCACGTGGTTCATCCTTCCGCTTCTGTTGTGAGGACTCCGCAATGACACGCACTGAAACCACCGGACGGTCGGCGAGCCCAGCGCGGCCGCGGGCTCTGACTGGCGCGGGCCTCGGGGTCTATCTCGCCATCGGGATGTACTTCGGCATCGTCGCAACCAAGGCCGAGATGGTGTCCTGGTTCCGGATTCAAGAAATGTTTCGGTTTCAGGCTTTCCACATGTACGGGATCATAGCAAGCGCCGTGGCGGTGGCCATGATATCGGTCGCGCTTATCAAGATGCGCCAGGTCCGGACCGTCCGGGGCGACATCATCGTGGTGCCACCCAAGGAGCTAGGTCGGAGAGGCTACCGGTACTGGATCGGCGGAACCCTCTTCGGCCTTGGTTGGGCACTGACCGGCGCATGTCCGGGACCCATCTTTGCCCTGATCGGAAACGGCGAGACAGTCTACGGGGTCGTGCTCCTGAGCGCGCTGCTCGGTACCTACGTCTACGGCGTCCTGCGACCCCAACTTCCGCACTAGTGATTTCGCCTGCAATCGACCGGCAGGCGCGGCGCCCGCGCCGCGACCATCCCCCGAGCTCCCGGGAGGGCGCTGTCTGACATGTCTTGAATCAAGGTGGCCAGGGGGCTAGACTGCCAGATAGGCTGCACCCGGTGAGCCATCCATGAAGGTGCCCTTGGCCTCTTACGCCGGCTTCTTCGCCCTGCTCGCGTTCGTGGGCGGCGCGACCCACCCCGGTCTCGCGAGCCGCGTGCCCCGCCCGGCGGCGGAGCGTCTCGCGCAGGCACCCCCTGCCACCGACCCCAACCAGGTGGTGCGCCGCACCTGCGTCACGTGCCACAACGACCGATCCCTCCGGGGCAACCTGTCGCTCGAGCACTTCGACGTGACCACGGCCTTCGACGACACCGACGCCGTCGTGGCCGAGCGGATGGTCCGCAAGCTCCGGGCCGGGATGATGCCGCCGCCTGGCACCCGGAGGCCGGACCCCGACGCGCTCCTGACGCTTGTCGAGGCCCTCGAGCACACCCTCGACGCGGGGGCCGCGATCGCCCCTAACCCCGGCGGTCGGACCTTTCAGCGTCTCAACCGCGCGGAGTACGCCCGCGCCGTCGAGGACCTGCTGGCGCTCGACGTCGACGCCGGCGACTGGTTGCCGCTCGATCAGATGAGCGCCAACTTCGACAACGTCGCGGATGCGCAGACGCTGTCGCCCATGTTGCTGGAGGCGTATCTGAACGCGGCGAGCGCCATCAGCCGGCTCGCCATCGGCGAGAGTGGCGGTTCCCCCGTCGATCAGACCTACTCCAACTCGGAGTACGTCTCGCAGCATCCGTGGGATCACGTCGAGGGTGCGCCATACGGGACACGTGGCGGCATGGTGGTCGACCACGTGTTCCCCGCCGATGCCGAGTATGTCTTCGGGCTGACGTTCACCTCGGGGGCCAACACGAGACTCGAGGATGTCGACGTCTCGATCGACGGCGAGCGGGTGACGCTGCTGCACTACAACACCGACCGGCGTGTCGGCGCCGACGGCCGGGGTGGTGTCCCCACCGAGACGCCGCCGGTCTTCGTGCGCGCCGGCCAGCACCGGGTGGCGGCGGCGTTCGTCCGGCGGGCCGATGGGCCCTATGAGGATCTGATCCGCCCGCACGACTGGTCGTTCGCCGGCGGCGGCTCGGGCGGGTCGGGCGTCACGACGCTGCCGCACGTGCGGGACCTGATCATCAGCGGGCCCTACAACGTCACGGGGCTGTCCGAGACGCCGAGCCGCCAGCGGGTCTTCACCTGCCGCCCGACGGGCCCCGACGAGGCGCGGCCCTGCGCGCGCAAGATCATGATGCGGCTCGCGCGCGAGGCGTACCGCCGGACCCCCGCGGCGCGGGACATCGACGGGCTGATGTCGTTTTACGAGAACGGCGCGGCGACGGGCGGCTTCGAGATCGGCGTGCGGACGGCGCTCGAGGCGATGCTGGCGAGCCCGCACTTCGTGCTGCGGCTCGAGCGCGAACCGGTGGACGCGCCGAAACGCGGCTTCCGGGTCAGCGACGTCGATCTGGCCTCGCGGCTGTCGTTTTTCCTCTGGGGGACGCCGCCCGACGACGAGCTGCAGACGTTGGCCGGTGAGGGCCGGCTGTCGCCAGAGGAGCTCGAGCGGCAGGCGCTCCGCATGCTGGCCGATCCGCGCGCCGAAGCGCTCGGCACCCGCTTCGCCGCGCAGTGGTTCCGGCTGCAGGACATGGACAAGGTCCGGCCTGATCCGAACTTCTACCCCAACTATGACGAGAACCTCGCGCAGGCGATGCGGCGGGAGACCGAGCTCTTCTTCGCCAACCTGGTGCAGGAGAACCGCAGTCTATTGGACCTCTATCGGGCCGATTACACGTTCGTCAACGAGCGGCTGGCGCGGCACTACGGCATGCCGGGCGTGGCCGGGCGTCAGTTCCGGCGGGTGACCTACCCCGACGACACCCGCCGTGGCATCCTCGGGCACGGGAGCATCCTGGTGCTCACCTCGCTCGCGAACCGCACCTCGCCGGTGCTGCGCGGCAAATGGGTCATGGAGGTGCTGCTCGGCACTCCACCCCCGCCGCCACCGGCCGACGTGCCGTCGCTCGAGGAGACCGAGGACGCCAAGGACGGTCGGCTGCTGACGACACGGGAGCGGATGGAGCTGCACCGGTCGAACCCGAGCTGCAGCTCGTGTCACCGGCTGATCGACCCGATCGGGCTAGCGCTCGACAACTTCGACGTCACCGCCCAATGGCGTCTGCGGGAGAACGGCGCGCTACTCGACACGCGTGGCGTCTTCTACGACGGCACTCCGGTGTCGACGCTGCGGGAGCTGGTCGACACGCTGCTGGCGCGTCCGATTCCGCTGGTGCGCACGTTTACCGAGAACCTGCTGGCGTTCGCCATCGGCCGGCGGGTGGAGCACTTCGACCAGCCGACCATCCGTACCATCACACGGGCCGCCGAGGCGAACGACTACCGGATGGTGTCGTTCATCATGGGCGTGGTCGGCAGCGACGCCTTCCAGCGGAAGCGGGGGCAGTAGCGTCGCAGGCCGCGCGACAATGCGCGGCCCGCGGGGGGGTTCGGGGCGCAGCCCCGACGGAAGATGCCGCGTTTCAGCGGAAGCGGGGGCAGTAGCGTCGCAGGCCGCGCGACAATGCGCGGCCCGCGGGCGCGGAGCGGGGCATCGGGGCCCCGCGAGCGGCGCGCGTAGGGTCCGGGGCGCAG
>Ga0114950_10004855_pt1 | contig 10458 bp, 8 predicted proteins | sample N075metaG_FD_83503 | JGI IMG/M metagenome (GOLD analysis project Ga0114950, IMG submission 83503) | Deep subsurface microbial communities from Kermadec Trench to uncover new lineages of life (NeLLi) - N075 metaG | ecosystem: Environmental > Aquatic > Marine > Ocean trench > Sediment | place... | reverse complement strand
GGTCCGTCCGAGCCGATGGCGATCGGGATGCCGCCGTCGAGGAGGGATCGAAAGGTGCCGACCGGGCGGTCCTTTCCGAAGCGCGGCAACATGAACTGCGGCATGGCGAAGTGAGTGGGGTTCTGCACCACGATCACGCCGAGGCGTCGCGCACGCTCGATCAGATCGCCGCTGAGTGTGTCTCCGTGCTCGATGCGCACGCGCCGCGCCGGCCAGTCGACGGCCTGCATCGCCTCCATGGAGTTAAAGAGGATCTCTATGCCTCGATCGCCCACGATGTGCAGCAACAACGGGTCGTTCGACTCCACAGACTCGCGCAGCATCGATCGAATCTCTCTCGGCTCGAAGTTGAGTCGGCCCGATTCGGTTGGCGAATCGGCGTAGGGAAGCCGTAGAGCGGCACCGCGCTCGAGCGGCGTACCATCGACGATCCACTTCGTACCCGACACCCGTACCCGGTCCTCCAGCTCAGCGGGTATCGGAACACCGAGGCCTTCTTCGACGTGACGTCCAGCGGGACTCGTCGTGGGGAATCGAATGGCCCGGACCCGGATCGGCAGATCAGCCTGCGCGAGCAGACTCAGGTAGCGCTCCAACGGGAGCATGGGCATGACCTGTATCGAGGTGATCCCAGTGGCCAGGATGCGCTCGCCGACCGCTCTCAGGCGTTCCACTGCATCCTCGTCGGAAAGACGCACCGATTCGGCGTAGCCCAGATTCCAATGCGCATACTCGAACATGCGCCCGTTGATGCGCTGAGACCCGTCTTCGCGCTCGAAGAAGCCGCCCATTGGATCGCGCTCGTCATCGGCTACGCCGGCCCGCTCCAGAGCCAGGGAGTTGTAGACCTCGCCGTGGCCGTAGAACGCCGACAGCCACACAGGGTGCTCCGGCGCCAGCCCGTCGAGCACTCGGCGATCTATCTCTGAATCGGTGATGACCGTGACGCCGACCGTGCCGTGAATGGCGCTCCCGGGCTCCAACTCCGAGACCGCGGCTTCGATGGCATCACGCGTCTCGTCCCAGGAGGGCTCGAGAGGCGTCAACTGGAGCTCATGCACGTCTCGAGGAATCGGCATGAAGTGCCGGTGTGCGTCGTTGATTCCAGGAATCACCGTCCGGCCGCCAAGATCGAGCACTCGCGTCGTGTCGACGGCGAGCTCGCGCATCTCCTCACTCGTCCCGACCGCAAGGACCCGGTCGCCCTGGACCGCCACGGCCTCCGCCCACGGCCTCGAGTCGTCGGACGTGAAGACCTTGCCGTTCAGCAAGATGAGATCCGGTGCCGAGTCAGAAGGGCCCCGGCCACAGGCCGCTAGAGCCCAACCGAGGATCAAGACGAGCGCTGTCAGCCGAACGGTTGTTCTCGCGCGCACGATCGCGGCACTACGGAAGCTGCAGCAGAGCTATCTTCGCGAACTCGATGAAAGGGGCGGGGTAGATACCGAGAATCAGAGTCAGCACGCAGCAGAGAACGATCGCTCCGGTGAGGGCGGGCTCTCTGAGAGGGGTCGGGGTCTCCTCCGTCTCCGAGCTCTGATACATGTAGACGACGATGCGGAAGTAGTAGAAGAGTGACACGGCGCTCATCAAAACGCCGATGACGGCCACTTTCGTCCAGCCCGATTCCACGGCGGCCGCGAACAGGAAGAACTTGCCGAAGAAGCCGCCGGTCGGCGGAATCCCGGTCAGGGCGAGCATGAAGATGAGCATCATCGCCGCCAGGAAGGGGGATCGCTTCGCCAGACCGGAGTAATCTTCGAAGGTCTCGCCGGCGTACTCTTTGCGCTCCAGGAGGATGACCGTTCCGAACGTTCCGAGGGTAACGAAACCGTAGGCGAGAAGGTAGTAGACGACGGCCCATTGCCCTACTTCGCTGATTGCAAGCACGCCCACCAGGACGTAGCCAGCATGGGCGATCGAGCTATAGGCCAGCATTCGCTTGACGTTTCGCTGCGTCAGAGCGGCAAGGTTGCCCCAGACCATAGTCGCGACCGCCACCACCGCGATGACGACCTGCCAGTCGACAACTTCGGCATAGTCGAAGAAATGCAATCCGGACAAACCCTGGTAGAGGATGCGCACCAGGATCGCAAACGACGCGGTCTTCGAAGCCACCGCCAGGAAAGCGGTCACAGGTGTCGGTGCACCCTCGTAGACATCGGGCGTCCAGACGTGAAACGGCACCGCGGCGATCTTGAACAGCAGGCCGGCGAGGAGCATTACCCAACCCAGGGTGAGCAGGATGCTTCCCTCGCTGTTGGCGACAGCCTCGGCCATCTCGGCCAACTGCACCGTGCCGGTCGCTCCGTAGAGAAGAGACGCACCGTACAGCAGGATGCCGCTCGACAAGGCGCCAAGCACGAAGTACTTCAGCGCCGCTTCGTTCGATTTGAGCTCGCGTTTGAAATAGCCGGCAAGAATGTAGCTCGACAGCGCCATGAGCTCGAGCGAGATCCAAATAGTGACCAGGGAGAAACCGCTGGCCATGAAGAGCATGCCCGTCGCGGCAAAGAGAAGCAGCGAGTAGTACTCGCCAGGCCGGTACCCGCCGTCGGCCACGAAGCGTTGCGACAACAGAACCGTCACCGCGATGGCCACGAGCACGAGGATCTTCCAGACGAAGGAAAAGCCGTCGAGTATGAAGGTGTCGGCGAGGATGAGCTTCGCTTCCCCACCCAGCGAGGACCACAGAAAAGTGACCCAAAAAGCGGCTCCGACCAGGCCCAAGAGAGAGAGCCAGACCGCTAGCCGCCCCTTTCGTTCTTCGTCTTTTCCCACCGAGCCGAGGATCAACACCACCAGCCCGAGGGCCGCGAGAAACATCTCGGGGCCGATATAGAGGAAGTCTCTTGCGTCGAAGCCTTCCACGTTCTACTCCCCTACGACCGCCGTTCGAGAACCTGTCACGGACCCATCGAGGGAGCCGTCGGCAAAAGCCTCGGCATAGTCGGCATCGACCTTCGCCACGATGTAGTTGACCGGTTTCTCGAGGAACTCGAAGATCGGCTGCGGATACAACCCGATCCAGAAGCAGAGAACGATGAGAGGCACAATGTAGACCAGCTCACGGCGGCTCATGTCCTTGAGATTCTCGTTCTCGGGGTTGTCGAGCGGTCCGAAGAAGACTCGCTGATAGAGCCACAGCATGTAGGCAGCGCTGAGGACGATGCCCAAGGCGGCGCAGGCTGCCCACACCCAGCTCCGATTGAAAACACCCACCAGAATCGTGAATTCGCCGATGAAACCGTTCAGGGTCGGCAGACCGATCGAGGCCATGGTGATGATGAGGAAGCAGGTGGCGAAAATCGGCATCTGCTTCGAGAGGCCGCCGTACTCGGCGATCATCCGCGTGTGGCGACGCTCGTAAATGATGCCGACGAGAAGGAAGAGGGCGCCGGTCGACAGACCGTGATTCAGCATCTGGATAATGCCGCCGTTCAGGCCCGCCGGGTTCAGCGCGAAGATTCCGAGCATGACGAACCCGAGATGGCTGACCGAGGAGTAGGCGACCAGCTTCTTCATGTCCTTCTGGGCCATTGCCACCAAAGCACCGTAGATGATGCCGATGATCGACAGGGTCACCATCCACGGCAGCAATTGCTTGGTGGCTTCGGGAAGGATGGGAAGAGAGAAGCGGACGAAGCCGTAGGTCCCCATCTTCAAGAGAACGCCAGCCAGAATGACCGAGCCTGCCGTCGGCGCCTCGACGTGGGCGTCCGGCAGCCAGGTGTGAAACGGAAACATCGGAACCTTGATTGCGAAGCCGACGAAAAACACCAGGAAGATCCAGAATTGCAGATCCCCTGGAATCTGCGCGGAGATCTCGTGAAAACGCAGCACCGAGAACGTAGCCTCGCCTCCCAAGCCCTCCCATCCGAAGAGACCGTCTTGATTGAAGAAGTAAAGAGCGAGGATTCCCAACAGCATCAGCACCGAGCCGAACAAGGTGTACAGAAAGAACTTGATTGCCGCGTAGAGCCTTCTCGGACCGCCCCAGATACCGATCAGGAAGTACATCGGCACCAGCATCACTTCCCAGAAGACGTAGAAGAGAAAGAAGTCCAGCGACATGAAGACGCCGAGCATGCCGGTCTGCAGGAGCAGCATGAAGACGTAGTATTCGCGCTGCCGCTCCTTGATCGCACTCCAGGACGACAAGAAGGCGAGCACGCCGAGCAGCGTCGTCATGAGAACGAGAAGGACGGAGATGCCGTCGACACCGAACTCGTATCGCACTCCGAGCGATTCGATCCAAGTGTGGCTCTCGGTGAACTGGAAGAGATCGCCGTCTCTTTCGAAAGCGAACCACAGGGGAAGCGAGATCAGAAAGTCGAAGAGGACGATTCCGGTGGCCACCTTCTTGAGCCGGCCGTTGTTCTCCCCGCGCACACCGAAGAGGAGGAACAGCGCGCCGGCGAGCGGAACGTAGGCGACGATGCTCAGGATAGGAACGTTGTTGACCCAATCGAACATTTCTTCCTCCGACCCCTAAGCGAGTCTCGCGATCACCACAAGCGCGGCAGCAGAACGACGGCACAGATCAGTACGAAAACGCCGATAACCATGACCAACGCGTACTGCGACACCAGACCGGTCTGCACTTTCCTCAAGGAGGCCGAGACTCTCTGGAGTACCCAAGCGACCAGATTTACCAACCCGTCGACGAAATACTTGTCAAAAAAACCGGACATCAGCGCCACGGCAACGGTCAGGTGTCGTATCCCCATCACGAAGACGCCGTCGATGATCGAGGTGTCGAAGCGAAACAGCTGACGTGCCGATCCCCAGGTGCCGCGGACGACGGTGGCGTTGTAGACCTCGTCGACCTTGTACTTGCTCTTCAGCACCGAGTGGACTCTCGGCAGACGTTGGGCCCACTTCTCGGCAATGGAGAAGCCACGCCTGCCGCCGTAGATCCGTGTCGCCAGGAGGATGCCGAGTGCCGCGACTACGACCGACACCAAGATCAGCAACCACTCCACTGCGAGTGACAAATGGCCGTGCTCGGCGACGCCCGGCACGTGCGCGATCACTGGCTCCATGAAGTGATGAAAGACGTTGATGTCAGCACGGTTGAGGGTCATTCCGACGGGAATCCCGATCAATCCGACCACCACTGAGCACACCGCCAACACGATGAGCGGCAGCGTCATCACCGCCGGCGACTCGTGCAGACGGTTGCGCTGCTCGGCTGTTCCACGGAAGTCACCGTGAAATGTGAGGTGAACCACGCGGAACATGTAGAACGCAGTCAGGCCCGCGGTCAGCAGACCTACCGCCCACAGAACGTAGTGATGGCCGAGAAAGACGTTGGCAAGGATCTCGTCCTTCGAGAAGAAACCGGCCAACGGCGGGATCCCCGAAATCGCGATCGCCCCCACGAGGAAGGTCCTGTAGGTGACCGGCAGGTAACTCTTGAGCCCCCCCATGTGCTTCATATCCTGTTCGCCGCCCATGGCGTGGATCACCGAGCCGGATCCCAGGAAGAGCAGGGCCTTGAAGAAGGCATGCGTGAAGACATGGAACACCGCGGCGGTATAAGCGCCCACACCACAAGCCAGGAACATGTAGCCGAGCTGCGAGATGGTCGAGTACGCCAACACCTTCTTGATGTCGGTCTGAGCCAGCGCGATCGTCGCTGCCATCAAGGCGGTCGCGCAACCGACGAAGGCCATCAGTCCGGAGGTCGCCGGAGCGAGCTGAAAGAGCAGGTTGGATCGCACCACCATGTAGACACCGGCAGTCACCATGGTCGCCGCGTGAATCAAGGCGGAGACCGGCGTCGGGCCGGCCATCGCGTCGGGCAGCCACACGAAGAGCGGAATCTGGGCGCTCTTGCCCGTAGCGCCGATAAACATGCACAGAGTGATGAACCCAGCCACTGTCATGCCGAGGGCGTAGGGCGACTGGGCGAGCGCGATGTTGCCCTCGATTCTCTCGAAGAGCTCAGTGAACTCGAGAGTGCCGAAGTTCGCCACGAGAGCGAAGAGAGCCAGAATAAAGCCGAAGTCGCCGATACGATTGACGATGAATGCCTTGCGGCCCGCGGTCGGGGGAAAGTCCTCTTCGAAGTAGAAGCCAATCAAGAGATAGGAGCACAAGCCCACCCCTTCCCAGCCGACGAACATCACCAGATAGTTGTTGCCCAGGATGAGCATCAACATGGCGCCCATGAAGAGATTCATATAGGTGAAGAATCTCTGAAAGCCATCCTCGTGGGCCATGTAGCCCAGCGAGTAGATATGGATGAGCGTGCCAACGAAGGTAACGAAGAGCACCATGATGCAGGCCAGCGCATCGAGCATGAACCCGAGCGAGACCTTGAAGCCACGGATGCCGCCCTCCGATGCCACGTGCAAGGCCCCGGTATCGATCCACGTGTAGAGCTCTTGCTCGTAGGCTTCGTGATGCTCGTGCTCGGGACTGGCGATGTAGCTCGCAACGGCCGCGAACGCCAGGATGCACGACAACCCTACCGCTCCGACTGCGATCAGCCCGGAGGCTTTCTTGCTAACGCGATTGCGCAGCACTACGCCGTTGACGAACGCGCCCGCGAACGGGAGTAGCGGTATGAGCCAGAGAAGTTCCTTCATCCGGCGCTATCCCCTCATGTCCGTCACCTGATCGACCTCGGTGGTGTGACGAAGCCGATAGAGCGCCAGCAGAATGCCGAGGCCGACGGCCGCCTCACCCGCTGCAACGCAGATGGTGAAAATCGCGAACACCTGCCCGGTCAGGTCCGAGAGCTGGTGCGAAAAGGCAATCAGGTTCAAGTTGACGGAGTTCAACAAGAGCTCGATGGACATCAGAACGATGATCATGTTGCGCCGGGTGACGATGCCGATCAGCCCGATCGAGAACAGCATGAAGCTGAGTGTGAGGTAGTGGGCGGTGGTGATTTCCATGAGCTCTCGGACCTACCTTCGCCTCCGGGGCTAGGTCCGCCTCCCGAGGACGACGGCGCCAATCATGGCAACCAAGAGAAACACCGACGCGATCTCGAACGGCAGCAGGTACTCACGGTAGAGCACCCAGGCCACCGCCTGCGTGTTGCCGAGGCTCTCGCCCTCGACCATTTCGAAAGCGGCGGGATTCGACAACGGTGGCTCGAAGCTGAGCCCGAGGAAGAGCACGATGACCAGCGAAGCCATGCCAACAATCAGCAGCCAGGCCCAGCGCGCCTGACTCAAGAAGAGCCTCGTCTCCTGCAGGTTCTGCAGGTTGACGAGCATGATGACAAACAAGAAGAGAACCATGATGCCGCCGCCGTAGACGAAGATCTGAACGACCCCGAGAAACTCGGCGTGTTGGAGAAAAAACAGCGCCGCCATCGACAGGAAAGTGGCGAGCAGCGACAGCGCGCTGTACATCGGATTGCGCATCGTCACCACGAGTACCGCCCCACCGAGGCAGATCCCGGCGAACAGGAAGAACAGAATCGCTTCGCCGTTCATGATCTCGCAGATTCGCTCGCGTCAAACAGCCCAGAGAGAAACCGGACGCTACTCGATCTCTCGGTCGGTGTACTCGGGGCGGACTCGCCAGGTCTGCAGCTCTTCCATGTCGACGTAGAGATTGTCCCAGCGCTCGTAGCTCGCCAGCTCGTATGTCTTCGTGGTCAGCCAGATCGACTTGGGCTCGGTCGGACAGCCCTCCTCGCAGAGACCGCAGAACATGCAGCGCTGCAGATCGATGTCGAAGCGATCGAGGATCTTTTCCTTCTTGCCGGTCTCCTCGTTCTTCTCGCTGTGCCAGTCGATGTAGATGATGTCGATAGGACAGTCGCGAAAACAGAGATTGCACTTGATGCAACGCTCTTCGTCGAGACGGAACATCCCCCGGAAGCGGGCGGCCGGCTCGCGGCGCTGCTCGGGGTACTGCACCGTTACTTTCTTCTTGGCCATATTCCGCAACGTGATGCTCAGACCCGCGAACAGATCCAGCAACATGAAGCGGTCGCGAAATTCCTTGAAGAGACTCATTACATACCCCCAGAACGCCGCGCCTTCACTACAGGAGCAACAGCTTCACGAGACCAGTCACGAAGATGTTGATCAGGGCCATCGGCAGCAGCCACTTCCAACCCAACGCCATCAGCTGGTCGAAGCGGTAGCGCGGGAAAGTGCCGCGGAACCAGATGTAGACGAAGAGAAAGAAAAAGACCTTGAGAGAGAACCAGATCATCGGCACGATGAACGCCAGGCCGAAAGGTAGCCACCCGCCGTCGAGAAAGGCGAGCGCCTCGAAGTTCGGAAACGGGCGTAGCCAGCCGCCGAAGAACAGGGTGGTCCCGACCGCCGAGATGATGATCATGTTGCCGTACTCGGCAAGGAAGAAGAAGGCGAAGCGCATGCCGGTGTACTCGGTGTGGAACCCCGCAACGAGCTCGCTTTCGGCCTCCGGCAGGTCGAAGGGGTTGCGATTCGCCTCCGCGATGCCGGACACGAAGAACACGAAGAAGCCCAGAATCTGCGGAAACACGTACCAGAGATGCGCGCTGCGTTGCGCTTCGACGATGTCCACCAACGACAGCGAGCCGGCGAGCATCAAGGCGCCGACGATCGAGAGCGCCTGCGGCACCTCATAGGAAACCATCTGCGCCGCCGAGCGCAGACCGCCCATCAGAGAGAACTTCGAGTTCGAGGCCCAACCGCTGATGATGATGCCGTAGACACCGAGAGTCGCCGTGGCGACGATGAAGAGGGCGCCGACGTTGAGGTCGGTGATGAAGAAGCTCAGGGAGTCGCCCTCCCCGGGCGGTCCGAAGGGGATCACCGAAAAGAGAACGAACATCGGAACGACGACCAGCCCGGGGGCCATGATGTAGGCCCACTTGATCGCCTCGCGAGGGATCACGTCTTCTTTGACCAGTAGCTTGGCTACGTCGGCGACCGGCTGCAGGAGGCCCCACGGTCCGACGCGGTTGGGACCGGGGCGGAACTGGATGAAGCCCAGGATCTTGCGTTCCGCCAAGACCATCCAAGTGATGATCGGCAGAGCGAAGAGAAACATCACAAAGCCGATCTTCAACAACGGCGAGAAGCCGTAGAAGAACAGCGTTTCGCCGAGAGCCTCTCGGATCGGTTCAAGAAAGCCAGGCATCGTCGGCTAGCGGTCCACTTCTCCGAGAACGATGTCGGTGGTTCCGATGAGCGCCACGAGATCGGCGAGAAGATGGTTCTTGCACAGCTCCGGCAACACCTGCAAAGTGATGAAGGAAGGCGCCCTGACGTGGCAGCGGTACGGGTTGGTCGTGCCGTCGCCGACAATGTAGAACCCGATCTCGCCCTTCGGACCTTCGATCGAGTAGTAGACCTCACTGTCCTTTGGGGCCTTCAACACGCGCGGCTTCTTCGCCATGATGGGCCCATCGGGAAGTTGGTCGAGGCACTGCAGGATGATCTTGGCCGACTGGCGCATCTCTGCGACCCGCACCAGGTAGCGATCGTAGGTGTCGCCGTTCTTCCCCAGCGGCACCTCGAAGTCGACCTCGGCATAGGCCGCGTAGGGCCGCGCCTTGCGCAGATCCCAATCGACCCCACTGCCTCGGAGCATCGGGCCGGAAATGCCGTACTCGAGAGCCCGATCGGGATCGAGCACACCAATGCCCACAGTGCGCTGCTTCCAAATGCGGTTGTTGGTCAGGAGGCCCTCGTACTCATCGACCTTCGACGGGAAGGTCTCGCAGAAGGCTCGGCAGTCATCGACCCAACCGACCGGCAGGTCGAAGGGCTGCCCTCCAGGCCGCATGCAGTTCAGAGTGAGTCGGGCACCGCAGTACTCTTCGAACAGATCGAGGACTTGCTCACGCTCGCGAAAGCAATAGAAGAACGGCGTCATGGCGCCGATGTCGATCGCGTGGGTGGCCAACCACAGCAGATGACTCGAAATGCGCTGCAACTCGCACAGCAGAGTCCGAATGTAGTCGGCACGAGGCGGAACCACGATGCCGGTTAGCTTCTCCACCGCGCCGACGTACGCCAGGTTGTTGGTCGCCGCCGCAACGTAGTCCATGCGGTCGGTATGCGGAACATTCTGAAAGAAGGGGTGAAGCTCGAACAGCTTCTCGGTGCCGCGATGCAGATAGCCGATGATGGGGTAGCAGTCCAAGACGCGCTCACCGTCGATCTTGAGCTTGAGTCGCAGCACGCCGTGGGTAGACGGGTGCTGCGGCCCGAAGTCGAGCTCCATCTCACGGACGCCGAAGAGCGTCTCGCCGGGTGGTACTTCGGTCTCGTCGGCAACTGCGTCAGTCATCTACCCTTCTCTCGCTGCATGTCGAAGTGTCAGCGCCTCAGGAGGCCCCGTCGGTGGTAGCGCCATTCTCCGCTGGGCCACCCGCCGGCGAGCCATCGCCTTGCGGACCCTCTTCCTCGGCTTCCTCGGCTTCCTCGGCTTCCTCGGCGACAGGCTCTTCCGGGGGCTCCGGGACTTTCCAGCCGGTGCCGTCGCCCG
>Ga0114950_10004853_pt1 | contig 10459 bp, 9 predicted proteins | sample N075metaG_FD_83503 | JGI IMG/M metagenome (GOLD analysis project Ga0114950, IMG submission 83503) | Deep subsurface microbial communities from Kermadec Trench to uncover new lineages of life (NeLLi) - N075 metaG | ecosystem: Environmental > Aquatic > Marine > Ocean trench > Sediment | place... | reverse complement strand
TGGGTGGTCGCAGTCGCGATGCGGTCATGGTGTACGGTCACGCCAACGGTGGCAGCATTGAAGAAACCGTCGACGAGGTGGGCCGTTATATAGACATGGGCTACAAAGCCATTCGCGCCCAATCTGGCGTGCCCGGCCTGGATTCAACGTACGGCGTGTCGGGCGACAAAATGTATTACGAGCCCGCCGATGCGGACCTGCCCAGTGAAAATGTATGGTCCACCGCCAAGTACCTGAGCCACGCGCCAAAGCTGTTTGAAAAACTGCGCGATACCTATGGCTATGACCACCACCTGCTACACGATGTGCATCATCGCCTCACGCCTATCGAAGCGGGCCGTCTCGGCAAGGACCTGGAGCCCTATCGCTTGTTCTGGCTGGAAGATGCTATCCCGGCCGAGCTACAGGAGGGCTTTCGCCTTATTCGACAACACACCACTACCCCACTGGCAGTCGGTGAAATCTTTCATTCGATTTATGACTGCCAACAATTAATCACCGAGCAGCTGATTGATTACATACGTGCCACCCTGGTACATGCAGGCGGCATCACCCACCTGCGGCGTATTGCCCACCTGGCCGAGCTCTACCATGTGAAAACCGGCTTCCACGGGGCCACCGATTTGTCACCCGTCACCATGGGCGCAGCACTGCACTTCGATACCTGGGTACCTAACTTCGGCATCCAGGAATATATGCGCCACACGCCAGAGACCGACGAGGTATTCCCCCACGACTATTCCTTTAAGGACGGCTATCTGTACGCGGGCGAAACGCCGGGGCACGGTGTAGACATCGATGAAGAGCTGGCCGCCAAATATCCCTACCAACGAGCCTATCTGCCGGTGAACCGGCTGGAAGACGGCACCATGTTCAACTGGTGATTTACGTGCTCGGCGAGGCCATGCTGGAGTTGACGGCTGACGCTGACGGCCAGCCCCAGACAGCTGTGGCAGGCGACACCTTTAATACCGCGGTAGCCCTGGCGCAATTGGGCATTGAAGTGCAGTATCTGACCGGTCTGGGAAGCGATGCCGACAGCGGCAAGATTATCACCACCTGCCAGCGGTGGGCGGTGTCTACCGATTTGATTGCGGTGGTGGCCGACCTGACAGCAGGTCGCTATACAATCCACCTGGACCCGCACGGCGAACGCAGCTTCACCTATGACCGGGATTCATCAGCCGCACGCGCCCTGTTTTGCGATCCTCAGTTGCTGGCCCGGCAACTGGAAAAAATCACCCCTGGACAATGGATTTACTTGTCCGGAATTACCCTGGCAATAGCCAGCCCACAGTGCCGAGAATTGCTGACAGATTTTTTGCAGCGCTACCGGGCCACACAGGGGCAGGTCGCTTTTGACTGCAATCATCGCCCCCTGCTATGGCAAAGCCCATCGCTGGCGCAGAAAGCTTACACGGACGTACTGCAACACTGCGACCTGTTTTTTGCTGGCAGCGAAGACATCAGTACCGCATGGGGAATAGAGGCCGAAGCCGTGCCTGACAAAGTAACAGCCTTACAACAGCCACTGACGGTACTTAAACGTGGTGGCGACAGCATATTGCTGTATACCCACGGCGCCGTGAAGGAAGTTCCTGTTCAGCCAGTGGCGAAAATAGTAGACAGCACCGGCGCTGGCGACATCTTCAATGCAGGTTTTCTGGCAGCTCACCTACAGGGACAATCACTCATCGAGGCATGCATGCTGGGACAGCGCCTGGCCGCGGAGTGCCTGCAACATCGCGGTGCGCTTTTGCCAGCGCCCTGTTGGCAACGCTATCAATGCATGAATACCTATGCAGCAGCGCCCAAAAGCAAACCCATTGGCAGCGCGTAAAATGTCAGATCGTCCCGTTTAAAGGGCAGTATTTCCTGTCCGGTATAAAACAGGACACCTTGCTCAAATGCCTCACCTGAAAATTCCGCCAGCGCTGCCAGCCCTTTGAAGTCCTGAACATTGACACTTGCTGAGGCCTTCACTTCAACACCAATAATATTGCCATTGCCTCGTTCCAAAACGATATCGACTTCGCGCTGCCTGTTATCCCGAAAGTGGTACATGCCTATCTCTTCTTCAGCCCAGGATGCCTGCTTGCAGCATTCCATATAAACCAGGCTTTCCAACAGCCCACCGTAGTATTGGCTTTTCAACAGCTGGTCCTCATTACGAAGACCCAGCAGATGACAGGCAAGCCCGGTATCCACATAATGAATTTTAGGCATTCGTGCTGCCAGACGCTTGGCTCGATTCTTCAAGTATGCGGGTACACGACGCACAATGAACATCAGGTCGAGAATTTCCACATAGTTTTTTACCAACTTGTCATTCAGTTCAAGATCATTGGCAATATTGGAGTACTTCAAAAGGTTGCCACTGAGCCCAGCAAGATAAGGCACCATGGCTTGCAGTTTTGAATGATAGTCACCGCGAGCGGCGTACAAGCTTTCAAAATCCTTATAAAGCCGCCCCTCAATATATGATTTAAACCAGATTTGCTTGGCGCGCGGACTTTTACTTTGTACTTCGGGATAACCGCCCTGCAAAACCAGGTTGGCAAACTGCTCTCGACTGGTGAATGGAACAGAACGTGATTGAAAACTCCCCGCTAGCAAATACTCAATAATATTCAGCGACTGGCTCCCTGTTTTACTAAAAGAAAACTCACCAAGAGATAACTCACTTAAAGACAAGGGGAAAAGCTCCAACCTGGCCATATGGCCAGGTAATGCCTCCTGAGTCCGAGCAGAGCGAAAGATGTCCGCCGAACCGGTCAAAAGAAACTTGCCTTTTTCATCCGGCTCCAGCTTGTCGGATGCTTCTTTTATGGCGGGAATCAAGCCCGGCGCATATTGGAATTCATCAAGCACCACCCGTTTTGAGCCCAGTGAACGTATAAAACCATGGGGATCACTTTCGATGGACGCCAGTGTTGCCTGGTCATCCAGTGTGATGTAAGCCATATCCAAATGATTGGCAACAGAACGCGCCAAGGTGGTTTTACCCGCTTGTCTGGGGCCGGTAAGGTAGAGCACTCGAAATTCCGCAAGCAGCTCTTCTATCAGTGGCAGTAGGCTTCTGGCATACATAAATTTCTTTCCCAAACTGGGGATTAACGCTTTTCACATCCATTTAATACGAAAAATATACACCATTAACACGAATTTTCCTACCACTTAATACGAATTATAGAGGCTCTTAACACGAATAATCAAAGTGCCTGAATAGGCCCTACGGAACAAGGTCCCTGGCGGTAATCACCCTTAAACCCAGGGCCAGAGGTGCAATGGCCCAGGGCAGGTTAAATACCATGTAGTAGATAAAGTTGGGCGGGGGATTGAGATGCGCGGGCTCCTCGGCAATGGCCCAGCCATGCAGCGCACGCAAGGGCGGCCACGGACTATCGGCGGAAACCGGCACACCTAGCCCCTCTGGCAGGCTAAACAGAAAGCCATAGACGATGGAGATGGAAAAGAATGCAATAAACAGCAGGTCTACCGGACGTTTAAAAATGGATGTCATCGCTGTTTCTCTTTTATACGCGTTTTGCATCGGAGGCTTCCTTACGAGTTTCTGCGGCGAACTCAGATACGGGTAAGCGCATCAATCGCAACGCCTCCTCCTCCGTTTGCTCAAATCTCTGTGCATCTGTAGTGACACAAAATTCGACCATAATTCCATTGGGATCAGTGAGGTATACAGACGTACACCAGCCGTGATCGAGCTCCAGCATTTCATCCACGCCACGCTCACGTAACTGTTCGATCATCTTTTGCAGCTCGTCGAGGCTGTCGAGCCGAAAGGCAATATGATTGGTCCACTGGGGCAGCCCCAGACTGGTGGAGATATCAGTCTTGTAATCTTGCTGCTCACCAACCCCATTGACCTCAAAAAAGGCCAGACTCTCCCCACCGCCCATCCCAAAAAAGAAGTGTCGAAAGTACCCATCTCCCTGCAGGTGATTCTCGGTGTGCAACAAAGGCATACCCAGCTTGTTGGTGTAAAAGTCATAGGTTGCTTCCGCATCGCGGGTCGTATAGGCGACGTGGTGGACACCTCGCGATCGTACTTTGGTATCAGACATTACATCCCTCGTATGTTTACTTGTTGTTTCCCATTCATCGTATTGATGTATATTTATAGTCAAATTACCTAGAACGTGTTTTCAGTTATAGCTGAAAAATTTCTTTAGTCCAGCGGAAACCGATCCATGAAAGTACTGCTTCACTACGACGCTGGTGAACGATTGCAAAAAGATGTGGCCGCCTTTGCCACACAGGGTCTAAACGTGGTGTGTTGCCCCGAGGGCCCCAGCCAGCCGTTTTTGTCTGAGCTAAAAGATGCCGAGGTTCTATGGCACGTTCTGCAACCTGTAAATAAAGACATCATCGCCCAGGCGCCCAAATTAAAACTGATCCAGAAGATTGGGGTGGGCGTTAATACTATCGATCTGGAGGCAGCCCAAGCCAGCGGCATTAGGGTCTGCAATATGCCCGGCACCAATAGTCGCGCGGTAGCGGAGATGAGCCTGATGCTGATGCTACAGGCGCTGCGCACAACTCCCCTGTTGGATCAGGCCTGCCGCGGCGGACAGTGGTACCTGGATGCCAACAGCACGGAAAACCTCGGTGAGATGGGCGGCAAAACCGTGGGGTTGGTGGGCTTCGGCGACATACCACAATTGCTGGCACCCATGCTGGAGGTAATGGGAGCCCGGGTTATTTACACGGCGCGGGCTGAAAGACCCGCCAGTAACGACAAGCAATACCGCTACTGCACGCTTGATGCGCTGTTGGCGGACTCGGATATTGTCTCTTTACATGTACCGCTGAACGACAGCACGGCGCAGCTTATAGACAGCAAGGCCATCGCGCAGATGAAAACAGGCGCCATTCTAGTCAATACGGCCAGAGGTGGCCTGGTCGACGAAAGCGCACTGTACCAGGCACTTACTGATGGCAAGCTGAGCGCCGCCGGCCTGGATGTTTTCGCAACTGAACCCACGCCCGCAGACAATCCATTGCTAAAGCTCAACAACGTGGCGGTTGCACCCCATGTCAGTTGGTTAACCAATGAGACCTGGGAACGCAGCATGGGGGTTGCTGTAGAAAACTGCCTGGCTATCAAAAACAACACACCGCTACGCTTCCAGGTTGTCTAGCCGGCATCCGCCGAATACCAGATCGGAGAAGTCCAGGCCCGTTCCTGAATCGTCTTCGGTAGTTGATCCGTCAAACATCCATCCGGGCGCTCGCCTTCCGGTAGTGACAGGCACAGGCGAGCAGACCAGCGACAACTAGGATTTTCCACTATGCGCGCGTAATAGACTGCATCCTGACCGACGTCAAAATCAGGGTCTCGCCACACGCCGCAAAGATTGGTGGCACCCGGCCCACGTGGCGTACAGCTGGCCAGGTCAACATCGGCACCATTATTGGCATCACCGGCAATATCGTGCACCTGTTGATGAAACTCGCCACCCTCGCCCACCCAGCCCTTGATGATTTGAAGTCTTTGCAACAAACCACCGGGCTGGTCTTTTATGCCGGGATCGGACTGGGCAGAAACTGCAAACACCGGCGAGCTGGAGCCAGTGGGTGCAGCAGCCAACACACCTCCCATTGGCACGCCGGCCTGGTAGCCCTGTTTGGCAAAGTCTGCGCTATCGCACATGCCCTCTGGCAGTTCCCAGGCGGCAAATAGTCGCGGCACAATGCGTGGCCCGCTGGTAGCAAATGTTTCCCGACGCTTGAGGGCATCGAAAATGGAATCACGGTTATTTTCTTCCGCCCAGACACCGGCCAAACCACCGGGGTTCCAAAATCCCGGGCCTCGCGTCTTCTCGCCGATAGTCAGCAGCGCTGTGGGAGTAAAACCAAACTTGTAGGGCACATCGTATTCGGAAACCGCCCCCGGGGTAGACATGTGATTGTCAGTGCTACCGATAAAACCAAAGGGGTAGGGATTAACGCCGATGCGCCGCTCTTCTCGCAGGCCTGCCAACAGGGCATAGCGAACGTGATCAACGGTGGATATACAACCCTTGCCCTTCTGCGCACCCCAGCCCGCACCCGCCTCACAGTCGACCAGCTGCTGGCGCCCAAGGTCACGCACCTTCTCAAAATTACACAGCTCATCCACGGCGCCGATCACGTTGTACATGCCGTTGCGGCACTCGCTCTCACCCTTGATTTGCATCATCTCCACGATGGGCTCGAGCCGCGCGCGCAGGGCTGCTTCTTCCCGCTGTCGCGCCAATGGCAGGTCGGCATATTCCACCTTGAAGATCTGTCCATTGGACAGATTGGGATTGTGCGGAATCGCAATAGCCTCACAACCAGTATCGGTGTCGTTGCACAGATCGACCAATTGGTGGCGTAAATCCATTTCTACCGGGGTCTCCAGTGAAGAAATGGGTAGCTCCGGGGAAAGTTCATTGCGCAGAATTATATTGCGGTGCACCTTGGTGGATTCGGGCGAATGGCTGTATTCCCAGGCGTGAAAAGTTGTGAACTGACAAGCACTGGTACGATCGTACCATTGCTCGGCTGCGTCCTGGTTCGCCTTCCAGACCACGGCTAGTTCCGCGCGGCACAGCTGGTCATCGTCGCCGCACACGTCTGAGCGGCGCCCGCCGATTCCAATCAATCCACCAATGCGTGCGCGAAAACCCTGCAAGCCCAGCAGCCTGGCCAACCAGGAGTGCTCTTCACCGCGGTAAATTTTACAGCCATCGCTATCGTAAGAGAGCGAAGCGGGGGTGGTACACAGGGAAACTTCAGACATCCACTCCGCATGGTCGGTCACCGCGGCAAAGTCCAGGGGACGATCTATTTGCGCTTTACGCATGCCCTGATCAGGGTCGCCAGAATACACATCAATGGCTTCACCAGTCGCATAGCGATAGGCATCTGCCGGAGTAGTGCGGGTTGCCAGGCTGTTGGCATCCATAGATACCGAGGTATGGATGTGCAGGTCGCCAAACAATGCCTGTCGTTCGGGCACCGATGTATCGCAGTCTTGCCGGGGGATCAGCGGTTTCTTCTGGGCTGCCCGAGGCCCGGGCTGCCAGGGGTCGGTGGATATTTCAATGCCACAGCCAGTCAGCAGAGCCGCTGTGAACAGAGCTATCAGAGTTGTCTTCATCATCATTGTCAGTTTATCTCCGCGAGGGTAAACGCATCGCCAATCACACGCTTGCCATCGAGGCTGCGCACTGGCCTGGCGACCGCATGCAGCAGGTCTCTACTGAGCACTACCTGCCCCACGTGGCGCTGACTACAAAGCTCCAGGGCCGCCTCCGCCATCATTTCAATGGGCTCAACCATATCTGGTCGCCGCTGGGCAATATCGCGCACGTACGATGCTCCGGGTGTCATCACTATATTCGATGGCGCCATGGCATTGATAAAAATGCCCTCTTCCACCAACTCATGGGCTAAAGCCTGGGTGTACCTGTCCAGGGCCGCTTTGCTGGCACCGTAGGCACCAATAATAAAATTGGCCATTTTGGAATCGGGATAGGGTGGTGGTTCCTGCACAGCCGTGCGGCTGCTGATATTAAGTATCCAACCACCGTGCTCTCGCATGGACGGCAGCACCTGCTGGGTTAACTCCACTGGCACGTTCACATTGAGATCAAACATAGCATTGCGTTGGCCAGTGCTGACTTCACTGGGCGCCGCCATGGTACTGCGAGCGGCATTGTTGACCAGGATATGGATGGGGCCAAACAAGGCCGAGGCTCTTTCGATAAGATCAGATCGTGCTTCGGGATCGCTCAGGTCACAGGCTATCGCCGCCGCTTTACCACCAGCGGCTTCAATCTCGGCTACTGTGGCCTCCAGTGTGCCTTTGAGACTGCCGTGCGTGCCCAGGCGTGACGCACAGACTACAACCGATGCGCCTTCGGCTGCGAAGCGCTGTGCAATGGCTTTGCCGATGCCGCGACTGGCACCGGTTACGAATGCATTTTTCCCGTCGAGTTCACCCAAGCTTAATTGCGACCCATATCGCAGTCGTCATCGCGAAGATCGGCGACGGCTGCAGTATTGCCAGCGGAAAACAGACCATCGAACCTGTCTCGTCCGGCCTGGTATGCAGATTCGTTAAGTTGCTTATCACCGCCAGTATTTGCAACAGTGGCATCCCAGCCCAGCCAGAGGTCTATCTTGGCAACGCCCTCGATAGATTCTGCATTGAGCGCCATGACAATAAAGCCACGACAGAATGAACTGTCGTCGGTCTTGGCCCAACTGGACGTGGCTGACAGCAACAATACGGTGATTAACACAATACGCTGGAACATAGGTACTACCTCATTGGATTAGTTGTTACTGCATTCTAACCAATCGAGGTGCTTTCGCCACCCCCGCGGGCGCTAGCCCGCCAATTGTTCCTGCATTTCATCGCGCATCACAAACTTCTGAATCTTGCCGGTCACCGTCATCGGAAACTCATCGACAAAGCGAATATGCAGGGGGACCTTGAAGTGGGCGATTTGATCCTGGCAGTAAGCCTTAACCTCTTCCGCGGTTAACTCGGCACCCTCGGCTATCTGTATCCAGGCACACACTACTTCTCCCAGCCTCTGGTTGGGAATACCAAACACCTGCACCTCGGCAATCGCCGGGTGGGTATAGAGAAACTCCTCCACTTCACGCGGATAAATATTCTCGCCGCCGCGAATAATCATGTCCTTGATGCGGCCTACCACCTGCACATAGCCCTCGCTGTCCATAATGCCCAGGTCACCCGAGTGCAACCAGCCGGCGGGATCAATGGTTTCGGCGGTACGCTCGGGATCATTCCAGTAACCGCGCATCACCGAGTATCCGCGCGTGCAAATCTCTCCCTTCTCGCCAATGGCTACCACCCTGCCCTGTTCGTCAATGAGGCGAATCTCCACCCAGGGCACAGCGCGACCCACGGTTTCCGTGCGTTTTTGCAGGGAATCATCAGGCAGCGTCATATGGTTGATGGGGCTGAGTTCTGTCTGGCCGTAACCGATAAGAATATCCTCCATATGCATCTCGCCGATAACTCTTTTCATTACCTCCACCGGACAGGGCGCGCCCGCCATCACGCCGGTGCGCAAGGATGACAGGTCAAACTCGGCAAACTGGGGAAGATCCAACTCTGCAATAAACATGGTTGGCACACCGTGTAAAGCGGTACATTTTTCGTCCTGTACGCTTTGCAGGGCTTCCTGCGGATCGAAGGCTTCGCCGGGAAAAACCATGGTCGAGCCGTGGGTTGCACAGGCCAACACCGCCAGCACCATACCGAAGCAGTGATAGAGGGGCACGGGGATACAGAGCCGGTCCTGATCTGTAAGACCCATAGCCTCGCCGGTGAGGTAGCCGTTGTTGAGAATATTACAGTGGGTCAGGGTCGCGCCCTTGGGCGCACCGGTGGTACCACTGGTGAACTGGATATTGATGGGATCATCGGGCTTGAGTATGCCTTTCAGTTCGTCCAGTCGCTGGTACTCCGCATCACCGCCCGCATCACAAACCGCCGCGAAGTTCAACATGTCCGGTGTCTCGGCTTCACCCATGCGAATCACCGTTTGCAACTGGGGCAGCTTGTCGGCCTCTATAAGCTCCTGCAGCATGTGCAGGTACATACTGGTCTTGAAGCTCTCCGCCGAGACAATGGCCTTGCATTCCACCTTGTTGAGCGCGTACTCCAGTTCATACAAACGATAAGCAGGGTTAATACACACCATAAGGGCGCCAATCTTGGCAGTGGCGAATTGCACCAATACCCATTCGTAGCTATTGGGCCCCCAGATGCCCACCCGGTCGCCAGGCTCAATGCCCAGTGACAACAAGCCGGTGGCCAGTCGGTCTACTTGCCGCTGAAACTCAGACCAGCTCCAGCGAATGTTCTGATGTCGCACCACCAATGCCTCACCCTCTGGGTAACGCTCGGCAATCTCATCGAAGTAAGAGCCAATAGTCCGGTAGATAATCTGGGTGGTAGAGGCACCGCAGAAGTAGCTTTGTGTTAGTTCAGTCATATCAAATATCCTGTTGCCGGTTCTATATTGACTTATAAGGTGGATAATCAGCAGCTTAGTTATCAAATGGGGAAAATGCCATGCCTGAACTCATTAATGAGCTGATCCAGGCACTGGGTGAAAACCGGGTCATACGTGGCGAGGAGCTATCGCAACGCGCCACCAGCTACTGGAACCCGTCCCCTACCACCGCAAAAGCGCTGTTAAAACCTCGCTCAACCGGGGAGCTCAGCACCGCCATGAAAATCTGTCACGCCCACAACCAGAAGGTGGTCACCCAGGGCGGCCTGACCGGTTGTGTCGAAGGCGCCGTTGCCGCGCCCGACGAGGTGATTGTCTCACTGGAAAAGATGAACAGCATCGAAGCGGTAGATGTCCAGGGCAGCACCGTTACCGTGCAGGCCGGTGTCGTACTGGAAGTGCTGCAACAGGCC
>Ga0114950_10004851_pt1 | contig 10464 bp, 8 predicted proteins | sample N075metaG_FD_83503 | JGI IMG/M metagenome (GOLD analysis project Ga0114950, IMG submission 83503) | Deep subsurface microbial communities from Kermadec Trench to uncover new lineages of life (NeLLi) - N075 metaG | ecosystem: Environmental > Aquatic > Marine > Ocean trench > Sediment | place... | reverse complement strand
CGAGATGCTCGGCTACACCCTGGTTCCCTTCAAGGTGGACCGGCTGGCCATGATGTTCGGCTATCTGTTCCACCTGGCGGCGTTCCTGGGTAATCTGTTCGCGCTCCATCTCGAGAAGAAGGACGGTGCCGGTGTGCAGCACACCGCCGCTGTGCTGTACGCGGGGGCCGCGATCGGTGCGGTCTACACCGGGGACCTGATCTCGCTCTTCGTCTTCTGGGAGCTGCTCGCGCTGACCTCCGTGTTCCTGATCTGGGCGAGGAAGACCGAGCGGTCCCTCCGTGCCGGGTTCCGTTATCTGGTCATCCACGTGCTCTCGGGTGTTCTGCTGCTCTCGGGGGCGCTCATGCTGGCGCACGAGACCGGTTCGATCACCTTCGGACCGATCAGTCTCGACGGCTCCATGGCGGGGTGGGTCATCCTCATCGCCTTCGGGATCAAGGCCGCATTCCCGCTGCTGCACACCTGGATCACAGACGCGTATCCCGAGGGCACGCCTACGGGCACGGTCTTCCTGAGTGCCTTTACGACCAAGGTGGCGGTGTTCGCTCTGGTTCGAACGTTCGCGGGTGCCGATGTGCTGATCTACGTAGGTGTCACGATGACGTGCTTCCCGATCTTCTATGCGGTCATCGAAAACGATCTGCGCCGGGTGCTCAGCTACAGCATGATCAACCAGATCGGCTTCATGGTGACCGGCGTGGGGCTCGGCACCGCGCTGGCGCTCAACGGGGCGGTGGCGCACGCTTTTGCGGACGTGATCTTCAAGGGCCTTCTCTTCATGACCATGGGGTCGGTACTCCACATGACGGGCCGCATCAACGGGTCGGATCTCGGCGGGCTCTACAAGACGATGCCCATTACCGCCGCTTTGTGCGTGGTCGGCGCGATGACCATCTCCGCGTTCCCGCTCCTCAGTGCCTTCATCACGAAGTCCATGGTGATGGCCGCCGCACTGGAAGAAGGGCACATCTGGGTGTGGCCCTTCCTTCTGTTCGCCTCCGCGGGTGTTCTGGAACACGCCGGCATCAAGATCCCGTTCTTCGCCTTCTTCGGGCACGACTCGGGGATCCGGGCCAAGGAGCCACCCAAGAACATGCTGGCGGCGATGATGATCGGGGCCGTGCTGTGTGTGGTGATCGGGTCGTTTCCCGGCTTGCTCTACAGCCTGCTTCCGTTCGAGGCCGAGTATCATCCCTACGACGTGACGCACGTCCTCACCCAGATGCAGCTACTTTTTTTTGGAGCGCTGGCCGTCGTCTGGTTGATGAAGAGGCGGATTTATCCGCCGGAGATCCGGGCGTTGAACATCGACGCCGAGTGGACCTATCGATGGCTCGGCCCCCGTTTGGTCCGCAGTATCGGCGGGGCGGTGGCGCGCGTGGATGCGGCCGTACGCATGAGAGTCCTCGCAGTCGTTCGAGGGACGTTGCGTAGCGCCCAGCGGGGTCACGGACCCCAGGGTATCCTTGCGCGGACCTGGCCGACAGGGAGCATGATTCTGTGGTTGACGGTGCTGCTCGCGGCCTATCTGTTGGTGTTCTACTTCTGATCGGGTAACTTTTCCTGACCATGCACCCGATCGTCGAATGACCGTTCTGAGGTTGGGAACCCGGGGCTCGCTCCTCGCTCTGGCCCAGAGCAACTGGACCGCATCAGCACTGGAAGCGAACGGTGCACCCGAGGTTTCACTTGAAGTCATCCGGACCATAGGTGACAAGCACCTCGACCAGCCCCTTCACGAGATCAGCGGCAAGGGCGTCTTTACCCGGGAGCTCGACGAGGCGCTCCTGAATGGACGCGTTCAGCTGGCCGTCCACTCGCTGAAGGACCTTCCCACCGTGTTGCCCGAGGGTCTGTGTATTGCCGCCACGCCGAGCCGGGTCGATCCCCGGGACGTTCTCGTGGGGCCAGAGGGTACCTCGACCAAGCTGGCTTCGCTGAAAGTGGGTGCCGTCGTGGGGACCAGCTCACTTCGGAGGGTGGCCTTGTTGAGTGCGTTCCGGCGGGACGTGACGCCACGGACCATCCGTGGCAACGTCGATACGAGACTGCGAAAGCTCGACGATGGACAATTCGACGCCATCATCTTGGCGGGGGCCGGGCTCATCCGCCTCGGGCTCGCTAGGCGGGCGAACGAGTGGCTGGAGCAGACGTCCTGGTTGCCGGCGCCCGGGCAGGGCGCCCTCGGCATCGTGACCAGAACCGAGGACACCGAAACCAGACAGCTCGTCGCAGCGTTGAACGATCCGGATTCGTTCGCAGCGGTTACGGCGGAGCGCACCTTTCTCGAGGCTCTGGGCGGAGGGTGTCAGGTGCCGATCGGGGCGTTGGGGGTTCCCTACGACCAGAAGATGCGCTTGTGGGGGTTGGTGGCGAGTGCCGACGGGAGGCGTGTCGTCCGCGGCGACCTCACGGGAAGCCTGACCGATGCCCAGGCGCTCGGCCATAAACTCGCCGATCTGCTCCGGGAGCGCGGAGCCGAGGCGATCTTGGCGGAGTTGGACGAATCGGCGGCGATGGATGAACCGGCGGAGTCGGACGAATCGGCGGGGAGAGTATGACACTGCTCACCGGCCCTCGAGTTTTATCGAGAGAGAGCCTGTTGGCCCGTTTCGGCCGTCCTCGCCATCGGAAGCTGGTGTTCACCAACGGCTGCTTCGACGTTCTCCACCCGGGGCACGTCGAGCACCTCGCGCAGGCAAAGGCCTTGGGGGATGTGCTCGTGGTGGGCTTGAACTCGGATGCTTCGGTGCGACGTCTGAAGGGCACCGGCCGACCGCTGGTGGCGGAGGTCGATCGGGCCGCGGGGCTCGCCGCGTTGAGGAGCGTGGATGCCGTCACGCTGTTCGACGAAGACACACCACTGGAACTGATCAGCGCGTTGCTCCCTGAAGTGCTCGTCAAGGGAGGTGATTACAATTTGGACGGCATCGTCGGCCGGAAGGTGGTCGAAGAGGCCGGCGGCGAGGTTCGCGTGCTCCCCTTCGTGGAAGGTTACTCGACAACCGGCCTCCTGGATCGTCTGAAGGACCCGGAATAAGGAGGCGGAACAGAGATGCGGAATGAGGATCCGGAATGAGGTGGACGAAATGAGCCGAAGCGACGGCCGTTCGGCGGGGCAACTCAGAGACCTGCACCTCGAGCTCGATGCGGCGCCCTATGCGGAGGGTTCCTGCCTCATCAGCGCGGGGCAGACGCGGGTCCTGTGTGCCGTATCGGTGGAGGAGGGTGTTCCAGGATGGCGGGAGAAGAGCGGTGCCGGCTGGGTGACCGCAGAGTACGGAATGCTCCCCCGGGCCACCCACACGCGGTCCGGCCGGGAGCGGGGTAGGGTGGGCGGACGGACGCAGGAGATCCAGAGGCTTATCGGTCGTTCGCTTCGTTCAGTGATCGACCTGGAAGCGCTTGGCCCCCGGACCGCCATCGTGGACTGTGACGTCCTCCAGGCCGACGGGGGCACAAGGACCGCCTCGATCACTGGGGCCTCAGCCGCGCTCTGGAGCGCGTTCGATGGGCTGGTGAAGGAAGGTATGATCGAGCGGAACCCGATGCGTGAGATGGTGGCTGCCGTAAGCGTTGGAATCGTGGACGGCGAGCCCGTGCTCGACCTCGACTACCCGGAAGACTCCACGGCACAGGTCGATATGAACGTCGTGGCGACCGAGGCGGGACTCTTCGTCGAGGTGCAGGGCACGGCCGAAGGGCATCCCTTCCGGCGGGACGAGTTGGATGAACTGCTCGAGCTCGCCCTCGAGGGCATCGGCACGCTGGTCAGGGTTCAGAAGGCGGCGCTGGGTATTGGATGATGGGCCTCATATGATGGACCGCCCGTGATGGACCTCGTCCTGGCGACGCGCAGCACGCACAAGTTGAAGGAGATCCGGAAGATCCTAGCGGTGGTTCCGAACCTTCGGCTGTTGGACCTCATCGAGGCCGGCGTTTCGTACGACGATGCCGAGGAGGATCTCGAGCCCCACGATACATTCGAGGAGAATGCTGCATCCAAGGCCGCCTATTTTCAGGATATCACCAGGTTACCGACGGTGGCGGACGATTCCGGAATCGAGATCGACTTGCTCGACGGCGCTCCTGGAGTCCGGTCCAAACGATTCGCGCCGGACCAGGGCCTTTCGGGCCTCGCCCTGGATCAGGCCAACAACGAACATCTTCTCGTATCACTCAGGGACGCCCCCCCCGCGAAGCGGACCGGCCGATACGTGTGTGTCGCGGTTCTGAACCGGGGAGATCCGGACGACGTGACGCTCGTGCGAGGTGAAGCCGCCGGCGTGATCCTCGGTGCGCCTCGCGGCTCAGGGGGTTTTGGCTACGATCCCCTCTTCTTCGATGAGGAGTTGGGGCAGACCTTCGCCGAGATTGCTCCAGAAGAGAAGAACGCCCGGAGTCACCGGGGAAAAGCATTCCGGGCGCTGGCAGAGCGGCTGGTCTCGGCCCCGCCCTCGTGAAGCGAGACATCTGATGCAGACTCCGGCGACGACCCCGCGTGACATCAACCCGACGGAGGATGGCAAGGCGCTCCGAATCGTGTGGGAGGACGGACACGAATCAGTTTACCTGCCGTTCGATCTCCGGATGTCGTGTCCGTGCGCCGGCTGCGTGGATGAGAGCTCGGGGCGACGTACGCTCACCGAGGGGATGGTGCCACCGGACGTGTATCCCACTGCCATCGAATACGTGGGACGGTACGCGCTCAAGTTCGTGTGGAGTGGAGGTCACGACACGGGGCTTTACTCGTTCGACCTCTTGCGGGGGCTTTGTAGATGTAAAGAGTGTGAAATCCCCGGCCCTCCACGGCGGTCCTCAAAATGATCGTCGTTATCACAAAGTGATCATCGTTACCAGAGAATGATCGTCGTTACCAGAGAATGATCGTCGTTACCGGCGGTACCGGGTTCATTGGGTCCAATCTGGTCGCGGGCTTGGAGGACCGGGGCGAGACGGACCTCGTTGTCTGCGACCGCCTACCAACAGCGGACAAGTGTCGAAACATCAGTAAGCGCGAACTGGCGGCGCTCGTGCTCCCCGAGCAACTCCCCGGATTTTTGGAGAGAAACTCGGCCAGGGTCCGTGCGCTCTTCCACATGGGTGCGATCTCTTCGACGACGGAGACCGATGTGGATCTGATCGTCGACACGAATGTTCACCTGTCTGCGGATCTGTGGCGGTGGTGTGCCCAGAATGGAGTTCCGTTCATCTACGCCTCTTCCGCCGCAACGTACGGCGACGGCTCGATCGGCTTCGACGACGACGGGTCGGTCGAGCGGCTTTCACGCCTCCGCCCCATGAATCTGTACGGGTGGAGCAAGCAACTATTCGACCGGATGGTCGCGCGCTGGGTGGACGAGGGAGCCCCCACCCCACCGCAGTGGGTAGGCCTCAAGTTCTTCAACGTCTACGGCCCGAACGAGTACCACAAAGGCCACATGCAGAGCCTGGTGTCGAAGACGTTCCCGGTGGCATCAGCCGGTGAGCCCGTCACGCTCTTTCGCTCGCACGACCCCAAGTATCCGGACGGCGGGCAGATGCGCGACTTCGTCTACGTTCAGGACTGCGTAGCGGTGATGCTCTGGCTGCTCGACCACCCCGACACCTCCGGACTCTTCAATCTCGGCACGGGCCAGGCGCGCACCTTTTTGGATTTGATCGGGAGCATGTTCGCCGCGCTGGGGATGGAGCCCGCACTCAACTGGATCGATACACCGGCCGAGATCCGGGATCGATACCAGTACTTCACGCAAGCCGAAATGGGGCGTTTGAGGGCGGCCGGATACCACAGGGACTTCGTGTCCGTCGAGGACGGGGTGGGAGCTTACGTCAGGCTTTTTTTGGCCACGGACGACCCCTACCGTTAGCGGATCGTATCCCGCTCGTCTTCTTAGGGGTTCCCCGCGTCAGGGTTCTCCGCGGGACTTACCCCCAACTCTCGGGCCTGGCGCAGCAGGCGAGCGTCTTCCGGAAAACGGGCGAGGCCTTCCTGGACCGCTTCACGGGCACGCTCCGGTTGATTGAGTTGGATGTGACTCTGCGTGAGATAGACGTCCCGAGCGGGAATGGCCGGGGGTAAGTCCGAGACGAGCGCCACGGCCTCCTCCGATCGGCCAACCAGCAGGAGTCCACGCACGAAGTCGAGCTGAAGGGGTAGCCCGTTCGGGTCGAGTTCCACGGCCAGACTCAGCCACTCAAGACCGCGCTCTTGCTGTCCAGCGTCGATCAGCCGCAAGCCCATCCACCAATGAGCTCGGAAGGACTCGGGGTGCTCCTCGGCGAGCGTCGTGAAGACGGTTTCCGTGTCGTGCCAAGTGGACGTCCTCGTCCACGTTCGTGCACCGCCCAGAACCACGAGGAGCGTTGCCGCGCCAACCGCACTCCATCGTAATCGAGGGGTTGATTCGCGCAGGTACCCAACGGCATACTGCGCAAGGCCCACCGCGAGCAGGGATACGCCGACCGACGGAAGATAGAGTGTGCGTTCCGCCACCCAGAAGCCGACCGGGAACAACACATTCCCCACGACGGAGAGGGAGAGGACGACCCATACGACCCCGAGCGTCATCCACGGCGACCGCCGGAGGCTCGAGACGGCCAGCGCCCCCGCAGCCAGGAATACCGCGACCCCCGCCCAGAAGCGGAGCGCTCCAATGCCCGTGGGAAGGATGACCTCGGGCCCGTAGTTTACGATGAGATCGGCCGGAAACAGAAAAAGCCGCGCGAACTCGGTGAAGTTGGCCACGGCCGTGCTTATCCTGAGCCAAGGCGGCAAGATTATGATGTACGACGACGCGTCCCGGTGAAAGAGCGTATCGAGCACCTGGTAACGAACCGCCAGGTATAACACGAGGACCCCGGCGAGCGCCGCGAACACAGGCACCTGGGCCCGCCCCGTCCGTCCCGCGCGCCCGGGAAAGAGAAGCGAGAGGACTAGCAGCAGGGCGGGGAGCACCACCCCGTTCTCCTTCGAAGCGAGCGCCATCACATAGGCGAGCGAGACGAACCCCACCCGGGCCCACTCCGAGCCGAAGCGGCGCAGGTAGGCCAGGGCCCCCAGCAGCACGAATAGAGCCATCAAGGCGTCGGCTCGGCCCACCGAGTTGGCCACGGCCTCCACGTGCACCGGATGCACCGCAAAAATGGCACCTCCCAGGAGCGCGAGGAGCGGGGCGGCACCGAGCGTCGTCAGAAGGATCGTGACCAACGCGGTGTTCGCGCCGTGAAGTGCCACGTTGAACGCATGAAAGGGCACGGGGCTTCCCGATCCCATGCTCCAGCTGAGCGCGTACGTCAGCGACGTCACCGGTCGATAGGGGGATCGCCCCGGCGGCACCCCTCCCCGGTACGGAGAAGTGAGAATTTCGCCGGTATTGGCCAGGCCGTGGACCATCGTGTTCTCGACGATGTCGGGGACGTCGTCGTAGGCGAAGTTGTTGCCGAGGGAGGGGAAGTAGACGACGAGCGCCAACACCAGCGTTACCGCGGCTGCGCTTCGCGGAGACATGTCAATCTTACTTATCGTATGCTCCCTTCCGTCGTCCCTCTTCGAGGGCCTCGGTAGTCGTCCCTCTTCGAGGCTCCCGTTTGCAGCTCTCGGCGGGTGATCCGATTGTGCATGTCACCCACACGACAAAGCCACTCGTCGGATGCTCAGCTGGGATCTTCAATCATCGTTGAGGGACATGCACGGGGCAATCAATTCTTGGCCGGCGGACACCCCGAGAGGATCCGGACACCGGGAAGAGATGTGCCCTGTCCGCCCGTCCTTCGCTGCATACATTCAGTGCCGACTCGGCTTCACCTCGATTGAACCCTCCGCCCCACCCTGGAGGCTGCGCTCATGACCGACTCCTCTCGCCGCGACTTCTTGCGGACTCTGGCTATGGCCACCGCCGCAGCGGCGCGGCCCCGGCTGGCCCTCGCACAGGAAGTGCGAGTGCGAACGATCGCAGGCACGGGTGTGGCCGGATACGAGCCGGAGGGTTCGAGCGGGCTGGCGGCCACGCAGACACCGGTGAACAACCCGTACGGCATCGTGGTCGGTCCCGACGGTGCCCTCTATTTCTGTGAGGTCGACACCGGCCGGACCCGTAGAATGGACCTGGGGACGGCACGGCTGACCACGGTTGCCGGGAACGGCGAAGCCGCGTACGCAGGGGATGGCGGACCCGCGCTCGCGGCGTCCTTTTCCGCGCCGCACGAGATCCGTTTCGACCGTGACGGTCACCTTTTTGTCGTGGAGCGCGATGCGCACGTGGTACGTCGGGTGGACGCCCGAACCGGACTCGTGTCTACCGTGGCGGGCACGGGTGAAGCCGGGTTTTCGGGGGATGGCGGGCCGGCCGTGGAGGCCCAGTTACGCCAGCCGCACAGTATCGCGTTTGTGGCGAACGGAGATCTTCTCATCTGCGACATCGGCAACGGACGGGTCCGCCAGGTGAACATGCGGAGCGGCACGATCTCGACGCTCTCCGGCACCGGAGAACGCCGCCAGCCGACGCCGGATGCGGGCCCGCTGGAAGGCACGGCGCTCAGGGGGCCGCGCTCGCTCGACACCGACAACGAGGGCAACGCGTACCTCGTGCTGCGCGAGGGCAACGCCGTGTTTCGGCTCGACATCGGGGTCGGACGCCTTCAGCGTATTGCCGGCACCGGTGAGAGGGGCCTGACGGGAGACGGAGGTCCGGGATCGGCGGCTACCTTCAATGGACCCAAGGGGATCGCCTACTCGGCGGCCGATCACAGTCTGTATATCGTGGACACCGAAAACCACGCGATCCGCCGTTTGAGCCTGGCCACGGGGATCATCGATACGGTGCTGGGCACCGGCGAGCGCGGCGATGGGCCCGATGGTGATCCCCTGCGGTGCCGACTGGCTCGCCCACATGGTGTGTTTGCGCACGAGGGTGTGGTCTACGTGACGGATAGCGAGAACCATCGCGTTCGGGCGCTGGAGGGAGCTCTCTGATTTGGTGGAGCCCATGGGCATTGGATGCCGGTTTCACTCAGGTGAGTGTCCTCGATATCGCCGGGTCGGCTTTGGCAAAGGCGCGGCGACGCCTCGGGGCCTCTGCAGATCGGGTGGTGAGGCACTGACGCAGACATAGACGAGAATCTGTCCCATACAACCATGGACAGATTTGGGCGCGTGCTTTCCGCCGCATCCCGGACGTCAGTGCCGCTGCTCCCTGGACTCCGTCAGATGGCGACTGAGCCCGATGGCGACGTAAGGTCTCGCTCGATGTCCAGAAGATCCCCCTTTGGCCCTCTCGCAGCCTCTCAGAGCGTCCCAAAACCCACGGTTATATTGTGCCCTAACTCGTAGTCATAATTGGCGTTGGGACGGATCATGGGAGGGGTTATGGAGAGGATGGATCAGGAGGCGAGGCGCGAAGATCAGGCGGCGCTGGAGTCCGATGCTCGCATCGAGCGCATGGACCGAGTCGCTGTACTGTTCGCTGAGATCACGGCCGCGACTCGGGAGTTTCTGGCGGCCGTCGCGCAGTCGGATCGGCTCGAGGACTGGGCCGCGGAGGGCTTCGGATCGTGCGCCGAGTGGCTCGCGTGGCAGATTGGCATCACGCGAGGTACGGCGAACGAGAAGGTCAGGGCCGCTCGGGCGCTCGAGGATCTGCCGCTCATTTCGGAGGCGATGGCCAGGGGAGAGCTGTCGTTCTCGAAAGTACGGGCCCTAACCCGTGCAGCGACGCCCGACAACGAGGGCGAACTTCTCGAGTTCGCCCGTGCAGGTTCGGCCGCCAACCTGGAGCGGCTCGTGAGGGGGTGGAAGACGTCGAGTCGGTCCGATGAACACCAGGCGGAACGGGTCAGACACGGGACTCGGTGCTTCTCGATCTTCCCTGACGAAGACGGGATGTACGTAGTGCGGGGCCGGTTGGATCCGGAGGTCGGGGCAGCGTTGATGCGTGCGGTTGAGGCGGCGTACGACGCTCTCTTTGCAGAGGCGAGCGGGGACTGGGGCGAAGCGCCCGAGCCCGCTCAACGCCGGGCGGATGCGGTCGGTCTCCTCGCCGAGCGGGCGCTCGCAGCCGGGTTTGGATCCGGGAACGGGACTGAGACTGGCCAAGAGGCACCCGTCAGCGGCTCCCGGGCGGAGCGTTATCAGGTCGTGCTCCATGTGGAAGTGGCGACGCTCAAGGAGGAGGGCGAGCCGGGCCTCTCCGAGCTCGAAGACGGCACCCGAGTTTCCGCGGAAACTGCACGGAGGCTGGCGTGCGACGCGAGCCTGGTCGAGGTCAGCCACGACGGGGTGGGCTCAGCTCTGGGCTCAACTCTGTACCCAGCCGATGGCTCAGTGCTCGACGTGAGTCGCAAGACCCGCACGATTCCACCGGCGCTTCGACGAGCGCTTGATGCCAGAGACCGCGGGTGCCGCTTCCCAGGGTGTGGGCTCCGCTTCACGGACGCCCACCACATCGTGCACTGGGCGGATGG
>Ga0114950_10004849_pt1 | contig 10467 bp, 10 predicted proteins | sample N075metaG_FD_83503 | JGI IMG/M metagenome (GOLD analysis project Ga0114950, IMG submission 83503) | Deep subsurface microbial communities from Kermadec Trench to uncover new lineages of life (NeLLi) - N075 metaG | ecosystem: Environmental > Aquatic > Marine > Ocean trench > Sediment | place... | reverse complement strand
TCAGGGTCTTTTGGGTCCAATTGCAGGAGTTGGAAATGATGGGCCGACTGGCAATATTTGCTATCGTTGTAGGTAGCAATATGAAGCCTGATCAACCATATTTCTTTTTTCGTGAATACCGAGTCCGCTAAAAACTTCATTCCCTATGAAGTAAAATTTTAAAACGGCAGGGCTCAATGACATCTCCTTTGCCAAATTGGGGATGAAGCCGAAGTCTTTCACTATTTCATCAAAAATGGGGTCGTGGTTTTGGGATTCCAGATTCATGCGTACTTCTTTAGAAATTTCATTCAACCCTGTCATTGACCTGAAAACACGCTCTCTCATTGATATGTCGAAAAATATCTCAAAAACTTACCTTTCTGGCTTTTAAATTGTCCAGTTGTCCTCTAGGTGGCATTAGGGAACCCTTCGGAAGGAATGTCTTTGGGAAATCAATGGTTCTTTTTGGAGGATTTTTTGTTCTTCCAGGTCAAAAGCCAGTGCTGGATGAGACGCAGTTTTTGCATGCCGGTGAATTTCCGGCGCTTGAACCTGGGAGTTTGTTCGTACTGCAAACGCGCGATGACCGTCGGCGCCACCGCCTCCTCCACCAGCACTCCGCGTTGCGCGTGCTCGAGGTTTTTGGAAACGCACACTTCCCGGAAGGCCACCATCAACCGGCAGTCCAGGGGCCGGTCTTCGTGGATCATGCAAGCATCGTCGTCATCTAAAAACGGGCAAGGCTGATTGACCACGGTGCGGTGCCAATCCACCGTCTCCGGATCGACCCCCGATGCCAGAACCTTGGCGACCCGATCCACGCTTTTTTGCGAGCGGGCCATGAGGTTTTGAAGGGGAATGCCTTTTTGGCGGGCCGCATTTTGCATGCCGTCCCATTCCAGTTGAGTGATGGACACTCCCGTGTGACAGCAATGGGCGCAACCCATTTTACAAGTCAGCGGCGGAGCCTTTTCTGCGTAGGCCTGCCCCAGGACTTGCCAGAATGCTTGCAGGAGCGGAATTTTTTCAGTGTGGGCGAGGGCCTTGGTGTCCTCCAGCATTTTTTCGTAGGCGTACTGGATTTCAGCTTCGCTGAACTTTTGCTGAATGAATTGGCGAAGCACTTCCGGGTCGGTCATGCCCTGGATAAAAAGACCGTTGGGGTCGGAGTGAGTAGTCATGATTGAAGTTGCAAAATTTAAAGTTTAAAAATAATCCATGTTCCGGCATAAAACCTGAGGTCAGGAAAATTGCTGTTGGGCGAGGCTGATCGAACGAGGGAAGGCGGCCGACCTCACCGTGCCGGACTCCCACAAAAGTCACTTCTTTTTTTTGGCGAGATACTTCATTTGCAGTTCATAAATCAACTGCTCAATCAATTTGGTTTCCTCGACGTTCAGGTTGTTTTGGGTTTTCTCCTTGAGCATGGCCAGTATGTCGATGGTCTGCTTGACTGCGGGAAGGTTTTCCTGGATCTGTCCCGTGGTCGGGTCGGGGATATCGCCCAGGTAATAGAAGGCGGAGGAAGTTAAAGACAAAACAAAGGTGGAAAAATTGATTTCAAACTGCTCGGAACTTTTCTGCTGGGGAGCATCTTGGCCGGCGTCTTCATTGGGCTTTTCCGTCTGCGGACTTTCTTCGCTGGCCTTGATTTCATCTTCAGATTGTTGCGATGAACGTTTATCCTGAATGATGAACTCAGACTCTTCCTGGTCTTTTCCCATGCTACTTTCTCCTTGAGTGTCTCCGGTATCGCGGCAGTCTTCCTAAGGCCTTCTGGACGGAGCAAGAATATCAGCAAGGTATATTGATGTCAAAAGTAATGTGGCTCGGTTGTTGTCCGCAGGTGGTTTTGTTATCATGTACAATGTATGAATCATCGATCGCTGTGGCTACTCATTCTTATGGTTGGTGTGGCAGGCTGTTCCACCAGCCAAATAGCCAGCCGGTTTGCGGTTCCTTTGGTGACCGGGCAGTACGATTCCCTTAACGAAGAATCCGATCCGCTATTGGCCGCAACCGCTATTCCCGCCAGTTTGAAAATGTTGGAAGGCATGGTCAAGTCGGATGAGGACAACCCGGTCCTTCTGCATAAGCTGGCCGAAGGATTTTGCAGTTATGCCTTCAGTTTTGTCGAGGACGAAAACCCTCGACGGGCTTCCCTGTTGTACCTGCGCGGCCGGGCCTACGCCTTGCGGATTTTGGTGAAGGCAGGCGCCGCGGCGGACCTCCCTGATCTGCCGCCAGAGCAATTTCAAAAAAGTTTGGAACGAATGGATGCGGGCGATCTCCCGAGCCTGTTTTGGTTTGGGCAATGTTGGGCCGGGTGGTTATTGCTCAATCTCCACGATATGGAAGCTTTTGCCGCGCTCCCTAAAGTCGAGTCCGCCATGCGCCAAACCCTGGAGTGGGACGAATCTTTTCATTACGCCGGACCCCACATGTTTTTCGGCGGATTTTATGGGGCGCGTTCCAAAATGCTGGGCGGTGATCCCGAAAAATCGAAACATCATTTTGAGCGCAATCTGGAACTCACGGAAAACAAGTTTTTAATGACGCAGATGCTCTACGCAAAAACTTACGCGGTTCAAACCCAGAATCGAGAATTGTTTGAACGCTTGTTGAAAATCGTTCTGGCAACACCCGGCGATGTTCTGCCGGAGCAACGGTTGGCCAATGAAGTGGCCAAACTCAAAGCCCAAAACCTTTTGGAGGCGGCGGATGATTTATTTTGATCGAGCGGCAATGTCTTCCCGTTACAGAGATGCCCTGAAACGCGTGACGCCGGGAAATTTTCTATGCATCCTGTGCGGCCTGGTCGCCTCTCTGCTGTTGGCGCTGGTGGTCCTGACCTGGCAACCGGGCGAAGCTCTTGCCGCCAAGAAAACCTACATCAAACTCTCCACCTTGGCTCCCGAAGGTTCGTCCTGGATGAGGCAAATGCGCCTCATGAGCAAGGAGTTGGAACAGGCGACTCAGGGCCAGGTGAAGTTCAAATTTTATCCGGGCGGGGTGTCCGGCGATGAAAAAGATGTCATTCGAAAAATGCGTATCGGTCAGGTGCATGCGGCGGGTTTCACTGGAGTGGGGCTGGGCGAGATCCTGCCCGAGGTTCGGGTGCTGGATCTGCCTTTCCTGCTTGAGAACGACCGGGAGGTCGCTCACATCTATGAAAAAATGAACGGTTATTTTGCTGGCCGGTTTGAGGAGAAAGGTTACATCCTGCTGGGCTGGGTGCCCGTGGGGTGGATTCACTTCTTCTCACAAATTGATATTCAGTCTGTGGAGGATTTACGCCGGACCAAAGCCTGGATGTGGGAAGGCGATCCGCTGGTGGCCAGCACGTATAAAGGATTGAAAGTCAGTCCGCATTCCCTTTCAGTCACGGACGTCATGTTGTCTTTGCAGACCGGGATGATCGATACGGTGTACGCTTCGCCCATTGGGGCCTTGGCTCTGCAATGGTTCACCAAGATCAAATCCATGTCCGCACTGCGAATGGGCTACGCCACGGGGGGTGTCTTGATAACCAAAAAGCGGTTCTCCAAACTTCCCGAAAAATATCAGCAGGCATTAAAAAGAATAAGTAAAAAACATCTCCAGATATTGGTTGAGAAAGTTCAGGAGGACAATAATAAAGCGATTGCCGTGATGAAAAAAAACGGATTAAAAATCGCTCCCCAGCCCAGCCCCGAACAACTTGAAAAATTCCAGCGGGTGGGTGAACTCGTCCGCCAGCAATTGACCGGAAAACTTTTTGAACAATCCCTCGTCGATACCATCCTGAAACATTTGCAGGACCTCCGGTAAACCAGACTGCGCCGGGCAAAGCCCGGAGCTAAAGTGGGCAAACTCTATTCCGCGCCCAACAATTATTGAGGATAATGCGAAGCGTCAGCCATTCGCGTCCAGCCGCAGGCTGGTGGCCCAACGAGCCAACTGTTCGCGTGAGATTTTTGCGTTGTGACGGATGTCCACCGGGAAGGCGGGATGAAAAAGAATCCGCGTGATGTCGCGGGTGATTGCCTGACGGCTTCCCAACTCTAAAAGCTCCCGCCGCAAGGTGTTCCGTTGCTCCTGAGATTTGGTTTTATCTGCCAGCTCGATCACCATGACAGGCTGTTGGCTTCCGCGCGGCCCGGTTCCGATCAGGGCCGACCGCTGAACTTCCGGATGGGTATTGAAGATCGCCTCACAGGGAATGGTGTACAGCGTTTTATCCTGGAGTGTTACCCGGTGATTTTTCCTGCCGCAAAACCACAGCCGTTCCTGTTCGTCGAGATAACCCACATCCCCCATGCGATGCCAAAAAGTTTCTCCCTGCGGGATTTTGGCCAATCGCGTTTCCGCCTCAGAGTTGAAATAGTGCTCCGCAACCCAGGCGCCTTGCACGACGATTTCGCCAATGACGCCGGGCGCGACCGTCAGTTCCTCCGTCCATTTTGCAATCGGAGCGTCGGTGATTTGAATGATCCTGAGGGACAACTCCGGCACCGGCTGGCCGACGCAAATTCCCAATCCTTGCTCCGTCCGGCGCCAGGTTTCACCTAGAATTTCCTTTCTCGACAGGCTGGCCACCGGCAGGGCTTCGGTGGCGCCGTAGGGCGTGTGAATTTCCGCCTCGGGAGACAGAATACGGTCAAACCGTTGGAGTAGCGGTCCCGGCACCGGCGCGCCCGCCATGAGGATTCGCTTCAACTCCGGTATTTGGATATTTTTTTCCAAACAGTATTTGGATACCGTGTGCCAGAGCGCCGGCGACCCGAAACTGCTGGTGACCGAATATTTCCGGATGGCACGAATAATTTTTTCCGGATCGACGTCGGCCGGCCGCCGGGCGTCCATATCCGGCAGGACGCAGGTCATCCCCAAGCTCACCCCGAACAGGGCGAACAAGGGAAAGGTGGGGAGGTCGACCTCACCTTTTTTGATGCCGTATATCTTCTGCAACAACGACACCTGTCGGGCAAACATGCGATGCGTGTACAGCACGCCTTTTGGGGGGCCGGTACTGCCGCTGGTGAACAGGATGGCGGCGGGGTCTTCCGGCCGGGTTTCTGTCGATTGGAAATCCGGCCGCCCCGACGCGCGGACCTTGGCCAGCGTGGGGCCGCCCCAAAACCAACGCCGGCCCACGGTGATGTGAATTTTGGTTTTTTTGAAAGCGCGTGAAAATATTAATCGCGCCGCATGAGCGAGAGGCACGGCGATCATCGCGTCTGGCGCCACCTTGCGAATCCCGGCCAGAACGCTTTTACGTCCCAGTCCCGGATCGATCAACACCGGCACCGCGCCGATTTTGAACAACGCGAAAGTCAGCGCCAGAAATTCCAGGCCGGCTGGCACCATCACCAGAACCCGATGGCCCCGGGTGATGCCGGTGGGCAGGAGGCCGGTGGCGAGGCGGTTGACCTCTTCATTGAGTTGTTGAAAGGTGACGGAAAAATCCGTGCGGGCCAGGATCACGGCCTTGGCTTCCGGGATCTCCTGCGCCAGGATTTCCAGAGTCACAGCGATATTTTCACGGTTCATGGCGTTGTCGGTCATGGAATGCTGAGGGCGGTTTTCACCAGCGGCAGTGAGACTTTCTTTTTTTGTTTGAGGGATTCTTCATTGATCCGGGTCACGGCGTCTTTGATGGATGGAAAATCTCTGGGGATACGCTTCAGCAGATAGGCGATGGTTTTTTGCGGAACCGCCACCCCCACGTCACGGCCCAGTTTCTCAAAAAGCCGGGCCGATGTGGGATCGTCCATGGCCTGGATTTCCGCGGTCATGCCCCATCGAAACCGGGACTTCAGGTAATCCTCTGTGTCGGGCAGGTCGTTGAGTGAGGTGCGCCCGGTAAAAATAATTTTTCCACCTCGTGCCATTATTGAATTGTATATGAGGTACAGCTTTTCCTGACTGGCCGGGTGGCCTGCAATTTTGTCCACATCATCCATCAAAAAAAAATCCAGATTTTCGAAGGGAGCCAGGGAGTGGGGTGCGGTTTCAGCGGAGTCCGATTGACTGAGTCTGATAAAGTCGGGGCAGTGAACGTATAAAACATTTTTTCCCGGCAGGCTTTGAGCGGTGTGGTTGCCGATAGCCATGAGGAGATGGGTTTTCCCCATCCCCTGGCCGCCGGTGAGGAACAGGGTTTGGTAAGTCAGCTCGGTGCCGGAACAGATTTCACGCGCCAGGGAGACGGCAAACTGCGACCCGGAGGAAACTACAAAATTTGAAAAATCATATTCGGGCCGTGCCGGAAAATTTAGAATGGATTGGCGGGAGCCGGCCATGGTCTTGTGTGCCAATTTCCAAAGAGGTTGAGGGGGAATGCGTCGGGCAAGGCGCGCCACCCAGGCAGGAACCCGATTACTTGGGTCCTATCTGGATCTCAATTTTGGTCTTGCCCAATCCAGGTTCTACAATAATGGTACAGATGTCGTTTCCCATCTCATAAAGCATGATGGTTATATCGTGCTCGACGATGCGAATCGACTGCCACCCCCGCCCCGGCATTTCATTGCGGAAGTATTCCACCACCTCATCCGCACGATTCCACAGGGAAAAGGACAAGCGGCCCACCTTGACGGTGCCACTGCCAGATTCGTAAATGAAAGTTTTGTCCCGGTTCAATACCACCCCATCCGGCAGGGGGATGCTGGCAAACTGCAGGGCGATCGGCGGCGGGGTCTTGCCATCGCCACCCGAATTTGGAGAATAGGCTTTTGGGGCGCATCCCAAAAACCCCGACCCCATCACCGCCAGCGCCATAACGATAGTAAAAGAAATCAGAGGTTTAATCATTCGATCACGGTTCTCCCTATTAAAACGACACCCAATCCCAGAATCATAATAAAGAATCCGATCAATCGCAAGGTGCTATCAGGAAGCTCGGGAATTTTCTGGGCCAAGGCTCTCACCTGATTCGGGAAACAAAAATATGGAATGCCTTCAAACACCATCATCATTCCCAATGCGGTCACAAAGAATGCCATAACAATATCCCGATGAGAAATAAATTATTAATGAGTGGATTGTACCGTCTTCTTCGGCATTTATTAATGAAATAATAAAACGATGCGGGAGAACGCAGGGATCAGGAAAACGGGTCTGGGCGCGCGGCGTCAGTTTTACATTTGGATGAGTGAACTCTAGGAAATTCCTGAAAATTCAAGCCACAGTCCCAAGGTGACGCCCGGATCGATACGCCGACCGTGAACGATCTGTTTGCTGACGGCAAATTTCAACTTGAGAAATTAAGTTGTAAATGATGAAACCGCCATTATATAATAGCCTGTAACTAATGGATTAGTGCGATGCAACCCAACCATCAGACGTTTTCTACTCCCTTGCCCCATCAGTCATTGTGGCGGGGCAGGGTTCGCAACAGAGGCTCCGAGTGCCCGGTAACACCGAACGGGATGCTATGCAGTCCCCAGGTATTTTTGAGTTTTTGGCAAACTGAAGATTCATTCATCGTTTTATAAAAATCACTCCAACGGCAGGGCTGGAATAATCGAGGAATTCTCCATGAGATTTAAGAGCATTAAAATTGCATTCACTGTTGTTTTTCTAATGGGATTTTGTTTGCCCATGTTCCCTGGCAACGACAACTCGGTGGTGACCCTCCTGGGAAAGGCTCATGCCCTGAGTAGCAAGAGCATGCCCCTGGGAAGCAATATTTTCGTGGAGATTGCCAAAAAACAGAATCCAGCGGTGGTCAATATCAGCACCCGGGCCAAACAAAGAAGTAACTTGCGCGCTCCCCGCAGTCCGCATCCCCCGCGCGGTAATCCGAAAAATCCGCGTGGACGAGGCCCATTGGAAGATTTTTATGATCGGTTTTTTGGTGAGCGGGATCGCGGGCAGGGTCAGCCTCGAGGCGGTATGGGATCGGGATTCATCATTGATGCGAACGGCCTGATTCTCACCAACAATCATGTCATCGAAGGCGCCGGCGAAATTAAAGTGCATTTGCAGGATGGAGATAATGGCGAGAAGGAGTACACCGCCAAGTTGATTGGCGCCGACCCCAAGACAGATATTGCCTTGATTCAGCTGGAAAGGGAACCGGGCGACGATAAGAGCCTGCCTTTTTTGAGTTTGGGCAATTCAGATGATCTGGAAGTGGGCGAATGGGTGGTGGCGATTGGCAATCCTTTCGGTTTGAGCCACACGGTGACCGTAGGCGTGGTGAGCGCCAAGGACCGAAGCATTGGTTCGGGTCCCTACGATGAGTATATTCAAACCGACGCGTCCATCAATCCGGGCAACAGCGGCGGACCGCTGATGAATATTGCCGGCGAAGTGATCGGCATCAATACGGCGATCATCTCTGGCAACACGGGAGGGAATGTCGGTATTGGATTTGCGATTCCGATCAATGTGGCAAAAGAAATATTGAACGATCTCAAATTAAAGGGCAGTGTCACTCGCGGCTGGCTGGGGGTCATGATTCAGCGGATCACTCCCGATCTGGCCGAATCGTTCCAACTGAGCGAGAGTGAAGGCGCTCTGGTTGGCGATGTCCTTCCCAATGGCCCGGCGGAAAAAGCGGGGATCAAACGCGGCGATGTGATAGTCAAGTTTAACAACCGGGTGGTTAAAACGATGGAGGCTCTTCCCAAAATCGTGGCCGCCACCCCACCCGGAAAAACCGTGCCAGTGGAAGTGATCCGGGATGGGAAAAAGAAAATCATTCAGGTCCATATCGCCGTGCTTGAAGATAAGGCCGTGCGCGTCGCGGCGCTCGATCCTTTGGGAATTCAAGTCCAGTCCCTGACTCCGGAATTGGCCCAGGGCATGGATCTGGAAGCGGACTCGGGGGTGGTGGTTTCGGACGTGACTCCGGGTGAGCCGGGTGGCGAAGCCGGACTGCGCCGCGGCGACGTCATCACCGAAATCAACCGCAAGGCGGTGGCCAATGAAGCCGATTATCAGAAAATGGTTAAAAAATTGAAAAAGGGCGACACCGCTCTCATGCTGGTCAAGCGCGGAGGCACCACCATTTATATTGCGGCTAAACTAAAATGACCCGCAGTGTGTCGGCCCTTGATAAAAAAGGCGGCTGAAATAACGATCCAAGAAACGGTGGCTCTTTGCGGGGCCGCCGTTTCCTTTCTCACCTCTCAACCTCTATGGAAACCCGGACCCCCCTCGCCACGTATTTGCTGATTCTATTGCTTGTTTTCAGTGGGGGTTCGCCTGCCGAGGCCCGGGACGCTTATAATCGCCGGACTCCCATCGTCGTCGCGGTCGAAAAAGTCGGCCCGGCGGTCGTCAATATTTTCACCGAAGAAGCGCCGCGCACTTTTAAAAATCCCTTCCGGGACTTTTTCGGCGACAACCTGTTCGACCGGTTTTTCAGGGAACGTACGCCGTCGTCTGCTCCGAACCGCAGAAGCTTGGGCTCCGGAGTGATCATCAATTCCAACGGCTACATCCTCACCAACGAGCACGTCATCGCCAAAGCGGTGCGCATCAAGGTGACGTTGATTGACAACCGGGAGTTCGACGCGCATTTGATCGGCGCCGATATAAAATCCGACCTGGCCGTCATCAAGATCGATTCGAAGCGGCCCCTGCCTTTTGTGAAAATGGGACGCTCCGATGATCTCATGATCGGCGAAAGCGTGTTGGCTATCGGCAACCCCTTCGGCCTGCAACACACGGTCACTACGGGCATCATCAGCGCCCTCGACCGCACCATCCGCGCCGGCAAAAATCAGGTGTACAACGATTTCATTCAGCTCGACGCCTCCATCAACCCCGGCAACAGCGGCGGGCCTCTGCTCAACATCAACGGTTCCCTGATCGGCATTAATTCCGCCATCTACCAGGATGCCGAGGGCATTGGATTTGCCATTCCGATTGATAAAGCGCGGCGCATCGTGGAGGACCTCATCCAGTACGGCAAGGTGCGGCGCGGCTGGTTGGGCGTGGCGGTGCAGAACATGAGCCCGGCGCTGGTCCAGCATTTCCATCTCGATCGCACCCGCGGCGTCATCGTCACCAAAGTGTTCCGGCCCAGCCCCGCCGCCCGCGCTGGTATTCAACAGGGCGACGTCCTGCTCCGCGCCGGGGACCGTGAAATCGAGGACAAGTCGGACTACCTGCGGACCGTGGCTTCCTATCCCGTGGGTCAATCTTTTCGCCTGGACTTTTTGCAGGACGGTAAAAAGCGTAAGGTAAACATTCGCGTGTCGTCCATACCGCAAAGCGTTGCCGCCGAATTTTCCAGAGAATGGTTGGGTATCAAGGTCCGCAACATCACCCGCAAGTTGGCCGGGCGCTATCGGCTGGCGACCCAGACCGGCGTGGTGGTGGTCTACGTCAACCCGCGTGGGGCCAGCGGCCAGGTGGGCATTGCGCCCGGTGATGTCATCCGCCGGGTGAACCAGAGTCCGGTCAAGAACGAAGACGAGTTTCAAAAAGCCGTCCTCGAAGCGGGCAAATTGAGTTCGGTGGTGCTCCTCGTACAACGCGGCCGCGCCG
>Ga0114950_10004844_pt1 | contig 10475 bp, 8 predicted proteins | sample N075metaG_FD_83503 | JGI IMG/M metagenome (GOLD analysis project Ga0114950, IMG submission 83503) | Deep subsurface microbial communities from Kermadec Trench to uncover new lineages of life (NeLLi) - N075 metaG | ecosystem: Environmental > Aquatic > Marine > Ocean trench > Sediment | place... | reverse complement strand
GTCCGTCGGTACGGCGATGAGCTGATACGAGCCGTACAGAAGGGTCTGGATACACCTGCCGAGAAGTACCCCAAGGTTGAACGGCCAACACGTCTTAAGATATCGCGAACCGCCCAGCAGCGTGTAGAACGTCTCAAGGTATTGCGGCGACGTGCCGCGATCGATTTGGGAATAGAGATAGGCGTACTCTGTCCCAACGGCACGCTACAGTCTATCGCCATAGCTGCTCCGACCACCACAAAGGAATTGACGGAAGTCGCGGATTTGAAACGGTGGCAGTGCCAAGCGTTGGGGGCCACCGAGCTGCTGCAGGCTGTGAATGGAGGCGACAAGTAGGAGAGGTCAGTGCCCCAGAAACGCCCTAACCTTTGGATCGATCTTTTCCGGCGTCCAGAACGGTTCCCACACCAACTCCACCTCCACACCCGTCACTCCATCCAACATCCGAGCCGCCTGATCGGCATCGCCCATGATTTGCGGGCCCACAGGGCATCCCGGTGACGTAAGTGTCATCTTGATATGCACTTCCCCGTCCTCGACCTCCACGTCGTAAACCAAACCGAGGTCTATGATGTTGAGGCCGATCTCGGGATCCTTCACCTGGCGTAGCGCTTTGCGTACGGCGTCTGCGTCAATCATCTACGGCTCCTTGTGGCCTGACCATATGCAAATTTAACCCCTCTCCCCACGTCGGGCCATGGAGAGCGTGCAATGGCCTCCGCCACATCCCACTCGTTGGCAGAACGCGCATTCGGCGTCGTAGATGATGGTAGGGGGGCCTGACCCTTGCATAGACAAATGGGTGGGTGACCAGGCCCCACTCAGCAGCGCGCTGCTTCTCCCGGCGCCAGGAGCAGGCCGCAAGATCCTTCCTTCAAGCGTAACGCGGCATCGGCAAGCCTACCGCGCACAGCTTTCAGCCGGGTGATCGAACGCCGCGTCCGCGGCGCGTAGACACGGTTGGTCAGCAAGACCACGAAAACGTTCTGCGACGGATCTATCCAGATCGACGTTCCCGTGAAACCACCGTGCCCATAGGCCTGTGGAGACAACAAGGTTCCAGCGTCGTCGCTGCTGGTCGTGTCGTTCATGGCCCACCCCAACGCACGGCGGCCCGGGCCAGGGCGCGTAAATGCGTCCACCGTCTCCGGCCTCAGCAAGGAAACGCCGTCATCGAGAGTTCCGCGACGCAGCTGCATTTGAGCGAACATGGCAAGTTCGCGTCCAGTGCTGTACAGGCCGGCATGTCCCGCTACACCATTCAAGCGTGCCGCGTTCTGGTCGTGAATCACTCCCCTGATCGGCTGGCCACGCCACACGTTGATCGGCGCCGCACGTGAGCGCTCGGAACGTGGGAGATTAAATTGTGTCTGATTCATCCCCAGAGGGACGTGCAATTCGCCTCGGACGAATTCGTCCAACGGTGTTTGCGATACTGCTTCGACAATCCAGCCGAGAAGCATCGCGTTCAGGTCGCTGTACTCAACGCGGGCGCCAGGACGCCATCGAAGAGGCTCTGACATCACAAGCTCACGAGCATCTTCCGCATCGTCGGCGAGCGTGTTGAGCGGAAGGAACGCCCGCAGCCCCGAAGTGTGAGACAGCAAATGGCGCACGGTAACGGCGTCCTTGCCTTTCCCCATGAACCCAGCCAGGTAATCGCCGACGGGACGATCGAGACCGATCAGGCCACGATCCATCAGCAGCATGACAGCGGGCGTCGTGGCAACCACTTTCGTAAGTGAGGCCAGATCGTAAAGCGTGGAGTCCGGCGACGGAACGCCAGAGCCACCGGTCCATGTGAGCCGACCGTACCCCTTCGCCAGAAGCACGGCATCCGCTGTTCCCACCACCACCACAGCTCCAGGATACACTCCAGCCCCAATACCGTCCCGAACGACTGTATCGATTTCCGCCACAGGGTGGGTTTGCGCGGCGAGGACGAGTGCAAGGAGGTTTATCATAAAGCGAAAGCGCAGACGGTCTTAGTGGGCCGCCGGGCCCCTGAGTGATCCCGGAGGCAGCGAGTAAAGCAACATCGCCGTTTTTCGATCCCGGCTGGTGAGATCGTGAACCGAGGTGGTGGGATACATCACGTCTCTTGCCCGGTCAGAATGACCGAGCCCGAGGAGATGGCCGATTTCGTGAAGCGCTACCGTGAATACCGCGTCAAGCGACAGGGGCCGTCCCAGATGCGAGTGAGTGGCCAGAGTCAGCGTTCCTCGCTGTAGGTGGCCGTCACTACGCCATACGAGGTCTGCCTGTCCCGAGCGCCGCACCTCGAAAGCCTCAACCCACCGAACCGTCACATCCGCATTGTCCGGCGTCCGAACGGTTTCGAAGTGGACGGGTATGCCTCCGACTCGGCGCCACCGCAAGAACGCATCTCGTACACGCTGGCCCAAGGCCGCTGTGTAGCCGGAGACCGCCGTGGGTTCGTAGTAGACCAGTAGCGGCCGACGCTCGCGATCGACCCAACGCCGCAAAATGGAGTCTGACTCGGCCAGTGTTTCGGGCAAATACGTGTCTTCGGCCGCGATCGCCCGGAGCGTAGCCCGGCGTGCCCTCTCAGATTTTCCCGGCCCTGACGCGACGCTCCCTCCCATATCACCAGCCCCCGACCCAGAGCTATCCGGCGCCGGCACCTCATCTACTGGGACTCTTCTCCCCAGGTTGAACGCGATGGCGGTGCCAATTACAAATATCGTCAGGATCAGAGTGCGGCGCATCGATGGAATATTCCCTCCCTCTCAGCGATTCGCCACTCCCCAATGGCTAGCATCACAACACCCACCCTTCTATGATTCACGCCTTTGCACCCCCATAACCGGATGAGAGTGGAGGTTCTTCTTTGACTGCGCTGGCGCGCATCGTAGTACGCCTGAGGTTCTTGGTGGTCGCCCTTTGGGTCGTGGTGGCCGCGTTCGCCCTGCCGCGATCCGCCAGGGTTGGCGACTCTTTGCAAGCCGAAGGCCGGTCGCTGAAGCCCACCGAGGCGAACGCTGTGAAGCAGACCATGCTGGAGAATTTCCGGCGTCCGACCGTCAGCTTCATGGCCGTAGTCATCTCCGGGCCCGTCCCGATAGACAGTCAACCTTATCATACACTCGTCGAGGTTCTCTCCAGCGCCGCCGAGTCCCAGCCGTATATCGACCGGGTGATTTCCTATCTCACGGTGGCCGATTCCCGGCTCATCAGCGCAGACCGCCACACCACCTTCTTTATCGCTACGCTCACTGAGGACGTCGCCAGCAGTCCGGGTCACCTCACTCCCGAGTTTAGGCAAGTGATCAGGCGAGCGGTCCTGAGCGTCCGAGATTCCGAGGACTACGAAGTGCACGTGACCGGTGCTCCCGCGCTCGACTACGACGGACGACTCGTCGTTGCAGAAGATGCCAAGAGGTACGAGCTAATTGCGCTAATCCCCGCAGCGGGGGTGCTGGTCTTGGCTTTTGGTGCCCTGTTTGCCGCGCTCCTCCCAATTGTTGTCGGCGTCTTCGCAATCTCCTGCGCCCTCGCCGCCGTGCAGATTGCCGCCACCTTTTTTCCAATGTCGGTGTTCGTTCTCACCATCGTGACGATGGTGGGGCTAGCGGTGGGAATCGATTATTCGCTGCTGATCGTTACCAGGTTCCGGGAGGAGATGAACCGGGGCCAGAGCCCTAAGGAAGCGGCCACCAAGACGATATTGACTGCCGGGCGGGCAGTCGTAACGAGCGGACTCACGGTGATCGTCGGGTTTGCCACCCTGCTGATTACTCCAATCATTGAGACAAGATCTGTGGGAATCGGTGGCTTGTTGGTGGTCACCGTGGCGGTGGCGCTGGCGGTCACACTTCTCCCAGCCAGCCTAGCCATTCTGGGCCGGACAATCGATTGGCCTAACTGGCTCGCCCGGCGGCTGGCCTGGTACCACAAACCGACGGCCTGGGAGGGTTGGGCTCGATGGCTCTCCCGCCACCCGTGGAGAGCCATCACCATGGGGTTGGTGGTCGCCGGCGCCCTCACTTGGCCGCTGGCCCAGATACGTATAGGCCTTCCGGCCACGGGGTGGTTCCCCGCGGGAACCGAGTCGACGATTGGGGCCGAGATGATCGAGGAGCGCATCGGGTCGCGGGGGGCGTTGCTCCCGATCACGATCACGCTTCAAGCCCCAGTAGGACGACGACTCCTGAGCTCGCGTTACCTGAACGGTCTGCGCCGTTTCTCCGATTCTATCCAAGGCGATCCCCGGGTGGCGACCGTGAACGGCCCGGTGAACATACGCCCCGGAATGTCGCGACTGGCGTACCTGGGGCTCTTCGGCAACCTCAAAGACGCCCACGCACGGTACCCCGAGTTCTTTGACACGTACGTATCGCCCGACGGTCGGACCACGCTGATGGTTGTGAGTCTCGCGGACAGCACGACGTATGGTGGCGCGACGGACGTCGTGCGGCGTATCCGTGGGATGGCCGCCAACGGCGTCCGGGGCCTGGACTCCGTGGAAATACTCGTGGGGGGGTTCTCGGCGGCTAGCCTCGATCTGCAGGAAAATCTCCTTGCCGTGTTCCCCACAATCATCGCCCTCGTGCTCACCATCACAGCAGTCATGCTTCTGGTGGCGTTCCGTTCGATCCTGGTGCCGATCAAGGCCGTGGTGTTGAACTCTCTCTCCGTGGCGGCGGCTTTCGGGATGGTAGTGCTGGTATTCCAGGAAGGATTCGGGGCCGGCTTGTTCGGCCTCGACGGGCCGACGGAGGCTGTATATGTAGTTACCCCGGTGTTGATATTCGCGCTGGTCTTCGGCCTCAGCATGGATTACGAGGTGTTCTTGCTTTCACGGATGAAGGAGGCCTTCGATCGCACTCACAACAATGACCTGGCGACGATGGAGGGATTGAGCGTGACGGCTTCCGTGATCACGAGTGCGGCCGCCATCATGATCATCGTGTTCGGCACCTTTGCCTTCTCGCGGGTGTTGGTGGCGAAGATGATGGGATTCGGTCTGGCGGTAGCCGTGCTGTTGGATGCTACGCTGATCCGCATGGTGCTGGTTCCGGCGGTCATGCACATTGCTGGGCGCTGGAACTGGTGGCCCGGCGTGCGCCTGCCGCCAGAGCCGGCACGATCGGAGGACTAGCTTCCCTAGCTCCGGTTACGGCATTCGTCTATTCGACCAACGGCAGACAGGCCTCGAGAGACCAGCCTCGCAGATCCCAGTGCCATGCGTTCACCCTTTTTCCCGTGCGCGGGTCCCTGAGCGGCTTGTGCTGGAGCCACTCGGGGCGCAAACCGATCTGCTCCCCGGCCCGTAACAGCAACTGCCTGTCCGACGAAACCAGGTGGGCCATGGGCTCGCCGTTGTGCGTGTGCCGGTGAAGCCACAGCCCTCCATCGAGGGCGTGAATCATGCCTTCCCGCCGTCTCGCAAACTCCCGTACGCCAGGGTCGCACCGAACCCCTGCGCTCACTGCTTTGCGTCCAACCAGTTGGATCCGATGCCCACGTCAACCACCAGCGGAACCTTCAACGTGGCGGCCCCAGACATCTCGCGCCGAACGATCTCCGCCACCTCCGTCGCGTGGCGCACCGGCGCTTCCAGAACCAGCTCGTCGTGCACCTGCAGCAGCATGGTGGCCTCGAGATCTCCCCCCTTCAGCACCCGGTGCAGATTCACCATGGCGATCTTGATGAGGTCCGCCGCAGATCCTTGAATCGGCGAGTTCATGGCGGTTCGTTCCCCGAATGAGCGGATATTGAAGTTCTTGTCTTTCAATTCCGGGATGTAGCGCCGCCGGCCGAACAGGGTTTCGACGAAGCCGTTCTCACGGGCCCGGACAATGGTGCTGTCCAAAAATGCCCGAACGCCCGCAAAGCGCTCGAAGTACCGCGCGATGAAATCCTTCGCTTCTTCCTGGGAAACGCTGAGTTGCCGGGCCAGTGCGAACGGTCCCTGACCATATATGGTTGCGAAATTGATTGTCTTCGCCCGGGCCCGCATTTCGCCGGTCACAGCGTCAGGTTCGACGTCAAAGATGATAGCTGCCGTCTCTCGGTGGATGTCTCCCCCGCGCTCGAACGCTTCGATGAACGCCGCGTCGTCCGAGAGATGCGCCAACACACGCAATTCGACTTGCGAATAGTCAGCCGTAATGAATGCACAACCGGCCGCCGGAACGAAGCAGCGCCTGATCTCGCCCCCGCGTGGCGTCCGTACCGGGATGTTCTGCAGGTTGGGGTCTGAAGAGGAGAGACGTCCCGTCGCGGCACCGGTTTGATTAAAGCTCGTGTGCACACGCTGGGTTACGGCGTTAACGCTCCGAGGCAGGGAGTCGACATAGGTGGAGCGCAGCTTGGCCAACTCCCGATATTCCAAGAGCAGCTTCGGCAGCTCGAAGCCCATGCCCCCCAACTGGGCCAACACGTCCGCATCAGTCGACGCCCCAGTCTTGGTTTTCTTGATGACGGGCAGTTGTAGTTTCTCGAACAATATGTGACGGAGTTGCAGGGTGCTGTTGATGTTGAAGTCCGTACCCGCCTCTTGGTGGATGGATCGTTCGAGCAACTGAAGCTCGCCGCGAAAATCGCTCGACAATCCAGCAAGCCGCTCCGAGTCTAACTTGATGCCCTTCCATTCCATCTCGACGAGCACCGCGATGAGGGGCATCTCGATTTCCTCGAGAAGACGTCTGAGTCCTGTGGATTCCAGCTGCGGCGCGAAATAATCCCGCAAAGCGAGGACCGCCGCACAATACTGCCCCGCATACTGGCCCGCTTTATCCAGCGCAATCTCAGCGAAAGGACGTTTCCCCTTACCCTTCCCCACAACCTCTTGGTAGGGCGGGATACGCAGTCCCAGGTGTTCGACTCCGAGCGCGCTCAACGCATGAGACCGCTTTCCCGGATCCAACAGGAAACTGGCAACCATCGAGTCGTAAGAAACGCCTCCCAACTCGACACCTGCCGTTCGAAGCCGGAGCCAGTTTCGCTTCAAGTTGTGGCCGGCCTTCGGCACCTCGGGATCCTCCAGCAGTCCTTTCAATCCCGCCATAGCGGGGTCGGTCAACGGCGGAAGGTTGGGGGGAGCCGTGTTGTTGAGCAGATCGCCATCGGGCGCTCGATGCGCAAACGGTATGTACCACGCGCCCCCCAGCTCCACGGCCAGAGCAAGACCGTCCAAGCCAGCCGCGTGCGCATCTCCCGGCGGACCATGAGTGCTAATCGCCAGCACGTCGGCCCGACGGGCCTCGGCAACTAGATCTTCGATCTCCGAGACCGACGAAACCACAGTCCATCCAGCACCTTCGGTAGCAACGGTTTTTTCGCCGATCTTGTCCATCAGCGAATGGAATTCCAGCTCCGCAAACAACGCTCGCAACCTCGCCACGTCACCTTCCTGCACACGAAGCGCGTCGAGATTCAACTCGACCGGCACATCTTTGCGGATAGTCACCAAATCCCGACTCAACCTTGCGGAGTCGGCATCGGCGAGCAACGCCTCGCGAGCACGTTTGCCCTTTACCTCCGGTGCGTGCTCGAGAATGGAATCGAGATCGCCGAACTCTTCGATCAGCTGCCGGGCTGTCTTATCACCAATTCCTTTCACCCCTGGCACGTTGTCCGACGAATCGCCGACCATCGCCAGATAGTCAATCACCCTCTCGGGAGGCACTCCCAACCGGCGAGCGGCGTTCTGCACGGTCACAAATTCCTCTTGCACCGCCGCAGGGCCTCCCCTCCCGGGGTTCAGCAAAGAAATCGTCGGCCCAATCAGTTGATAGAAATCCTTGTCTCCGGACACAATGACCGCATGCACACCCGCCGCACCGGCAAACGTCGCCAGCGTGCCGATTACGTCGTCCGCCTCATAGCCGTCTACTGCAACGAGTGGTATGCCGAACGCTTCCAAGAGCTGCTCGATTCGCTCGACCGAACTGTCAAAAGTATCCTGCAACTCCGCGTCCAACTTCTCGCGGGTCGCCTTGTACTCGGGATAGGTCTCCTTGCGGAAGGACGATCCTGCATCATGCACCCATACTAGATACTCGGGCTTATACCGCTCGCGAATCCGAAGCAAGAAACTGGACACGCCCCAGGCCGCCGATGTGTTCTCTCCCCGTCCTGTCGTGAGCGGGCGCGCAATCATCGCAAAGAAGGCGCGATAGATTATCGCGTACCCGTCTATCAGAAAAAACTGGGGTCTCGAAAACTCAGACATTGGTTAGCGGAGTATACAGAAAAACCCCGCCGGAAAACCGGCGGGGTTCTCAACAGCGATGGTGAAACTACCGTTCAGGAACTCGGCCGCTGCACATGAGATGCATGAAGCCCCTTCTCGCCTGGCTCAACCTCGAACTCCACCTCCTGTCCCTCGGCAAGGGTCTTGAAACCCTCCATTTGAATGGCGGAGAAGTGAACAAACACGTCCTCGCCACCACTCTCCTGCTCGATGAAACCGTAGCCCTTCGCATCATTGAACCACTTCACCTTCCCTTTCGACATCGGGGACTCCTCCTGCAAATAGATTGGTTACGCTAGCGTTCCGCCGGCTTCCAAAAAAACCGTTACCGCCATTTTGTTGCGAGTACCAGGGACCTGTCAAGCGTCTGGAATTTGAAGAGTCGAAGGGGAAGGGAAAGGTTGGGGAAGCCCAATGCCGGCAGCCGTTCGTAACACCAAGCCCCACTTGAATGTACGTCAGTCAAACATGAGAAACCCCGTTGCCAGTTCAGCTCAGGATCCAGATGACGGTCGCCACAGCCGGTGCCAAAACGAGGTTGTCATCCAAGGGCCATGACCAGCGCTCGGAGGCTGCCGCCGTAAGCGAGGCGGCAACTACGGAAACCAAGGGCATACCCAGGGCCAACAACACGACCAACGATGCGGCTAGCACCGCCCCCGTACCAATCCAGCTCTTTGGCTCACCCTCACCCCACCGACCGCCGACCGCCGACGCGATTGGATCCGCCACCGCAGCCGTGAGAATTCCTGCAGCGGGACCAGGCACCGGAATCCACACCGCGCCGGCATAGCCCAACAAGAGCCAAAAGGCACCGCACGGCCGGCGAGACTCCTCGGGCCGGAATACTGGGACCATACGGGCGAGCACTTCCCTGAATGCGGCAAAGCGGAGACGCGCAAGCTCCAGGAAGAGAGCGACCACCGCGAGCCCGGTCATTCCGAGCCGCAGAGTAGGCCACCCCGCAAATACGCCGACCAGCACGACGGCCCCTGTGCTCACGTGGATAGTGCGCCGTAGGGCGCTGTCGCTCACGGGTGGATGCTCTCGCCGTAGAGAGCGCTGTACAGCTCCCGGTTGCGCAAGAGCGTCTGGACGTAGGCACGCGTTTCGGCGAACGGGATCCGCTCGATGAACAGAAACCAATCTCCCGCTCTAGCCTCCGGAAACCTGAGCCAGCGCCTCACCCGTGACCCCCCAGCGTTGTACGCAGCAAGGGCGGGCACGATCTCACCGCCATACTGTCGGAGCATCTGCACGAGGTGGGCCGCGCCGAGATGGACGTTGGCGTCAGCAATTCCGAGAAACGCGTTGTCCCAGTCTAGGTGAAGTTGGCGGGCCAAACCCCGAGCAGTCGCTGGCATGAGTTGCATCATTCCCCTCGCACCTGCCCGCGATGTAGCATCCGCATCAAAGGCCGATTCCTGGCGGACCAAAGCGGCCAGGAGAAAGGGATCCAGGTCGAATTCCCTTGCCTCGCGTTCGAGCAGCTGGCGATTCGGCCAGGGGAAGATAATGCGGAGCACCCGGGGATCGTTCAGGCGGTGGAGCCCGGCGATCCGCCACCCTAACGTCACCGCTGATCTCGCTTGGCCACGCGCGATCAGTCCCTCCGCTATGTCCATGAGCTCGGTTACGCCCCAGTGGTCAGGGTCCCTCAGGTAGTCCAAGAGCGCATCCGCTTCCTCCCGCAGATCCACCGACTGCAGCAAGTCGAGCACCGCGAGCTGGCGGGTTACCTCGGGAGAAGGAAGCGTCGCCGGGGGCGGCGGAAAGACCGGTGGAGAAAGCCCCGCGGCCTGCCGCGCCATGGTCCCGTAATATCCGATGGAATCGAGACGGGCCAATGCCGCCCACTCGCCCAGGGCTGTAACGGTGTCCCCGGCATCATTCGCTAACCGCGCGATCTGGAACTGCGCGGCACGGGCCCGCGACCCTCTGTGTTCCACCTCCGCACGAAAAATCGCTGTGGACCTCTTGAGGTCTCCTTCCACCACTGCCCGAGCGCCCAAACGTGAGCGAGCCCTCGAGGCGAATTCGTCGGTTGGCCACGTTTCACTCAAAGCGCGAAAGATACTGTCCGCCTCCCCCAGCTTTCGCTGGTCCTGACGAAGGTCTCCCATGAGAAACATCGCGGCCGGCGCACGGCGATGATCGGGATATTCTTCGAGGAAGGCACTCAACGCCTGGAAAGCTCTTGTGCGCTGGCGCAACCGCACATATGTCCGAGCGTAACGGTATTCGGCCTCACCCG
>Ga0114950_10004843_pt1 | contig 10475 bp, 5 predicted proteins | sample N075metaG_FD_83503 | JGI IMG/M metagenome (GOLD analysis project Ga0114950, IMG submission 83503) | Deep subsurface microbial communities from Kermadec Trench to uncover new lineages of life (NeLLi) - N075 metaG | ecosystem: Environmental > Aquatic > Marine > Ocean trench > Sediment | place... | reverse complement strand
GTTGATCAGGTAGAAATCGCGCGTCCCCTCGGCGTCGAGCTGCCAGTAGGCGATCTTGGTGCCGTCGGGGCTCCAACGGAAGCCGTCGCGCAGGCCGAACTCTTCCTCGTAGACCCAATCAAAGGTGCCGTTGATGATGTTGCCGCCGCCGTCGCTGGTCAGGGCGGTGATGCGACCGCCGGCAAGCTCTTCGACGTAGACGTTGTTGTCTCGCACAAAGGCGACGCGGGTGGCGTCGGGCGAGAACTTGGCGAACATGAGGGTCGCCGGCTCCGCGCCGCCGCCGAGCTGTTGCTTGTCACCGCTTTCGAGGTCGATCACCCAATAATCACCGCGGGTGTTCTGACGCCAGACCCGCTGTGAGTTGGTGTAGAGCAACAGCTTGGTGCCATCGTCCGACCAGGCGTAGTCGTCGATGGACAGAAAAGCTTGCCGGCCCCGCGGGGTCCCTTGGGGGAGGATGTCTTGGGGGGGCAGAAACAGCCGTCCCGCCGACACCAGAACCTCCCGTTCACCCGTTTCGGGGTCGTACCGCACGATGTCGTCACCGCCACGAAAGGTACTCGACGCTTCTACGGTGGTGTACCCGGAGCCATCGGCGAGCCAGCGTGCCGGCCCGAAACGCTGCGTGTCGAACTCCGTCGTGCTGTAGATGCGCGCCAAGGTCAGCAGCGCCGGGTCCGATGTTTGCGAGCCCGTGACGGGTGCCGCCGGCGCGTGCGAAACGTTGAAGAACAAGACGACAGTCAGCAGACCTGCGGCGGCAAGACGATGAGCGCTCACAGCTTCCTCCCCTTCCACTCTAAAGGCGCTCCGGTGCCGCCGTGGGGGCCGGCCGGTGGAGCATTTCAGCATCGGAACGCGGGGCGCAGAGGTAGCAAACAGCCCCGCTACGATCGTCTATCATAACGCCATGGACACCGCTGCTGCCCCTAACCGGGCATCACAACTAGAGAATCTGCTGCGCCAACGAATCCTGGTGCTGGACGGCGCCATGGGCACCATGGTGCAGGGCTTCAAGCTGTCCGAGGCGGAGTTCCGCGGCCAGCGCTTCGCCGATCATCCGCAGGACCTGCAGGGGTTCAACGACCTGCTGTGTATCACCAAGCCGGAGGTGGTCGAGTCGATCCATCGCGATTACCTCGCCGCCGGCGCCGACATCATCGAGACCAACACCTTCAACGGCACGCCGGTGGCGATGGCCGAATACGGCCTCGCCGAGATCGCCTTCGAGGTCAACGAGGCGGCGGCACGGATCGCCCGCACGGTGGCCGACGAGGTCACCGCAATCGACCCCGACAGGCCGCGCTTCGTGGCCGGCTCGCTGGGGCCCACCAACAAGACCGCGTCGCTCTCCCCCAAGGTCAGCGATCCGGCCTATCGTGCCGTCACCTTCGACCAGCTGCGTCACGACTACCGCGTGCAGGCCCTCGGGCTGTTGGCCGGGGGCGTCGACCTGATGCTACCGGAGACCGCCTTCGACACCCTCAACGTCAAGGCGGCGTTGTTCGGTATCGACGACGCCTTCGAGGAGTTCGGCCGCCGCGTACCGGTGATCGTTTCGCTCACCGTGATCGACGCCAGCGGCCGCAATCTTTCCGGCCAGACCCCCGAGGCCTTCTGGAACTCGGTGGCGCACGCCGACCTGCTCGGCATCGGCATCAACTGCTCGCTGGGCGCCGAACTGATGCGCCCCTACCTCGAAGAGATCGCCATGGTCTCGGACGTCTACGTGGCCTGCTGGCCCAACGCCGGTCTGCCCAATGAATTCGGCGGCTACGACGAAACCCCGGAGACCATGGCCGCGCAGGTGCGCCAGTTCGCCGAGGCCGGATGGCTCAACATCGTGGGCTCCTGCTGCGGCTCGACCCCGGCGCACACCACCGCCATCGCCGCGGCGGTGGAGGGCATGAAGCCACACCTGCCGTCGACGCCCGAACCGCTGTCGCGTTTCAGCGGCTTCGAGCCGCTCACCGTGCGCCCGGAGTCCAATCTGATCGTGATCGGCGAACGCACCAACGTAGCCGGCTCGCGCCGCTTCGCTCGCCTGATCAAGCAAGGCTCCTACGAGGAAGCCGTGCAGGTGGCGCAGCACCAGGTAGATGGCGGCGCCAACATTCTCGACGTCAACATGGATGAAGGGCTGCTCGACGCCGAGCGGGAGATGACCAGCTTCCTCAACATGATCGCCTCCGAGCCCGAGGTGGCGCGGCTGCCGGTCATGGTGGACTCCTCCAAGTTTTCCGTTCTGGAGGCGGGCCTCAAGTGTCTGCAAGGCAAGTCCATCGCCAACTCGATCAGCCTCAAGGAGGGCGAAGAGGTCTTCAAGGAACATGCTCGGCTGCTGCGGCGCTACGGCGCCGCCGTCGTCGTCATGGCCTTCGACGAGGAGGGACAGGCGACCAGCGTCGAGCGCAAGGTCGAGATCGTCGAGCGTGCCTACCGCATCCTCACCGAGGACATCGGCTATCCGCCGCAGGACATCATCTTCGACCCCAACGTGCTGACCATCGCCACCGGCATCGAGGAGCACGACGACTACGCCATCAACTTCATCGAGGCCACCCGCCGGATCAAGGAGCGCTTCCCGCTGGTGAAGGTCTCGGGCGGCATCAGCAACCTGTCGTTCTCGTTCCGCGGCAACGAGCCGGTGCGCCGCGCCATGAACTCGATCTTTCTCTACCACGCCATCCAGGCGGGGCTCGACATGGCGATCGTCAACGCCGGCCAGCTCGACGTTTATGACGAGATCCCCGTTGACCTGCGGGACCTCATCGAAGACGTCATCTTCCATCGCAGCGAGGGCGCCACCGAACGGCTCGTCGCCCGCGCCCAGGAGTACTTCGCTGACGAAGAGGACGAGGTCAAAGTCCTGGAATGGCGCGAAGGGTCGGTGCAGGAGCGCCTGACGCACTCGCTGGTCAAGGGCATCACCGATTTCATCGAGGCGGACGCGGAGGAGGCGCGCCAGCAGGTGGAGCGGGCCCTAGAGGTCATCGAGGGCCCGCTGATGAAGGGCATGAACGTGGTCGGCGACCTCTTCGGCGCCGGCAAAATGTTCCTGCCCCAGGTGGTCAAGAGCGCCCGCGTCATGAAGAAGGCGGTGGCCTATTTGCTGCCCTACCTGGAGGCCGAGAAGGAAAAGGCCGGCCTGGTGAAGGCGCCGGCCAAGATCCTCATGGCCACGGTGAAGGGCGACGTGCACGACATCGGCAAGAACATCGTGGGCGTGGTGCTGGGCTGCAACGGCTACGAGATCATCGATCTCGGCGTCATGGTGCCCGCCGACAAGATCCTGGCGGCGGCGCGGGAGCACGATGTCGACATGATCGGTCTCAGCGGGCTGATTACCCCATCCCTCGACGAGATGGTCCATGTCGCCGGAGAGATGCAGCGTCTCGACTTCGAACTGCCCCTGCTGATCGGCGGCGCTACCACCAGCGGAAAGCACACAGCGGTGAAAATTGCGCCCCACTACGGGGCCGCAACCATCCACGTGAAGGACGCGTCACGGGCCGTTGGAGTGGTCCGCGAGCTCACCAACCCCGAGTTGCGCGACGGGCTCGCGGCGCGCGTGCGGGCCGAGCAAGAGCGCCAGCGGCAAGCTTTCGCCGATGCTGCGCCGCTCGATCTGCTCTCCATCGAAGCGGCGCGCGACGGCGCCGCGCCGATCGCCTGGAACGCGGAGCAAATCCCCGAGCCCGCCTTCCTCGGCATCCGCGTGCTCGACCCCGTCCCCCTCGACCAGATCATCCCCTACATCGATTGGACGCCGTTTTTCAGCGCCTGGGAGCTGCGCGGCGTCTACCCGGCGATTCTCGACGACGATGCCGTGGGTGAAACGGCGCGCGAGTTGTTCGACGACGGGCAGGCTCTACTCGAGCAGTTGAGCTCGCAAGGGCTCCTGACTCCCAAGGCGGTGTACGGGTTCTTCGCCGCCAACAGCGACGGGGACGATATCCTCGTGTACGAGGATGAGTTCCGCACACTGGAGCTGGGGCGCCTCCACACGCTTCGCCAGCAGATCCGACGCAGCGGTGACCGCCCCTACCTCGCCCTCGCCGATTTCATCGCGCCGCGGGAGTCCGGCCTGGCCGATTTCCTCGGCGTCTTCGTGGTCACCGCCGGGCACGGGGTAGCCGAACTGGTCGCCGGCTTCGAGCAGGACCACGACGACTACAACGCCATCTTGGTGAAGGCCATTGCCGACCGTCTCGCCGAAGCGCTGGCTGAAAAGGTGCACCAACGGGCGCGCCACGACTGCGGCTTCGGCCGGCGCGAGGAACTCGATTACAAGGCTCTCATCAACGAGCGCTACCGCGGCATCCGGCCCGCACCAGGGTATCCGTCGCAACCCGACCACACCGAGAAGCGGAGCCTGTTCGACCTACTCGAAGCGCCTCGAGCGGTCGGCGTGGAACTCACCGAAAGCTTCGCCATGGCGCCTGCGGCGTCGGTGAGCGGGCTGTACTTCAACCACCCCGAGGCGCGCTACTTCAGCCTCGGCAAGATCGGCCGCGACCAGGTCGAGGACTACGCCCGCCGCAAAGGCTGGTCGGTGGACGAAGCGGAGCGCTGGCTAGGGCCAAATTTGGGCTACAAGGTGAGCGAGCGCGAGGACGCACGATGACTGCTTTGGGCTTGATTCAGGATTCTCGACGTACCTAGTACGCCTCCGCTCGCCAATCTGCGCGCGCCCTCTCCGCAGACGACCTGGCTGCTCGTTCGCTGCCCCACGCATTGTTACAGGGGACATGAGTAGAAGCGTGGCGGGGGTTGCGCCGGCCCAGCCCCAGGCCGCTCCCCTGTTTCCGTCCTCGAGGACCGGTACCAGCGCAACTACCGCCACGCTTGCGAGGCGATGCACTTTCCTTGCATCCACGCTAACCGCTCGCGGAGACCGAGGCGAGGACTCCCTCTCCAGCGGCCATTGGCAGATCTGAGCGGTAGCCGCCGCCAAGCGAGCGGCGTGCCGGCTTGGCAGGCCAGGCCCGTGCCCGTGCCAAGAGTCAACGAAGGCCGTACGACCAGCGGTTACCCACCTTCTTTCCCGACTCCTCCGAGACTCGGGGTCGGTGGCCGTCTCACTCCTTCAGAAGGACCGGGGCGAGCCCATTGCCCGCTCGCCTATCCGAGCAAACTACGAGAAGGAGAACGAACCATGCATCGTGTACCGAGAATCACCGTCCGCGTCGTTGCCGTCGTCTTGGCGACAGCGCTGGGATTGCTCAGCGGCGTGGCACCGGCGAGTGCCGGCTGCCTCCGAGAGTATGGCAAATGCGGCGATTGCGCCCGCAAGGCGATGATCGATGCGGTCAGCGACTTGTCGATCGGGGACGCCATGGACGCCTACGTCGACGCCATCGACTGCGACATCGATCTGCTGCATTGCATCCTGTACGACAGCCACCACCGCTACAACTGCAGGGCGTGATGGAAGACTCGCGACAGAGACTTCGTCCCCCGTCGCGATGCCGGCGCCTCGTGCCCCTGTGGGCGCGGGGCGCTTGCGCCCTCGCCTGCTTCGTTGTGGTGATGGCTTGCCAGCCGCAAGCCCCGCTGGAGGAATGGACCCTCGAGCTCGAGCAGGACACCACCATCGGCGCCGAACCCGTGACGCTGCAAACGGCCCTCTACAGGCCACGGGCTCTGGGCTTCGACCATCGCGGCAATGTCTTCGTCCTCGACGCCGGCAATCACCGGGTCCAGGTATTCGACCCCGACGGCGTGTATCTGCGCACCATCGGCGAGGCCGGATCCGGCCCTGGGCAACTCACCGACCCGCAAGGCATGTTCGTCCACGGGGACGGGCGCGTGTGGATCGCCGACACCCACAACCGCCGGATCCAGCCGTACACCGCCGGAGGATCGCCGCTGGCGCCGTTGACCTTGGAGTTCTTCCCCCTCGATCTGGTCGTCGCCCAAGACCGCATCTTCGTCCAACGCATGCCGCAGACCAACATGGTGTACGGTCCCGATCCGCAACCCTTGATCAGTGTATTGGACCCCTCCGGCAACCTCACCGGAGGCTTCGTCGAGCCCGTTTCGACAGCCATCGGCATTCTGTACATGTTGGAAAACATGCTTGCCCTGGCGCCGGCTCCCAACGGCGGTATCGCCGTGAGTAACACCCACTTCTCCAGCCGCATCCGTGCCTATGGCATCGGCGGCAGCCTGGTGCGAGAGATCCCGGTGCTCTACAAGGCCGGGGCGTGGGCGCCGCTGGGTCGCCGGCCGGCGCAGATCAACGATGCCAGCCTGGCACGCTTGGCTCGCACCTCGAGCGCGCTGGCGTGGGATGCAGGGCGGCAGCTCTTCTGGGTTCTTGCCGGCTATGTCGACCAGACCCCGGAAGGCGAGTGGATCATCGGCCGCGAGGTGTATCGCTACAACGCCGCCGGCGAGTATCGCGGCAGTCTGATGTTGCCCCAGCGGGCCATCAAAATCGCCGCCGGGCCCGACGGACGATTCTGGACCATCGACATGGAAGGCATCGTGCGCGCCTTCCGCGTCACCGACCCCGACACCGCCCCCCAGAGCCAGCCATGAGCCCCCCGGCCCAAACTTCTCAGTCTGGTCGTGAAGCACGAGGTCGCCAGGTCGTAAGAGCGGAGGGCACGCGGGCGCGAGGGCGTGCGAGGACAAGGCGCGCGCCGCTTCGGGCGCGGAGACGTACTTGTCAGTACGCCGAGCACCCGAATCAAGCGCAACGCAGTCATCGCACGTCCTCGCACCCGCGGGGGGTTAGAAAGCCAGGCGAGCCCCAAAGCGGGCCACAAACGGCGGCAAGATCTGCGCCGCGGTACCGAAGATCGGGAAGACGTCGAAGGTCCGTGTCACCGTGCCGGCATTGGCAACGTTGAAGAGGTCGGCATAGACCGACACCTGCATGCCGCGGCCCACCACGAAGTCCTTGGCCACCCTCAGGTCGGCCGTGGTCAACACCGCCTCGCGCATAGCGCCACGGGGCTCGGCCCACACGTTGACGATCCCCTGGTTGAGCGGCACCGGAAGGATGCGTCCGAGCGGCGCCCCGGACCACGAGCGCAGCACCCCCGCGACGACGACACCATGGGGCAGTAAGTAGCTGCCGTAGACCTTGAGCACATAGGGCCGGTTCCAGAAGATGCGCGCATCGCCGTTGATTCCAGCATTGAACAAAGAGTTGGGATCGTCGAACAGATCGCTGGTGCCGCCGGCGTCGCCCGGCACCAGGCCGCTCTTGCCGCTGGCGCCGGTCGCCAACCCGAGAGTAAGCATGGCGCGCAACTCCCAGTTTCCGGCCCATGGGCGCTCGATGCCGATATCGATGCCACGGTAGGTCACGGTCTTGGCGTCAACGGTGGTCAGCAGGCGCTCGTTGCCGCCGAAATTATCCACTTGATTGAGCACCGTGAGTCCGGCGTCGTCCGCCGTTCCGACGATATTGTCGCGCCCCGGATCGAGCACCTGCGTGGGCGCGAAGTCGTCCAGTTGCAGGCCGATCTCAACGTCGTCGAACAAATCTACATCCCTGCGGTACCACAGGTCGGTGTGCGCCCTCCAGCCCCCACCAAGCCCCATCTCGAGCCCGGCCCGGAGCTCGCGCGTCAGCGGCGCGCGCAGCTCGGGATCGACGCTGCCCAGTGCACCGCCGGCCATCGTTATCGCGCCACCGCCCTCACCCGGCTGGAACTGCCCATCGCCGTTGGTGTCGCTCCACGGCACCACGGCAAGCACCGACACCGAGTTGGGGTTGGCGAAGCTGACGGTGGTGGTGGAAAGCTGGTGCACGTACTGCGAAAACCCCGCGACCAGCACCCACTCATTGTCGGCGAACACATCGAAGGCAAGGGTGGCGCGCGGAGCTAGCGCACGCCAATCGACGACGCTCGTTCGCGAAGCAAACTGTCGCGCCGGTGCAAAAGTACCGTCAGAACTCGATTGCGCCGGCAACGAACCGCTCCAGTCGTCGTAGCGTAGTCCGATGGAGGCGTGCCATTGGCGCCCGAAGGAAAGCTCGTCGTGGAGGAACAGGCCGATCGACCGCGCCGTCTGCCGGCTCATCACCGGTGTATTGATGAGCTGCGCGGCGAGCGCTGCGCCGGCGCTGGTGAAGATGCTCACGTCGCCGATGGCGGAGTATTCCGTCTGCGTGGGTGCCTGCTGGTATTGCAGCCCGACGATGATGTCGTTGCGCGCCGCTCCCGCTCCCACCGCCATCCCCAGCTCCGCGTCAACGGCATAGCGGCGGCGGCTGCTAATGATTTGGAACGGCGCGGAGCCGCTGCGCACCCGCGTGACGATGTCGAGTTGAGACTGCCGGGAAGCGCCAGGTTGTCGAAGCAACCGGAAGTCGATGTCGAGCAACGAGGCGCGCGCGTCGAACCATTGCAGGGCGCCGCCTTCGAACTCTCTTCGCCAGTCACCTCCCAGCACGCTGAAGGTGCTCTCTTCTACCGACGTTGCTTCCGGCGACACCAGCCGCCCGGCGTTGCGCGCCGGACTCCCGTAGCTCTGGCGACTAAAAAATATCGCCAGGTCGTCGGCGTCGCCGGGCTGCGCCGAAAGCTTGACGGTAAAAACCGGCAGCGAGGTGGTTACCGGTTGCGCGAAGCCCGGCACCACCTGCGAAATCCGCCAGTCGCGATACGAAGCGAAAATGCGGGCGCGCTCGCCAGCCAGCGGCCCCCCCGCCTGGAAAGACACATCGGAGAGGTAGTCGATAACAGAAGCCGGCTCGACACCCTGGGCGGCGAGCTCGTCGCTGAGATTGCCGGCCTGCAACGCCTCGAATTCGAAGTAGCCCTGCGCCGCGCCGTGCCACTCGGTGCCGCCGCTCTTGAGCCGCATGTCCAGCAGTACGCCGCCGGTTGCCACCGTGGCCGGCTGCGTGCCCCAGGAAGCCGCCACCATGGAAAACGCGTCGTAGTCGTAGTAGAACCCCGACGTTCCGCGCACCGCCGGGTCGGTCATGTCGACCCCGTCGAGCCGGTAGACGTTCTCTTGCCAGGTGGTGGCGCGGGCCGAGAACAACCCCTGGGTACCGGTGGCCGATCCACCGACATCGAGCCGCTGGCTGATCACCGCCGGAATCCAGTGCTCGAGCAGGGCCCAGATATCGCGTGCTCCGGGGGCTGTACGGAGTTCCTGCTCGGTGAACCGCGCCCCGACCGTGAGCTCGTCCTGCGGTTCTTCCCGCTGCTGGGTAGGGCCTTGCTCTTGGCCCACAGGGGGTCGAACCGCCTCCGCCAAGGCGATGCCCGGGACCGCTAACAGAACGAGCACGGCTGCCCCTGCAAGCCGACGCATCACCCGTTCACCTCGGCCGGCTCGGCAGCCGCTGGCGTGAGAACCGCCATACCGTCCTGCCGGATTCCGACTCCTGCATGAAGGTCAGCTGGTCGCCGTTCACCACGTAGGTGAAACGATACTCGCTGCGCTCTTCGGACACCGTAGGGTTCCAGTCTCTACCGACGATCTCGAGCATGCGACCCGCTTCGGTCCAGCGGGCCGCTTCCTCGACCTGGCGGGCTCCGCGCTCGAAGCGTTGGATGACCCCGTTCCAGCTATAGCGCTGGGTGCTGGACTGCACCTCGGGCACCTGGAACTCGAGCACGATGAAGGCCGCCTGATGGCTGATTACGTACTTGACCCCGCGTCCCTTCCAGGACTCCAGCATGGGATCGCTGGCCGCCGCATCGAACAACCAGGTACCCGTCATATCGACAGCAGGGAGGTCGCTGAACCAGTCGCTCGGCCAGACATTTCCACCCAACTGCTGCAGCGCTGCTGCGCGATTCACCGAAACCCCGGCGAGCAACAGGAGGCAGGCTGCTAGCAGGAAAGCAGCCGGTCGGAGGGGAGTCCGAAAGAAAAGAGGCGGCGCCGAGATTCGAACTCGGGATGGAGGTTTTGCAGACCTCTGCCTTGCCACTTGGCCACGCCGCCCGGATGTCTGATTTCGGTGAGAAGGCATAGAAAATGGAGCGGGAAACGGGATTCGAACCCGCGACCTCAACGTTGGCAACGTTGCGCTCTGCCAGCTGAGCTATTCCCGCCCCGGCGTTGAGACATGGTAGCGGCGCGTCCCGTTCCCAGGCAAGCACACCCGTTCGCTCGTTCTCATTGCTCAGGGGCCCGCTCGTCTCTCCGGGACGACACTCTATATACTGCCACATTCGCGCGCGCTTGCCTGTAGGGAGGTCATGTCGCTGCTCAACTACGTTTATTCACCCAGCTACCGGGTCGACATCGGCTCCCATGTCTTCCCCACCAGCAAGTACGGCATTTTGCGCCAGCGCCTCATCGACGACTGCGGTGTCGGCGAAGATCAGTTCGTCGAACCCGAACCGGCCGCCGCCGAGGACGTTCTTCGGGTGCACACGCGGCGCTACTACGAGGCCTGCCGCGACGATACCTTGTCGATCGACGAGCAGATGCGCATGGAGCTTCCCTGGTCGCCGGCGCTATACGACGCCGCCGCGCGTTGCGTG
>Ga0114950_10004841_pt1 | contig 10476 bp, 6 predicted proteins | sample N075metaG_FD_83503 | JGI IMG/M metagenome (GOLD analysis project Ga0114950, IMG submission 83503) | Deep subsurface microbial communities from Kermadec Trench to uncover new lineages of life (NeLLi) - N075 metaG | ecosystem: Environmental > Aquatic > Marine > Ocean trench > Sediment | place... | reverse complement strand
TGTGCTCAGGATGAACACAGCAACCGGGCAGGCACGCGAAAGAGGTCTCGCAAGAAGACCCGCGATACAGGGAATGTAGCGAGGATCTGGCCATGAAGAGACTAATTTCTATTTCGACCTTAATGACAGCAGCACTTATCTGTTCCGGTGCGCTGGCAGCTAACAAGATTGAAAGACGAGTGGAAAACTCGCTTGAAGTCTTCAAGACATTTACCGAAATCCCCGAACAAGGTATACCACCGCGCATTCTCAGAGATGCCTACGGTATCGCAATCCTGCCGGGCGTCATCAAGGTCGGGTTCACGATCGGCGGCCGCTTTGGCCGCGGTGTGCTCCTGACACGCCAGGATGACGGTAGCTGGAGCAACCCCGCCTTTATCTCTATGGGTGGTGGCAGCTTTGGCTTTCAGATCGGCGCACAATCAACCGATATCGTGCTGATCTTCAGAGACCAGCGCAGCATCAACAACATATTTAACGGCAAACTGACCCTGGGCGGCAATGCATCAGCGGCTGCCGGGCCTGTAGGGCGTCAGACATCAGCAGCAACAGACGGGCGTCTTAATGCCGAAATATTTTCTTATTCACGCAACCGTGGCCTGTTCGCCGGTGTATCACTGGAGGGTGCATGGATAAATATGGATAAGAACGCCAACGAAATCTACTATGGCAACGGGATGTCGCCGCAGCAAATTCTTGCGGCTAAAAATATGCCCACGCCACTGGTGGCCGGACAACTGGTAGCCCTGGTAGCGGCAACTGCGCCGAGAATCGACCGTATGGCAGCTACCAGTCGCGCAGCACAGGCCGATATAAGCACTTCATCACCTGCTGCGGTCCAGACATACGCTCTCGACCCGATTCCAGCCAATGGCGGCAATACCAACGGCGGTGGCGACGAAACCACTTTCTAAATCACGTTTACCAACCGACTTCCTCCGCATTGCGGCCCTTTTCCTTCTGGTTAGGGCCGCTTTTTTTTGCCTGAGGCAGGCATACAACAGACATGCGGAACCGGCTCACCAATGTTCTAATGACACATTAAATGCTGTTTTGAGTAATCCAACAGAAATCAGCAGCACAACCTGGATATGCGGATAACAGAAATGAATGAAGAAATGGCAAACCTTGCGGACGAGTCCCAACGACTACTGGAAACCATAGCACCGAATGTTTGGGTTGAAGCCACGATTGTCATCATTGTCAGTCTCATCTTCGCAAAACTTGCTGATTTATTTATTGTCGGTACTGTTGCAAAGCTCCTGGCAAAAACAGAAAACACACTGGATGACCGGGTCCTGCAACTGCTCCACAAACCCTTGTTCACAACTTTTTCTGTACTGGGCCTCATTGTGGCCAGCTACATGGTTGCCGATGAACTTGGCGATCAGATACTGGCTGTCAATATAGCTTTCCTTAAAACAATCATCATTATCAGCTGGCTTGGCTTTCTCATGCGCTCTACCGGAGCTGTACTGGGCAGCATGGAACGAAATCCGGTGCATTTTAAATTTGCCCAGAAAGATACTGTGCCGCTGATGCGCAATATGGCCATGGTATTTCTGGTACTTGCCGGCGCATATGCAATTCTTGTTTCATGGGATATTAATGTAACCGGCCTGGTCGCATCTGCTGGTATCGTCGGTCTGGCGCTCAGCTTCGCCGCTCAGGATACTCTGAGCCATCTGTTTGCCGGTGTAGCAATCCTTGCTGACAGGCCTTACCGCATTGGTGATTACATTGTTCTGGATACAGGTGAGCGCGGCGAAGTTACTGCTATCGGCCTGCGTAGTACGCGCCTGCTGACCCGTGATGATGTTGAAATCAGCATCCCGAACGGTGTTATGGGTAGCGCCAAAATTGTTAACGAATCCGGTGGGGCTAGTACCCGCTATCGCATCGGTGCATCTGTCGGCGTTGCCTACGGGTCAGACGTAAATCATGTATTACAGGTATTGGAGCAAATTGGGGTCAATAGCGAAGGTCTTTGCTCAGACCCGGCACCGCGGGTACGTTTTCGAGCATTCGGAGCGTCAAGCCTCGATTTCGAACTGCTGGCCTGGATATCAGAGCCCTCATTACGCGGACTGCGCATGCACGAAATGAACTGTGAAATTTATCGCCGCTTTATGGAAGAAAAAATTATAATTCCATTCCCGCAACAGGATGTCTGGATCAGAGAGCTGCCATCCGGCGGCAACGATGAGCAAGCCCGTCCAGAGTGAGCCCAATAAATAAAAAATCTGCTTAGTCATTTAAAAAAAGAACTTATCGTCACTGGTAGTTTTTTGCTTGTGCTGCAGACAGCGTCGCTGATCTATCCACGAAAGGCTCAACCCCGCCATCAGCATCCAGCGTCAAACCCAAACGCTCTCGCCAGTACACCCGAAGCTCTTCTGGCGCACCCTCCAGGGGCGGACTATCAGGCATCTCTATAAACTTATTACTGACAACCGGGCGAGAAGACGACGATGATGACAAGACGAAAGCAGTACGTCCCTCTGCGCCCGGCTGAACCGCAGCGGGCGCACCAATCAGCAACCGGGTATGCAGGGCCGAAATTCCTTTAGGCAATAAAGCCAGCGACTGCACCCATGGTCCGGCCCGCACCACCAGCCTGGTGCCTTCACCCACTACCCACATATCATCGACTCTGGCAGCAGCCCTTGTCGTCTGCTCCAGTGGCACACGGCTAGCCACATCCCAGACAGTTAACTCCCGCTCATCACTCGCTGTTACCAGTTTCGATCCATCGGCTGTCACTGCAACTTCACGAATCTGGTAGGCACTTGCAACGATGCGCTCCGACCTGCCGGTCCGCCAGTTCCAGGCTGTCACGCCATCAAGATCGTCCGCTATAAAAATATCCCCGGTGGCAGCCGCAACAGCGAGTTGCGGGTGATTTGCCTGGATACGCAGACGCGCAGCCACCTCACCATTACTGAGATCTGTAACGATAACTTCCCGACGACTGGCAGAAACCAGAAACTGATCAGATTCGGTAAACACAAGGTCATGTGCTGCGCCGTCTGGATGAATAATCATCAAATCACGGCGTGTCCCGTTGGCGGCATCCCACACCCGAACCTGCCCGGCCATCGATGCACTGACCAGCATTTTTCTGTCATCCGAAAACTTCAGGTGGATAATTTCACTTTCATCATTTGAGTCTCCGACTGCATTTGCCGCGCCGAGCAGTATTTCTCCCGGCGCCCCAACGGCATAAATTCGCACATCGCCGGCCGATGTGCCTACCGCGATGCGCTTTCCATCAACACTTAATGCCGCCTGCATTCCTCCTGGCAAAGACTTCACCCGCTTGGCTACAGATGCCTGCACACCGGGAATCGACCATACTTTTATGGCACGCCCGGCATTATTGGTAACCAAAATATTTCGTGTGGCCAGCAAAATGGGCGCGGGCGCCCTGGAACTTGTTGCAAAAGAACTGTCTATCATCGCATGGTGCAATCTCACACCAGCCCCACGGCCTTCAGGCAAATAAACCACCTCATAAGGCCGATCCGATGAACCAAACAGTAACTGGGATGAATCTGCCGCGAAATCTGCATGCCAGGCGCTACTTCCCAATCGCTCAATAACCGGACTGCCACCCTCCTTAATATTCCAAAGACGGAAGGTACTGCTTAAATCATCTGTAGCCAGCCATTCTCCAGACGGATCAAAAATCAATGCGCGCAACGGAGAACTATGTTCAAACTCCCGAATGAGTGTTCCCTGACTTAAAGACCAAACTCGCACCCACGGATCTCGGCCACCGATCGCCAGATACTCACCATTTGCATCCAGCGCCACAGCCGCCGCATTTTCAGCAGTAATAGGCGGCCCAAGGCGCCTGATCCTCGCAAGATCCCACACGGCAATACCAGGAGCACCATCCTGCATCAGTGTTTTTATTGCGATATATCGACCACCCTCAGACAAATGCCAAACACGGGATGCTGAAGTATTAAGGGCTATTTGTCCGACCCGATCGCCCGTACTGGTATCCCAGACCGTAATCTGTCGTGGTTCGACAGTGACTACGCGCTCACCGCCCAGCACAAACTGTGCATCAATAAAATCATTTCCACGTGGAATTCGCGCCAGCACATCATCACTGACCAGGTCCCAAACCAAAATTGGCCCCTTTGTCTGTTTGTCTGCAGGCCAGGACAGAGCAAGTCGCCCTCCTGGCCCAAGCAGTGACACTGCATTTTTCGATGAACGCGGCTCAGGGATCGGTTGGGGAACAAAATTTCGGGTCGAAATATCACTGACATTGCTGGCAACGAGACCCCAATCAAGTAACTCGCCGCTAACACCCTGCTCCATGTCACTTAGTGCAATTGTCCAGTTGCCCGCAAATTCCGCACCCTGAAGATTACGCAGATCCGGGTGGTCTGAAAAATCGAAAGCACGCACATGCTGGTTAATCACACGCCCTTGCGCGAGATTAAGGCGCGCCTGCTGCCCCGCTGGAGACCGCACAATCAGAATAACTTGCTCGGGTCGCGTATGGTTCGTCTTAATCAGGAGCCGCGGTGCAGCGGCCAGTTGCTGAACCAAGCGCCGCTCTTCGAGTTCAAGTCGCTCCTCCGCAATCAGCGTATCACTGCGCACAAGTCTCGGCCGCTCACCATCTATACGCCAGATATCAACATTGTTACGCGTATCAAGAACGGTAAGCAGCCCCGCCAGTTCATCTGCTTCAACTGCCTTCAATTCCGCCTTGCTGTGTAATGTAGCAGCCAGACTCCGATAATCCTGACCAACCAGTTCGGCAGCTAAGCGGCGGCGTAGCTGGCTCGGTTGCTGCAATGCTTCCAGTATTGTTATCAAGGCAGCATCCCGCTCACCCTGGTGCGCCCAATCAGCTGATCGTCTCTCCCAGAACTCTGCTAAAAGTTTATCCGCACTTTCTGCCCCTTCGGGTGTGACGGAAAGGCTACGATGTATACGCATTATTTGCGGCAGCGTTTCGGTGCTGCGACTTATCCTTGCAAGAAAATCCTCAAATAGCCTGTCTGCAGTAGCCCCATACCCAGGCAGCATATGCAGACTGTGATACGCATCCTCTGCAAGCTCATAATCCTGATTAACCGCCGATAGCGCATTAACATAGGGGCGTGGCAGATATTCTGTATACCAAATAGAGGCAGCCAGCATCAACGCCAGGATTGCTGCCACTATTCCAATGCTTTTCACTCCGAAAGGGAGTTCCTGGTTAACCCAGCGCATACCGAAAACCATGGCATATATTTCATTGCGCAGCCGCAGTATGTTGCCCTCACCAATAGTTACTACACCAGTAGTTAACAACGCTCGCTGAATTGCTGAAGTATTATCAAAACTTACATTGACCCCCTTGCGAATACGCCCATAGAAATTTAATCGTGCGGTTCTGCGGGGGCCTTCCTCAGCCAGACGATCAGCTATAGCGGACAGATGTGGTTCATCTCGCAAGGTGTTGGAAGATAAAAACTGCGTCTGCACAAGTTCATCCACAACCTCAACCGAAATATCGCCTTTACGACGGGCAAGCCCGCGAAAAATCTTCTGACTCAAATAGGGGTGACCACGGGTCCAGGTCCATACGCGGCTAAGTATTGCCTGGGCCTCAGACGGAGGTTCACCCAGCCCGGCCATTAAACCGGCCATTTCCTGGGCGCTAAAATCAGGCAACGAAATCTCTGCAGAGATTTCAAAAGGCGAACCATGAATATCCTTGACAAGTTCCGCTGGCGAAGCGGAGCCAAACATTGAAAAACTTAGCCGCTGAAATACCGAGTCTGTTACGCGAGCGTCATAGCACGCTCTAACAGCAGAAAAAAGGTCCTGTGCCAAGGGCTCATCTCTAGTCGCTTCAACTCGATCAAATAAAATGGCAATTGGCTGAGTAGTTTCTTCCAGAACTATCTCAAGGAAAAACTCGCGCATGCGCTGCAGGTTGGTCAGGCCACCGCGCTCCTTCCACCACATTTGCACATCAGCACGAATTCGCAATTCACGAACGATGCGATACGCAATACTGTAATACCAGCGACCAACATTCTCTGACGGATCCTCACTGCTGGTCTGAGTCAGATCAACCAGTGCAACCAGTGTTCCACGCTCACGCAGTCTGCTGGCCGTACTCGCGGCAAGACTCGTTTTGCCCGTTTGTCGCTCGGCCAGAACATAACAGTATTGTCCATCGCTGATGCGGCGGAATAGCTCTGCATCGGCATTGCGCTGCTGATAGCAATCACGGCCTGGCTGTACCGGGCCACCAACAACGTAATACCTGGGATCTCTGGATTTTTCCGTCATAAGTGGGTCAACAGACTAACAATGAAGATTACATTAAGTCAGTTTGGCGAAAAGCTTGCACTTATCCAAGATTGACCGCCGCTCACAACACTGCTAAGGGAGGCTAATAAGGGAAACGAATAAGAGAAGCTAATGAACGAACCAGTATCAATGATTCAAAGCGAATCTCAAGGACACCATTCCTTGACGGCTGTATGACATCTTTGAGCACACAAATCTCTACCCGCATCAGGTCAATTATACGGCATTGCAGCAACATAGGATATGCCCAGCCTTTACCCGCATCTGACGCTCCACAGCTCACCTGGTACTGCCTGCTCACCCCCGGTATTCAAAAAAATGACCAATCAGAGCATGAACGAATATCTACTGGTCACCAAATCATGTTAAAAAGACCGTCCGAAAACCTACAGTGATTCACACGCATGAGCTCAACTGAAAATACCCTGCCCCTATTTGGCATTCGGGTTAGCGCCCCCGCTGATGACCCGTTTACTAACCTGGTTGGCAAAGACTGGAACACAACCCACTGGTTCAATACACAACCAGAACGTGATCGGGCCATCAAAGACATGCAACGTGAACATGAGTATTCCAGACGCGGCGACAAGCCCACACTCATCTATGAAACAGTAACTCGCCCCACCAAAACCTGAACCCACCATGCATCCAAAATACTTAACCACCGGCCGGAAAATGCCAGGACTAATACTGGTCGCTGCACTCTCACTCCCCGTCGCAGTTCCTGTTATCGCAGCGGACACAACAAATCTGCGCGAAGCTATCGTTGTAACGGCGGCACGCGGTCCATCAACGGAACTGGATACGATAGGCAATATCGCCCAGCTATCGGAAGCAGACCTTCTGGTAACAGCGGCCATTCACCCATATGAGCTGGGGGTTCGGGTACCCGGCGTGTGGATTGGTCGGGGCAGTGGTCAGGAACACCTGACCGCAATCCGCTCGCCCGTGCTTACCGGCCCGGGCTCCTGCGGTGCTTTTCTAATCATGGAGGACGGCATTCCAACCCGGCCAGCAGGTTTCTGCAATGTAAATCAGCTGTTTGAAGTACCCTCAGAGCTCGCTGCATCGATGGAAATCATCCGCGGCCCGGCCAATGCACTGTACGGATCGAATGGTCTGCACGGCACGGTTAATACGTTGCTACCAACGCCTGGAGGGGATCGGCTCGCAGGCGTAAGCATTATGGCAGGACCAAATGACTACTGGCGCGGTAAATTTAACTGGGATTCCGGCCCTGCCAAAAATAGTTTTAATGCGGGACTGCTACTGGAAACAGACGACAGTTACCGTGAAGATGCCGGGCACGAACAAGCCAAATTGTACGGTAAAAGTCGCCACGAATTAGCAAGTGGTGTGCTGTCATTCAACGCCAGTGCTTCATGGCTGGATCAGGACACAGCAGGATTTATTCGTCCGGATGAGGACGGCTACAAAGATCGGGACACCCGCTACCGCAACCAGGACCCAGATGCCTATCGCAAAGCAACCAGCCTGCGACTTTCATCAACCTGGGCACCAGAGAACAACGGCACATGGCAACCCGAATACCGGTTTTTCCTGCGTAATTCCGATATGGAATTTCTGCAGCATTTTATCCCCAGCCAACCAACTGAGAAAAATGGCCAGACCAGCGGTGGGCTGATGTTCATCACCCGGCGAGATGGGTGGCACGACTCCAGCCTGACCCTGGGTATCGATGCAGAACTGGCACAGGGCTTTGTAGATGAGTACCAGGAGGATGATCCACCTGGTTTTGCACCGGAACGGCCCAAAGGGCAGCACTATGACTATGATGTCGACAGCTACCTTATCGCGGGTTTTGCCAGCCTGAACCTGCCCCTCAACGATCGCTGGGAATTACAGGCAGGCCTGCGTGGCGAGTACATGCGCTACGACTATGACAACAAAATGCTGGACGGCAACACCACCGATACGGGCGGCCAGTGCCTCGATCCTGACAATGATTTCCCACCCGATTGGTGCCTGTATTACCGCCCCGGCGACCGCAGCGATGATTTTTTCAACCTGTCTCCAAACCTGGGGGTACTTTATAAATTTACGGAGGCAACAGTTGGCTTTGCCAACTTTGCCAGTGGTTTCCGCGCACCACAGGCTGCCGAACTTTACCGGCTACAAGCCCAGCAGGATGTCTCAGACATCGACTCGGAACGGCTGGACTCGATTGAGCTTGGAACACGGCATCAGTCTGAGTCACTAAGCCTGGAAGCTATTGCTTTCTATATGTACAAGTCAAACTTCATATTCCGTGATGCCGCACATATTAATGTCAGTGACGGTAAGACACAGCACTATGGCATTGAGGCCAACATCAACTGGCGAATTATTGAGCCGGTCTACCTGTCACTCGTCGGCAGTTATGCAAAGCACGAATATGATTTCGATCGATTTGCTGGTCGGGGCGAAGAAATTAAAAAGGGCAACGAGGTTGATACAGCCCCCCAGATACTCGCCAGCGCCCGCCTCGGTTATGAACACCGTTTCGGGTTGGCGGAACTGGAATGGGTATATAGCGATCCCTATTTCATGGATGCAGCTAATAGCGCACGCTATGAAGGGCATGATCTGTTCAACCTGCGCCTTATATTTGATGTGACGCCTACTCTGAATTTTGCTATTCGCGTCAATAACCTGACAGATGAGGTCTATGCCGACCGTGCCGATCTGTTCCTTGGCGGAGGCCCCCCACAATATCGCTATTTCCCGGGTCGGGAGCGTGAAACCTACTTGGAACTCAACTGGAGGATACCCGGTTCCTGACATCATTTCAGACGAACCCTAAGTATTCCAAGCACTTGGGGATATTCTTCATTGACAAAAACCCGTATTGCCGTGAGCCCGTCTGATCTGGATAATACCCGGCCACTTTCCCCGTCCTGACAACCTGCCGGCAACGGCTGGCTGCCGGAGCGGCCGCACGAAAATTAGCAGAGATTATTAACATGACGACAGCAAAGATTATCTACACCGAAACTGACGAAGCACCCGCACTGGCAACCTACTCTCTGCTGCCGATCATCAAAGCATTCACCGGGGCTGCCGGCGTAGCCGTCGAAACCCGGGATATATCACTGGCCGGTCGGATTATCGCTAACTTCCCCGACAACCTGACTCCCGAACAAAAGCAAAGTGACGCACTGGCAGAACTCGGTGAGCTGACCAAGACACCTGAAGCCAACATCGTCAAGCTACCCAATATCAGCGCATCACTGCCCCAGCTACAAGCCGCCATAAAAGAATTACAGTCGCAAGGCTATGACCTACCGGATTATCCGGAAGAACCACAAACGGCTGAAGAAAAAGAAATCAAGGCGCGCTATGCCAAAGTATTAGGCAGTGCGGTCAACCCGGTACTGCGTGAAGGCAACTCGGACCGCCGGGTCGCGGCACCTGTTAAAGAATATGCAAAAAAACATCCTCATTCTATGGGCGCATGGAGCCCCAACTCTAAATCACATGTTGCACATATGACTGACGGCGACTTCTATGCCAGCGAACAGTCCGCAGTTGTGGAAAAAGCCGGTAACGTGCGTATCGTATTTACGGATGATGATGGCCAGACGACAGCGTTAAAAGAAACAACACCTGTGCTTGAAGAAGAAGTTATCGATGCTTCAGTCATGAGTTGCAGCGCTCTGCGGGCATTCTTCGCACAGGCAATCGATGCGGCCAGGGATAGTGGCATTTTGTTGTCACTGCATCTGAAGGCAACCATGATGAAAGTATCGGACCCGATCATGTTCGGTCACGCCGTGACCGTATTTTTTGCCGATGTATTCCAGAAGCACGCTGCCATATTTGAAGAACTGGGTGTTGATGCAAATAACGGGCTGGGTGATGTCTATGCAAAAATCGCCACCCTCCCCGATGCACAGCGGGCAGAAATAGAAGCTGACCTGCAAGCTGCTTACCGACATCGCCCGGAACTGGCCATGGTTGATTCCGACAAAGGCATTACCAACCTGCATGTCCCCAGCGACATAATTATTGATGCTTCAATGCCGGCAGCCTTGCGGACTTCCGGCCAGATGTGGGGACCAGATGGCAAACTGCATGACACCAAGGCCATGATCCCGGATCGCTGCTACGCAGGCATCTACCAGGAAGTCATCAGCTTCTGCA
>Ga0114950_10004837_pt1 | contig 10476 bp, 7 predicted proteins | sample N075metaG_FD_83503 | JGI IMG/M metagenome (GOLD analysis project Ga0114950, IMG submission 83503) | Deep subsurface microbial communities from Kermadec Trench to uncover new lineages of life (NeLLi) - N075 metaG | ecosystem: Environmental > Aquatic > Marine > Ocean trench > Sediment | place... | reverse complement strand
TGGCGCACCGGCCCCGAGCTGCAGATCCTCGACAACGCGGGCCACGCCGACGGCGGGAATTCCCTGACGTCGGCCGGGTCGAACTACGCCCTGCACGCTCCGGCCGCCGATGTGACGCGGCCCGTGGGCGAGTGGAACAGCTCGCGCATCGTCGTCGACGGTCCACACGTCGAGCACTGGCTGAACGGCGTGAAGCAGTGCGAGTACGAGCTCTGGAGCGATGAGTGGCGCGCGCTCGTCGCGGACAGCAAGTTCGCCGCGATGCCGGACTACGGGATGATGAAGACCGGGCACATCGCCTTGCAGGACCACGGGAACGCGGTCTGGTTCCGCAACATCCGGATCCGCACTCTGCCCTGACACGCCTCCGTAAGCGTTGCGTTCGGGCGCCCTGATTCGCGGCGGTCCGGCTCCGTCCGGCACTTCTCCGGGCGGCCGATGGCGCTTACGATCGTCAGGCCCATGGTATTCCGACCCACATTCCTGATGGCCCTCGGGCTCGCGCTCCCCGGGCTCCAGGGCGGCGAGCTCTCCCCGTTCACGCAGGCCCTCGCGTTCGCCGAGCGCGCCCTGGAGTCCGGCGACGAGCTGGGCGCCCGGAAGTGGATCGAGCGCGCGCTCGAGCGCGACCGCAAGTCGACCGCGGCCTGGGACCTGCGGGCGCGCTGGGCCGCGATGGTCGGGGACCGGGACGAGCTCGTGTACGCGCGCCACCGCGAGTACGGCCTCGCCGTCGGGCAGGGCCGGAAGCGTTCCGAGCTGAAGGCCCTGCGCGAGCGCCTGCTCGAGCTCGACCCGATCGCCAAGGACCTGCTCGGCATGGCCGCGCGCTTCGTGAAGAAGCTCCAGCCGATCGCCGGGCGCTACGAGCAGGAGGGCCGGCCGCACGCGGCCATCCGCGTCCACAAGCAGATCCTGGCGCTCGACCCCGAGGACACGGAGAGCCAGGCGGCGATCGACCGCATCGCCGCCGAGCCCGACCCGAGCCTCGCCGGCGACGCGAAGCCCAAGGACCTCTTCGCCGACGTCTCGGAGGAGTGGATTCGCGAGCACGACAAGGAGCACGACACCTGGGGCGACCGCGCCAAGCTGACGCGCGAGAACTACGTCACCTACACGGACGCGGGCTACGAGGTGCTCATCCGTGCCGGCGAGGCGATGGAGCAGATGAACGCGTTCTATCGCCGGTTCTTCAAGTACGGGACGAAGGAGTACCGCGGGTCCGTCTCGCGGATCGAGCTCTGGATCTTCAAGAACAGGGACGAGTACCTCGAGCTGGGCTCGAGCCCCGCGGAGTGGTCGGCGGGCCAATTCACGGGGGGCTCCGTCCAGACCTACGTGGGCGACGGCGGCTTCGAGTCGATGACGGGCACTCTGTTCCACGAGGCCGCGCACCAGTTCGTCTCGCTCGCCACGAGCGCCTCGGGCTGGCTCAACGAAGGGCTCGCCTCGTTCTTCGAGGGCACGCGCATCCTCCCGAACGGCACGGTGATCATGAACATGCCGGCGACGCACCGGCTGTTCCCGCTCGTGGCGCGCATGGAGCGGGGCTGGATGGCCGACTACGAGGACGGCACCGACCCGAGCGATCCGAAGACGACGCCGGACAAGGCGCCGACGTTCCGGATCATCCTGGAGAACAAGTACTCGTGGGGGCCGCCGTGGTACGCGCCGACCTGGGGGCTCGTCTATTTCCTCTACAACTACCAGGACCCCGTCGACGGGCGGTTCGTCTATCGCAAGGCGTTCCAGGTCTTCATCAACAAGTCGGGCGGGCGCGTCGGCAAGGGCGCGATCCGGAACTTCGAGGAGGTCGTGCTCGCGAACCCGGCGCCGCCCATCAAGGGCGTGGAGCGACCCGACGACGCGCCGACGATCTTGCTGCCCTCGACGACCGACGATCTCGACGAAGTGTGGAAGCAGTGGTGCACGGGCCTCCGCGAGGAGCAGCAGGGGCGGATCGAGGTACCGCGGCCCTACACGGACTGGGGCCGGTACGCGGCGATGAACGGCGACGTGGACATCGCCATGGAGCACTTCGAGAAGGGGCTCGTCGCCGACCCCGGAGACGTCGAGCTGCTCATGTCCTTCGCGGACCTGCTCGCGGGCAAGCTGAAGAACCCGGATCGCGCGGCGAAGCTGGTCATGGAGGCCATCCACCACCTCGAGGCCGAGGAGGAACCGGACCAGAAGAAGATCGCGACGGCGGAGAAGGCCCTGTCGAAGCTCGATCCCAAGCTGAAGACGCTCGCGAAGGTCAGGGACGAGATGGCGGTATCGGCGCGCAGCATCGTGCAGCGTTACCGCGCCGCGGACCTGTCGATGATGGTGATGGACGTCTCGTGGAAGCTCGGCAGCAACCTCGACCTCCCCGACCTCTACGATGCGTACGAGGAGGCGTTGCGCCAGAGCCGGAAGTCGCTGGACATCTGGTCGCTCGCGTACGACGAGCACAGCTTGAAAGGCTGGAACGCGGCCGAGACGGCAGCGTGGCAGCCGGAGGGGTCGGCCCTGGTCGCGAACAACGGGACGTTCTCCGAGGACGGCTTCGATTTCAAGGTCCTCACGCTCGACAAGGTCACGTCGGGCGACTTCTCGATGGAGGCCGAGATCCAGGCCGAGAAGGGTGAGGTCAATTTTTGCGGCTTCGTCTTCGGGCGCAAGGGTCCCATGAACCTGCACGGACTCATCCTCTTCCCGGGCAGGACAGTGGAGGCGGGCGTCGCCGAGTCCGGCTTCGTCGACCTCACGAGTTTCTACGGCGGGAGCGAGTTCAAGGTATGGCGCCACGTGCCTGTCAATCTCACCGTCGCGGAAGGGCGTTCGGCGACGGGGCAATGGCGCAAGCTGCGCCTCGACGTGAACGGGCGGAATGTCGACATGTGGTGGGACGGCGAGCTGCTCTCCACGCACGAGTTTCCGAGTGTCGACGTCCTGCGCGGCAGCTTCGGGCTCATCTGCGGCCCGGGCACCGCGCGCTTCAAGAACATCCGCTACCTCGCTCGCGATCCGCGCGATCCCGGCGGCCGCATCGTGCGCGACATGCGAATGGCGGAGCTCGAGGAGCAGGGCGGCGGCGCGATCGGCGGCAGCTACCTGGGCCGCGTCCCGCCCTTCCCGAGCGTTGCGCGTTGGGTGCAGGGCGAGCCGCGTGAGCGCTGGGACGAACGGGGTGACGTGCCGCAGCTCCTCGTGTTCTTCAGCATCGTCCAGAACGACATGGTTCGCATCGACCGCTGGCTCATGAGTCTCGCGCGGAAGACGCGCGCGATCGGGCTCGAGTTCGTGTGCATCTGCGAGTTCACCAACGATGCGGAGCTCGAGGCCTACCTCGCGGAGCACCCCTTGCCAGGCTCCGTGGGGATCGACGCCAAGGACCCCCTGGTGATGGGGATCGGGGACTCGTTCGAGGCCTACTCGATCCAGCGCTTCAACCTGCCGCGCGTCCTGCTGCTCGACGTGGACCAGACGGTCGCCTGGGAGGGCGATCCAGGCTTCGTCGCGGGCCAGCTCTACGACCCCGACGTGCCGACGTTCCTCGCTGCACCACTCGAGGATCTCGCGGCGAAGCGACAACTGAAGGCGGTCGCCGCCTGGGCGCGCGCCTGGGAGGGCGCAAAGTCCGCGTTGCACGACGGTGACGTCGCAGCGGCGGCACAGGTCATGCTCGAGTCGAAGATGTTCGATCGCCGCTACTCGAAGGCCGTCGCCGAGGCCCAGAACCAGCTCGACGCCCTCCTCGCGGCCGTCGACGCGATCCAGATGGCGGGCGAAGCCTTCCAGCGCGAGGGCACCGAGCCCGCGATCGAAGCGCTCGTCGAATGGGCGCCCCTCGTCGGGCGGGAGATCCCCGCCAAGGTCCTGAAGCGGGAGCTCAAGGCGGTCCGCACGGGAAGGCTCGCGAAGCAGTGGAAGACCGCGCTCAGGCTCGCCGAGAAGATCGTCACCTACAAGGGCAAGGAGCCCGCCGAGAGGGCGCGCGAGAACCTCGACTCGATGCGCGCCCTCGAGGGTCGCTTCGCGCAGGCGCTCACCGCCGAGCTCGAGGAGGCCGTGGCGATCGACGCGTGGGATCGCTGCCGGCGGATCGTCTCCGATGCTCCGAACCGCCCGCGGGTGTGGCTCGCGCGCGAGTACTTCGGGTGGTGACCGGGGAAAGCCCAGAGTCCGCGTCGATTGAGGCCGAAGCGCGCTGCGTTGACGGCCTCGGGGGCTAGACTCTCCGCCCCATGTTCGCGCTCGAAGTCGACTCCCTCGAGAAGCGGTACGGCCGAACGATCGCCGTCGAGAACGTGTCGTTCGCGGTCGAGCCCGGTTCGGTGTTCGGACTGCTCGGTCCCAACGGCTCGGGCAAGACGACGACCCTCGCCTGCATCCTCGGCCTCGTCCGGCCGAGCGCCGGGCGCATCACCGTGCTCGGAGAACGGCCCGAGCGCCTCTATCGCACGCTCGGCCGCGTGGGCGTCGTGTTCGATGCGCCGGTCCTCGTGCGCGGACTCAGCGTGGGCGGCCAGCTCGCCTACGTGACGCGGCTCTTCGGTCACGAGGGCGGGCGCACGATCGCGGAATCGCTCGAGCTCGCAGGCCTCACCGGCCTGGAGCATCGCCACGTGGGTCGGCTCTCTCTCGGGCAGCAGAAGCGCCTCGCCGTGGCGGGCGCGCTCGCGGGTCGGCCCGAGCTGCTCGTGCTCGACGAGCCGCTGTCGGGTCTCGATCCACCCGGCGCGCGCGCGCTCCTGCAGCTGATCGGCGAGCTCGCCGCATCGGGCGTGACGGTCATCCTGTCGAGCCACCGGCTGCACGAGGTCGAGCCCGTGCTGACGCACGCCGCCATTCTCGTGGCCGGCCGGGTTGCGCGGCAAGGTACGCTCGGGGAGCTCCTCGCGACTGCCGGCCGGCACCGCATCACGGTCGACGATCCCGGGCGTGCGCGTGAAGTGCTCGGACGGATCACGGGGGTGGTCGTCGGCGAAGAGGCAGGCAGCGGCGTGCTCTACCTGGATCCAGGCTCGAACGAGCTCGCCGCGCTCAATCGGGCGCTCGTCGAGGCGGGCATCGGAGTCAGCGAGCTGCGCCGCGAAGGTGCGAACCTGCCGGCACTATTCGATGCCCTTGCCGGCGCGGCACCCGCGCCGGGAGGTGGCGCGCGATGAGCGGCCTGTGGCGCGTCTTCCGCGCGGAGCTCGGCCGGCACGCGCGGCAGCGCTCGACGTACTTCATCGGGCTGGTCCTCGCCGCGCTCGCCGGCGCGCGCGCGCTGTTGGCCATCGGCGCGACGGCGGCTGAGCGCGGCGGGACGATCGACCCGATGACCAGCGGCACGGCCTGGGCGCCGTTCGTGGACGGCTGGCGCGCGGGGCTCGTGCTCGGCGCGCTCGTCCTGCTCTCCGTCGCCGCGCGCTCGATCGCGGGCGACCGGGATTCCGGCGTGCTGCGTCTCGCGGTGACACGCAGTGCCTCGCGCGTGGACCTCGTCTGGGGCCGTCTGTTGCTCGCCCCGGTGTTCGTGCTCGCGCTCGTCGCCGTGACGGGCGCGGCCGCGTGGGGCGGCGCGCGCCTAGGCGCGGACTTCGGTCCCCTGGTCGAGGACGGCTACGAGCTCCTGACGGCCGCTGAGCTGCGCGCAGAAGTGACCCGGAGCGTCCTGGCGGTGCTGCCTGCGCTCTTCGCGACGTTTGCGTTCGGGCTCTTCATTTCGACGCTCGCCACCGGCGCGACGATCGCAGTGACCACCGCCCTCGGGGTGTTCCTCGTGTTCGACCTGTTCAAGGAAGTGCTGGGCGAGGCCCGGTACTACGTGTTCGCCTCGTACGTCCCGACGCTCGCCGACACGTCGGCCTGGGCCGAGCTCCCCGGCGTCGCGCGCGGCTTCTCGGACGCGGGCTTCTCAGCTCCGCTCCTCCGCGCCGCCCTCATCGTGCCCTGGCCGGGTGCAGTGTTCTTTGCTGCCGCGGCATGCCTGGTACTCTCTCGCCGGTCTCTGTGAGCACCATGTCCAAGCTGTCCGCCAGACGTTTTCCGATCTCCGCGACTGGGCTCGCGCTGCTAGCCGGCTGCACGAGCACCCCGGTCGCGAGCCTGCCCGATCCGCTGCCCGAGACGCTCGATTGGGCGTGGCCCGAAAGCGCGAACGCGGGTGCATTCCTGGGGCTCGAGGTACGCGAGAACGACTCGGGCTCGCTGGAGAACCTCCGGCTCGACCCTGGGGTGCGCGTCGCGCGCATCGCGCCCGGCTCGCCGGCGGCCGAGGCGGGCTTCGCCCTCGGCGACGTGTTGCTCGAGTGGGGCGATGTACGCATCGACGACCCGGAGACGCTCGTCGCCGTGCTCGCGGACGCCGACGTTGCGGTGGTGCACGAGCCGCTCGTCCGGCGCGGCGACTCGGCCTTCCGCGTCCCGGTTCAGCTGCGGGCGCTGTCCACGACAGCCGGGGAGCCGACGCTCGCGTGGCGCAGCGACCCCGTGCGCTCGCGCGCGGGTTGGTTGACCGGGCGGGGCGGAGTCGTGCTCGTCACCACGGATCCGGACGGGCCCTTCGAGCAGGCCGGGATCAAGGTCGGGAGCGTCGTCACGGAGCTCGACGGCGAGCCCGTGCGCTCCGCTCGCACGTTGATCCGTGAGCTACAGGCGCGCGAGGTCGGCGCCAAGGTCGTCGTCCGATTCCAGGGACCGGTCGACGAGGAAGGGGACGAGGACGCGGGCACTGCGGTCGTGCACCTGTGGTCCTCCCCGGTGCGCCTCACGGGCGCGGGCGTCCCCATTCTCATCGGCTACGAGGCGAGCGTGGACGGTGAGACCGCGAGCTTCTACATCGTCGATCTGTGGATCCTCTCCCTATTCAAGTATCGCCGCGAGGGCAACGAGCGCCATTACCGCCTCCTGACGTTCATCACGTTCTCGACCGGAGTCGGTGAGCTCGCGGAGGGGGGGGCGTGAGCGCTGGACTCGCGGGCGCTCTCGCGGTAGTGCTCTGCCCCTTCGCGGGTCGGGCGGCGGACGGCACGGCGGAGAGCGAGGTCTTCTACATCGACGCTTCGCTCGACCTCGATGGCCTCCTCGCGAGCTGGGCTTTCGTCGACGTCGACGGAGACGGTGCTCTCGAGCTCGTGCTCGCAGTCTGCCTCGCGGATGGTGAACGCGAGCTGCGCGTCCACGAGCTGTCCGCACATCGTCTCGAATCCGTGCCGAAGCACACGGTGCGCGTACTCGGAGACGTCATCGCATGGGGCTGCGCGGACGTACGCTCGGAGCCAGGGAGAGAGCTCCTCTTCCTCACGCGCGGCGGCGTGTGGTCCTACTCGCTCACTCGCCCCGGGTACCGCGACAACGTGAGTCGCCTCGTCGTGGACGACCTGCTCTACGATCTGCCCGACCCGCGGGCGTTGGAGCATTGGGAATACATCATCCCGGGCAGCGGGAGCGGCGCCGACGGGAGGGACCTCGTGCTGCTCCCCGACCGGACGGGCTACGCCATCTGGGGCGCGACGGGCGAGGAAGACGCGCCCTATGGGCGGCGGGCGCGTTTCGAGGACTCGGAGGACGACGGGGATGATCGTGGATCCGTCGGAGACCGCCCGCGGCGCGCGGAAATGAGCTTCTCCTCCGGCGGATCGTCGCCCTTCCTGCGGGAGGACCCGCGCGGCACCGCGGCGCTCCTCTCGGACTCGCGCAAGGTGCGTGCGCCGGCGCTCATGGATCTGGACGGTGACGGCTTCCTCGACCTCCTCCGCGTAAGTGATGAAGCGCTCACGATCCACATGGGCGGACCCGACGGACCGAGCGCCGATCCCACGCGCGTCGAACCGCTACCCAAGGAGCTCATGGCCGAAGACGGCGAGTCCGTCGAGCTCACGCTGATCGACCTGGATGGTGATGGCGATCTCGACCTCCTGGCGCACGTCGAGGAAGACGTGGACGGCTTTGAGAATGCGCTCCATCGAATCTTTATCTACCGCGGAAACGCGGAACGCCTGATCGGCGCCAAGCCGGACCAGGTACTTCGGTTCGAGGCGGCCATGCTGCGAGTCGAAGTGACGGATGTGGACGGCGACGGCCGCGTCGACCTCGCGTTCCGGAAGCTCGAGTTACCTTCCGTCGTGGCCGCGGTGACGGGGCTCGAGTTCACGTTCACCTACCTCGTGTACATGGGGGGCCGAAAGGGCTTCGACAAGCGCCCGACGCTCGACCACGAGGAGACCTACGACGAGGACACGGTAGTTGGGCTCGCAGCCAACCGGGAGCTCACCCTCGACTGTGACGGTGACGGAATCGCGGACCTCGTCGAGGTGGATCTAGATGGCCGCATCGCGATCCGGCGCGTGATCAAGACCTCGAGCTTCCTGCGCGGGGAGACGTGGAGCCTCGAACGCGCTCCGTGGAAGCGCTTTGCGGGTGAGGGTTCGATCGAGTCTCTGGTGGTCCGGGACCTGAACGGGGACGGACTCGGAGACGTGATCTCCGCCGGGGAACGACGATTCTCATTGTGGCTCTCGTCCCGGGGGAGGCAACGGCGATGATCGCGCTCTTCGCCGGCCTGTGTCTCGCAGCCGCGAGCGGGGATCCGGCATTCGTCGAGACCGTCTTCCGGATGCCGGAGGACGGCGCGCGCCTCGCCCTGCACGACTTCACCGGCGACGGGGCGCTCGACCTGCTGAAGCTCGACGAGTCCGGGGTCGCGCTCTACACCCTCGGCCCGGGCCGCACCTTCGCCGGTGAGCCGACGGCTCTGCTCGCCTGGCCCGCCGGGCGTGTCGGATGGGACCTGTGCGATCTCGATGGGGACGGCGTGTACGAGCTTGCGCTCGTCCTCGAGAGCGGCGTAGTACGCGTGTATCGCCCTTTGGCGGGCGGGGGCTTCGACGAGGGGCGCACGGTGCTCGAGGCAGAGACCTACCTGCCGCGCGGCGCGAGCCGGGTGCGATTCGCGCGCGACGTCGACGGGGACGGACACGTGGACGTGGTCCTGCCCGGCTTGGGCACGCACCAGGTGTTCCTCGCGCGCCCGGGTACCGAGAGTGGGTGGGCTGCGCCGATCGAGATCGCCTTCGAGCTCGACGCGCGGCACGACATGGGGGACCCCGAGAGCCTCTCGTCCTACTTCGGCCAGCGCGTGCGCGTGCCGTGGTTCCGCATCGAGGACGTCGACGGCGACGGGCGCGCGGACGTCGTCTCGGAGACGAGCGACCGCGTCGCCTTCCACCTCGCGCAGCCCGAGCTCGACTCCGAGCCCACATGGGTACTCGACCTCGCGGCGCTGCGCGCCGATCTCCCGAGACGGGGCAACATCGACTTCGACAACCTGCTCTCCGTGCTCGACGACCGCGTCGATTGGCGCATCGAGGACATCGATGGCAAGCCGCCGCGCGACCTGATCGTCATGCTCGGCCCCAAGCTTCGCCTGTACCTGGGCGGGGCGCGCAACGGGCCGGTGGGGACGCCGGACCAGGTGCTGAAGTCGAGCGGCAACGTTCTGTGGACGTTCGTGCGGCAGGTCGAGGGCGACGCCCTGCCGGACCTGCAGATCGCCCGCGGCCAACGTATCTCCGTCGGGCGTGTCCTCCGCTCGCTGATCCTGCCGAGCGCCATCCACTTCGACCTGTACACGTACCGCAACGAAGGCGGCAAGTTCAGCACGCGGCCGACACGCCGAAACCGCGTCACGATCGAGATCCCGCGCTTGCTCTCGTTCATCGAGGACGCGGATGAATTCGAGGAAAAGATCAAAGCTCAGTTCGAAATCCCGGCGCGGCGACTGCCCCGCATGCCGGGCGCGCCGGCTCGCGGTGACGACATCATCGACATCCAGGGCAGCGAGCTCGTGATATTCGAGGGTTGCGCCCCGGAGCCGTTCGCCATGGAGCTGGCCATGGATGGCGACATCGGTGCTGAGCAACTGGTCGAGAGTTTCTTCCTCGCGGACTTCGATGAACGCGGCGACGGCGCGGAGCGGACGATCGATATCGGCGACATGGCGACTTATGACTTCGCGCCGGGAGACGTCCTGCGGCGGTCGTGCAAGGGACGAGAGCCGGCGCTGCGCCACGCGCTCGCCTTGGAGCCGAAGGACGTCACGAGGCTGATCGCACGCGACATCGACGGGGACGGGCGGACCGACGTGATCGTGGTGGGGAAGAAGGACGACGAGTGGGTCGTGCAGTTCCTCGTGCGCAGTGGCGTGGTTGACGCGCGGTGACCTCGGTGCTCTTCGCGCTCCTCCTGCCGATCGCAGCGGCCCCGCCCCAGGAGACTTCGGGATCCGGAGCGCCGGCCGCTCACTTCCTCAGGAGCCGCTCCACGAGCCGCAACGCTCGCCGGGCTTCCGCGTCCTCGGGCTCGAGGCGCGTCGCCTCGAGCAGGGCCGTGCGCGCTGCGGCGTAACGCTCGCGCTTGCCGAGCGCCTTGCCGAGCAGGAGCCACGCGACGGGGGATGTGGGTTCCGCCACCGTCGCCCGGCGGAACGCATCCTCCGCTGCGGCG
>Ga0114950_10004836_pt1 | contig 10477 bp, 5 predicted proteins | sample N075metaG_FD_83503 | JGI IMG/M metagenome (GOLD analysis project Ga0114950, IMG submission 83503) | Deep subsurface microbial communities from Kermadec Trench to uncover new lineages of life (NeLLi) - N075 metaG | ecosystem: Environmental > Aquatic > Marine > Ocean trench > Sediment | place... | reverse complement strand
TGCTGCTGCTGCTGCTGAAGGCTTTTGAGTGGCTGCTGCGCCGGCGCTGGAGAAAAATTTGAAACGCGTTGGTTTAATCCTGTTGCTGTTGCCGCTAGTGGCTGCCGCGGACCTCCATGTCGTCATCGTCGAGGGCCTCGGTGGGACGGCGGAGTATGCAACGCGTTTTAGCGAAGAGGTGGCGAAGCTCAAGCTGGCCGCCGAGTCCGTGACCCCAGTGGAGCGCGTGCGTGTATTCACTGTCGTTGATGCAACGCAGGAGAACATTCTTGCGTATTTCAAAACGCTCAGCGCAGCCGTAACCGCGGATGACCAGGTGGTCGTGTATCTGATCGGCCACGGCAGCTATGACGGTTACGATTACAAGTTCAATCTGCCAGGGCCAGATCTGACCGGCGAGCAACTCGCCGAGCTTCTGGAGACATTGCCGGCCAACGATCAATTGCTGGTCAACACCAGCAGCTCCAGCGGCGCGATGCTGGAGCGTTTGACCGACGATGCGCGCGTTGTGATTACGGCGACGCGCAGCGGCAGCGAACGCAATGCGGCCCGCTTCGGCAGCTCGTTTGTAGCGGCGCTGGAGGACCCGGCTGCGGATATCAATAAAAACAACGCCATCAGTGCCCAGGAAGCCTTCGACTACGCCGTGCGCCAGGTCACCGACTACTTCGAATACCGGGGTCAGCTGGCTACCGAGCACCCGCAACTGAAAGGCAAGCACGCCGCCCGGTTTACGCTGGCGCGGCTGCAAATCCTGAAACCGGTAGGCGACGATCCGGAGCTCGGGCTGTTGTTCCAGCAACGCGACCAGATCGACGGACGCATCGAAGAACTGCAGCTGCGCAAAGACGAGCTGCCTACGGGCGAGTACTACGCGCAGTTGCAGACGTTGTTTCTGGAACTCGCACGGGTCGGCGATCGAATCGACCTGCTGTATAAAGCGGAAGAGAGTGCACCAGGCGATGCACAATAACCTGCCCGCGTTGATGCTGCTGGCCGGCTTATGCGCGGCGAGCGTTAACGCGCGGGAACTGCACTATGGCGCCGTGACCGATCCCGCGCTGCTCGAATGCGATGCGCAGACGTGGCGCGGGCAGCGCGAGGAAGCGCGGGCCTGCTATCGCGGCTTGTTGCAGCGTGCGGTGACGAGTGCGATCCGCGCCGAAGCCGCCTGGGCGCTGGGTGATATGAAGGCCGCTAACAGTTGGTTTCAACAGGCAGCCAACGAACAGCCGGATGCGGCTACCGTTCGCACGCGCTGGGGCGAACTGTACCGGGAGACCTACCAGTTCCGGGATGCGCTGATTCTGTTTAACGAGGCACTGGAGCGTGACCCGGGCAATGCCTTTGCCAGCGTCGGCGCCGCACGGGTGCTGGTGCAACGCTTCGAAGCCCAAGCAGCGGAGTATCTGGTCCCGGCGTTGGAGAACGACGCCGCGCCGGCCGGCGCGCGCCTGGCCGCGTTGCTTTTAGTTACGCGCATGGCACTTGAGGACGCCAACCTGGAGCGCGCCGCGGAGGTGCTGGACGAAGCCGAGGTGGTCGTCGTGGAGGCGCAACTGCCGCGACTGGAATTCTACGCGATGCATGCATCGCTGGATCTGTTAAACGGTATTGCTGACAGTGAATGGATCGCTACAGCGCTGGCTGAGAACCCCGGTTATGGGGCGATCTATGCCACGCCGGCCTATTACTACGACATCACGCGGCGCTACCGGGAAGCGATCGCGCTGTATCGGAAGGCGGTTGAGATCGAGCCCGAGCTGTGGTCGGCGCATCTGGAACTCGGGATCAATCTGTTGCGTAACAATCAAGTCACCCAGGCGCGCGAGCACATTGAACACGCTTACGGCGGTGACCCGTACAACCCGAAGACGGTCAATACTCTGCGCCTGCTCGACAGTTTCGATGCGTTCGAGTGGGTTCACTATCCGGAACAGGTTCCGGAAGACGGGTTCCCGCGCCTGAGCCTGCGACTGCACAAAGACGAGCGCGGCGTGTTGGCGGGGTATGCGAGTCAACTGGCCGAACAGAGTCTGGCACAGTTTTCCGAACGCTACCGCTTCGTGCCCCAAGAGCCAGTCGTCATCGAGATCTATCCCGACCACGAAGATTTTGTCGTGCGCACCACCGGCATGCCGGGGCTCGGCATCCTCGGTGTGACTTTTGGTTATCTGTTGGCGATGGACTCGCCGTCGGGACACCCGGAACAGAGTTATCACTGGGGCACCACGCTGTGGCACGAAATGGCGCATGTGTTCACGCTGGAGGCCACCGGTCACTTGGTACCGCGCTGGTTCAGCGAAGGCATCTCGGTCTACGAGGAATGGGAGACCGGGCCAAACCCGGGCATCCGCCTGCCTGTTGCGGTCTACCAGGCAATTGCCGACGAGACGTTTTTGCCGATCGCAGAGCTCGACCGCGGTTTTATCCGGCCTGCGTATGCCGGCCAGGTCCAGGTCTCGTATATGCAGGCCGGGTTGATCTGCGAGCTTATCGTGGCGGAATTCGGCTTTGACGCGCTGGTGGAATTGCTTGAGCAGTTCGCCGGTGGTGCTGACACACCGAAGGCCATCGAAGCCGTGCTCGGTATCGAGCCGTCTGAATTTGATAAGGCGTTTGCTGCGTTCGTAGACGATCGCTTCGGTCCGTTGATCGACGGGCTGGATCCGTGGCTTGAAGCGCTGCAGGCCAGTCTGCTGGCGATGGTGGCCGCCGATTGGCCGGCGACAATTGAGAGCGCGCAACAAGCGATCGCCATGCATCCCGAGTACGTCGGAAGCGACAACCCGTATCGCGCGCTCGCAACCGCCTACGCCAATACCGATGCACCGGACCAGGAACTTAAGGTGCTGGAGACGTATTTTCGCAACGGCGGCTACGCACCGGCGGCACTGAAACCATTGGCCGAGGGGCTCTACGCGGCGGGCCGGACAGAAGATGCCGTGGCGGTGCTGCAAAGCCTGAACTATGTCGCGCCGTTCGATTCCGCCTTGCACGAAACGCTCGGCGGCTGGTTGCTGGAGCTTGGCCAGGCCCAGCACGCGCTGGCTGAATACGAGGTGGCGCTGGCGATGGTGCCGCACGACCTTGCCGCGGCCCACTACCGGCTGGCCCAGGCCCACCACGCATTGGACCATCGGCGGGAAACCCGTGAGCACCTGTTGGCGGCGCTGGAGATTGCACCGCATTATCGTGATGCACAACGAATGCTGCTGAAAACGTCTACCGGCAAGTGCTGCACTGACGAGTCAAGCAACGAATAGCCACTAAACAGACAGAAATAGAGAGCACCCACCATGGCCGAGAACCCCATTGAACTGAAAGACCTCGAGTCCGACGAAGTCCGCCCGCTGGTCGAGTCTTTTAAGACGGTCATGCAGCGTATTCGCGACGAAGTGGGAAAAGTCATCGTCGGCCAGGACGACGTGGTCGAGCATTTGTTGATCACGCTTTTAGTTGGCGGGCATTGTTTGATCACCGGCATGCCGGGCACGGCCAAGACCTTGCTGGTACGGACGCTGGCGACCGCGCTGGGGCTCAACTTCAAACGCATTCAGTTCACGCCGGATCTGATGCCGACCGACGTCACCGGCACCGACATCATCGAGGAAGATTCGACCACCGGGCATCGTGTCTGGACCTTCGTGCCGGGCCCGGTGTTTACCAACGTGTTGCTGGCCGATGAAATCAACCGCACGCCGCCGAAGACCCAGTCCGCGCTATTGGAAGCGATGCAGGAACAATCGGTCACGGTGCGCGGCCAGCTGCATCAGATAAAGCCGCCGTTTTTGTTGTTGGCGACGCAAAACCCGATCGAACTGGAAGGCACGTACCCGTTGCCGGAGGCGCAGCTGGATCGCTTTTTGTTCAATGTCATTCTCGATTACCTCGACAGCGACGATGAGCTGACGGTCATCAATCGCTACACGACCCGGGTCGACATGCCGATCGTCGAGCCGTGCACCGACGGTGAGGAAATCCTGAAGTTTCAATGGCTGGTGCGCCAGGTGCCGATGTCGGAATCGGTCAATCGCTACGCGATCGACCTGGTGCGGGCGACCCGGCCCACCGACCCATCGGCACCGGAGATCGTCAAACGCTACGTGAACTTCGGTTCCAGTGTGCGCGCGACGATGTTTCTGACGCTGGCGGCCAAGGCCCGGGCCCTGCTCGAGGGCCGCTATCACGTCACCGAGGATGATTTGCGTGAACTGATCTTTCCGGTGTTACGCCACCGCGTGCTGACCAACTATTACGCCGAGTCCGATGCGACGAGCGTCGATGACGTGTTGCGCGGCCTGCTCGACGCGATGCCGGCCCGAGGCTGACGGACAAGATCAAATGAGCGCTACCGCTACCGCGACCCGACCGACCCGGCTATTGCAGCCGGAGGTGCTGGCCGGGTTGGCCAACCTGGAGCTGGTCGCGCGCGCCGTCGTCGAAGGTTTTCTGATCGGCCTGCATCGCTCACCCAGGTTCGGGTTCAGCCAGGAGTTCGCCGAATACCGGGCCTATGCCGAAGGCGATGACCCGCGCTTTATCGACTGGAACGTCTACGCGCGCACCGATCGTGCCTACATCAAACGCTTTCTTGGCGAGACCAACAGCCACCTGATCATCCTGCTCGATGCCAGCGCGTCGATGGGTATCGCAACCCAGAACATCAGCAAACTGCGTTACGGGCAGTTTCTGGCCGCAAGTCTCGCTTACCTGGCATCGAAACAGCACGACGCCGTCGGCACCTTGATCTTCGACGACCAGACGCGCGCGTACCGGCCGCCGTCGAGTCGCGCCGGTAATTTGAGCGGCGTATTGCATACGATTGACGCGGCAGAGCCGGCTGGCGGCACCAATCTCGACCACTCGTTCCAGTACTTCCAGCAACAGGTCACCCGCCGCGGGCTGGTCGCGGTCATATCGGACTTTTATTGCGATCCGGATGAGATGATCGCCGGCGTGCGCCCGCTCGCGTTTCAGGGTCAGGACGTGATCCTGTTCCAGATTCTGGACCCGGGCGAACTCAAGCCGAAGATTACCGAGTCGACGCTGCTCGAAGACGTCGAGACCGGCGAGGCGGTCGAGGTCTCGCCAAAGTTCATGCGCGAGCAATACCCCGAGCGCATCCGGGCGCATATCCGTGCGCTCAAAGATGCTGCCGCCGGCATCGGTGCCGATCACGTGCTGCTGAACACCGCCGAGCCGCTCGATCAACCGCTGCGGAACTACCTGTTGTTCCGCGAGCGCCGGAGGTAACGGTGAGTTTGCTGGCACCGCTGTTTCTCATAGGTCTCGGTGCGATTGCACTGCCGCTGTGGCTGCATCGCTTGCAGACCCAGAGCCTGAAACGCGAGCCGTTCGGTTCTGCGATGTTTTTAGAACCGAGCGAACGGCGTGTGCATCTGAAGAAAGAATTCCGATATCTGATATTAATGGCGCTGCGGATTTTGGTACTGGCATTGCTCGCGTTCGCGTTTGCCAAACCGATCCTGCAACGGCCGCCAACTTTGATTGCCGGTCAGGTGCCGACGCTGCACCTGATCGTTATCGACACCTCGTTCTCGATGGGTCACGGCGATCGCATGAATCGCGCTAAACGAATTGCCCGTGAACTGATCAACGCAAAGGCAGCGGCCGATCAGACGCAGATTATCTCGGCCGGCGGCAGCATCGAACGTGCCGCGCCAGCGACCAACAATGGCGCGACGGCCCGCCAGGCGGTGGCGGCGCTAGAGCCCGGCGCCGGCAGGCTCGATTTCGGTGCACTGATTGCCGGTTTGGGTGGCCTGGTCGGTGACGTGGAGCGACACATTGTCGTGCACCTGGTCAGCGATTTTCAGGCCAGCGGCCTGCCGGCCCGCTTCGGGGACTTGGTGCCGGGCCCCATCAATGACCACAATCAACGCGCCGTTGCATTGAATCTGCATCCGGTCGTCGCAGGCGAGGCTGCCAACTGGACCGTCGAGTTCGTTCGCGAAACGGTGGACGGGCTCGACGTCGGCGTGCGCGGTTTTAACACGGAAGAGCAGGATCAAGAACTGGCGTTGTTCATCAACGGTCAGAGCGTCGGTCAGATAACCAAGCTTGTGCCAGCGGCGGGACAGGCCGTGTACTCGTTCGACAAAGTCGAATATGAACCCGGTGACAATCGTATCGAGGCAAGCTTGACGGCGAACGATTTGCTGGCCGGTGACGATACCCGCTATGCCGTCGTCGACAACACGCCGCCTGCGCCAGTGCTGTTGATCACGACCAGCAAGCAATCCTTGTCGGTAACCTATCTGAGCGTCGCGCTGGCAACCGGCCCGCGCGGTTACCGCGCCGAACCGGTCACGATCGCCGAACTCGACCCAAGGGTCCTGCAGCGTTACCCGTGGATCGTCGTCGACGATCTTGGCGCCGTCAACGACGACCTGGCGCGAGCAATCACCGCTTATTTGAACGCCGGCGGGGCGGTGTTGTCGACACTGGGCGAGCAGGCCGTGACCCGCGAGCGCTTGCCGGTGACCGGCCACCGGGTCGGAGAGGCGAACATCGCGGCCGGCATCGCAGCACTGCGTTCCGTGGACTGGATCGATACCAGTCACCCGGCGCTGGCACGGACCCGCGGCTGGCGCAGCGTCAACGTTGCGCGGGCGTTGCCGTTAATCACCGGCGATGACGATCGCGTGTTGATGACACTCGCGGATGGGCAGCCGCTGTTGCTCGAACACCGCCGTGGCGACGGCCGCTTGCTGTTGTTGACCACGAGCCTGGACAACAGCTGGACGGATTTGCCGGTGCACCCGGTGTTCGTCGGTTTTATTGCCGAAGCCGCCGCGTACCTTGCCGACGAGGCCGTACTGGATCGGCAACAGCGCGCCGGCGCGTCACTGGTGTTGAAACAAACCCGCGGCGCATCCGGCCAGGTCGTCGATCCCGCCGGCCGCACGGTACTGAAGCTCGCCGATACGCGGCGCGCGCAGGAGGTGCGCTTGGATCAAACCGGCTTCTATGAGGTCTATACTCCGGGCAGACAGGCCCTGGTGGCCGTCAATGCCGACTCGCGCGAATCGGACCTGGCGACGATGAGCCCCGAAGCACTGGCGCGCTGGCGAAGTGCCGTGGCAAGACCGGAACAGGCGGCGACGCGGACCGACGGTGCGGCGCTCGAGGCCCCGCCACTGGAACTGTGGTGGTGGTTGTTGATCGTGTTGGCACTGGTCGTGTTGGCCGAGTCGCTGCTCGGCAATCGCTATCTTGGTCTCAGAGCAGATGCAAGTTAATCCAATGGATGCGCCGGCCCGACTCGATAAATATCTGAGTGCGTTTGGCACCGAGCTGAAACGCGTGTGCATTGCGCGCGGCGTAGCCGCCGCCGCCGCGGTCGCCCTGCTCGTTTCGGTCATCGGTGCTTACCTGGCCATTCGCGCCGGCTTTGCCAGCGAGGTCGTCATCACCGCGCGAGTCGTATTGGTCGTGCTGCTGGCAGCCGTCATCGCCTGGCTCGTGGTCCTGCCGATACGGCGGCTGCAGTTCGATGCGGCGCCGGAAATCGAAGCGCGCACGCCGGCGTTCGCCGGCCGGGTGGAGACCTGGCTCGGCATGGGTGTTGGCAAAAACACAAATCCACTCAAGGAGTTACTGGCCGAAGACACGCTGGAGCTGGCCCGCCACTTCCCGGTAGCGCGCCAGGTCAAACGCCGGGAGCTGGCGATTCCCGGTGCTGTTGCGGCCGTTAGTCTGGGCATCTTGTTGTGGCTTGCGATCGCCGGGCCCGGGTTACTGAACTACGGCGTGCGGTATTTGTGGGCCGGCTGGGCGTTTCCCGGCTTGTTGCCTCCGCAAAGCATTGTCGTGACGCCGGGTGACGAACTGGTGCGTCGCGCTGGCAGTCTTCGGGTGCGCGCGGAAATGGAAGGCTTCGATCCAACCCGTGCCAGCGTGCATGCGCGGATCGGCGACGGCGACTGGCAGGAGGTCGACATGGCGCGGCTGGACGACGCATTTGAGTTCACGTTTTTCTCGCTGCGCGAACCGTTGAACTATTTTGTATCGGCCGCCGGCATTCGCAGCCCGACCTACGAGGTCGACGTCGTGGATCTGCCCAACGTGCAGAACCTGCGCCTGACCTATCACTATCCGGAGTGGACCCATCGTCCGTCGGAAACGGTGGAACCGGGTGGCGATATTCGCGCCATCGCCGGCACCGAAATTGAACTGGAAGTCCGCACCGACATACCGCTGCCGGGCGGCGAGTTGGTACTGAACGGCGACGCACAATCTTTGGAGCTCGACGGTCTCAGCGCTCGCGCCGGGTTCGAGATCACCGCCGACGGTCAATATTTTATTGCCGCGCGTGTCGGTGGCGAACAGGTGCGTCTAACCGATGATTATTTCATCAAGCGGCTGGAGAACCGCAAACCGGAAGTCATCCTGGCGCGTCCGGGCCGCGACTGGAGTGCCAGCAACATTGAAGAGGTGACCGCGCGGGTGGACGCGAAGGATGACTACGCGCTGGAGTCCGTGGAATTGCGCTACTCCGTCAACGGAGGTGCATGGCAATCGGTGCCGCTGCCGTTCACCGGCCGCGCGGCGGTAACCGATCACGTGTTTTTCCTCGAACGGATGGCAACGGAAGCCGGTACCACGCTGCCAGACGACGCGGCGACGGCGCTGGTGCCGGGCGATTTGATCAGCTATTACGCACTCGCCACCGACCGTGACGAAACCACCCGCACCGACATGTTCTTTATCGAGGTGCAGCCCTTGGATCGCCGCTCCACGCAGTCCCAAATGCTGGTCGGTGGCCGTGGCGGCCAGGGTCAATGGCAACAGGAAATCTCCCAGCGGCAACGCGAAATCATCGTCTCGACCTGGAACCTGCTGCGCGAGCAGACCGAGTCGCGCGATTCCGATGACTCCGGCATCGTAGACAACGCGACCCTGTTATCGGAATTGCAGCTGACGCTGGCGGACCAGGCCCAAACGCTCGCCCGGCGCACCCGTGCGCGGCAACTGATCCGCGTCGATGAACAGATCGCCAGCTTCGTCGACAACCTCGAGCAGGCCGCCGAGGCGATGCACCCGGCCGCCGAGCGCCTGGCGGAGATCGATCTGGAACAGGCGATCCAGCCGGAGCAGGAAGCGTTGCGGCACCTGCTGCGGGCCGAGGCCGCGTTTATCGATGTGCAGGTGTCGTTCCAGCGCAATCCGGGCAGCCGCGGTTTTCGTGCCGGTCGCGACCTGGCGGAGATGTTCGAACTCGAAATGGATCTGGGGAAAAACCAGTACGAAACTGGGGACCCGGCCGCGCCGGATTCACCCACGCGGGAATTCGATGACGCTATGCGCGAGCTGGATGAGTTAGCGCGACGCCAGCAACAACTGGCGCACAGATTGGGCCGTTCACAGAACCTGACGCCGGCCCAACGCTGGCAACAGGAAATGCTGCGGAGGGAGACCGAAGAACTGCAGCAGCGACTGGAACAGATGCTGCAACAGCAAGCGGCCATGCGTCAGGCAGAGGGTCAGACCAGCGGGCAGGCGTCCGGCCAAAGCGACATCACCCGGCGCATGCAAAGCGCAATACGCGCGATGAACGAGGCGGGTACGCCGACCGGCGATGACTTCGACCGCGAACGCCTGCAACGGGCGGCCGACGAAGCGCACCGTCAGTTGACCGGCGCGCGCGCACAAGTCGCCGAAGCAAGCCAACGCGCTATGCAGCAATCCTTTGCTGACATGACCGAGCAGGCCACTGATTTGTACGAGCAACAGGCAAGCATAGACGAAGAACTGCAAGCGGCGGTGCGCCGGGCACTGGAGGCACGCCGCGAGGGCAGGGGCCGCTTCAACAGCGGCCTGACGCTGGAGCGGCGCGAGGAACTGGCGCAGTTGAAACGCGACATGCGGGAGGCGCTGCAAGGACTGGAACGGGACATGCAGGCGGCTGCCCAACAATATCGGGACAATGCCGTTGACGCCGCGCGTGAACTGGCCGAGGCGGCGACCGAACTGCGTGAGTCGAATATCGAATCGCGATTGAGTGTGGCCGCCGAGTACATCGAAAACAACTCGGCTGCCTATATCGCCGGCAGCGAGAATGCAGTGACGGACGGGCTGGGCGAGTTGCGTGATCGCCTGCGTCACGCGCAATCGTTGGCCGAAAGCGCGGGCCGGGCCGGCGACACGGACTTCGACCGAGCGCTGGCGGAGACCCGGGCGCTCAGGGAACAACTGCAACGGCTGGCGGCGGGCGCGGCACCGGATGGGTGGGGATACGGTGAGTTCGGTGACGGGGATGTCTGGAATATGCCCACGCAACCGGCGGTGATTGGTCCGGATATTGGTCCGACCATACTGCCACGCATCGAGCTGCGTGCTGCCGACACGGCCCGCGCGATCCGGCGGCTGATTCCCCAATTGCGTGCCCGGAATCTGAATCCCGCCGAGATCGATGAGGTGCGCGAGCTAACACGGCAGCTCGAACTGGTGC
>Ga0114950_10004833_pt1 | contig 10479 bp, 11 predicted proteins | sample N075metaG_FD_83503 | JGI IMG/M metagenome (GOLD analysis project Ga0114950, IMG submission 83503) | Deep subsurface microbial communities from Kermadec Trench to uncover new lineages of life (NeLLi) - N075 metaG | ecosystem: Environmental > Aquatic > Marine > Ocean trench > Sediment | place... | reverse complement strand
GGACGATCGTATCTTTTGTACTCGCTGATGTTCTCCATCATCCAGATGTTGCCGGCTAGCTCAGCCATAGAGAAGACAATCTTGTCAACCGCCCTTTCGCCCACTTGGACGTATAACGCCCTAACCGGAAACTGATCAAAAACCGTAACACGGACTGATGGAAACGTTTGCTAAGTCTTGAGGTTTCCCGGAAGCAATCAAAAATGGCCTTTAAATTGGTTTGAGTGAGCTGGAGTGAGTTGGAGTGAGTTTGCCGCGGGCACACTTCAGGCACAATTAGGGTATTTTGGGGGTGAGTCGGGGGGACTCAAGTTGGCTGAAACCCGCGTCAGAAGCGTGCCCGGGGAGGGACTCGAACCCTCACGAGGGAAACCCTCACAGGATTTTAAGTCCTGCTCAGGCACATGTGAAATCTAACGAAAACCTATAGAAAACCGTTTGGTTACTGGGTTTTCGCCGCTCTGAATAAATGATTTCTACCGATATCCTATAGCTTTCTGACTGGACGATAACTGGACGACACTTCAAGAAGATCACCGGAACAATCAGGTCTTGCAGAAGCTGGTAACAGGGCAAATGGGCCGCATAATTTCGGGAAAAACGCACACCAGATTTTGAGTCTTGAAGAGCACCAAGTGAAAAGTTACGAAAAGCTAACAAAACCTTGGGGATTCGCGGGTTTTCACCAGACCAGAAGGAGTGATTCATTGAGTCAATTTGAGTTTCCTAGGTGGACGAAAAGTGGATGACGCTATTACGACTGGACGCTCGAGCAGGGTCGTTCGAATTGCGGTTACCCCTCTGCCAGCAGATCCTTAAGGACGGGCCGCCCGCCTAGCGAAACCTTGAAGCCGTAGAGGGTAAGCCCCAAACAAAAGAGGGCGACGAGAATCGAGGCGTGCGCGTACCACGCCCATAGATCGGTCGTCAGGGGATAGCCACCGAGCAGATCCATGGTGAGCGTGCCCACTAAAATGGACAGCCATCCGCAGCGGAAGAAGACGAGATACCACAGACCGATCCAGAGGACCATGCCCAAAAATCCGAAACCGGAACCGTAGACGAATACGTACAGCGCTGCGTGAATGCCTACAGCGAGCCAGGTCCTGCGAAAGACAAACCGCAGTAACAGGAGTCCGACGATAAGATACAGGATGTGTATGGAGATATTGAGCTGAATCGCGAATAGCTCGGCAAGAGACTCTTTCACACCACGCAAGGCGATGAGCTCTGCCGGGTGGCGTGGGAAGTCGGGCCGGCCTGGCACACTACCCAGCCAGAGGGGTGCCAAGCGGAACGCATGCACTGCCAATGCGCCCCCGATCCCGTAGACGCAACCTAGGAGCACATCCCGTCCGACTCGAGGATCGCGAACTCGCCCCTCCAAGAGGCGCACCCACGAGATCAGGGTTTGAGGCCAAAGTCCTTGCGCATAAGGTTCGAGGGCGATGTAAAAGAGCCAAGCCAGTCCGAATGCGAAGAAGGCGCGATAGAGAACACCGAAAAAGACCTCGACCTGTGAGAGCTCCGGAACGTGGTGCGTTCCAAAAATCCACTGTAGCACCACCGCGGCGAAGAAGAAGCAGGCGAGCCGGAAAGCCAATTTTCGATCGCCCCGCCCCGCCCTTAGATTGTGTCGTGTTAGAAGGGCAAGGGCGAGCATAAAGAGCAACTGGAATCCCACCAGAGCGAAGCGGGCCCGGGCGTCGGGGACTACCTCCTCCGAACGCACCCATCCACTGTTCACTCCCCCTTGACCCGCAGGCTCGTTCCAAGGCTCGAGGATTCGGAAGGCGACGGTCCGACCGCGAAAAAAGGCAGCTTCAATGCGAATGGGAATCTCGGGAGCGTCCGGGTAGGTTCCCTGCCAAGCGACTTGTTGATAGGCGCGGCTCGAGGGAGACAATTGTGGCTCATCGGGTGTGAAGTCTTCGAGATTGAGCTTCGCTGCGGCGAACAACGATCCCCAGTCGCCCTCCAGCGTGTCATCACCGGAATCGTCGACATCGGCAGGCACCGCCTCCAGTTGGCGCAACCGCCCGCGAGTGTCGAGCTGAAGGCTCACCATGCCCGGAACCGAGAGAGGCGGATCGTACTCGGTAGGAAAGAACTCCGTGACGCGGTGGGGCACGAGATATTGGGGGCTCTCCCGATACCAGAATCGAATCACGCTCGGCTCGCCGCGAGCCAGAAGCTCCCACCAGGTGTTGGAACGATCCCTCGACATCAGATAATCGATGTAGCTGCTGTCGAAGGAAAAGCCGTTGGTGCTGTCTCGCTGGGGCGTGGGGTAGCCCAAGTCTTGGAGGATCGCTCGAGCGTCCGCAACCAGGAGTTCGGGTGACTTGGGGAGAGGAACAATCTGGCTCAGATGCGACTGCCCCGCCATCCAGAAAGTGCCCGCCAGCGACATTAGAATCCAAACCAAACACGTCCAAGCCACGGCTGGCGAAAGGCCTTCGAACTTCCCCGCGTTAGCAACGAGCGCCGGAGCCGGTGTTTTTCCCCGAGCGACTGGGGCCGCCCGCCGATCACCGCCTTGGGTGAATGGAATGGACGCGGCTATCTGCTCCAAGTCAATCAGCACTTCTGTTGCCGATTGGCAGCGGCCCTCGACTCGCTTGACCAGCAGCTTTTGTACCGTGTGCTGCAAGGCCTCAGGAAGCTCTAGAACGTAGTCGCTCAGAGGCGACGGCTCCTCACTCAGAATGGCACTGGCGGTCTCTATTTGCCCACCTTTCTTAAAAGGATGGACACCTGCCAGCATCTCGTAAAGAACCACACCAAAAGAGAAAATATCCGATCGAGTGTCCACTGTTTGACCACGAATCTGCTCAGGAGACATGTAGGGAACGGTTCCCAAGATTGAATCGGCTCTCGTGAGTACCGTCGTGATTTCTTCTTCCTGACCTTCAACTGGGACGACCCGTTTGGCCAATCCAAAGTCCATCACTTTGACATGACCTTTAGGTGTGAGCATTATGTTCGATGGTTTCAAATCCCGATGGACGATCCCCTGTTCATGTGCCGCCTCCAGAGCCTCGGCGATCTCGCCTGCTGTTTCAAGTACATTTCTGAGAGGAAGCGGGCCTTCTCCTAACTTCTCCTGCAGGGTCGTCCCCCGGATGTACTCCATGGAGATGAAGTCTTTGCCGTTTGCCTCGCCGATCTCATGAATGTGACAGATAAACGGGTGATCCAAGGCAGCCGCCGACTTGGCTTCCCGCAGGAAACGCTTTCGAGCAGTAGGGTCTTGCCGTAGCTCCTCGGGGAGGAACTTCAGCGCAACTTTACGATCCAGTGTGGTGTCCTGAGCTAAGTAGACCTCGCCCATGCCACCTGCACCAAGTAGCGAAAGAATCTTGTAGGAGCTGATCTGCTGTCCTACCAGTGACTCGACCTGATCTTTGGCCAATCCTTTTGCTACCACCTCCAGGGCAGGCGCTTCGATGAAATCTTCTACTTCCTGCTGCTGCGCCAGCAGAGAGTCCACTTCCCGGCGCAATGTTTCGTCTCTCCCACAGGCTTCTTTGAGGAAAGCGGACCGCTGGCTCTCTTCACGCTCCAAGGCGGCATGACAGAGTTGTTCAATCTGTTTCCAACGTTCAGGATCCATTACGCTTGCTCTCGTTGAGCTCACGAAATAGCCACATTTTGGCTATCCTCCAGTCCCGCAACACTGTGTCGGGCGAGACTTGTAGCACCTCGGCCGTTTCCTTCACGGTCAGTCCACCAAAAAAGCGCAGTTCCACCACCTGGCTTTTTCTGGTGTCGACGGCGGCCAGAGCCTTCAGTGCTTCGTCCACAACCACCACGTCCTCGCCTCTCTCCTGAGACACCACCAGAGCTTCATCCAGCGACACCTGATGCGCTTTGCCTCTTCTTTTGAGGTACTGGCGCGAGCGGGCGAAATCCACCAGGATTTGCCGCATCAATTTGGCACTGATAGCAAAGAAGTGCGCTCGGTTCTGCCAAGGCACCTGACTGCAATCGATGAGCCGCAAGTAGGCTTCATTGACCAGCGCCGTGGTTTGCAGGGTGTGATCAGGACGCTCTCGAGACATGTATACATGCGCCAGCCGCTGTAGCTCTTTATGGACCAAAGGGATCAGCTTCTCAAGTGCCATCTTGTCGCCTTGGCTCCAAGCTCGAAGCAGTTCCGTGATGTTCTCCTGGGAATCAGCCCTCATATCGCCCTTAATGAAGTGGTGTAAGTACCGTCGATTGTAACACCTCCGAGGCTCACCAGTCAGAACAAAAAAAAATAAGGATGACGTTACAGTTTTTGGCCTCAATTCCCGCATTAGTAGATAAGGACCGCAAAACGCTGCTTACCTTTAGACATGAGGCGAAAAGCCTCAGAGGGAGGGACACAATGAAAGGAGCGTTTGAACAAAGACAAACCTTTAACTGAAACGGAGGAAAGAAAATGTCCGAACAAAAACGAAGTCATAAAATTCTTCCCAGGATCGGTGTCTTCTGGACGCTGTTGGTTTGCTTGGCCATGCCGAGCCCAGTGCTGGCAGACGATGATGACGACGATGATGACAACGAAGCCATTGCAGGAGCATATCTTGTCGAACATCGGATCGAGGGGCCGCCGGATTGCTGCCCTGTAACGGGTTTTCGAAGTGTCATGATGCTGACTAAAGACGGTCTAGTAGGGAACGAATTCGACGTTGCCCCGCCCCAACAGGATAATTCGAGTGGTTTTGGAGTGTGGAAAAGAATCGACGATGGTGATGACGATGAAGCTCTTTGGGTGAAAATCCGTTATTTATCCTTCACCGGGAACGAAAGCCCCATGTTGCCCATGGTCCTAGACGGAGATCCTGTGACCACATTTAGAGCGACCTATACGGTGGACTTTGATCCGGACTTTCCAGGATTTGAAGGCCAATGGAGCGCCTCGATTTTTTGTAGCAACGAGGCGGCTTGTGGTTCGCTCCAGGATCCCCTAGTCGACCCCGACGACGCAGCCCTAATCGTTATTTTCGGAACTGTAACTGCGAGACAGATCAGCATTCCTGAATTTGACGACGATGACGATGACGACGATGACGGCGATGACGACGACGATGACGACGATGACGACGATGACGATGATGACGACGACTAAAGAAAGCAACCATGACCGTTTAGTCCATGCCGCTCTGGGACTCCACCACCCGGTAGGGAAGGGTGCCAAAGGATTAAACGAATCGCCCAATGCCGCAGTTCAAAGACTTAAAATGCCGAACTAGATCTCCTGTCTTCGGGATCACCAAGCGAGAAGTTGCGAAAAACTGACAAAAACTTGGGGATTCTCATTTTTTCACCAGACCAAATGAGTGATTCATTGGGTCAAGTTGAGTTTGTTAGGTGGACGAAAAGTGGACGGATGTTGTCACGGAATGGCTCCCGTTCCTAACGTCCTCAAACCCTCTCGATCGCTTTGGCCAGATAGCAATTCAGACCTTTTGAATTTAGGGCACAGTTTTGGGCATAGTTGGCCAATTTCAGGCTTTTCAGAGCAACTAGCTATTTCTGTAATATATTGATGTACAGGGAGTTAGATTGGTTGCGGGGGAGGGATTTGAACCCCCGACCTTTGGGTTATGAGCCTACACGCGTATTGGCCCGTCTTTTGTGCTCAATCATTTACGTCCTTCTTGGTACCTGATTTTTCCTGTTGTTCGGGTAGTTCTGTGGTAGAAATGTGGTAGGAACTAGGCCTGCACAGGACTTTCGGGGCACCATGGACACCACACCAGGCCGCTGATATACGGATCAACATGACCCTCCCGCTCCGGGCAGTATGTTCAGCGTAAGTCGTCGCAAGTAAGCTCATTACGGTGGGATTTTCTACTGTTTTCTACTTGCATCTTATGCGGACAACTAGGATATTATGCTGATCAACATAAACATGTTAGGGAGATAAAGAGCGTGCCGAAGCCCCTGAAGATCACTAGCGCCGACCACTTCGGTGCTCTTCTGCAGGGGCTCGCTAACGATATTGTCGATGCGAATATTCATTTCCGTTTGTTTCAAGATCTTAACGAATCCATCGCCGAATACTGCACCGAATTGAATCAGTCGCCAACTTTTTGGAATCTGACTATCTCAGCACAGCTCGACGCTGCTCTAATTCGGTTATGCCGGGCATTCGATTCTCAGCAGTCGGCTCTTAGCCTATCAACGTGGCTCGCAACCATTGCTAGTAATTTGGAAATATTCGATACCCCAAACTTCAAAGAACGCTTAAGCGACAACCCGTTTGTCGAAAGTCTAGCCAGTGAAGATCGCAGACCTTCCAAGGACCAATTGGATAAGGATAGTGCGCTCGCTTCGTCACGCGATCCATTGGTGAAAAAGCTTTTACGTTGGCGCAATAACGTCGTTGCACATCGAAGTCCTCTCGAAACCATTTCTCCAAGCAGTGCAGCTGGCTCACCACTCGAATTGGACAAAATCAAAGCGCTACTGAAGCGAGCCCACGAATTGCTTGACAGATATAGCCAACTATTCCAGGCAGTAACCCATTCTACTTCGATGATAGGCGCGGACGATTACAAGTATGTGCTTAAGTCGATTCGCGACTCCGTGACGGAATCAAAGAGGGAATTTGACGAAGAAATGGCGAAATATGGAGAAGAATCTCCCTAACAAGCAGTTCGAAACCGACGCTTTAGGGCTCCGCTTCGCTCCGCACCAAAGCGCGGCTCAACTGCGGCGTTATGTGCCTTAGCGAACCGCATGGATAGACAACACCTCCTCGATGAAATTTGCCGCACGGCTGAAGCTAATGGTGGTGTCGCGTTGGGAAGACAACGGTTCCTTTCTGAGACCGGCATTCGTGAAAGCGACTGGAGCGGGAGATTTTGGATTAAGTGGAGTGACGCCGTTCGCGAGGCTGGTTACGAACCGAACGTCAAACAGACAGCGCTTGAAGATGACTGGCTGCTGGAGAAGCTCGCAGGTTTGGTCCGGGAGCTTGGTCACTATCCGGTGTCTGCGGAATTGCGAATGAGAGCGAGGGGGGAGCCGGAGTTTCCTAGCCACAATACGTTCACTCGTTTCGGACGAAAGGCGAAAGTTGCTTCGGCGCTTGTCAGTTGGTGCGAGTCGACATCCGGTTGGGAGGATGTGCAGGCGATCTGCGCGCCGCTTGCCGTTTCCGCTAAAGCGGACGAAACGCCAGAAGAAGATGTGCCAGCGCCAGAAATCGGTTATGTCTATCTTCTGAAATCGGGCAAGTATTACAAGATCGGCCGCAGCAATGCGCCCGGCCGTCGGGAGTATGAGCTTGCTATTCAACTTCCCGAGCCAGTCGTTACAGTCCATACAATCAAGACCGACGACCCTGTAGGAATTGAGCGATACTGGCATCAGCGCTTCTCTGACTGTCGAAAGAACGGTGAGTGGTTTGAGCTTCGTAGGCAAGATGTTTCTGCGTTCCGCCGTCGAAAGTTCATGTAAGCGGCACATCACAAGCGGCTCCAGGCAACGCGGTACCCGCGCGCCTGAGCCGAGTACTTAGCCGAGTACCGGCCGAGATCGTTGGGTGAGGAATTCAACGATTTCTCTGGCGGCCCTCGGAACTGCCCCCTCAGCCACCGTACAGTAGGGATCTCTACCGTCAAAAAAACACATGGTTCTGGGCCGCTGAAATGTGCTCTTTCTCCCCTCTAAGAATCAATCACTTACAGCAGGCTACTCAGGAGGGCTTTTGGGCAAGCTGTAAAAGGCCCTCTGCGCCGTCCCCTTTCCGATCCCCAACTCCCGGGAGACCTCGGCCCAGGAGTGGCCCTCATCCCGAAGCGCGGCAATCTTGGTGACATCCACAGCTACCCGGGGCCGCCCCAGCTTCTTCCCATTCTCCCTGGCCCTCCTGAGTCCAGCCTTCACCCTCTCAGCGATGATATCCCTCTCCAACTGGGCCACCGCACTAATGATGGTGAATATAGCACTACCCAGCGGAGAGCTGGTGTCGATGTTCTCCTGGAAGCTCACAAAATCAATCCCCAGGTTCTTGAACTCCTCCAGGGCCAGGATCAGGTGCTTGGTGGATCTGGCAAAGCGATCAAACCTCCACACCAACACCACATCGAACCTCCTCTTCTTGGCGTCATTCATCAGCTCATTCAGAGCAGGCCTGGAGTCCTTGGTCCCACTGATACCCTCATCGACATACTCCTTGAAGATGTCCCAGCCTCGCTCTCGGACATACCGCCTCAGGTCCAGGAGCTGACTCTCAGTGCTCTGATCACTGGTGGAGACCCTGGCGTACACGGCTATTCTTTTCTTAGTCATGCTCACCCCCTCGGATCAGCCCTTGATCAGCAAAGCTGAAGTAACGGCCCTGGCCGATGATGATGTGGTCCAGGCACTTGATCCCGATCAGCTTGCCCACTTCACAAAGCCTCCTGGTGATCTGCAGGTCCTCATCGCTGGGCGCAGGATCCCCGCTCGGGTGGTTGTGGATGAAGATCAGCCCAGCGGTCATGTTGGCTATAGCTGTCCTGAACACATCCCGGGGATGTACCAGGCTGGATGTCATGGAGCCAATGGAGCAGGTGGTCATCCCCACCAGGCGATTCTTGCCGTCCAGGTGGATCACCAGGAAGGTTTCCACCGGCATGGAGGCCAGCTCCTTGAATGCCCTGTAGATGTCCTCTGAGCGGCGGAACTGGATGCCGACAAAGGGCTGGATCTCAGCAGGGACAACTGGTGCGTCCTTCACCAGTAGCTGAAACTCCTTGATGGTGTAGTGAGTGGTGTCTAAACTGGATGTAGCCATTGCATCCTCCCTTGTAGGATGTGGTGGTCAGGGTCTGTTGGGTGTTAGTCGCACCCTTCAGGCCCGCTTACTGCCACCTGGTTAACGTTTGCCCTTTTCTTTCGGTTCTCGAAAGGGAACTCCCTTCTTCTTTGGCCTTCCCCCTTTGAGACCATTCAACCTGCTTGAGCGCTTCTTGGCCTCACTGGTCTTTCCCTTGCTCAGACTGCCCAGGTGAGCCGTGAATAGGGCCAGGGGAATGGCCTTGTTGCAGTGTGGGCACTGGACCATATGCTTATTATCCTACACTAAGTAGGTTAAGTCAAGGGATCTGTAGGATTGTTGAGTGCCCCACCAAGCTCCCAGTAGCCTCACAATGCCTGGTCAGGGCTGGACAGTGCCGAAAACCTCCTGAGGGTGCATTACCCTTGCCAATACGAAGGGGGAGGGGTGCACCCCCCAACCCTCATGGCAACGGGATCGCTGTCTACCCGATGACCTCCTTGTATCGGACTCGACATCGCCAGGAGAAGGAGATTCGAGGGGCAGAGGATCCGCCCGGAGCCCAAGTGAACACCTCAACAACGAGATCCCTAGGCGGATCTGGGAACTCGATGGTCGTGGTCAGGTAAACCGGCGACTGCGAGATTGGGGTTGCAACGAAGCTTGCTGGTGGCTCGACAATCGGCTGTCCACCCGGACAGATGAAGTCAGTCAGTCGCCAAGTCATCTTGCCATTGTCGCCAGTCCGCGATTGGCCAGCAATATCAATAGCCTCGGTCGGGTCACATTGCGTTCTCCTAACGGTACTGCCACCGCCGAACTCCGAGATGACTTCTTCCGGTCGTAACTTCCGGATCTTTACACTCGGTTTATCTGTCGCCCAGATGCTTAGTTCTTGTATGAGCCTCAAGGGCGGTTGAAATGCCTCCAAACCAGCCTTGGTCAAGAGATCCTTAGATTGTTGTTTGTCTTTCTGAGCCATTTCTCCCCCCTTTGATTCTTAGAATAAGTTATTGAGATGCTATGCTCCTTCTGGTAGCCGTTCAAGAAATGTCAAATATGCCGGTTCCTACCTTCTCCCCGACTGAGTGAACTGACTTTTTGTAGATGCTAGACCTTCACGAGGTGAAAGGCAACGGAAATCCCTGGCCCTGATGGGACGATCCACCTGGGGTCCGGGGCCACGCACCTCCCTCTGAAGCCTGGATTGCAATGAATACTGTCCGAGCTGGATGATCCCAGCCTGGTCCCGGCTGAATCCCAGCTCAATCCCAACTCAATCCGTTGAAATCACAGGCTGATCCCAGGGATCCCAGGTTCTCAATACTCCTAGAGAAAGGACTGACTTTTTAAGTAATAGAGAGAGAATAGGGGGAATAAGGGTTAGCAAAGACCTGGGATTCCCGGGATTGGTGGGATTGCTCCTCGGGATCGCTCCCCCTTTTCCCGCGCAGTGGCGATGGCCATTTCCCCGATCATTGTCTGAAGGGTACCCCCCCCGGGGGCCCGTGTACGCGGACTGACTTTACACAGCCCTTTAAAATTTTCAGCTAGGCTATTGCCTGAGAGTCCAAACCCTCATTTTGATCTCGGGAAAAGAGGTCTTCGGGGAGAATGTGGTGCGCTTATCGCAGGTAGAATGGAGGGAATCATTCTTGCCAAAACAGAACGAAGGGGACTTTTCTCACTCCGTCAGATATGCCCCTAAGTTGGTCGTG
>Ga0114950_10004831_pt1 | contig 10480 bp, 6 predicted proteins | sample N075metaG_FD_83503 | JGI IMG/M metagenome (GOLD analysis project Ga0114950, IMG submission 83503) | Deep subsurface microbial communities from Kermadec Trench to uncover new lineages of life (NeLLi) - N075 metaG | ecosystem: Environmental > Aquatic > Marine > Ocean trench > Sediment | place... | reverse complement strand
TCTGCAGGATCGAGCCGTCGTCGAAGCCCAGGATCTTCTTCAGCGCTCCCGCGATTCCGTCGGGATTGCGGGTGAACTGGACCGCCGAGGCGTCCGCTAGAAACTCGCGTTGGCGACTCACCGAGGCCTTGATCAGGTTGCCGAAAAGGGTTCCCAGGAAGCCGATGATCATCAGGCCCAGACCTGCACCCAGCATGACCATGGCGTTGTTGTCGCGGCCGCCGCGTCGGCCGCGGCCGGCGAACATGGACGAACGCAGCAGGAAGTAGCCGATGATTCCGATCATCAGGATGCCGTGGATCATACCCATCAGCCGGATGTTCAGGCTCATGTCTCCCCTGAGGATGTGGCTGAACTCGTGGGCGATGACGCCCTGTAGCTCGTCGCGGCTCATCTGCTGGACGCAGCCCCGGGTGACGCCGATGACCGCGTCGCCCGGAGTGAAGCCGGCGGCGAAGGCATTGATCCCCGGCTCGTCGCGCAGCAGATAGACGGGGGGGATGGGTGTGCCCGAAGCAATGGCCATCTCTTCCACGACATTGAGCAGCTTGCGCTCGTCCGGATCCGGAGTGTCCGAACCGATCAGCGTTCCCCCGAGCGACTCTGCGACGACCGAACCCCCTCCCCGCAGCTGCGCGATCTTGTACAGGCTCCCCGCCGCAACCACCGCGAGAGTGGCGAGCCCGACCGCAACGAGAAGGTCGGGCTGCCACCATTGCAGCATGATCTCGACTTCGCGGCCGGAGGCATCCGGTTGCTGCATGCCCGTGAGGACGACGGCCAGCGCATAGATCAGCGCGGCAATCGCCACCACGGCCAGACAGAACAGAAACACCAGCCACTTGGTGTTGCGGCGGGCTGCGTCCTGATTCTCGAAGAAGTGCGTCGACACGGATCAGGTAAAGGAAACCTTGGGCGCTTCCGCGATGGCCTCGGTATCGAACTCGAGAAGTGAGGCGTCCTGGGCGTGGCCGAACATGCCGGCAAGGATCACCGCGGGAAAGCTCTGCCTGTAGATGTTGTAGATCGTGACGGCATCGTTGAAGGCCTGGCGCGCGAAGGAGACCTTGTTCTCGGTCGAGGTGAGCTCTTCGGTCAGCTGCTTCATGTTCTCGCTGGCCTTGAGATCCGGGTAGGCTTCGGAGAGAGCGAGCAGTCGACCCATCGCTCCGCCCAGCACGCGTTCGGCCGTGCCCAGCTTCTGGATTGCGTCGGGATCGCCGGGATCGCTGGCGGCAGCCTGCAAGCCAGAGACTGCCTGATTGCGCGCCTGGATGACGGCCTCCAACGTCTCTCGCTCGTGGGCCATATAGCCCTTGACCGTTTCCACCAGGTTGGGGATCAGGTCGTAGCGGCGCTTGAGCTGGACCGCGATCTGCGCGAAGGCGTTCTTGTAGCGGTTCTTCGTGCTGACGAGCTTGTTGTAGACGCCCGCGACCGTGACGATGATCAGCAGGAGAACGACCGCAATGATGATGAGTGCCATGAACCCCTCCGTGTTCGATGCATGATGCTAGCGGTTCAACACGAGAACCGTGAGGGGAGGGTAGGCAACGGGGAGAACCCGCGGTAGCCAGCACACGCTGCTAACGACTGTCCGATCGGTCCTCCCGATCGGTCGCCGGCTGGGCGCCCATCTGACTCCCCCCGGAGGACTCCAGAATCCGAAATGCCGTCAGGCTCTCGCTCGTATGGATCTCGGCCAGACCCGCTCCGGGACGCGCGGCCGCGCGACGCAGCTCTTTCAGCCGACGCTTCGCTTCCATGATGCGCCGTGGTCTGTGCACTCGCCGCCCGTCGAGGCCTTCGTGGTGGACGACGATGGTCGTGAAACCCATCTTGGCCAGCGTCCGGATCGCATCGGGATCGGGAAGGCCTTGCTCGGCATCTGCCAGTGCTGAGCGATCGAAGACGCGAGAGCCGAAGCATGCCGACGTTCGGCGGCCATGAACGTAGGCATCGAAGAGCCAGGGAATCGTGGCGACCCACACGACCCGGCCGTCTTCGCGTGCCAGCGGCATCTCGAAGATCGGCCCGTCCCCATCGACATTTGCGAGATCAGCATGAAAGGTCCGCACGCTCTCGTCTGGAACGATCCGCAACATCCCGGTCGCGTGGCGCGGCTCGAAGCCGAGCACGGGCGGATGCAGCGTCGCCAGCCAGACACAACACACACACACCACCAGAATCCCGCGTCGATAACGTCGTATGCATGGCTGCTGGAGCATCCGGATCAACGCGGCCGCGCCGTATCCGGCGAGGATGCAAAGGCCCAGGTGCGCGCCGATGACCACTCTGATCGGTGCCCTCACCCGGTCCATTCCGGGCACGAGGCGGGCGAGCGCCGCCCACAGGTCCACCGAAGGCGCGCTCGGCAGCATGGGCCCCGCAGCGACGAGCACGACCAGCAGGATACCCAACGCCCACAGTGTTCGCGGCGCCCGCGCGACCTCCTGGGAACGCGGCAAGAAACGCGTCGGTGTCAGCAAGCCGATCAGGGCGAACCCAAGGCACAGCCAACCGAAGAACAGTTTCTCGCCCGGAGCGTAGAGCGGGAGCGGGGCGAAGTAGGCCTGCGAGATCACCCGCAGCTCCCCGCGCTCGCTCGCACCGAGATAGGGCAAGAAGAGAAAGGCCGACGCGGCCAGCACGATCCCCACCACGACTCCGAGTTGAAGGGCACGCCGATGGGGCTCCTTGAACTGCGTGGCGCTCCAACCCGCAAACGGTACACACACGAGGCTCGCGCCGAGCAGGCTGTAGAAGCTGGCTCCGAGCTGGAGCACCAGACAGATCGCCAGCCCGAGCGCATCCCGCCAGCGTCCGCGCGCAAGCCAACGCGTCGCGAAGACCAGGCCGATCAGGATCCAGCTGGTGTCTTCGATGTGGGGATGGACGACGTTGCGCATCGTCACCGGATGGAACGCGTACAGAATGCCTGCGATGAGACCGGCGGCGGGCTGACCGGTCCATTCGCGCACCACCCAGTACATGGCCCAGACAGAGAGCAGCGCCATCGCCACCAGAACCAGATTGAACGTCAGCACCGGATTCGCACCCAGCAGGGTCGGAGGAATCGCCAAGACTCCCATACTGAGCAAGGGGCCCGTATGGGCCAACGCATTGGGCGTTGGATGACAGTGCCCGCTATCGAAGAACGCCCAAGGCCGAGTCAACAGCGCGCGGGCGTTTCGTTGCGTCTGCCAGGTGAGGAAGGATTGATCGGAATGAATGACCATGGCCACGGTCTTCTGCATTTCGTGAGACGGCAGGAACTCGGTGGGGCCGGCAAGCCAGACGTGTCCGAACACCCGGATGACAGCCAGCACAGCGGCAACCACTCCGAGCACCGGCCAGAATCGCTTCGAGACGAGCTTACGCTCGTTCTCTGTCACACGGATACCGCCCACGGATTCGCCACGGGTCGAATTCTACCGAACGCGACGAACCGAACGTTGCAAGCGTGGTGGAGCCGGACGGGCGCGCCGGGCCGGGGCCGGCATCTCGTGGTCGGGTGAGAGGTCTGCCGCTGTTCTCACGGTGGCAAATCGCCGGCTCCGACTGCGATGGAAAAGGCCGCCAGCTTCTTCTCGACGCGAATCTCCTCCAGCACACCACCGGGCCCGGCGGCCTCACGAAAGGGTCGCTGCAGCTCGGGCCCGCCGTGCACGATGACGGTGGTGAACCCCAGTGCGCGCAGCTTGCGCAGCGCGTAGGGATTGGGCAGCCGCGAGATGATTGCGCGCACCCTCGTGGTCTCGGGGGGGATGACGGAGTTGTGGCAGCCGGAGGTCGGGCGGTGGTGGTAGACGTTGAGCAGGGTTCGGGAGGCCTCCCGATGGGTGGCCCACGGATTGGAGATGGGTATCTCCACGATGGGCCCCCGGTTGCCGAGCGCGTCGAGCTTCTCGAAAAAGGCGAGGGCAGCGGGCTCCCCCGGGCGCAGACCCTGGCTGCGGAACCCGACTCCGGCCCGTCGGCCCACGAGTTCCGGATGGAGGGTATCGGCGAACACGACGCTGATGAGCGCAGCTACGGCCACGAGCCTCCACGACGCTGGCGTCCAGCCGATGAGGCGGGCTGCACCCAGGCCCGCGAGCAACGAGAGCAATAAGTGCACGCCGCTCGCCAGCACGAACGGGCCACGCACCATGCTGAGGCCCGGGATGAAATCGAGGATCTGATACGGGTTGGGAAGCTTCAGCGGGGCCGGGTCGCCGGCCTTCTCCGCGATGCGTTGTGCGGCTTCGTTGCCCCCGGTTGCGAACCAGAGCACGAGTCCGCAGGCCGCCAGCAACGCCCATCTCCGGCTAGCACGGGGGTCGCGAAGCCCCGGCAACAACGAGGCCCCCGCCAGCAGGAAGACCAGCCAGCCCACGAAGCGTCCGGGCAGGAAGCCACTCCACCAGGCCACCAGCCGCACTCGGTTGCCAGGCGTTTCCAGAATCTCGAGGTAGGGCAGGTAGACGAAGGCCAGGCTGAGCCCGATCACGCCCAGCGCGACGACCACCGGCCCCGGGCGGAGCTTCGAAACCGCGTAGGTCCTGAGCAGCCAGACCCCGTACGACAGCAGGATCACGACGCACATCAGTGACGCGTACAAGCTCATGCTGAGCTGTAGCGCGATACACAACGCAGCGAGCAGCGCGTCTCGCCACCGGCCGCAGCGGAAGTAGCGCTCGCCGAAGTAGAGCGCGAAGATCGTCCAGGACAGGTCGATGATGAAGGGGTAGGTGGCGAGGCTGACGCGCGCACCGTGGAAGGCGAATAGCAGTCCGGCCGCGATGCCAGCGCCGGGGCTCCCGGTCCAGCTGCGGATGGTCAGAAACATCGCCAGCGCCGCAAGCAGGGAGCCGAGCATCATCACCGAGTTGTAGGCAGCCATCGGGTTGCCCGTGGCGGCGTACACGGGTACCGCGAGCAGGCCCTGGCCGATGGCCGGGTGGCCCAGGGCCAGCGGCATCGGAAACGGGAAGCAGGGTCCTTCAGCAAAGAGACCCGCCGGCTCGTGTAGCAGGGTGTAGGCGTTCCGGGAAACGACCCACAACGCGAAGCTGTGATCCCAGTCTTCCCACTGTCTGCGCAGGTCGGCGCGCTCGGTTGGCCAGAGATGGTCGGCGCGTTCGGATGGGTCAGTCGTCGTCTTCCCAAAGTTGCGCGGCACTGCAATCGCCGTGCCGAACCCGTCCAGCAAGACCTGCTGGTACTGATGGGCCGTGGCGATCCCGAAGATCAGGCACGCGGCGGCCGTCCACTTCGCTCCGCTCATCCTCCCGCTCAGCTTGTGGCGATCCTCCGGGCTGGCGCCGCTCATGCTGAACTATGATATCGGTGGATGTCCAACAGCGAGCCGACAGCAGAGAAGAGCGGAGCCCGCCGCTCTTCGCGCGCGATGTGGTGCGTGGTCCTGCTTGCTCTCGTGCTGTACTCCTGGAACGCGATCCGGGTAACGCCCCTGACCGGCTACGACGCCGGGGGTCATGCGGGGTACATTCTCACCCTCATCGAACAGCACCGGCTCCCGCATCCGCATGAGGGATGGTCGACCTTCCACCCGCCGGCATACTACCTGATGTCGGCGTTGGTGTGGGCGCCGCTGGCACCGCTGGGCGGAGTGACGCTCAGTGCCGGAGTTCGCGCCATCTCCGTGTTGTCGATCCTGGCAGCCGCCGTCGTGCTACTGCGGTTGCTCAACGTGCGCGGGGTGGCACCCGGGGCGAGTGCCGTGGCCGTGGCGCTGGCGCTGTTCGTGCCGTGCAGCCAGCTGGCGGGAACCTGGCTCGGGAACGAAGCGCTCGGCGTCGCCTTCGCGTCTCTGGCCCTGCCGGGGGTGCTGGCGCTCCAACGCTCGCCGCACCAGCTCAGCGCGGCGTTTCGCGCGGGTGCCTTCGCCGGGCTCGCGCTTGCCACGAAGTTCACGGGCGTCTTCGTGGTGGCGGCCTGTGTCGTGCCGTTTCTGCGAGGCGGTCTCGACCGGCGGGCGCGGGGAGCCGCCGCTCTGCTCGTCGTCACGGCAGCGGCGATTGCCGGGCCGGTCTTCGTACGCAACGCCATCCTCACCGGGTCACCCGTTCCGATGACGCGGGACGAGCCGGGACCCGCACAGTGGTGGGAGGAGTACACCGTATTTCGCGAGCGGCGGCTTGGCGACTACCTCGGATTTCCGTTGTCCGTGTTCCGCGAGCCCACGCTGCTCACGCGCGAGAGCACGGTCCCTGGAAAGCACTACAACGAAGCCTTGCTCAACGTCTGGGGGGCTGCCTACGCTTCGTTCTGGTACGACACCTTCAACCACCGCTTCCCGTACGACGTGCGCCGACCTGGGCACGAGGTATGGGCGGGCCCCTTGCTCACGGGGCTCGGCGTCCTGCCCACGGCCCTGGTGCTGCTGGGTCTGACGCTCTGTGTTCGCGACGTGCTGCGCAGCGGGCTCCGAGCCCCCGACGCTCCACTGGTCGTGATGGCGGGCGTGGCATTGGTCACGTTCGTCACGTTCACCGCCCGGGCTCCCGCGCTGGTCGCAGCGAAGGGCTCCTATCTGTTGCCGCTGCTCGTTCCCGCCGGCCTCTTCTTCGCCCGTGGCGTCGGGGCGCTGCGCGGCCGCGTGCGACATGCGGCGCTGGGGGTGAGCGCCGCGGCCGCACTGGCGGCTGCGCTCATCTTCACGTCCGGCCTGGTGTTCGATCCGTCAAATCCTGCGGCGGCGCGAAAAGGCTGGAGCGTGATCGCGAAGCAACTCCCGGGTCAGCACATCGACGAAGCGGTCGAGATGTTGCTCGGCGCGAGCCGGTGATCGACGCCCCTAACGGGACCTCGGGGTTCCGCGCTGTCTGGGTCGGGGTGGGACTTTTGCTGCTGCTCGCCTGTCCGAGCCCCATCGTCCCGTCCGAAACGCCGCCGAACCTGGTTGTCGTCGTGATCGACACGCTGCGGGCCGACCACGTGGGTGCCTATGGATACGGGCGCGACACTTCCCCGTCGCTCGATGCATTGGCGTCGCGTGGCATGCGCTTCGCCCGCGCGAGTGCACCGAGCTCCTGGACGAAGCCGTCGGTCGCCTCTCTCTTCACATCGCGGCCGCCGTCCGAGCACGGGGCCGTGGACTTCCTGTCAGCGATCTCGGCTGACGTCGAAACCGTGACCGAGCGACTGGCGGGAGCGGGGTACCGATGCCTGGGGGTCTCCAGCAACTTCGTCCACGTGAACGAGCAGTCCGGCCTGACCCGTGGCTTCCACGCCTGGTCAACGCTCAAGGGCAACGCATCCGAGGACAGCGCCGACTTCGTCATAGAGCGGTCCCACGCGGGTCCGCTGTGGCTCCGTGCCGTCGGCGCAGAAGAGGTCAACCACGAGTTGCTCGGCCTTCTCGATGCGGAGCCTTCGAGGCCGGTCTTCCTCTACCTCCACTACATGGAGCCTCACGGCGGTTATTCCCCTCCACCCGACCTGCGCAGCCGCTTCGTGCGCGACCCCGAGTTCGCGCGGGGTGCTCCTCCCGCCACGGCCACCTTCCTGAATGATCTTGCTGCGGGGCGCGTCTCGGTCGACGAAGCGGGGCGCCGCCTCTTGGTCGACCTGTACGACGCCGAGATCGCCGCCGCGGACCGTGGCCTGGGTGCGCTCCTCGAAGCGTTGCAAGCACGGGGGTTCGACGAGAACACCGTCTACCTCGTGACCTCGGACCACGGCGAGGAGTTCCTCGATCACGGAGGCTGGTTTCACGGCCTGACACTCTACGAGGAAGCCTTGCGTGTGCCGCTCGTCATCTACGACACCCGCCAGCGGCTCGGAGCTGCAGTCGTCGAGCACGGCGTGGGCCTGCTCGACGTTGCGACGACGTTGCTTGCGGCAGCCGGTCTCGAGCCTTCGCCCGGCATGCGGGGCATCGATCTGCTCAATGGCGAGTCGCGGGAGAAGAGTAGAGACCGCTTCGCGGAGCTCTTTCCCACGCGGGCCGAATCCGTGATCCGACCCCGCACGCATGTCTGGGCCTATGGGAGTTGGCCGTGGAAGGTCGTGTCCGCTCCGGGCGGCACGGTCGAGGTGTTCCGCCTGGACCGTGACCCGGGCGAGCGCCATGGCGTCAGGCCCTCGGCGCCAGGCGTTCCCTCGGGCCTGGTCTGGCGCGCGCGCACACGGGCGCGGGCTGCAAGGTTGGCCCGGACCGTGCGTCAGCGGGGCGGGCACGCGATCGACGTCGAGCTGAACTCCGAGAAGCGCGAAGAGCTGAAGGCGCTGGGCTACATCGAGTGACGCGCAGCCGGGGCGGTCTGGGCGACCAGGCCGATGAAACGGCGGCGGGCTAGCGAACGAAGGCGTGCCAGAGACGCGGCGTCGAGCACTTCGGGCTGCCGCTCTCCGAAGCCTCGCGTTCGAGATCTGGCCTATCCTCGGCGTCGTCATGCAGCGAGCAGGCACGGCTCTCGACCCGGAGGCATCGCCGCGTGGGGCCCCGTCGTGGGCGGTCGTTGCTTGCCTGCTTTCCGGCGCCGCACTGCCGGCCTTCACGTACGGGGCGAGTCGCAGCGGGGCGCTGGACTGGCTCTGGCCCTTGCGGCCCGGGGCGGATTCCGATCTGCTCATCGCATTGGGGCTGGCAGGCGCCTTCGTGACGGGTCTGCTCGCATGCGCGGGAGTCGCGAGCCGCTGGCGAATTCGCGCCGCCGCGCCCCGTGCCCAGAGGCTGTGGAATGCCTTGGCCGCGACGGCGCTGGTGCTGGGCACGGGAGCTCTGCTCGTGCGTTGGCCCCACAATTACAGCGTCGGAGACTGGGCCACATGGGTGAAGCTGGCCGACGACCCCGTGCTGATGCCGAGCGAACCTCTGGGGCGCAGCTCGCACTACCTCTTCTTTCGAATCGTCTCGGAGACGGCGCTCGACCACTGGCTTCGGCTGGACGCCAAGACCCTGGCGCTGCGATTGAGCTCGGTAGCCGCAGGGATGTTCTATCTGGCCTGGCTGCTGGCCTGGGCGCGGAAGGTCCTACCCAGCTCGTCTTCCTGGACCACGGTGCCCTTTCTGTTCGTGACGCCGACGCTGGTGATCTACGCGGGCCACCTCGAGACCACGCCCTGGGCCTACGCCTTCACCGGGGCGTACCTGCTGGCGGGCGTGCACTATCTCGAAGCCGGTCATCAGCGTGCGCCCTGGTTCGAGGCGCTGCTGCTCATGCTGGCCGTCGGTTCCCACGGCGTCGTCTGTTTCGTCACCGGCGCCCACGCGATTTTGTGTCTCCACTGGTTCTTCGCGCCTCGGTCGGGGGCGCCATTGCCGTGGATGCCTCGGCGCGTCGCTGAGCTGATCGGAGTCGCGCTGCTCCCCTTCCTGGTCCTGACCGCGGCCTTCGCGTGGGCCTACCACTTCCCAGCGTCGTGGGGGTTCTGGTATGGCAATGCGCTGGGAGGCTCCGACAACGACCTGTTCGTCGCATTCTCCGAGAGGGCGACGGGCGTCTACGGCCGGATCCGCTTGAACCAGTTCCGATTCGGAAGCTGGGCGTACACGACCGGCCTGCTCAACGTCTTCCTCTTCGCCTGTCCACTGCTGCTGGTGCTCCCGCTGGCGCTCTGGCACACACTGCAATTCCGGTTCCGGTCCGCGCTCTTCCTGCTCGCAGGATTCGCAGGGCTGCTTTTGTTGTCCCTCTTCTGGAACCCCGACCTGGGTCACCGGGACGACTACGATCTGCTGGCGCTCGTCGCGCTGCCGGCGACCCTGCTGATCGCGCTGTGGTGGGACGCGCAGTTCTCGGGTCGCCAGCGTTGGATCGTCGCTCTCGGCGCCGTCACGTCGAGCTTCGTCTTCCTGGTGGCTCCGAGGCTGCAGTTCCCCTGACCGTCCATGAAACCGAAGTCTTGGTTTGCCCAATGATCTTGGTCCGTTCTGTCGTAGTGTCAAAGCAGTGGTTGAGCTGCTAGGTCGGCATCCGTGAGCTCGACGCTCTTGCGCCAGAGCCCTTCCGCGAGCTGTGGGTCGGGGCTCGAAAGCGGCCGATCCCGGCGTTTGCGGGAGCGCCAGTAGCCTCCGGTCGAGGTTGCGAGCGCAGGGTCGGTGGCGATCAGAAGGCAGGTTCGCGCCGCCTTCGCGGGGCTCGGGAAGAGCGTACGGATCAGCGGCCCCACCAGGGAATAGAGAAGACCCGCGTTGTTGGCCGCGATATTCGACGCCACGGGCCCCGGATCGACGGCATTGGCGGTGACGCCCGTGCCCTCGATGCGGCGTGCCAGCTCCAGCGTAAAGAGGAGGATTGCGAGCTTCGAGCGGGCGTAAGCCTGGCTCACCGAATAGCTTCGCTCGAGCTGGAGGTCGTCGAGATCCAGCTTTGCAATCTTGTAGCTGTCCGAAGAGACGTTCACGATCCGCGCTGGCGCGGACTCCCTCAAGCGTTCGAAGAGCCGCAGCGTGAGCTGAAAGGTCGCCAAGTAGTTGACGGCGAAGGTCTGCTCGAGGCCTTCCGTGTTCAGCTGCCGGTGCAGGTTC
>Ga0114950_10004830_pt1 | contig 10481 bp, 10 predicted proteins | sample N075metaG_FD_83503 | JGI IMG/M metagenome (GOLD analysis project Ga0114950, IMG submission 83503) | Deep subsurface microbial communities from Kermadec Trench to uncover new lineages of life (NeLLi) - N075 metaG | ecosystem: Environmental > Aquatic > Marine > Ocean trench > Sediment | place... | reverse complement strand
TGGAAACCGTGGACGAGCTGCGCTCGCCCTCGTTTACCACCGGCCCATCAACAGCAACATCAGGTTCAAAAATCTCGTTCATAAAGTCGTCCTCCTTGGACACTCGGTTAGCTCAATTCCGTGTCCAAGAAAACTGGGTCCGACTCACCGGAAAATCCCAGCCACGATCGCACGCAGTGCCGAGGTTAGACTGAGCAGAACTACGCCAAGGTCGTCGAACTGCTGGCCTGGATAGCGGACATATTGGCCCGAACTGCATTTTCGTCACAAGGCAGCCACTCAGGCCAAGGATCGTTCCAACGGCGTGTCGCCTGTAGTTGGAAACGCCGCCGCCGGTTCCTTTTTTACATGACCACGCCAACAGCTTTGTCATCGTGCAGACGAGCCGGCGACCGTGTTTCCACCTGAGCGTCCTCCCAGGTCGCACGCGTGCCGACCGCGAAAGCGCCCGGCGAGGCCGACGTGTGCAGGTGCCGCTTGGCGAAATAAACGTTCCTGAGCGGGTTGGGGCCGTTGGCTTGCCGGCCCGGCCCGCCAATCGACTCGTTCGCGGCCAACGCGGCTGGCGCCCAAGACGAGAGCGCCAGTCCGCAAATAACCAAGCCGGCGAATCGGACGCGTCTCGATTTGTTGCGACGGACGTCCATCGAATCCTCCTGGATATCGAGGTTCGGCATTTTCGGCGCCGGGTTTGCGTTTCGAGGCTTGCCGGGTTTCGAGTCGGCGTTTCGATGACCCGCCGCTCAGTATGGCGGCCGCTGCCGCCGAACTCTGGCCATTAGGCGCCAATTCGTTCATCTACCTGGATGCCGGTTCATCCCGTCGGTCTGAACTGGGATTTCTCTGATGATGCTCAGGTCATGTTTGACAACCGCCGGATAATCTTGTCGGCGGTTTGGCCTTCGCGATTTACGTGCCGCCGCCAAAAATTGTTCGATCCATCTCCCGGATTTGCGCGTGAATCCCAAATAACCCGGCGCAAGCTTTGTCAAGTAACCGGTTTCAAATAATGTCGCCTCGTCGCGCGCGGGGTCAGAGGAATGTTTCGATTCGCTGCAGTGTCCAAAACGCGGCCACGCCACCGATCGCGTAGGGCGCCGCGCGCGCCAAGGTCAGAGCCGACTTGTGGTGCGCTTTGTGGAGCCCGGCGAGCAGCAGCGAGACCACGACCACGAACATCACCTGACCTCTCTCGACGCCGACGTTGAACATAAGCAGCGCCAGCGGGACCTCGTTTTGGGGCACGCCGATCTCCGACAGCGCGCCGACAAAACCGAGCCCGTGCACCAAGCCGAAGGTGAACGCGACAAACCAGGGATAGCGTTCGGACAGAGTCATCTCCCCCGCCGTTTTTCGCACGACCTCGACCGCCAGGAAAACGACGCTCAGCGAGATAACGGCCTCCGTGGGCGCGGGTGGAATGGTCACGATACCCAACGTGGCAAGCGCCAAGGTGAGGCTATGGGCCACCGTGAAGGCCGTGACGGTTTTCAGCAACGGCCAGAGGCCGGTGACGATCAGCAAGAGCGCCAGCAGAAACAGCAGGTGATCGAACCCTTCCAGGATATGCACGGTGCCCATCTTCCAGTAGGAAACGGCGAGTTCGGTTCGGGTCGCCCGCTCGGGAATGGTGAATGAATTGATGCCCCCGCGCAGTATCGCCGAATGTTGCGTACCGTCGCGCAGCGAAATCCGCACCAACACGTCAGTCGGCGCGCCGGTGAGGCCATCGATTTCCAGGACCGCGCCCGTCAAGGCTTGTCCGCCGGTCCGATAGGAACCGGTCTCGAGCCAGCCGCCCGGAACCTGGCGGGCGGATCCGTTGCCAAACGGCACGAGAAAATCGGGCAGAATTGGAGTCAAGGCCAGAACCCGGCCGCGGCGCATCAGCGTCTTCCACGTAACATCGACCCAGCCGCCTTCGCGTTCGGTGATGTCCAGCAGCGCCGGGCTGAATTCATCGGCCAGGATACCGGCGGGCCGCAAGATCATGCCGGCCAACAAGCACGCGGCAACCATTTTCCAATGGTTTACCAGCAAGCCAATCATGACGAAGACTCCACCACCGGCTTGGCGCCGAAATCGGATTTCGCGCCCGTATCGCTGTCAAGAATACGGTCTTCCGGTATGTCGGAAATTAAGATGTTGTAGCCGCTCTTCAGGCTATCGAAAAAGTCCGCTTGGAACTTTTCTTGTTGTTCCGCGCGCCAACTCTCGAGCACATATGGCCGGACCTCGGCGAAACTCGGGGGTGGCGCCTTTTGCATGCCTTGGACATACACCAAGTGTACGCCATAACCGGACAACACGGGGCCGTGCCACCGCCCTGGCGCGAGTTGCATGACCGCGGTCGCGAATCCGCTGCCCATGCGTCGCCGGACATCCAACTCCGTCGCTTGGGAGAAGTGGTTTTGCACCATGAAACGGTCGCCAGCCGACAGTGTCTCCGCTTCAGGCTCGCCCGTCAGGCCCAATTGCGCCAGCAGTTCGGCCGCGTCGTCTAGTGTCGCTTCGTCGCGCAGGTCGGGGTCCAGAAAGCTGCCCGCCGTGGGCAACACCGTTGATGTCGCGAACGCCAACTGGACCAACACGATCGGCGCCTCGGAGTTGGCGACGGTCTGGACCGACGCCGATTTCGACCCGAAGCAGAAGGCGTTCTACTATGCGCGGGTGCTCGAAATCCCGACGCCGCGCTGGTCCACCTACGACGCGTTCCGCTTGGCATCGACCTGCCCGAAGGCGCGCCGACGGCAACTCAGGAGCGCGCCTACACGTCCGCGATTTGGTACACCCCCGCGTCTTGAACAGGGACTGACATGATGCTGTTGACGCGGCTCCCGCGGGAGCCGCTTCTGCATTTCCTTGCGATTGGCGGTCTGATCTACCTTCTCTTCGCGGCCGTCGACGACAAACGCGACGCGCCGGCCGATGTGATCGTCGTCACGCCCGAGCGGATCGATCAGCTCGCGGCCGGGTTCAGGTCGGTCTGGAAGCGGACGCCGACGGATGCCGAACTCGACTCTCTGATCGACGAAGATGTCCGCGAGGAGGTCTATTACCACGAGGCGCTGGCGCTCGGTCTCGACAAGAACGACACCATTGTCCGGCGGCGCCTGCGTCAGAAAATGGAGTTTCTGACGGACACCGGTGCCTATCTTCTGGAGCCGTCCGCGGGCGAACTCGCGGCCTATTTCGCCGCGAACGAGCAGACCTATCGGCGCGCGCCGCGTTTGGCCCTCGAGCAGATCTATCTCGGCGAGACCCCGGACGCGGAAACCATCACACGGACTTTGAGCACGCTTCAGTCCGATCCCGTGGCCGGCTCTTCCACGTTGGGTGAACGCACCCTCTTGCCGGCTCGGCTCGGTCTGTCGCCGCCAAACGCGATTGACGGCGTGTTCGGACAAGCCTTTTTCGAGCGGCTCGCGGAACTCCCGCCCGGGGTGTGGACCGGGCCCGTGGTGTCCGTGTATGGCGCGCACCTCATGCGCGTCCTCGACAGTCTGCCGGCCAGGACGCCACCGCTGGAGGAGGTGCGCGATGCCGTGCTGAGAAACTGGAAGGCGGCGAAGGCACGTGAGGTCCGCGAGCGGGACTACGCCCAGCGGCGCGCGCGTTTTGTCGTCGAGATACGCCGCGGCTATGGGCGGACGGTGGAGAGCCGGTGACGCGGTCCGTGGGCAGGCCGATATTTTTTTTGAGAAACAGGCTTTCGGCGCATGGCGAGTTGGCGCGAAATGGCCAGACTTGTCCGCGGCCCCATGACAACGTCCCGCAACGGTGGCCGTCCTGGAGCATGGCGCCGCCGCGAGGTTGGTGTTCGGAAGTGCGGGAGCACGGGAAATGCGGATGACAAGGTTTATACTTGCGGGTGTCCTGCTCATCGCGAGCCCTGCTTTTGCGGGTGAGAAGGATCCCGCGAAAGTCAGCGAGCTCGCCGGGTCGTTCGGCGGCGTGGCGGAGTCCTGCGGACTTTTGACAAAGGAATACGGCAGTCGCGTCAATAAACTTTTAAGGTATATGACAAAACATATGGACGGTAATTTTAGAAAATCGGAGAGTTTCATTGCCAGATATAACAGCATGAGGAAGCAAACATTTAAACGACAGCTATCTCAACGGACGATTGACTGCATGGATGTGAAGCGGGAGTTCGAGAACCTGTCGATCAATCAGCCCGGATGGACGGTCAAAACCGGCTGGCACTCGTAAACACTCCGGTTGCGGAGCGATCCGACTCGAATATGGGCGTGGCGGCCGGGGACCTCGGAACCGCAGGCGGATATTCGATCCGGTCGAACACGGCAACGACCGCTTCGCGATTTATCACCGCCTCCACGACCTCGATGCCGTAGCCGCGTTGAATTTCGGCCGCCGTCGCCGCCGTATCGGCGCCCGGCGACCAGGAGGGGATGAGAACCACATGGCGAGCAACGTCACTCTCGCGTCGTCCTGGAGCCGATCGCTCATGCCAGCGATCGTCGCCGTCTCGATCCTGTCTTTTTCGCCCAGCGCGCCGCGCGCGGCGGCATCCCAGGATCAGTCAAGCGCGGGCGTCGCCCTGATGTCGGAGGACAAGCTTTTCGACCTGATCGGGCCGATCGCCCTCTACCCGGACGAGCTGTTGGCCCTCGTCCTGCCGGCCGCGACCTACCCGCTCGAGATCGTGCAGGCCGCCCGCTACCTCGCGAAATACGAGAAGGACGACAGCCTCAAGCCAAACGAGGGCTGGGACAGCAGCGTCCTGGGCCTGCTCAACTACCCCGAGGTCATCAACATGATGAACGAGGATCTCGACTGGACGTGGCGGCTCGGCGAGGCGGTGGTCAACCAACAGGAAGACGTGATGGATGCCGTCCAGGCCTTTCGCCACGAGGCCGACGAGGCCGGCAATCTCGAATCCAACGAGCAGGTGATCGTGATCCGCGAGACGGAGATAATCGAGATCCGCTCAAGCTCGACAGAAGTCATCTACGTGCCGACCTACAACCCCGCCACGGTCATCGTCTATTCCACCTATCCCTATCCCTGGCTCTATTCGCCGCCCTATCCCTATTACTACCGCCCGGCGGCCGCCTTCTGGACCGGCATGTTCGTGGGCGCCGCGATCACCTACGGCATCGGCTGGCGGGGACATGGCCACCACGACATCAACATCAACCGCAACGTCAACATCTCGGGCAACACCATCAACATTGGCGGCGGCAACAAGTGGAAGCCGGGCGGCGGCGGCCATGTGGGCCGCCCGGGAAGCCGGCCCGGCGCCGGGGCACGGCCCGGCGCGGGTACGCGCCCGATCGCCATCACCCGTCCCGCCGGCGGCGAACGCGCCGCCCAGAAGCTGGGCAGGACCGCGTCAAAACAACGGAGCGGCAACCAACGCTCTGATCCAGGCGCCAGACAGCGCTCGAGACAAAGCAGTAGCTTGGGCGGGTCGTTTGGCGGCTACAACCGAGGTCAGCGGGCGACGCTGGACAGCCGGCGCGGCCAACAGAGCCGCGCCAGCCGCTCCACCACCCGATCCTCGAGACATTCGGGTGGCGGCGCTCGCGCCCTCGGCGGCGGCCGGCGTCGCTGACCGACTCCGCGACGAAGCGGAGACCGCGAGAGTCAAATTCCGATGAGGACTGGCATGACGAAAACCGTTTTCCCGTTCAAACCTGGTCGGCCGCGCCGCCTGACGGGTCGGGCCGTCCTGGTTGTGCTTGCCCTTGTGGCCCCGTGCCTGCTCGGCCCCGCCGACGCGGCACGGGCCCAGGCGACGGATCAGAAGACCTTCGCCACCCCCGAGGCGGCGGTCGAGGCGTTGGTCAAGTCGCTCGGTGCCGGCGACGCCGCGGACATGATCGAGATCCTGGGACCGGAGCACGAGGGCACGCTGATCGGCGGTGACGAGATCGCGGCGCGCGAAAACCGCAAGCGCGCCGCCGCCGCCGCCGCCGAGAAGACCGAGTTGCGCGACGCCGGCGAGGGACGCAAGGTCCTGATCATCGGCGCTAAGAACTGGCCGGTGCCGATTCCCATCGTCCAGATGGACGGCCGCTGGCGTTTCGACACCGAGGCCGGGCTCGAAGAGCTGGTCAATCGACGTATCGGCCGCAACGAGCTGAACGCGATCGAGATCTGCCGCCAGTACATCGATGCCCAGGTCGACTACGCCAGCAAGGACCGCGACGGCGACCAGGTGCTCGAATATGCCCAGCGGGTCATGAGCGGCGAGGGGCAACGGGACGGACTTTACTGGGACTCGGTGGCGGGGGAGGAGCTCAGCCCCTTCGGTCCGCTGATTGCCGATGCACGGGATTATCTCGACGGGAGGGAGCCCGGCGATCCCTTCATGGGCTATTACTTCAAGATAATCACCCGTCAGGGCGAGGACGCCATCGGCGGGCGCTACGACTACATCATCAACGGCAACATGATCGTTGGCTTCGCTCTGATCGCCTTCCCCGCCGAGCACGGCAACTCCGGCGTCATGACCTTTATCTGTAGTTACACGGGGCGAATTCACCAAAAGAATCTCGGCCAGGATGGCGACCTGATCGCCGCCGCCATGGCCACCTACAATCCGGATTCATCCTGGACCTTGGTCGAGGAGTGAGGTGGTCCCGGTTTGTTGGACAGGCTGGCGGCCGTGTTGGGGTGTTTTCCGATGTCCGATCAAGTCGCCAAGACCGCGTTTATCATGTCCTTCTGCCGTTGTTGAGCCCCAGCGCCAGGCCATCGCGCGGACCGGGGCGCGGGTGTTCGCCGCGGCGACATTACTCTTCCAGTTTGAGGAGAGCAACTCGGGCTTGACGTACTCCGACATCGGAATACTCGTGAGGATAGAACGAAGAATGACGCTTACCGCGGACGTGGGGTCGGTCATTTTCGCGTTCTTGTCCGCGAGTTTCTTGGCGAAATCCGTTTTGGAAAGCGGGTCTTTCGGGTCGATCAGCCGCGGCATGACACCAAAATATTCCGCGTGATCCGTAATCGCGACAAAGTCGTAAGGGGTTCTCTTCTGGATCTTCTTTCCGGTGGTCGAGAGCTTCACCTCCTCGCCCTTGGCGTAACGATAGGCATCGTCCCACGTTCCACGCGTGGCGACCGCGAAAGCGTCCGGCGACGCCGAGGTGTGAAGGTGCTGCTCGCCGAAATAGACGTTCATGAGCGGGTTGGGGCCGTTGGCTTGGCGGCCCGGCTCGCCAATCGATTGATTCGCCGCCCACGCGGCTGGCGCCCAAGACGCGAGCAACAGTCCGCAAACACCCATGGCGGCGAATTGGACGCTTCTCGATTTGTCGCGACGGACTTCCATCGTTTCCTCCTGGACATCGAGGTTCCGCGTGTTCGGCGCTCCGAGGTCAGTCAAGCTTTCCAACCCTGGGTGGGTTCATGTCGGGAAAAGTAGTGTGAAGTTGATCTTTACCGTGAATTCCGAACCGGCGCCCTTGGCCGGGTTGTACCAGGACTGTAGGAAACCGTTGACCGGCTGCTTGCCGATGGAAAACACTTTGCCCAGCCGGGCTCCAAGCGGTATTTGAGTGAACTGACTCCGCTTGAAGTCATAGGTCCACAAGTCGTCCGGCAATCCCGCATACCAAGCTTTTTCGCCAAACAGGGTATCGAAGTGGTATACAACGACCGGCGCGAAGAATAGTTTACTAACCTCTTGCCGAGAACCTTCGCCGGCGACGGACCATTGCTGGTACCCGAACCCGCCAAACAACAGGCTGTCGCCATCGTTGAATATCTTTTTTACGTTCCGGAAAGCCAGTAGGCCGGGGCCAAGACTCAATTTTCCCGAGCCCGTCTCGTCCGCGGTCGCGGTGGGGATCGTGGCGGCCACGATGGGGCCCCATTGGAAAAAACCGCCCGCGTCGGCGGTTGGGGTCCGCCGCGCCGGGACCACGAGGATCGCCATATCGCCAAGACCGGTCGTGACCCCCAGGCCCGGCACATCGGGCGTGGTCACGATGGGAAGGGTCGTGCGCGTGATGATCGACTGGAAAAAATAATCGGGCCCCATGACGAACGGATAGACGGGCTGGATGATTCCCGTGTTGGCGACACCGTCGGCGTTCTTCGAGCTCGGGATTATCAAGTCCTGCAATTGCAGCTGAATCAGGGCCGCGGCCGGGTTCGTGGCCTGCCTTGCCAAATCCCCGTGGCTCTTTTTTTCCTGCTTATCTTGGGCAACCGCGGGCGACGTGGACATCGAGGCCAGGACGCATGCGACCGCCACAATAGATAGAAACCTCGCGGCCGCGATGGAGAACGGCGGCCATGCGCGGGTAGACCCAGAACCGCGCGACATGGCGCCCGGCACCAACGGCAAATTGCCCATGCGGGCCCCAATCGAGCGGGACGAGGTGATTCTTTTACCACAGATATTTGCCATTCTCATGGCACACCCTTCCTTTCAATTTGGATCGTCAACCGATCTGGCCGAGGTTCGGAGGACCAAGGCTTCGATGCGGCTAAGCTTCGTTCCGGTCGGCGCTTCGACGACCTTTCGCTCAATAATGCAGCCGCCGCCGTGCAAATCTGGCCATTTCGCGCCTTTCCATTCAGGCGTTTGGCGTGGCCCCGGCGGCGGCCCAGCAACCGTTCGGTCCAAACGCCCGGCAGAGTCCGCCCCGCGCGGGCATTCCCAATGTGATTATCGACGGCCAGATTATGGTGAAGGGCGCATACACCCCGGTAATCGCCGCGGCGGGCGCTCGCGCAATCGCGGTCGTGCCCGCCATGCCGAGCGGCCGCGGGGCGTTACCGCGGCGAGAAATGGAACCCGGTCAAAGTGTCGCCAGATCGCGGCGAAATTCCCGCGGCGTCGTGCCAGAAACCTTGCGGAACGCGCGGGCGAAGTGCGACGGGTCTTCATAACCTGCCGCGAAAGCTATATCGATGATCTTGGTGTCGGGCTCCCTGAGCAATCGCGCGGCGGTCTCGAATCGCGCCCGGCGAACCACGGCCGAATAGGTCAGGCCGTATTGCGCGAGTATTCGCTGAAGCGTCCGCACACTGGTGCCGGCGATCTCCGCTGCCAGGTTAACACTTGGATTCCCGTCGCCCAGATAGGCGCGCAGCGCGAGCTTCAGGCGGCCCGGGAAATCAAGATTCAGCGGCACGGGTAAACCTCGGTTCCATTTCGAAGCCGCATACGATGCCGGTTCGCGCCGACCGATGCGCGGCGGCAGACTTAGCAGGGAAGCGGGCACCTCGATCCACGCGGTTTTCATTTCGGTATGGAAGCGGGTGCTGGAGAATCGTTCCAGCGCGCGCCGGCTGGGCGAAAACCGCGACTTGAACGCGATCTCGGCGGGGCACCACCGCGGCCCGGCGAATTGCCGTACGATAGCGACCGCCGCGAAGTTCTGAACCCACTCCGCGTATTGCAGCCCATTGGATTCGCGATACCCATCGAGCGTGCTACAGACCCGTATGCCGTCACCGTTCGGGACCATGGAAAAGTGCAAATCGGGGCTCTCGAAGCGAGCCGACCGGCAGAACAGCTTCAATCCGGCGTAAAGCGTCGGCGCCCGACGGGCCGTTGAGCGCAGAAGCGCGCCGAGAGTGCCAAGCGGCAGTTTTTGCGCGGCCAGGAACCCGAGATCCTCGATGCCCTCGTTCCGTTCCATCTTGCGCAGGAAACTTGTTGCCAGAAGAGCCGGCACGTATGAATCGGGTTGCTCTTCGAGCATGGTCGGCAGCCCGGCCATGGCAAGTTCGCGATCCACGGGTGCCCCGATTTCGCGGAGTGCTTCCGTGTAGGGAATCAAGTTCGCGGCCCGAATGAGTAAAATCAGTTGCATTCTCCCTCTCCGGCAATCACTTCAAACGTGATAATCCACATCTGGTGTGCATCGAGGTGCTGGTATTAATTCGACGCTTTCCCAAACCGTCGACATCCAACGGAATGACCCCCAGACGACGAGGGAATAATTAATGACGCTATGGCGTATGGGAACTGTCACTATTGACAGTTTCTTGGAAAATTATTGATAGTTTTCTATGAAATTATACCGACCGACTGAACTGCTGACTCTGAATTCGATTCCCAGTGTGAGGCCGATGTGATTCTCTTAAGCGACTGATTCGCTGAGGAGAATTGATATGGCTATAGCCATTACGCGAACCGAGTTTTCGGCCGATGCGTTGCGGGCGGCGGCGCGGGGAACGAAGGACAGCTATCAGGGGCGTCGTCTGCTGGCGCTGGCGCTGGTGCTCGACAGGGCCTCGCGGACGGCGGCGGCGCAGGCCGCGGGCATGGACCGTCAGACGCTCAGGGACTGGGTCCACCGCTACAACGCGGAGGGTATCGAGGGACTTTGTGACCGGCCGCGCTCGGGCCGGCCGCCGCAACTGCCCGAGGCCGAGCTGGCGGAGCTGGCGGAGCTGGTGGAGACCGGCCCGGAGCTGGCGGTGCACGGGGTGGTGCGCTGGCGCTGCGTCGATCCGCGGGAGGAGATCAAGGCCCGCTTCGGCGTCGAGAT
>Ga0114950_10004829_pt1 | contig 10481 bp, 9 predicted proteins | sample N075metaG_FD_83503 | JGI IMG/M metagenome (GOLD analysis project Ga0114950, IMG submission 83503) | Deep subsurface microbial communities from Kermadec Trench to uncover new lineages of life (NeLLi) - N075 metaG | ecosystem: Environmental > Aquatic > Marine > Ocean trench > Sediment | place... | reverse complement strand
GTGGGAATGCGGACGCCCGAATGGGTGACTATCTACGGCAACAAGGAAGTCAAACACCGGATCGCCATCGGTCCCAGTGGCGCGTTTGATCAAAGTGCTACCAATGGCGGGCTGCTGGTGCTGTGCACCAATCAGGAATCCATCGAAGACGTCCCCGGTCGTGCCATCGAGATCAAGTTGTCGGGCCGCCCATCGATAAAAAAGGTCAACAAGGGGAAGAAGGGCAAGAAGGGCGATGACGACGACGACGATGATGACGATGGGGGCAAGAAGGGCAAGAAGGGCGGCGGCAAGAAGGGCAAGAAGGCGCCCGAAGACGAAGAATGCCTCGCCCTGGATGGCGAAACGACCATCGCGGCTGAATGACCGCCCTATGGAATCCCATGACCGGCCCCCTCGTGGGCCGTTTTTTTGATCCTTTCGGACGCGCGAAGCGACCGTTAGTCAGGGGCCGGAGGATTGGGATCAACTGACCACGGCAGGGCCTCCGCGGAGGGTCTTCCTCTGCCACAATAATCCAGTCCACGCGGCCCGCAACGGGTCGTTTGTAATCTGTTGAGACGCAACGGGTGTGCGCCCTCGGTTTTGACCGAAGGTAGTGCATGGTCACGCGTGTTCATGAAAATCGGCGGATTTCTCCGCGGTTACCCCGTAGCCGCGGCGTTACGCTCGTGGAGTTAATCTTCGGGCTCATCATCGCGGCCATATTGGTGGCCATCGCCGCGCCCGCCCTCCAGGTGGCCATGGGTCGCAATTCCGTCGATGCCGAGGCCCAGCGACTCATTTCGGATATTCGTTTCGCCCGCAGCGAAGCCATCACCCGCGGGGTGTACGTCAACATCTGCATCAGTGTTGCCTCGACCTGCGATCCCGGGGACCCGGCCACCTGTCGCTGCAGATCCGGAGTACCCGCCAAACGCTGGGATCAGGGCTGGTTGATCTATACGGCGGCAAACGGACGCGACGATTTCAACTCGGACCGTGACCAATTGATTCGCATCGGCATTGCGGCGAGGATCGGTGTGGAGATGCGGTCCAATGTCGCTATCCAGCACCGCATGAGCTTCAATCGCGCCGGCGCCCTGCAGGCGGGAATCGGCGGCCGGGTCGCCGTGTGCCAGGATGGGGAATCCACCGAGGAGATTCCAGGGAAAATGATCAATCTTGCCGCCACGGGTCATGCGGGTTTGGCCACCCTGTTGCCGGGAGAGGATTGCCTCACCCTCCAGGGGCGTGGCCCGGGATAGTGGGCAGGCACCGGCGCACCCGTTGTGCCAGAATCGCTCTGACGAGGGCCCGGAAGGCATGGCGCCGGGCCCCGGGCCCCGTCCACAGGGCGTCCGGAGCGGGGTGCAGTTCGGAGATGTGCAATGGCGCGATTCCGGTCTCTGGTCTCCAATTATCAGGCGATCGCATGGTTGGTGGCGTTTGCCGTCCTGTTCGTGTTCCTGATCCCGGCGGTCCCGGCGCTGGAGCACGCCATTCAACGCAACGCCGTGGTTCAGGAAGCCAACCGGCTCGTTACCGCGATCCAGCTGGCCCGGACCCAGGCGCTCAGAACCGGATCCACCGTGAATCTCTGCCGCAGCCTGGTCACCGACGCCTGTGATTCAGATCCCGCCCAGTGCCGCTGTCTGGATGGCACGCCCAGCCGGCAATACGAGCACGGTTGGCTGGTGTACACGGCGCCGGACTCGTCCGGGGATTTCCTGCCGGAAAGAGACGAACTGCTGTCCGTTGGGCCGCCGGCCAGAGCGGGCGTGATGGTTCGAGGGAATGCGCGCGTGGCGGACCGTCTCAGCGTCCGCCGTGACGGCAGCCTCGACCACCTTGCCACCGTCAACATGGTGGTCTGCGCCGGTGACGAGTCCACCGCCGACGTCCCGGGCCGCACCGTCAGCGTGCAAGTGAGCGGCAAGCCACAGATCTCCGCCATTCCGCCGGGAACCTATTGCCTGCCAACGGAGTGACCTGGCGAGTGATTTGGGCCTCCCAACCCACGGATTTTGTGGACAAAACGACCACGGGATCTGCGGCGCAACGCGCGCGGATAACCTAAAATACACGGGTCTACCGCGTTTCGTTTTGAGAGTCGGACGCATGGGATGTGTCTCCAGACAACGGAGACAACATGGCTCGACTCAGATCGTTGAACTCGTATCCGGTTCTGCCCTGGTCCAGGCGGACGGCATGGCGCTGTGTGCTTGCGCGCCGCTCACTTGCGTCCCGGGTGCCCGAGCGGGGAGGCGCCGATGGACGTGATCGTGCGCCTAAACGCCTGGGCCCGCACATCGGCAAGCAGTCGGGCGTCACCCTCATCGAAATGCTGACGGCGATCATGCTCGCGGGGATCCTGCTGTCCGCCGCGGTTCCCGCTTTCAATGATGCCGTTGGCAACAATGCCACCCGGATGGAGGCCAACCGCACCCTGGTGCACATTCAGCTGGCCCGGTCCGAAGCGATCAAGCGCGGTCAGAACGTCTTCATGTGTGTCGCCGATGTCGAGGGCTGCGATCCTCAGGAGCCTTCTACCTGTAAATGCAAGGTCGGCGTTTCCCCCAAGCGTTACGACATGGGCTGGCTGGTCTTTGTCGATTTGGACGGGGACGAGGATTTCGATGACGACTCGGAAGAATTGCTGTTCATCGGTCTGCCCCCGGCGGAACAGGTAGTGATGCGCAGCAACAACCTGATCCAGTTCGGCATCGGTCTGAAACCCAGCGGGACTTTCGCCGAAGAATCCGGCCAGGGAGAAATCGCCCTGTGTTTTAACGGGGAGTCCAGCGAGGGCGTCCCCGGACGCATGGTCGTGGTCAAGGTCTCCGGGCGTACCGAGGTCAAGCAATTGGCGCCGGGTGAGAGCTGCATGCCGGACCCACCCGCGCCGCCCGGACCGCCGGGACCTCCAGGCGACGATGATGATTGATCGGAATCCACGCAGGTTGCCGGCCGGTGAGCACGGTGGCACCGACGAGGCTTCCGGCAGCAAAACGGGTAACGCGTTCTGTCAGGGAGTCATAACGGGCACACTGGAGACAGATCGATGATCACCACATACAAATCTCACAACGGCGTGACCCTGGTTGAACTGCTCGCAGCGATGATCGTTGCCGGTTTCCTGCTCTCCGCGGCCATCCCCGCCTTCATGGGTACGATCGGCAACAATTCATCGAAAATGGAGGCCAACCGGGCTCTGATGGACATTCAGTTGGCCCGCTCCGAGGCCATCAAACGCGGTAAGAGCGTCTACATCTGCATCGCGGATGCCGAAGCCTGCGACCCGGCAAACCCGAGCACCTGCCGCTGCGGTGTCGATGTTCCAGCCACTCGCTATGACATGGGCTGGCTGATTTTTGTGGACGAGGACAAGGACAAAGATTTTGACGCGGACACGGAACTACTGCTTTTTGTCGGCTTGCCCCCGGACGATGTGGTGACCATGGTGAGCAACGGCACCATCAAGTATGGCATCGGTCTGCAGGCCAACGGGCAAATCGCAAGAGGGGACCAAAACGGCAAGATCGCCGTGTGCTACGACGGCGAATCCAGCGAGGATCTCCCGGGACGCAGAATCACCATCAGCATGACGGGGCGTACCACGGTCAAAATGATGGACCCGGGCGAAAGCTGCACGCCTGGCGACTGACCGGCCATAACGGGAAACGATCGTAACGACGATAATGATGATAAGCCATGCCCTTGTTGGGGCAACGGCGGGCACGGTGGAACGAACCAGGGATCGTCCAGCAAGACGGGCAACGCGTTCTGTCAGGAGAGCTGCAACGGCTCGAAAAAGACAGACCCATGAACATCAGGCACAAGACCCAACGCGGCGCATCTCTCGTTGGACTCGTTGCGGCGATTATCGCGGGCGGCATACTGCTGGGTGTCGCGGTTCCGGGGGTCCAAAGCACGCCCGTTGGCACCGAAGTCCGCAACGAAGCACTCCGCCTCATGGCCGATATCCAATACGCCCGCAGCGAAGCGGTCAAACGCCACCAGGCAGTCAATCTCTGTCGCAGCAAGACGGCCGGAGAAGGTTGCACCGGTCCCGACTGCGATTGCGTCAACGGCCTGGCACAGCGGCAGTGGGACGACGGCTGGCTGATCTATACAGCGTCCAGTGGAGATGCCGGCTTCAGCCCGGATACGGACACGCTGCTCTGGGTCGCTTCTGAATCGCCGCCCCAGATCACCATCCGGGCGAACGAGTATTTCAACGGCTGGATCAGCGTGGACGGTGGTTCCGGCGCGCTGGACGAAGCCGGCAACGGCCTGCTGGCAGTCTGCATGAACCAGGAATCCACCGATGACATGCCCGGAATGCTGATCTCCGTGAGCATGTCCGGGCGCCCTGCCATCTCGAAAATCGCGCCGGGCGGCGAGTGTGATTTTCCGCCCGTCGTAGAGTAATCCCGCCGAGGCAGTATCCGGATCAGGTGCGCTTGCGCCGCGCCGCATCCCGCTCGAACATCCGGGCCAGGTACTGACCCGTGTAGGAGTCAGGCTGGTTGGCCACGTCTTCCGGCGTGCCCGTCGCGATGATGCGGCCCCCCTTGTCACCTCCCTCCGGTCCCAGGTCCACGATCCAGTCCGCGGTCTTGATCACATCCAGGTTGTGCTCGATCACCACCACCGTGTTGCCCTGATCCCGCAGACGTTGCAGTACCCGCAGCAACTGTCCGATATCGTGGAAGTGCAGACCCGTGGTGGGCTCGTCCAGGATGTAGAGGGTCTTGCCGGTGCCGCGCTTGGACAGTTCCCGGGCCAGCTTGATGCGCTGGGCCTCGCCTCCCGAAAGCGTGGTGGCGCGCTGGCCCAGGTGGAGATAGGACAGACCCACGTCCATCAGGGTTTGCAGTTTGCGCGCGATGGTGGGAACCGGACTGAAAAACCCCAGGGCTTCCTCCACGGTCATTTGCAGAACCTCGTGGATCGTGCGGCCCTTGTAGCGTATTTCCAGGGTCTCCCGGTTATAGCGTTTGCTTTTGCAGACATCACAGGGAACGTAGATGTCCGGCAGGAAATGCATTTCCACCCGGATCACACCGTCGCCCTGGCAGGCCTCGCAGCGTCCGCCCTTGACGTTGAAACTGAAACGGCCCGGCCGGTAACCCCGGGAACGGGCTTCCTGGGTCCCGGCAAACAGCTCCCGGATCGGCGTGAACAGCCCGGTATAGGTAGCCGGGTTGGAGCGGGGCGTGCGGCCGATGGGACTCTGGTCGATAGCCACCACCTTGTCGAACAGGTCCAGGTTCTTGACGCTCTTGAAGGGGGCCGGCTCTTCCCGGGCGCCGTTGAGTTCCCGCGCGGTAAGCCGGTACAGGGTGTCGTTAACGAGAGTGGATTTGCCGGAACCCGACACGCCGGTGACGCACATCAGGAGTCCGGCGGGGATCTCGAAGTCCACGCTTTGCAGGTTGTTGCCCGTGGCGCCCTCCACCACCACGACCCGTTTGGCATCCGGCGGCGTGCGCATGACCGGCACCGGGATGCACCGCTTGCCCGACAGGTACTGACCGGTCAGGGATTCGGAACAGGCCATGATGTCCTCGGGCAGGCCCTGGGCCACGATCCGTCCGCCGTGGATGCCGGCGCCGGGACCGATATCCACCACGTGATCGGCGGCGCGCACGGTCTCTTCGTCATGTTCCACTACGATCACCGTGTTGCCCAGGTCCCGCAGATGGGTGAGGGTGTCCAGCAGGCGTTGGTTGTCGCGCTGGTGCAGTCCGATTGAGGGCTCATCCAGGATATACATGACCCCCACCAGCCCGGCGCCGATCTGGCTGGCCAACCGAATACGTTGAGCTTCACCGCCGGACAGGGTGTCCGCCTGGCGCTCCAGGGTCAGGTACTCGAGTCCGACGTTAGCCAGGAAATGCAGCCGGGTGTGGATCTCCTTGACGATCTTGTCGGCGATCTCGCCGCGCCTGCCGGGCAGGTCCAGGTCGTGGAAGAAGGCGAGCGCCTGGTCGATGGGAAGTCCGGTGATCGCCGGCAGGTTGTGCTCGGCCACCGTCACGTGTCGCGCAGCCCGGTTCAAACGTGTTCCGTTGCAGCCTTTGCAGGGTTTCTGGCTCAGGTACTTGGCCAGTTCCTCGCGCACCGCGTTGGATTCGGTTTCCCGGTAACGGCGTTCCATGTTGGGGAGGATTCCCTCGAAGCGGTGGCGGCGCTTGGCGGTGCCGCCGCCATCGGAGTAGTAGCGAAACTCGATGGCCTCGTCACCGCTGCCATACAACACCGCTTTCTGGATCTTTTTCGGCAGGTTCTGGAACGGTATTTCAATGTCGAAGCCGTAGTGCCGGGCCAGTGAACGGATCAACTGGAAGTAATAGACGTTGCGCCGGTCCCAGCCGCGGACCGCGCCACCCGCCAGGCTCAGCTCCGAATGCGCCACGACCCGGTCCGGGTCGAAGAACTGACGAACGCCAAGACCGTCGCAATCCGGGCAGGCGCCCACCGGGTTGTTGAAGGAAAACAGCCGCGGCTCCAGTTCGCTCAGGCTGTAACCGCACCGGGGGCACGCAAAGTGGGCAGAAAAAACCAGCGGCTCGGCTTTCTCCTTGTCCGCGGCGTCGTCCATGGGTACGACATTGGCCAGCCCGTCGGAAAGTCGCAACGCTGTCTCGAAGGATTCCGCGAGTCGCAGTTGCAGATCCGGCCGAACCCGAAAACGGTCCACGACTGCTTCGATGCTGTGCTTCTTGCGCAGCGCCAGTTTCGGGACCGCGTCCAGCTCGCACACCTTCCCGTCCACACGGGCACGCACGAAGCCCTGGGCCCGCAGCTCATCCAACAGTTTCAGATGTTCGCCCTTGCGTTCCTGGACTATCGGCGCCAGCAGCATCCATTTGCTGCCTTCTTCCAGGGCCAGGACCTGGTCGACCATCTGGCTGACTGTTTGCGCCTCCAGCACCGTGCCGTGATCCGGGCATTTGGGTGTGCCCACCCGCGCGAACAGCAGGCGCAGGTAGTCGTAGATCTCCGTAATCGTCCCAACGGTGGACCGTGGGTTGTGGGAGGTGGACTTTTGTTCAATGGAGATTGCCGGCGACAGGCCCTCGATGTGGTCCACGTCCGGTTTTTCCATCACCGACAGGAATTGCCTGGCATACGTAGACAGCGATTCCACATAACGCCGTTGCCCCTCGGCGTAGAGGGTGTCGAAGGCCAGAGAGGACTTGCCGGATCCCGATAGTCCCGTGATGACAATCAGTTTGTCCCGGGGCAGATCCAGATCCACGTTTTTCAAATTGTGGGTACGGGCCCCGCGAATCTGGATGCTGTCCATGGTTTTTGCGTCAAAAAGGCCAAACCGAGCATCTTAACAGTTGGGCGCGGGCGGGCCCCACCCCGTGTTACTCACTTTTGCAGGAGCGTGAAATTGGGGACAGTTCCAAAAAGGGGGCAGTTCCCCCATTTCCACGCAGCGCTTACCGTGTACCGAGTACTTGAGGAAATGAGGGAACTGTCCCCTTTTTGGTCCCCGGGCAAAAAAGCCCACCAGATCAAGGTCTTCGGACGTTGACCCGGGCCATCGCTGCCAGTAAAATGCGCCCCTTCGCCCGGACAGGACGTCCGGGGAGCGCCTAAAAAGCTTATATAAATTAATTAGTTACGGAGCCGAATGCACATGTATGCGGTTATCGCCACGGGTGGCAAACAGTACCGGGTCTCGGCGGGCGATGTGATCCGCGTCGAAAAGCTGGACGCCGAAGCCGGCAGCACCATCACCTTCGACAAGGTGTTGATGGTCGGTGAGGGCGATGCCTCACGTATCGGCCAGCCCTTCCTGGACGGTGAGACTGTCAGCGCCACGGTGCGAGCCCACGGGCGCGGCGACAAGATCGAGATCATCAAGTTCAAGCGCCGCAAGAACTATCGCAGGCACATGGGACACCGGCAAAACTATACGGAAGTGGAAATCACCGCGGTCGCCGGCAAAGGCGCGGCGGGCAAGAAGGCAGCAACCAGGACCGCCAAGGCGCCTGCGGAGAAAGCCGCCGCCAGGAAGGTGGTGAAAAAGACCGCCAAGAAAGCGCCTGCGAAGAAGGCGGCAGCAAAAACGATCGGGAAGACCGCCAAGAAAAAGACGGCCAGGAAAACGGCGAAGAAGAAGGCAGCTCGGAAAGACTAGGGTCAAAGAGGCAGCAGGTTCATGGCTCACAAAAAAGCAGGCGGCAGCACACGTAACGGTCGCGATTCACACTCCAAACGTCTCGGTGTAAAACGCTTTGGCGGAGAAGCTGTGCAGGCCGGCAATATTATTGTCCGGCAGCGTGGCACGCACTTTCATCCGGGGACAAATGTCGGATGTGGGAAGGACTACACCCTGTTTGCCAAGGTGGACGGCAACGTCACCTTCGAAATCAAGGGCCCGAAGAAGCGCAAGACGGTCAGCGTGGTTCCGTCCTCGTAGGGGCGGTTTTCCAGCCGCGAATCGATTCTGCAGGGGCGGCTTTCCAGCCGCGAATCCTCGCAAAAGCCCGGCGGTGTGCCGGGTTTTGTTTATTCAATGCCACCAAAAAGCCATTAGAGGGACCCCGCAGCGACAGCATGAAGGCGTATCAGTCACATATCGACAGCTGTTGCGGGCCGGACGGTCATGAAATTCGTTGATGAAGCGACGATCAACGTTATTGCCGGAGACGGTGGTAACGGCTGCGTCAGTTTCCGTCGCGAGAAGCGCGTTCCCAGGGGCGGGCCTGACGGAGGTGATGGCGGCAAGGGCGGCAGCGTGTACCTGGTGGCCGATGAGGGCATCAATACGCTGGTGGACTTCCGCCATCGGCGACGCTTCAAGGCCCAACGTGGTCAAGGCGGCGCCGGCCGGGAACGCAGCGGCAAAGGTGGCGAGGACCTGCTGGTGCCCGTGCCCGTCGGTACCATCGTGCACGACGTGGACACGGGCGAGTTGATCGGAGACCTGGAAACGGCTGAGCAGAGATTGCTCGTCGCCCGGGCCGGGCGCGGCGGCAAGGGCAACACCCGCTTCAAATCCTCCACGAACCGCGCGCCGCGACAGTCCACGCCCGGGACCGATGGGGACCGGCGCCAACTGCATCTGGAGCTGAAGCTGCTCGCGGACGTGGGGCTCCTGGGGCTGCCCAACGCCGGCAAGTCCACCCTGATCCGCGCTGTATCGGCGGCCACGCCGAAGGTCGCGGATTACCCGTTTACGACCCTGTATCCGAATCTCGGCGTGGTATCCGTGGAGTCCGACCGCAGTTTCGTCATGGCAGACATCCCCGGTCTGGTGGAGGGCGCCGCGGAAGGCGCCGGGCTCGGTATCCAGTTTCTCAAACACCTTCAGCGCACACGCTTGCTGTTGCACCTGGTGGACATGGCTCCCATCGATTCGGAGGCGGACCCCGCCGATGATGCAAAGAAGATCACCGGTGAGCTGGAGCGTTTTGATCCGGGGCTGGCGTCCACACCCCGTTGGCTGGTGCTGAACAAGTGCGACCTCCTGCTGGAGGAAGAACGTGACCAGCGTCGTGACGAGATCGTGTCAGCGCTGGGCTGGGAGGGACCGGTGTTCGTGATATCGGCGATCAGCAAACACGGGACCGGCGCGCTGGTCTACGCGATCATGCAATACCTGGAAACGCTGGTGAACGAAGAACCGGCGGAACCGGGGTCAGAGCCCGTTTCCGGGCAAGAAAGCAATCAGACAGAAAAGGGGTCGGGTCCATTTTCTGGAGAGAACGGACAGTGATCAACGCCCCCGGTCAGGAAAATGGATCCGACCCTTGTCCTTCAGCCCATTGCCTTGATTTGCTGGGCGAGACGGCTCTTGTGGCGGGCCGCCTTGTTGGCATGCATGATGTTCTTGCGCGTCACCCGATCGATGACCGGAACGGCCTCGCGGTACGCGGCTTCAGCTTTTGCCTTGTCTCCCCCCTCGATGGCCTCGCGCACCCGCTTGATGTAGGTGCGGACCATGGAACGGTAGCTGGCGTTGTGCCGGCGCAACCCGGGGTTCTGCCGGGCCCGCTTTTTCGCTGACTTGATGTTGGCCAAGATGAATCTCCGACACAGAAAACGGCGCATATTGCGGGGTTGTCCGGGGCTTGTCAATGTCACCCCCTGGGTCATCCGTCGGGCCACCGCTGCCGGGGTCCGGTCCCGGTGAAACTGCTGAAATCCACGGTTCTGGTCAGTTCCAACACCATGCTGTCGCGGGTGACCGGGCTTGTGCGGGATGTCGTCCTGGCCCGGGCGTTCGGGGCCTCGGCGGCTTTTGACGCTTTCCTGGTCGCCTTCCGGATACCCAATTTCCTCCGCAGGCTGTTCGCAGAGGGCTCTTTCTCGCTGGCTTTCGTGCCGGTCTTCGCCGAATACCGGGAACGGGGCGATGAGGAGGCCCTGCGGGCGCTGATCGATCGGGTGGCGGGCACACTGGCCGGGGTCCTGGCGGTGGTGACTGTCATCGGCGTGGTGGCGGCGCCCCTGATCATCATGGCCTTCGCCCC
>Ga0114950_10004827_pt1 | contig 10483 bp, 7 predicted proteins | sample N075metaG_FD_83503 | JGI IMG/M metagenome (GOLD analysis project Ga0114950, IMG submission 83503) | Deep subsurface microbial communities from Kermadec Trench to uncover new lineages of life (NeLLi) - N075 metaG | ecosystem: Environmental > Aquatic > Marine > Ocean trench > Sediment | place... | reverse complement strand
TAAGTTTATCCCAACTCCCGATAACGACCCCGTATGCATCGGAAAGGTCAAGCTGACCATCAGCGGTAAATCGGAACAACGGAAAAGGGTAGTCCATTACAGAGGTACGATCAGTGACGCTGGCCGCAAAATTATGTTCCATACCCAATGTATGACCCACTTCATGCGCCGATAACTGGCGTATCCGCGCCAATGACAGTTCCAGCATGGTGTCCGGCACCTGGTCCTGGCGGTAGGGTGCCAGCAAGCCCTCTGCGATCAGGTAATCCTGCCGCACCCTCAGGGAACCCAATGTCACGTGGCCTTTCAATATTTCACCTGTTCGCGGATCCATTACCGATGCGCCATACGACCATCCACGTGTTGAACGGTGCACCCACTGAATGACGTTGTAACGTATGTCCATCGGGTCAACATCCGCAGGCAGCATTTTGACCTGGAAAGCATCCTTGTAGCCGGCGGATTCAAATGCCTGGTTCCACCAGCCGGCACCCTCGATCAGCGCCGAGCGAATGGGCTCCGGCACGCCCGGGTCCACGTAATAGACAATCGGTTCAACCGCCTCGCTGAATTCGGCCTTCGGATTGAGCTTTTCAAGCCGGTGACGACGGCCATATACCACCCGGGTTGGCGCTCCTATCGGGACGGCATAGTCCATAAACCCGTTGCCTCGTGGCGAACCAATAATTCCGGCCCTGGGGTCATAAGCCAGCGCTTTGTAGTCATCGCCGGGCAGGCGAATAAACGAGTGGTGCAGGTGAACGGTTAAAGATGTGTGGTCTGGAACCACGGTGGACAGCGTGTCACTGACAACTGCACCTTTATCGTCATATTTACTGTCGCCGGTGTAACTGACTATTGCCTCTACTTCGGTGTTGTCCGGGAATGCCTTTGTGCGCGGCAGGAAAACAGCAGAACGGCTGGGATCAATTTTATACGTCCCCTGTTGTGCGCGGGAAAGCCAACTGGAAACGCCATGCGAATCGCGCAGGAAAAAATCCGTGGCATCGACCAGCACTGCGCCATCGGATTCGGCCACCAGTTCAAATCCCCAGACCACGGAGCTGGCGAATGAACTTTCAACCGCAGCCTGCTCTGCGGCCTGTTCAGTTCCAGCCCTGTACCCCATGTTCTTTTGGATCATCAGCACCTTGGGTCCGCTGCGATAGAATTCGACCAAGCGTGTGGCACCCAGTTGTCCGCGGTCAAGACCCAGGTCATTCGAGCCCACACCACGGGCCAGCGATGACTGGTATATAAACTCCTCACCCATGCGGTCAATTTGCAGCAGCAACAGGCCTTTGTCCTGATCCCAATAAAGATCAAAAAAACCATCCATATGCTGTAAATCTTGTACCCGTTCATCAAAGCTGACGACGTCATCGGCAAACGCAAAGTGAGGACTGGTCAAAACAATGAGACAGGCAATCAGGCAACGTTTGATTTTATGCATAATTTATTTACCGCAAGGACAGGAATCTTGATTCGGCATATCTTATCTGAATCTCCCGCTCGGCACAGACAAGACAGAGGAAGTTTGTACGCAACGGCCTGTTTATGCTGGTTTGACGAGATACATTTCCCGTACCAAAAGCTCGCGTTCGATCGCACTGATCTGATGTCGTCTGCGTTGTAGTTCGTCGGTGTATTCTTCGTCCCCCAACACCTGACGAAGTTTCTCCTCGCCAGACTGCAGACCATTGACCAATCGTTTAAGGGCGGCGAGGTAGTCAGCGGTCAGATCGGATTTTTGCATCAGTTTCCAATTGGCGGTTGTGAGCATCGTCGGGTAGTCGTCGGGCACGCCAACAAACGGTGGTCCGGCTTCAATCGCTTCAGAAAGTTGGCTTGCTGTAAGACCGTCACTTGGTGCGATGACAAAAAACAGCATTTTGGCATTTTCGCCTGCCACCCGCCTGCACTCCATCAACATCGCCAGTTTGTCGGGCAGGCAACACAAGACATCGGAATGCCCGATGGCCTTAAAAGTGCCGGACCGAAAGGGCAGTGCAGAGCCGCTGGCAGCGATGGAACGGCAGGTTCTGGCAATGTTTTCAACGACAGCGCGTTGGTTTGCGTGTTTGAGTGCAGCAACCGGAATATCCAGCATACTGACGTCGCAACCGGTTTCGCCGGCGAGGTAAAGCGCGGGCCAACCCGTACCTGCGCCAATCTCGAGTAAATGCACACCATTATCAAGTCCGAGTGCCTCAGTGATCCCATCTGCCTGCGACTTTGTCGTCCAACTGGTGCCACCGAAATCACAGCCCAAAACTTCCCGCCCAAGACTCCGCATGGCGGGGTGGGTGTGTTGTTCATGCTGGGCTTCAAAGTAACATGAGCAGCTTGGTGGTTGTATGGCACCCTGGTCGGCCAAATCGCGGGTATTTTTCATATTACAATACGATAGCAAAAATACCGGATCGACCCCGGCTAAATCGATGTAACAGTAAATTTTTGTAAAGTGAATTTTGAAACGTGTTTTTTGACACCACAGCTATGGTATAAAACACCCGCTACTCTTATCATCATCATCTTGACCAACTAGCAACCTAATCCACTGAGCCAATGAAAAAAATAATAACCCGGAAATCTGGAAGCGCGCTTTTGATCATCACAGCAATCGTTGTGGGCATATTCTGGCTGGGTGGTGACAACAATTCCGGGACTTCTGACGGTCAAATCGAAACCGTAGCCGTTGACAGTGGGGACATCACTCGCACAGTGGCAACTTCCGGGGCAGTGCGGCCATTGATTACCGTGGAAGTTGGGTCGCAGGTATCCGGACAGATCAAGGAAATATTGGTAGATTTTAATTCCCGTGTCCAAAAAGACCAGTTACTTGCCGTTATTGACGCGCAATCGTTCGAATCCCGCGTTGTGCAAAATACAGCAGACCTCAAGGTTGCAAGTTCAAACGTGATCGTTCAGCAGGCCGGTATCGATCGTGCTAAAGCAAACCTGCGCCGTGCACGGCTGGAATATGAACGTGCAGAACCGCTCAGCAGAACTGGCACACTGTCGATCTCGGAACTGGACGCGGCGCTGGCAGGATTTGATTCGGCCAGGGCCGACCTGACCATGGCGGAGGCACAGCTTCAAAACGCACTTGCCGCAAAAGAGCAGCGCGTGGCTTCGCTGGAGTCGGCTCAAATTGACCTCGAACGGACAAAAATACGCTCGCCGATCGACGGTGTTGTGATTGAGAGGGCCGTGGACCAGGGTCAGACCGTGGCTGCCAGCCTGTCATCGCCGATATTATTCAATATTGCACAGGACCTGACCGAGATTCAGATAGAAGCCAACGTGGATGAGGCGGATATTGGCAATGTGAAACAGGGTAATGAGGTTTCATTTTCTGTTGATGCCTTTCCCGAGACAGAATTTTCAGGTGTTGTGAGACAGGTCCGCCTGGCACCCAATGAAGCCAATAATGTCGTCACTTATACCGTCATAGTCACGGCCAGCAACCCCGATCGGAAACTGTTGCCGGGGATGACTGCCATTGTTGAGATCGTGACCGGTAAAAGTGAAAACGTTTTGAGGGTCTCGAACGATGCCATTCGGTTCAAACCCAAAGCCGGTTCTGCCCTGGCTCAAAAGACTGCCAGCGCCGGCGGTGGAAGTGGCAGCCCGACGGGTCGCAGGCCGGGCGGGGGCATGATGGATATCAGTCAACTGAAAACATCCCTTGGTCTCAATGATGCCCAGGCGCTTAGCATTGAGTCTGAAATGAAGCAGGTGTTTTCCGGTATGCGTGCCCGGTTCCAGGCAGGCGGTGAAGGCGGGGACAGAAGTGCCATGCGGGAGCAAATGACGCAAAAAATCAACGCCGTGCTAAAAAAGAACCTGACAGCGGAACAATTCAGACAATATCAGCAAACACGCAGGCAAGCTGCTGACACCCGACCGGGACAGCTCTGGATCCAGTCAGATAATGGTGAAATCAACCCGGTGGCCGTCAGATTTGGCATTAGCGATGATAACTACACCCAGATATTCAGTCGTGAGGTCAGGCAGGGCAGCCTGGTGGTCACACGTATCCGCGAAGCTAAAAAGTAGCCGATGTCCCTGCGTCCTGACTCAAGTCAACTGGCAACGGCTCAATTGACTTCGTCGTTGATCGAATGCCGCTCAGTGTGTAAGGACTACGACATGGGTGGGGAAGTCATTCACGCTTTGCGTGATGTCAGCCTGACGATTGAGAAAGGTGAGTATGTCGCCATCATGGGCCCTTCGGGTTCCGGTAAATCCACCTTGATGAACCTGATCGGCGCCCTTGATGTACCCACGCGCGGCGACCTTCTGATTGACGGCATGAACCTGGCAAAACAACAAGCAGATACCCTGGCAGACTTCCGAAACCGGATGGTGGGTTTTGTGTTCCAGCAATTTAACCTGTTGGCAAAGACCAGCGCGCTGGAAAATGTGAAATTGCCGCTGTTTTATTCAAGAAGTACAGACATCGGCGATGCCAATGAGCGCGCTATCACGTGTCTGGAACGGGTTGGTCTTTCCGACCGGATGGATCATGAGCCAACGCAATTGTCCGGTGGTCAGCAACAACGTGTTGCCATTGCCCGTGCACTGGTCAACCGACCGACCGTGATTCTTGCAGATGAGCCCACCGGTGCTCTGGACACCAGGACATCGATTGAAATACTTGATTTGTTCCGGCAACTAAACGAATCAGGAATTACAATCATTGTGGTTACACACGACCCGGAAGTTGCGGTCGAATCCAGGCGAAATCTGTTGTTCAGGGATGGCCGCGTCATCGACGATACGGTTGTTACGCGCTGATGGGTGGCAATTGATGGGTTTGTGGAAAACAATCAATATTGCACTGATTGCGCTCAGGTTGAATGCGTTACGGAGCTTTCTGACCATGCTCGGTATCATCATCGGTATTGCTTCAGTCATTGTAATGGTTTCAGTTTCGAGTGGGTCGAAGCAGGAAATTGAGCGGGCGATCGACCGGCTTGGCAGCAATATGCTGACCATCAGACCGGGTACATCCATGTACGGTGGCAGACGCTCCGGTGCAGGGTCGGCAGCGCCCCTGACGGAAAAAGACATCAACAGACTGAAGGATAAGTTCCCTTTCCTGGAAGGTGTATCCGGCAGCATCAGCACCAATGCGCCGGTAATTTATGGCAACAGCAACTGGACCACCAGTATCCGGGGGATTCACGCTGACTATATCGATGTCCGGCAATGGGTGATAGAGGAAGGACGCAATTTTACCGACCGGGAAGTCCGTTCGGGTGGCAAGGTTGCGCTTGTAGGTCAGGATATCATTGAAAACCTTTTCCAGGAGAGTTCACCGCTCGGGGCGCGCATACGGATCAAAAATGTTCCATTCACCGTCATTGGCACTTTGCAGGGTAAAGGCGAGTCAACATTCGGGCGCAGTCAGGACGATGTCATCTTTATACCGATATCAACTGCGCGAATGCGTGTAAGCGGGCGCAGCGACCGTTCGGTTCCTGACATCGTCGGAAATATTTACCTGACGGTTAGCACTGATCTGGACATGCAGATTGCAGAGCAGGACCTGAACGATTTTATGCGGGAGTCGAGAAAAATTGCGCCCGGTGGCCAGGATGATTTTTCGATCCGGAATTATTCGGAATTTATCCGCGCCAGGAATGAAACCTCCGCGACACTGGGTTTGTTACTGGCCGCCACTGCCGCAATAGCGTTATTGGTTGGCGGGATAGGGATCATGAACATCATGCTGGTGTCTGTGACCGAGAGGACCCGTGAGATTGGGCTCAGGTTGGCGGTAGGGGCCCACCGCAAAGACATTTTGCAGCAATTTCTGGTCGAGGCCGTGACGCTTTGCCTGATCGGCAGCTTTTTTGGTGTTGCCATTGGAGTTGGAACCGGGGAACTGATACGTCAAAGTAGTGAAATACCGGTATTGTTAAATGTACCGATTATTTTTATTGCGATAGCCTCTGCAACATTTGTTGGTATATTTTTTGGCTTTTACCCGGCAAAAAAGGCTTCTCAAATGAATCCGATAGATGCGCTTCGTCACGAATAATCAGGGCTCGGATAAAGAGAGCCCCGTCAACAATTCCAGCGGACTCAGTCAGCTTCGCCAACGAGGTAATCACTGCAAGGTCCGGCAAAGCTCAATATTGTCACCGACCACGCGCGTTATCTCAACCGTGCCTTGTTGGTTAATTGAAGGGATATTGTATTCCACGGTGCCCGCATTGCAATCACTGAAAGTCAGCGTGATGGTGCCGTCTGAGCGGTGTGAAATGTCCGTTTTCGTATCAAAAATTCCGCCGGAAGCGATGTCGATGTTCATGACCGATTGGGCGCCCGAAATCGGCCCCAATGCCGTCAGCCAGCGATGACCCGCATCGCCGAGATTGGCGATTGCGTTTGCAGGCGGTAACGCGGTGTCGTATGTGAACCAGGCCAGCGACACGACACCCAGGTCGGGGAATACGGTGATAAAGAAACCCTGTCCATCGGTGTCTTCGTTATACCACGCATCGTTCATGCCGGCATTGATCGCGAAGCTGGATTCTGTATTGAATAACTGGATGCGGTGGTTGCCGCTATCCACGACTGCGACACGACCGGATACGTGTATGGCCACGTCACGCGGGTCATCGAACTGAAAGTCGCCCGTGCCCGCTTCTCCGAAGGCGACGCAATTGCCGGAGTAATCACAGACCTGGATGCGGTTGTTGCCGGAGTCTGCCACCCAGATTCGGCCAAGCGCATCCACGTCCACACCGGACGGGGCATTGAACTGGCCCACCGCAGAACCAGAAGAACCAAACATTGAGCAACTCGGTTCCGTGTTGCAAATCTGAATCCGGTTGTTGCCGGTGTCGGCAATGATAATGCGGTCATCTTTGTCAATCGCAATTCCTTTGGCCCCATTGAGCTGGCCAGCAGCGGACCCCGATGACATATACACGTCGAGAAGGAACAGGTCACTGCTTCTCAATATCTGGACACGGTTGTTACCGGTATCCAAGCCATGAATATTCCCATCGGAATCAAAGGCAACATCGTTTGGAAAGGCCCATCTGCCCAGCTGGGAGGAAGGATTGTTGGTGTTACTACTGGAATCGCCCTTGTAGGTACAGCTACCCAGCTCGGTGCATAACTGGATCGCGTGGTTGTCTTCATCGGCCACTGCGATTTTTCCAGCGTTATTGACTTCAACGCCGTGCGGCAGATCAAAGGTGCCGGGTGAATTTCTTCCGAAGCTCGAATCATTCCCGACCCATGCACATTCGCCCTGATCATCACAGGTCTGGAGTTTGTTATTGTTTTTGTCGGCAACAACAAATCTGGTGCCGGTCAGCCAGTCAACCCCGCTGGGCACATTGAAACCTGTTGGCGGTATGGAGTTTGGTTCAAAGTTTTCCCTTTCATAAAACCCGAACTTACCAAGGGATTTCTCGAATTCCAGTGCCACTTCCGGTTGGGCCAGTGCCTGATTTGCAAAACAAAACATCAGTAACAAGGCAATGCCTGCGAACGTTTTTCGACTCGATTTGGCGATGGTTTTACAGATAGGATCGGTGAACTTATTTTGACAATTCATAATACAGCTATTTCCTGTAGACGATCCCCCCGAATAAATTACTTGATTTGTTCGGGTATAAGTGACGCATTGTATGCTAAAAACAGGGTGTTACGGCATTTCTTAAATCACCGATACGATTCACAATTTACAGTGTGCGCATTTAGGATACGCTTGCCAGGCTTACAATTAACAATCCTGGAGTTAACCGTGAGACATATGTCATACGTATCTGCCTGCCTGATGTTGTCGTTGTTCAGTCCATTAAGCTCAGCGGAGGTCACGCATCGTGAAACAAACAACGGCAACCTGGTGATGGAGGACATCCCTGCGATCCCGCAATCGGTCGTTACAAGCCTTAACCGCTACCAGAACGTGCGTTCAGCAGGATTTCTGGACTGGACCGAGGCGGGTGACGGAATTTTTATTTCCACCCGGTTTGGTGATGTCAGCCAGATACACCGCGTGGATCACGCCGGCGGCCCCGAAGGCCAGGCGCGGCCGTCTTTCAGCAGCACATACCAGATGTGGATTTCAAAACTGGGTGCCGCGGTCATCCGGCCCAACGTGTGCGGTTGACCGCAAGGCGTGATTTGTCGGTTTCAACACCTGCTCCCATCAGGTGAGTGTACTTTTTGCAATGCATGTATCGACAGTTGTGGCGACGCGGCGTTGTTGCACTCGATTTGTCGGGTACGCATTCATAATTAGTAGCAACCCGACAACGCTTCGTCAATCGCAAGCAGCGTGGCTGAATCCAGGTGTATACCGGATGCGGACGCGTTTTCGCTCACCTGCGCGGGCCGGGAGGCGCCGATAATTGCCGAGGCAATATTGGGCTCACGCAGCACCCAGGCGAGAGCGAGTTGCGTCATGCTGATGTCCAGGCTGTCAGCGATCGGCTTCAACTTGTCAATTGCGTCCAACAGCGTTTTCTTGAGCTTCAGATCCATAAACACGTTCATCTTCGGGTTTGCCGCCCTGGAATCTGACGGGATGGCCTTGCCCTGACCGTATTTGCCGGTCAACACACCCTGACCCAGCGGTGACCAGACAATTTGGCTGATGCCATTGTTTGCACAAAGCGGTATCACATCGGCTTCCGGTACCCGCCATATCATTGAATATTGCGGCTGGCTGGAAACAAAAGAAACAATACCCGGAATATCCATCGCGGCCTGTATCTGTGCAGCCGTCCACTCGCTGAAACCCACATAACGGGCTTTTCCTGATTCAACCGCCCTGGTGAGTGCGAGCATGGTCTCTTCCAATGGAGTTTCCGGGTCGAAACGGTGACACTGGTAGAGGTCCACGTAATCGGTGCGCAACCGTTTCAGGGAATCGTCCAATTGTTTGTGGATTTGGCTGGCCGACAGGCCTTTGTCCGTATCGCTCATTGGGAAGTACAGCTTGGTAGCCAGCACATAGGAGTCACGGGCCCGCCCGGAAAGTTCATCACCAAGAAAGGTCTCAGCAGCACCCCGGCCGTATGCATTTGCGGTGTCAATAAAATTGATGCCGCAGTCAAAAGCGGTTGCCAGGCATTCCCGCGAGGTTTCGTTCTGCAGTGCAGCACCATAGGTGAGCCATGAGCCCAGCGCTATTTCTGAAACGATTAATTCACTATCACCCAACTGGCGGTATTGCATGTGTTACCTCTCGCAGTACAAACTCTGGTGGTACGAATTCCAGGCTACAAACCCGGTGCAGGCTTCGATTATAAACCGCTTTTTGGGTCAAATTTCGATCAGCGGTTTATTGATGTCCCATATGCGTTCATAATGCTGCGGTCCCGGGTGACCTGTCATTTTAAAGGATGTATTAATCTCATGAAAACCAGCTTGCTGTTAATTATTGTTATATCATTTTTGGTTGGCTGCAATTCCGATACCGATGCGGTTACCCAGAATAATAAGAGGTCTGCAGATCAGGAAAATACAGATCAAGACAGGCAAGCACCTTTTTCACCACGGCTGGAACAACCTATGGCTGAGAAACGCCCCCACATTATGAACCTGCATGGTCATCAACGAATCGATGAATTTTATTGGCTGAGAGACGACACACGCAAGGACCCGAAAGTACTGGCATACCTTGAGCAGGAGAATGCGCATTTTGAAAAAGTCATGGCGCATACCAGCGCATTGCAAGCAAGCCTGTTCGAGGAAATGACCAAGCGGCTTGACCCGGATGAATCCAGCGTACCCTACCAGGTTGATGATTACTGGTACTACGAACGTTATGAGCCTGAAAGTGAGTATCCGATTCACGCGCGCAGAAAAGGCAATATGGACGCCGCTGAAGAAATCCTGGTCGATGGCAATCAGCGTGCCGAGGGCCATGAGTTTTACCAGTTACGCGGCTTTGAAGTCAGCGATGATCACCGCTATGTGGCGATCGCCGAGGACACCGTAGGTCGCCGTATTCTTGAGATTCGTATTCTGGACACACAAAGCGGTGAGTATTTGCCGGACCTGATTCGCAATGCATCAAACTCACTGGCCTGGTCTGCCGATGGTCAATACCTGTTTTATTTGAACAAGGACACAGAAACCTTGCTCGCCTACCAGGTAATGCGTCATAAGCTGGGCACCGACAGTGACCAGGATGTGATGGTATACGAAGAAGCCGACAACACTTTTTACAGCGGCCTGGGTCGAAGCCGGTCAAAAGATTACATCATGCTGTATCACAGCAATACAGACACGACTGAAGTTCAGTTACTTGCTGCAAGTGACCCGCTGGGTGCGTTCACGCCGTTTCTGCCGCGTGAGGTCGGGCACGAATACGACATCGACCATGCATCCGGCAAGTTTTTCATACGCACCAACTGGGAAGCGGAGAACTTTCGGGTAATGTCGGTAAAGCTGGGGCAATCCACAGATAAATCGAGCTGGAAAGAGGTCGTGGCACACCGTG
>Ga0114950_10004826_pt1 | contig 10483 bp, 10 predicted proteins | sample N075metaG_FD_83503 | JGI IMG/M metagenome (GOLD analysis project Ga0114950, IMG submission 83503) | Deep subsurface microbial communities from Kermadec Trench to uncover new lineages of life (NeLLi) - N075 metaG | ecosystem: Environmental > Aquatic > Marine > Ocean trench > Sediment | place... | reverse complement strand
CATCAAGTATTGATTCATGTGCCTGGGATTATTGAAGCCCGCGGCATCATCCCCAAAGTGAGTCATCTTATTCGCCAGTTTGTTTATAAGAATGATGTCGTGTCCATCGTCGATCAAATCACTGACCTCTACAATGCCAAAGCGTTAAACCGATTGGGATTTGGATTGTGGCGCGACAATCGCCCCAAACAGGCGGCATTTTTCTACGAGAAAATATTGCAACGATTTCCTCTGGATATCGTTTCGTGTCACAAAGCAATGTTCTTTTTGGGGCGCTTATGGGAGGACCAGGCAGAATTTGATCGGTCCTTAAGCATGTACCAAAAAGTAATCGAGAAATATAATTATGGTCCCTATACCGTAAATGCAATGTTCAAGATCCCATGGATTCGGCATCTGCAGAAGAAGAACGACCTGGCAAAAGCAGGTTTTGAGGCCCTACTGAAATATTATTCCAGCCTGGATTATGACATTCTCGCCAAAGCATTTTCGGATACCGTATATTTTCAACCCGCCAGTTATTTTTGGTTGGCGATGGTGGAGGGAGAGCTTGGGCAGTCGGAGAATAAAAAGGCATTGTTGAATCAATTGGTCGATAAATACCCATTGGATTTCTACAGCATTATGAGCTACCCGAAACCAGGGATTGGATTGAAACGGTTTTTAACTCGAAAGTCTGACCATGTGGTTTCTGAGCGAGATATTGGACTGGGGGAAAGGGATAGGAAGCGATTGCGCCGGGCGGAGAAATTGATTGCCATCGGTTTATGGGATAGCGGTGCAGAGGAATTGGCGACCATGGCAAAAGGACGGGATAACCCGGAATTTTTGTTTTATTTATCACAGTTGTTTGAAAAAGCCGGCGGATTCCAGAAGTCGATACAATTGACTTGGAGAATCACTCGCCGTAACAACCATCAGGCTTTGTCCCAGGATCTTGCAGAGGCGTTATTTCCCAAAGCCTTTTTGGTGACCGCTAAAAAAGCCGCAGAGAAAAATAAACTTGACCCTTGGCTGGTGCTTTCATTGATGCGACAGGAGAGTGCCTTCAACCCAACAATTATTTCATCAGCGGATGCAGTGGTGCTAATGCAATTGCTTCCAAGCACGGCGGCGGAAGTCGCCAAATCCATGAATCTTCCTGCGCCGGTACTGGAGGACTTGCAAAATCCGGAGACCAATATTTCGCTTGGGACACAGTACTTGAGTCACCTATTGGAACAATTTGACCAGAATATTATTTTCGCGCTGGCAGCCTATAATGCCGGGCCACACAGGGTTGAGTCCTGGATAAAAATTCGCAAAAACCTACTGCCGTTGGAGTTTATGGAAAGCATTCCTTTTTTCGAAACCCGCGCTTACGTTAAAAAAGTGTTGCGGAATTACGCCATTTACCTTGCGCTTTATCAAGGCAAAGCCCCGGCGTTCTTAAAAGAAATATTGACTATTTCCTCCCATTAAAGAATAATTATATGGAGTTGATATTAAAGGAGAAATAGCTTGCTTAACACTTTCGACATAGTTATTACCATCATTCTTTCGGTCAGCCTGGTGTATTCCGTCTTTAAAGGAATGGTGCGCGAAATATTCTCACTCCTTGCCTATATAGGCGGCTATTTGATGGCCGTGAAGTATCAGGGTGAGTTGATCAAAATATTGGATGGAATTATTCCCAATCCCACTTTCACTAAATTAATTTGTTTTATTGTAATTTTCGCACTTACTGTTGTAGTTGTTACCCTTATGGGATGGGGCATTCGAACGTTAATCCACTCCACACCGGGACTTTCCGGAATGGACCGTTTTCTAGGCGGGGCATTCGGTTTGTTGAGGGGTGTGGTGATTGCGGTTGCTCTATTGTTTGTTCTCGGCTTATTTCCAGATCTGCAGAAAAAAGCCTTATATGGATCTAAACTTATCCCCCATATTCAGATGGCTTCTAATATTTTAAGCAATACGGTGGAGTTATCTGAGTTCAAGGATAAAATGCCGGAAATTCCTTTGGATAATATCAAAAACACATATAACAAATTGAAAAATATCGGCCAGGCTTATAAAGCCATTAAGCTCGGTGATGAAGGTGATCCTGAGGATCATGATCCTCAAGACAACCACACAGATAAAGACAAAAAAAAATTAAAAGAAATTCTTCTTAAAGCTGACGAAAGCTAATTTCCCCCGTTTCTCCTAACGATTTTCCTTTTCCCAATTGAAGTTTTAGATTTTGTGATTCAAATTCATGGCGACAAAAATTAATTTTAACGGGGTCATTCAGGATGACGCCTGTATTTCGGTTTTTGATCACGGCTTTCTCTTTGGAGATTCCGTTTACGAAGTCGTCTCGACACGGGACAATAAACCAGTGCTTTTGGTCAAACATCTGAATCGATTAAAAAACTCCGCCAATGAAATTTGTTTGAAAATCCCTGAATCCGATACATGGTTTGAGAATCAGATCAATAGAACCTTGTCGGCGGCGCAAAATAATGAATCATATGTCCGCATCGTAGTGACCCGTGGAGTCGGAGAGATCGACATCGATCCAATGACTTGCACGCAACCCAATGTTGTAATTTATGTCACTGCCTGCAAAGAATATCCCATAGAGAACTATCAAAATGGTATACAAATTGCGGTGGTTTCGATCAAAAGAAATCCAAGAGATGCGCTCGATCCTGGCATTAAAACAGGGAATTATCTCAACAATATTCTGGCCAAAATGGAATCCAATAAACTGGGTGCTAATGATGCCTTGATGTTGAGCGGCCAAGGGTATATCACTGAATGTACCACGAGCAATTTTTTTTTCGTGCAAGACGGACGCATTCACACCCCTTCTCTAGAGTGTGGAATCCTTCCTGGAATCACCCGAGTACTGATCCTTAAAATTGCCAGTGAAAACGGGTTACTTGTGGAGGAGGGGAAATGGCCGTTAGAGGTTTTGGATAAAGCCGAAGAAATGTTTCTTACCGGAACCCTGAAAAAAGTTATGCCGGTGACGCGATTAGATAACCGCATGATAGGCGAAGGTAAACCAGGACCTGTTACAAAAAAAATTATGCGCTTGTATCAAGAATATCTCGACCACCTAATCTAATCACCCATTCCGGGCCGTAAATAATTATTGGGTTTCCGGATTTGTATCAGGAAAAAGATGTGTCCATGCTTGTTGGATTGACTGGAGGAATCGGTTCCGGAAAAACCCTCGTGGCCTCCATATTCAAAAGCCTTGCTGCGATTATTATTGATGCCGATATATTGTGTCGGGAATTAGTGATGCCAGGACAACCGGCTTTGCAGAAAATCGCGCAAACCTTCGGCCACGATATATTAGATTTATCCGGAGAACTGGACCGAAAAAAGCTGGCTTCTATTGTTTTCAAAGATACGAAGAAAAAACAAAATCTCGAAAAAATTCTGCATCCACTTGTTATTGCTGAAGAGCAAAGATTCTACAGTGCAATTTGCAAAAAAGATCCTCATGCCCTTGTCATCATAGATGCGGCTCTTTTGATCGAATCCGGAAATTATAAATGCGTGGATAAAGTGATTTTGGTTTCTTGTGATGAAGAAACCCAGATTCAGCGTGTACTCAAACGCGGTGGGTTCAATCGTGAGGAAGTGATTGATCGATTAAGGTCACAAATGCCACTGGCGGAAAAAAGGAAATTTGCCGATTATATAATTGAGAACGATTCGACCGAAGAGAATTGTCGTGAATCCGTGGAAAAGCTGTCGCAAAACCTGTTTAAAACTGCGGCGGAATGAACGACCCCGTTGCAAGTAGATGGGGTATCCGACAAAAAATTTGAGGAGTAGCCTCGACTGGCAAATTAATATAAGTTATAGGCTTGACTGCGCCAACTGCTCATATAAGTTATGATTATCTGCCTCCCACGCTAGTGGGCGGGGTATGAAACCCACTGGTGGGGATAATCTTTTTAAAGTTGAAAAATGGCTGAAGAGAACGAAGGTCAGGAAGAAAAACTAAACGAGGACGAAACTGCGGAGCTGGAGAAACTTCTCACCGAATCAGAAGAGGGTGAGACTGCAGAGGGCGCGGAGGCATCTAAGGAAGATGCGCCCAAAGGACTTGTTCAGCGGTTAAAGTCTGATAAAAAGTTTTTGATAATGATCGTGGCAGGATTTCTTTTGTTGACCTCTGGAGGCGGCGGGGCTTATTGGTATTTTTTCATGCAAGACGCACCGGTGGAAGAAAAAGTTGAATCGGAGGATGAGAATGAAGGAGAGGTAGCGGAGGACGCGGAAGCCCCCGATCCCGAGGAAGAAGAGTTGCTGGAAGTGGAAAAAACGCAAATCTATTCGTTGGAGCCTTTTTTTCTTACTCTAAATGAAAACGGCCGTGAAACCGGTCAATTTATTAAAGTGGTGCCGCATTTACTACTGAGTAATAATGCCTTGCAAGAAGAAGTAGATAAAGTTCTGCCTCAAATCCGTCGTGGAATATATGATATTTTGCGTCGAACGGACCCAAAGGACCTTATGCGCAATCAGGTTAAGGCCTCAGAAAAAATCAAATCACTCATCATCACCGAATCAAACGCCAATTTATTGAGCGGAACTGGTACCATTGAGGATGTATTTTACACCCAGTTTATGATCAAGTAGAATCAGGCCCTTACCGCTAAGAATAAGAGAGTAAAAGATAGAGGATTAAGGCACTGTTGGACAATATTATTTCCAGGCTGTAAAATTCATATAGAAGCTTGAATTTTTTATGGGAAAAAAATTATGCCTATCATAGATCCGGTCAATACCCAGCAGGTTATTCAGATGGGGTCGCATACGGAAAAACTTCAGCAGGTTATGCAGAATCAGGGGGCGCTGTCTGCTCAACAATTGGAAGAAGACCGCCTCAAGGCCGAAGAGCTCAAACGCAACGAAATTCAAGATCCTGATGAATTACATTCTTCAACGAAGCTCGAAGCAGATAAACGCCGTCGTGGCAAGCAGAAACAAGAGGAAGAGGTGGAAAACGATGAGCCTAAACCCGTGCCTCCTGAAGCATCTAGTGGTCAGCACCTGAATTTAAGCGCGTGAGAAATTTCCAGTCCCGTTGTAAAGTTGTGGACAGCTAGCTTTAACCCTCGCATCTTGAATATTTATACTCTCGCCAATATTGTTGTCGGACCTTGTCCGCCCGAATCTGATCGATGGAATGCAATCTGAAAGTTTAAGTACTTCCTTATTACAAATTCTTTCTGGCGACCTTCCCAGTACTCAAAGTTCTCCCGTTCTTCGACATTTGGTCATTGGCACAATTCTATCCGGGATGGTGCAGAAGATTTTCCCGGATGGTAAAGCCCTGGTGAGTTTTAATAATCAAAATGTATTGGTGAATTCCAATAAAACGCTTCTACTAGGGCAGAATCTCATCGCTCGGGTGGAACGATTGACTCCGTTTCCACAGTTGCAGCTGATACCCCAGAACGACCTACCTTTAGAACTTGGCAGAGAATCGCGACCGAAAGGTTCTCATGGGCCAGGTCCGGATTACAAAACTCAAATTTCTTCCCCGAATAAAGTTTCTTCTCCAACAACCTTAAGCACAGCGGAGCTGGAGCGTTTGAATTTGTTTCCTAATCAGGAGTACAAAGCTCGAGTAGTCAAGGTAGTGGCCAATAAAAATATTGTTCTGGAACTAAAAGGACAGCAATTGCAATTGCCACTTAATGATAATAAGGTTCCGGTTCCAGGCACTACGATTCTCGTGAAGTTTGAAAAAATTGAGGGGAATATTTATTCCTTGGTCCGACAAGACCCAACAGGGATTGCTAATCCTCTGACCCGTGAAGTGCTGATTCCATACCTGTCCGCCCATCAGACTCTGCCAAAAATGATTGCGAATTTGGAAAAGGCCATGGAAACAGTCAAAGTCAGCAAGTTAAACGTGGAACCGGAAGTCCTGGTTGATATCAGGAAAACATTACAGCAACTTCGTTCTAGTTCTAATAGAGAACAATTTCCCAATGCCGAGAAAATTCGCCAACAGGTGCAACTTTCGGGTATCAACTATGAGGCCAATGTTGAAAAAGCCTTGAAAGAAATCACAGGTTCCAAACTGAATCCCGAATTACAATCTCCCCTGAAACATGATTTGAAAGGGCAGATGCTGAAGTTGATCAGTACACTGGAACCTTTGGTGAATAATCCATCTCAATCGGATATTGCTCCCCGTAATATTTCCACCCTACTAGGTGTTTTTCAAAAGGCGGTGGATAATATTGAGTTGCACCAACTCAGCCATCGCCTTGCTGTATTGGAGCAAGAACCGATCGTTTTGCAAATTCCCAATCCTTTCGCTTCGGAGCAAGTCGTCAATATTTTTGTCAGGCAATTGCAGGATACGGAGAAGGATAAAAAGAAAAAGGGATATAAAGGTTTCAACCTGGTGTTTATTTTGAACATGTCAGCTTTGGGACAAGTGAAAATTGATGCAAAGGTTCTAGACAAAGACCTGCAGGTCCAGATTCAGGTTGAAAAACCGGCTCTTGTTAAATTTATTGAAAGTAGGGGACAGGAGTTTTCTGTTGCCATGAAAGAAATTGGATTTTCTGCAGAAATGAATTGTTGCCTACAGGAAAACATTGAAATTGAATTGTCTGATACGATTCGCGAATTGTTGATTGAAAAACAAAATTACCGGGTAGACATCCAAACATGACCAACAGGAAAAGCCTTATAAAATCGGCAGTATCAATTAAATACAAGGCCAATAGCGATAAAGCTCCTAGAGTGACTGCCAAGGGAAAAGGAATGTTGGGCGAAAAAATTGTGGCCTTGGCGAAGGAACATGGTATTCCGATCAAAGAGGATCCTGATCTGGTTCAGATTCTATCTCAGATGGATATCGATAAAGAAATTCCACCAGCCATATATCATGTAGTGGCAGAACTTTTAGCATTTATTTATAGAATCAACCAGGAGTTTACAGCGGAAGCAATAGCCAAGAAATGAACTACAAAAATACCATTTTAATTGGTAATATTTTTATGCGCTTGCTTTCTCTAACCCCATTATGGATAGGGGTTGAATCAATGTGGAATAATGCTTTTGCGGTAAAATAATACATTTACATTTATTATAAGTGTCGGTAATTCAGGTTTTTATATTGACCTCCTGAAGTCGGTTTGTTATCCTATTAGAAATAAAGGCTTTAAACGAATTTAATTGGCCGGATGATTTTCTTTGTTTATGAGGCCAATTTTTCATTTTACTGGGATCAGATCTCCCGGATTCGGGCGTTCTCATCTAACTCCATCTAACCAGGGATAGGCAGGTAACTTGATCAAGATGAGAAAAATAACTCCATTCCATAAAGTATTTTTATTATTTCTGGCGATTGCCTTTTTTGCAAGTTCTTCTGCATTTGCAAAAGGTGGAGCAGTCAGTTCTTCCAAAAATAATATATCCCATCCATTTAAAACTCCACCCGGGTTGGAACATCAGGTGGATTTTTGGATTAAGATCTATAGCGAGTACACCACAAGCCAGGCTATTATTCACGACAGCAGAAATCTGAATATTATTTATGAAGTGGTGGATTTTAGCGGCAAGAAAATTTCCCGCCGAGGAAAAAATAGAAAGCTCAATAAAGTAAAAGCCAAGTATAGAAAAATTTTAAGGAAGCTCGCCAAGACAAAAAAGAATACAAAACTGACGGTGGAAGAAAAACGTGTTCGCGATTTGGTGAAAAGTGGATTTTATAAAGCTTCGAGGGACATTCGCATGCAAATCGGGCAAAAAAACCGGTTCCGCAGGGGATTGGAACGTTCCGGAATGTATGCAAAGCAAATTGATAAAATTTTCAGAGCAAAGGGTTTGCCACCAGAACTGGGTGTGTTGCCACATGTGGAATCTTCTTTCCACTTGGGTGCTTATTCCAGCGCTGGTGCGGCGGGAATTTGGCAGTTCACCCGTAGTACCGGAAGGTTGTTCATGAAGGTTGGCTATGACGTTGATGAGCGCCGCGACCCTATTCTATCCAGCCATGCCGCCGCAAAATTACTGAAAAAAAATTACACGACTCTAAATTATTGGCCGCTTGCTATCACCGCATACAATCATGGTTTGCATGGAATGAAGCGGGCGCAAAAAAAACACGGGTCGGATATCGTTCGCGTGATAAAAAATTATCGTAGCCGGACATTTGGTTTTGCTTCGCAAAACTTTTATGCTGAATTTTTGGCGGCCCTGCATGTTTCGCAAAATGAGGCAAAATATTTTCCAGGATTGGTGAAGAAGAAACCTCTGCCGATGGCCTCGGTCAAACTCAAATATTATCTGGATATGAAAACGGCCAAGAAATATTTCAATATGAGCCGGGATGAAATTGCAAAAGCCAACCCAGCTCTCAGGCCCCCAGTCCTCAATGGTGAAAAACGGATTCCGAAAGGGTTTACCTTTCAGGCGCGGATGGAAAAAAATGGTGACTTGGCGTCGGATTACAAAAAAATCCCTGCATCATTAAAATTCGCCAGGCAGGTTAGATCTAAATGGTACACCGTCCGGCGTGGGGATACACTTTCGCAAATTGCCAGGCGGTTCAGGACACGTGTAAGTACCTTAAGGCAGTTGAATAATATTGGCCGGCGAAATACCATTTACATTGGGCGGGTATTGAGGCTTCCAGGGGCAGGCAAGGCAACCAACCGTAAATTCAAACACGCCAAAGCAAAATCATTTAATTATAAGACGCTTGGAACATTAAAATACAAGGTGCGCCGAAACGACAATCTTACTTTGATTGCAAAAAAATATAAGACCACTCCCCGCGAGCTCATTCGATTGAATAAACTCCGGAAGCCAAATAGTTTGCGGTTGGGGCAAATATTGAAGGTCCCAGATCGAGTGCTGGTAGCGGATGCCGCTAAAAAAGCTTCTAAGGTTAAAAGTACTCCTGCGATTAGAAAAGTAGCGCAAAAGGTTGAGGCGAAGACTAAAAAAACAACTTTGCCAAAACAAGCGCCCGTTTCCAAGGACAAGTCACCTTCAAGGTTAGATGACTCTTCCGATTTTAAAGTGATTTTGGCTAGTGCCAACTCCAAAGGCTATACACTCAATACGGATCGTCCGGCATTCTATCCGGTATCTTTTTCATCCAAATCGAAAAAGAATTCTAAAATGGGTGTGATTCGGGTCGATTTCGATGAAACCCTGAGTCATTATGCCGAATGGGCGTCCCTCTCTGTCCGCAAAATTCTCAAGGCGAATAAATTGAAGAGAGGGAAATTCATCGCTTACAATAAGAAAATTAGGGTTCCATTAAACCGAGTGGACCCAGAAAAATTTGAGGAAAGACGCCAGGAATACCATAAAGGGATTCAAGAGGATTTTTTCAATAACTACCAGGTCAGCAAATTAGTGGTGAGAAATGTTGAAAAAGGTGAAACCCTTTGGGAAATTTGCAACGATCAATACTTCATTCCATTTTGGTTGTTGAACGGATATAACCCTGGAAAAAATATTCAAGCCTTGAAGGTCGGCGAACCTTTGATCATTCCCATTATCGTCCCTGTGCAATCGAAAGATAGCTAATTCATCCACCTTCCTTAATGAACGACCCCGCTACTATTAGATGGGGTATCCGACAAAAACTTTTATTTAAAAGCCGTAGCAAGTTAAGGGGTTTGAAACCCACTGGTGGGAAAATTTCTTAGCGCACAATCGATCGCCGTTAGATGTGCCTGTACGCGCACCTGCATTGGCATAGCCGTCGGGGTTTCCAAAGTGAGGCAAAGAGACGTTCCCTTTGAGGCCGAATAAAGTGCCATTGGCCACCAGGTCATGGAATCATCCCGTGCTGGGCGGTCGATCACTCCCATGTTCGACGGTGTTCCTTCAATATCGCTTGCCTCGTTAATAGGCAGGATCTCTCCTACCGCAGAAATAATTTTGTGTCCCACCTTTCGATGGTAATCCTTGCTTGCGGCTTGGTAAAGGTAATAGCCGGGACTATCAATGTCCTCGTGCAGTTCCATACTGAGATCGAAGTTCGATTGATAAATCGATTGAATGAGTTGAATATCCTCAGGGGGTGTCGCTTCCTTGAATAGGCGGTTGAGATCATGGCTGTGGAAATTAGTTCGCGTGTCCATTTCGTAGCCATAAGGATTGAGGCAGGGCAGTATTGTGATTTCCCAATCGTGTGATTGGAAAAGTTTGTTTTCGAGAAAATTAATTATCGCTTCGACTCCCGCCGGCTCATCCCCATGGATACTTGCCGATATCAACGCTTTCTTACCATTTCCCTGGCCAATAATTATTTTATAAAAAGGGTAATGGCGCGCACTGGTATTAAACTCACCGGCACGTTCCAGACTTAGGTCAGGGGCCAGAAAAGATTCCAGCCGCTTGATCATCGCATCAAAATTTCGGGCAGAGGTCATGGCATTGAAATCTCATCTACAGGATTTTTTCATCATAAGTGCATTCCTTAAGAATAGGGCAGGTCGCGCATTTG
>Ga0114950_10004819_pt1 | contig 10491 bp, 9 predicted proteins | sample N075metaG_FD_83503 | JGI IMG/M metagenome (GOLD analysis project Ga0114950, IMG submission 83503) | Deep subsurface microbial communities from Kermadec Trench to uncover new lineages of life (NeLLi) - N075 metaG | ecosystem: Environmental > Aquatic > Marine > Ocean trench > Sediment | place... | reverse complement strand
CTTTTTCGATGTTAATCCCGCCTTGGCGCGCATGTTCGGCATGTCGTGCGATGAATTGGTCGGTAAGGATATTCGTACACTGACCGCGCCTGAGGATATTGACCGCAGTATCGAATCATTCGACGATTTGGTCAGCGGGGAAACGGATGTTCGAAAACTCGAAAAACAGTATCTGCACAAAAACGGAGAGCCGTTTACGGCCAGCGTGATCTCGTCCGTCGTTCATGACCGGGACGGCAAGTTCGAGTTTAGCGTTGGGCTGGTCGAGGATATAACCGAACGAAAGAGCGCCGAGCGCGCCCTGCGCGAAAGCGAGGAACTGCTGCGCGCCATCAGCGATAATTCGCCCGCGGCGATCTACCTCAAAGGCATCGACGGTAAATTCATCTTCGCCAACCAGATATGGCACGATATCTACAATCCGGCGGGCACCGATATCGTCGGCAAGACGGTGGGTGATTTCATCCCGTCCGAAACCGCCGAACAGGCGGCGGCGGCGGATGCAAAGGTGCTGGAGACGGGTGTCCCCATCGTTGAGGAACAGTATTTCCCGAATGCTGAAGGCAAATGGCAAAACGTGCTGTCGTCGAAATTCCCGGTTCGCGACGAGGACGGCAACATCGTCGCCATTGGTGGCGTCAACACCGACATTACCGATCGTGTCGCGGCGGAAAAGGCCCTGCGCGACAGCACGGAAAGGTTTCGATCATTGATCGATAATATGCCAAACGCGGTGTCCCTGCGCGACCGCGACCAACGCTACGTTCTGATCAATCGCAGCTTCAGCAAGGTCTATGCACGGGATCCGCAGGAAGTGCTTGGCCGCCGATCGGATGAAGTGTTTCCGGAACGCGAGTGGTCGGATATCGAGGCGGCGGATGAAAAACTGTTTACCGGCGAAATAGATCTATTTGAAACCGATTACGAATTAGAGGTCGTCGAGGGCGATAGACGTTTCTATTCGATGACCAAGTTTCCCGTTATTGGCGCCGATGGAATAGTCGCCCATATCGGTACGATCTCGACGGACATCACGGATCGCAAGAAATCGGAGCAGGCTTTGCGCGAAAGCGAGCAATGGTTCCGGGCTGTTGTCGATAATGTGCCCGCCACGCTTACCCTGAGAAATCCCGATGGCACCTATCGCTATGTGAACAAACAGTTTCGCGAGTGGTATGACCTCGCCCTCGAGGATGCGGTCGGCCGAACGGGTCACGATTTATTCCCGGGTGCGGTTGCGGAGGCCGTCGACGCCCTCGACAAGATCGTATACGAGACCGGCGAAGCGGTTCAGGCGGAGATTCCCGCCACCTTCGCGGACGGTACGGCGCATACCTTGCTCGCCACTAGATTTCTGGTGCGCGACGACGACGGTGCGGTGATCGGGAACGGGCTTGTCGGCTACGATATCACCGCAGCGAAGCAGACCGAGGACATGCTGCGCCAGGCCCAGAAGATGGAGGCCGTGGGCCAGTTGACCGGCGGCGTGGCGCACGACTTCAACAATCTCCTGGCCGTTGTGATCGGCAATTTGGAGCTGGTCGCGGATCAATTGCAGGCTGATACGCCGGCCTTCGATTATGTCTGCAATGCCTTCAATGCAGCCGAACGCGGCGCTTCCCTGACCCACCATTTGCTGGCGTTTGCGCGCCAGCAGGTCTTGCGGCCCGAAGAGACCGATTTGGCGAAGCTGATCGCCGATACCAGCAATCTGATGTCGGTCAGTATGGGCGAAAAAATAACCATGGACTTAAAAACCGACGACGATTTGTGGCTGTGCCGCGTGGACCAGGCGCAACTGCAAAACGCCATCCTGAATTTATCGATCAACGCCCGCGACGCCATGCCGTCGGGGGGGAATGTGACGATAAGTGCCGGGAATGAGGTGCTGGACGCCGAGCGCGCCGAAGCACTGGAATTGGACGAGGGCAGTTATGTCTGCCTGTCGGTTAGCGATAACGGTCCCGGAATTCCCGAAGACGTGCTCGAGCATGTCTATGAACCCTTCTTCACGACAAAGGACGTCGGGGAAGGCAGCGGCCTTGGCCTCAGCATGGTCTACGGCTTTGTCCAGCAATCGGGCGCCGGCGTGGATATCGAAACCAGCGAGGGTGAAGGCACCAGCGTTAAACTGTATTTCCCGGCTGTCGTTCCGGAGCAACCCGAAGCTGCCGCGGACGGCGCGAAGACCCGGGAACAAAAATCCGAACCGGATGCGACGATCCTGCTGGTCGAAGACAATGCGGCGTTTCGCGACGTCACGCGGACGATACTGGAACGTCTGAATTTCCGGGTAATCGATTTTGGCACCGCCGAGGAAGCGCTTGCGGTCATTGGCGACACCACGCCTATCGACCTGCTGTTGTCGGATATCGGGCTGCCCGGCGATATGGATGGCCACGACCTGGCTCAATTCGCGGTGTCGGCGCGGCCGAGGATAAAGATCGTTCTCATGTCGGCGCATACAGACCGGGCCGTCAGCGGCAGTATAATCGACAGCAATGTCGCGGCGTTTCTGCCTAAACCCCACCGCAAGGCGGATTTATCCCGGACCCTCCAGCGGGTGCTCGAACTCGATAGCTGACGCCCGCGCCTCCCTTTGACGCGAGTCCCTCTTTTCTCCTAAATTCGGTCGCCATGCGGTACAATGGCGCGTGTTGTGATTAGAGGGTTGAGATGGACATTCTTTCCTGGCTTGTGATGGGCCTCATTGCCGGAATTATCGCGGCAATGATCATGCCGGGTAAGAAACCTGGCGGATTTAGTGTGGCGATTATCATCGGTATCGCCGGCGGGATTATTGGCGGCTATGTCGGTAAATTGACCGGACTGGGCGGCGATTCCGGTTTCAGCGCCGGTAGTATTGTTCTCTCCGTTGCCGGCGCCATCCTACTGCTGATTGGCCACCGTATCGCTAAGAAGCCCGTGCCTCAGGAATTGTCAGCTAATCCAGCTAATCCAGATAATCCAAAGACGCCGGAAACGCCGGAGACGCCGGCGAAGACTGAATAGAGGCTGCAGATACACAGCGGGACCGCCGGGTCATCGTAGGGCCAACGGTTCTTTACTCATGCTCAAAACGCTAACGGTTCCCACCCCACGGCCTTCGCCCGGTTGCCCTGTTTGCCGTACTTGGTATGCTCTCCACAGTCATGGCCGGTCGCACGGTAGCCCGCATTACCACGGTCGTATCTATACCGTTCCAGTTCGCTACCAATACTAAGGGATAACAATATGGAAACGTCTGTCAGCTTCATGTCCGACGGGTTTAAGCTTGCCGGCATTTTGCATACGCCGGCCGATATGGCGTCCGGTGGCAAGCGCGCGGCGGTGCTCGTGCTGCACGGTTTCGGCACGGGCAAGGACGGCTCGACCCCGGAAATACTGGCCAACATGTTTTGCGACTGGGGCTATGTGGCGTTGCGCTTCGACATGCGTAGTTGCGGCGACAGCGACGGCGAGAAGGGTCTGCTGCGGTGCCTCGATCAGGTGGCCGACACGCAGAACGCGGTGACCTGGCTGGCCGGGCAGGACGGCGTCGATCCTGACCGCATCGGCGTTATCGGCCACAGTTTCGGGGCCGCCGTGGCGGTCTATGCCGGCGGTGTCGACGAGCGTATCGCCGCTGTCATCTCGTCGTGCGGCTGGGGCGATGGCGAGAGCAAATTCAAGCTGCAGCATACCGGCGACGCGTGGCCGAAATTCGCCGAAGCCCTGGCGGAAGGCAAACGCCGGCGCGCGGCCGATGAGCCCGATCTCAAGATGGCGCGCTGGGACATCGTGCCGATCCCCGAACATTTGCGCGGCAAGATGGGCAAAAACGTGACCATGGAATTCGTCTCGGAGACGGCGCAGAGCATGTACGAATTCCGCGCCAACGATGTGGTTGGCAAGATCGCGCCGCGCCCGCTGCTGTTGTTCCACGCCGCCGACGATTCGGTGACGCCGACCGATCAGTCGCTGCAACTGTTCGCCCATGCCGGCCAGCCGACCGACCTGTTGCTGCTCTCCGGCGTCGATCATTTTCCGTTTTCCATCGGCAACGACCGTCCGCGCGATGCCCTGCATGACTGGTTGAGCGCCTATTTTCCGGCTTAAAAATTGGGATGTGCTGAGGTATGATCTGACGCAATAAATCAATAAAAAAACGGGAGGGACATTTCCATGGCCAACGAAATTTATACGCCGACCGCCGAAGAGGTCGACGCGCGGATCGGGCGGTTCAAAGAGCTTACGCCGATGTCGACGACCGGCGATCTCGACTGGGTGCCGAAAGACGCCTGGGAAATATTCTTCGCCCAGACGATCAAGGCGGTCATTCTGGAAGACACCAAGAGCCCGTTCGGCAATGAGGCGCCGATTTTCGGCGCGTCGGGGACGACCATGTTCATTTCGGAGATGCCGCCGGGCCAGGGCCCTTGCTTGCATTCCCATAACAATACCTTCGAGACCTTCATGGTGCTGCAGGGCACGATCGAATACCGCATCGGCGAGCCGATCATCCACAAACGCGTCCTCAATAAGTGGGATGTGTTCTCGTGCCCACCGGGCATTTACCGCGAGTTCAGCAATGTCGGCGACGACACGGCCTTTCAACTCACCGTTCTGACCGGCCCGGTCGAACGCGACGACGTGTCGATGCCGGATTCGGTCAAGCAACGGGTCGCGAAAGAATATGGCGACAAGGTTGCCACCGCTTTCGGCGATCTCATGCCGTTCGATCCGCCGACGGCTTAACATGCCCGTCCTATCGGCGAACGGAATCGAACAGTATTACGAAATCACCGGCGACGGTCCGCCCTTGGTGCTGGTCGCCGGCATGGGCGGCACGGCGAATTATTGGCAGGATACCGCCGCGTTTTTTGCCCGATACTTCACGGTCCTCACGTACGATCAGCGCGGCACCGGGCGCAGCGAACAGTTGCCGGTAACCGGCATCGAACAGTTGCGCGACGATTTGCTGGCGCTGCTCGACGCGCTGGAGTTCGATGTGGTCAATTTTCTCGGCCATTCGACCGGCGGCAACATCGCTCAGATATTCGCTATCGAGAACGCCGGCCGGCTGGCCAAGCTGGTGATCTACGCCAGCACCACCCATGGCGACGCTTACCGCACGAAAGTGTGGCGGGTGCGCCGCGCCATACTGGAAAAATTGGGGCCGGAACTCTATGGCGACATGTCGAGCATCATGCTCTATCCGCCGCGCTGGATCGTCGAGAACGCGGAAAAATTGGAAAAGCAGCAAGCCGGACAAATGAGCATGCTGGCGGCGCCCGACGTGCAGACCAGCCGCATCGAGGCGGTGCAGGCCTTCGATCGCCGTGACCAGTTAGGCGCGATCACGACGCCGGCGTTGGTGATCTGCGCCCGGGACGATAACCAGACCCCGGCGTATTTTTCGGAGTATTTGGCGGCGAATATCGCGTCGGCCGAGCTGATCCTGATGGCGTATGGCGCCCACGCCTGTTCGCGCACGGTGCCCGATGAATTCAACCAACACGTTCTGGAATTTCTCCAGAAATAATCGGCAGAAATAATCGAAGGGAAAAGTAATGGCACACCAAGCGATTATCCCGGCGGGCTCGACGCCGCCCCTGGCGCCCTATTCGCCCGGTGTGAAGGTGGGCGGCACGATCTATGTGTCGGGTGTGCTGGCGATGGACCGCGACGGCAATATCGTCGGCGAGGGCGATATCAAGGCGCAAACCCGCCACGTCATCGAAACGATCAAAAGCGTGGTCGAGGCCGGGGGCGGGTCGGTGAGCGATATCGCCTTCAACCAGATATTCCTGACCGACCTGGCCAACTATGCCGCCATGAACGAGGTCTATGCCGAGTATTTCGGCAATAACCCGCCGGCGCGCTATTGCATCAAGGCCGACTTGGTGAAGCCGGAGTTTCTGATCGAGATTTCATCGACCGCGCATGTCGGCTAACGCCGGTCAGCGCTTCCGTAACCCGGCCATACCGGCGGCGGTGAGCGCGCCGACGACGATAAGCGCACCGACGATTTGCAACGGCGCGAGAAGCTCGCCGAGAAATATGAATGCCGCGGTCATGGTGAACAGGGGCTCGACGTAGGAATACAGCGACGCTTTGGCGGGGCCGATCATGGCGATCGCGGCGAAATAGCCGATGATGCCGGTGGTGTAGAATATCGAAGAGCCGGCAAAGCCCATCCAGCCGCTGCTCGATTGCGGCCATTGGAAATCGCCCCGGATCAGGCTGGCGACGATGAAGACGGTGGCTGCGGTGGTCACGATGTACAGCGTCACCGGGCGCGAATCGCCACTGCGGATGACGCGGCTGCTGACCGCCGAAACCGCAGCCAGCCCGATCGCGCTGATGAGTGCGTAAACGACGCCCCTAACCGCCACGCCTTGATTATTGACGCTGAGCGTCAGCGTCAGGCCACCGAAGGCGACGATGGCCGCGGCGATTGTTGCGGTGCTGAGTTTTTCCCAGCCCATCACGGCCACAATCAGACTGGTGAACAGGGGAAACAGGAAAAAGATCAGCACCGCCAGCGATACCGAGAGCAGGTCGATCGCGTTCAGAATTGCGAACGTGTAGACCACCGTGACCAAGCCCAGGGCGATGGCGGCAATGGCATCGCGTTTGGGTAGCGAAAAGCGGGCGCCGGTTGCCCATAATATCCCTGCCAGGGTAAGCACCGGTAAAATGATGCGCACGGTCGCAACGGCCAACGGGTCGCTGCCGCCTCTATAGGCGAGGCCGGCCATGGTGTTGGTCAGCGCGAAGCTGATTGTAAAGCCCAAGACCAACGCGACGGTCATCAAGGTGCGGCGTTCCATACTCATTTTTCCCCGATGATCTTTGTGTTCATCCCCACAAAGAGCGGCGCCATTGCACGCCATCGTTTTCCTTATGCTTGCGTCTATCGTAATCTGCTGCGTCGTAAACAGCCAACGAAACGGACCCGCCATGTCATCCGAACCGCTGATTTATCTCAACGGCGATATCGTCGAGGCCGCCGATGCCCGTATTTCCCCCTTCGACCGGGGGTTTTTGTGGGGCGACGGCGTCTACGAAATCACGCCCTGTTTCGATGGCCGGCTGTACCGCCTGAGCGACCATTTGGACCGGCTTTACCGCTCGCTGCGTTATGTGCGTATCGATCCCGGCCTGGATCAGGCGGCGATGGCGGCGGCGACGCTGGAGGCGTTGGCGGCCAACGCGCAGCGGCTCGAACCCGGCGGCATGTACCGCGTCGGCCATTGGGTCACCCGCGGCGTCGATACCCATTCGATGGGCGCGCGCGCCGCCGGTCCGGCGACGGTGATGATCTTTTTCCGCCAGGTCGATGTCGGTGCGATCGCCAAAAACCAGGCGTCGGGCCTGCGCCTGTCGGTCACCGCGACGCGGCGTAATCCGCCCGAATGCATCGAGGCGCGGGCCAAGGTGACCAGCAAGATGAACCAGATCCTGGCCGAACTCGACGCCGCGTCGAACGATGCGCTGTCATTGATGCTCGATATTCACGGCAATGTCGCCGAGAATTCGACGGCCAACTTTTTCATCGTGCGCAACGGCGTGCTGTGGACGCCGCCCGAGCGCAACATCCTGGAAGGGGTGACGCGCCAGGTGGTGTTCGAGCTGTGCGCGCGCCTGGACATTCCGTTCGAGGAACGCGATTTCACCATGTACGATGTATCCCAGGCCGAGGAATGTTTCCTCACCTCGAGCGCGATTTGCGCCATGCCGGTGCGCGAGATCGACAGCTTTCGCCCCAGCCTCGCCTTGCCGGGGCCGGTCACCAGCCGTTTGATCGCCGCCTTCGCCGCCGACACCGGCTTCGATTTCGCCAAACTGCCGCAAGCGGCTTAACCCGCGCTGGGTTTCGGTCTATCCCTTCGCCTCGACCGCGAGGTTGAGCAGCCGGGCCGCGTTGCCGCCCCACACCAGCGCCTTGTCGTCCTCGGACAGGCCCTGAACCGAATCGACATGGCCGACCGGGTCGGGCTCCGCCATGTCGTAGGGATAGTCGGTGCCCATCATAATATGGTCGGCGCCCCACGCCTCGATCAGGTGGCGGAGCTGCATTTCGGTGAACACCACCGTATCGAAATACAGCTTTTTCAGATAGTAGGACGGCGGATTGGGCAGGTCGCCCTGCACGTCTTCGCGGGTCGCGAAGGGGTGGTCGAAGCGGCCCCAGTACCCGGGCAGATAGCCGCCGCCGTGGGCGATGCAGATTTTCAGGCCGGGATATTTCTCGAGATAACCGTCGAATACCAGATGGCCGATAGCCAGCGACGATTCCAGCGGATGGCCGATGGTGTTGGTAAAATAATGATCCTTCATGCGCGCGCCTTCGGTGGTGCCGATGGGGTGTATGAAGATCATAATGTCGAGTTCCTCGACGCGGGCGAAGAATTTCTCCAGCCCGGCGCGGGTCAGTTCCTGGCCCTCGACGTTGGTGCCGATCTCGACGCCGCGCATGCCAAATTCCTTTTGGCAGCGCTCCAATTCAGCGATCGCCATCTCGGGGTGTTGCAGCGGCACCGTGCACATGGGGGCGAAGCGGTCGGGGTATTGTGCGCCCAATTCGCCGACCCGGTCGTTGGCGACGCGCGCCACATCGCGGCCCAGTTCCGGGTCCGCCCAGTAGGAATAGTGGAACGGCGAGGGTGAAATCGCCTGCACGTCCACGCCGCAGGCGTCCATATCGGCGATGCGCAGCTCGGGGTCCGTCAGCTTGGGCATCAGGATTTCGTTCTGCTCCATATTCAGCTTGCGCGTCAGATCGCTGGCGAAATAGGCTATCGGCATCTGCTCGATTGTGTATTTACCGTCCACCATGGCGTCGCATTCGGGGACATGCACATGGCAGTGAATATCGACCGTCAGGTGTTTGCGGCCGCTTTTTACCGTATGGCTGTGACCGTGATCGGCCGCCGGCGCGTGAGGGGCGCATTTAAACAGCATCGTGTTCTCTCCCGATTCGTTTTTGTTTGCGGATTATCTGGGCTTATGTTCGCCGATTAGCTGAGTTGGCAATAACGGGCCAATTGGCCCTGTTCTGGAACGTGCGAAAGGCGCTTACCTTACTATTTAATGACTGCTTTCCAAGCGCCACCGTGAATTTCACAGTGGTTAGGCGCGGTTAGGAAGTGGCGCCGGCCAAAAAAACCAGCCGATTTGTCACAATGATTAAAATGTCAGACTCGTGAGAATATCGCCTTCATCAAAAAATATCGATATTTTTTTGTTGCAATCGGATAGCCGCTGTAGTCTAAGAAATTAGGCGTTTAATACACGCTATGTTTTCTTGGTTCGCCTGTAGGTAGTTACAGGGCCGAGCCTAATCTTTGAGGGGGATTTCAAATGAATCGCGCAGCGCTGCTAGGTGGAACCGCATTAGTTGCCGTAATGGCCGCTTTGCCGGCGACAGCGGGAACCGTTGGCACGGGTGACAGTTTGGCGGTAACGCTGGAAGGCGAGGTCCGCGTCTCTCTTAATTTTAGAGACCAGGATATCACTGCTGGAACCGGTCGTGGCTTCGGTCTGCACACAGACGAAGCGGAACTGGTGATCGAAGCCCGCAACGTCGCGGACAACGGAATTCTCTACGGTGTTCAAATTGTCCTCAATGTGAACACCGACGACACCACGAACGGCGATAAAGTCTTCGCGTTCATCGATGATGACAATGACCGGCTGGGCCGCATCGAGATCGGCGACACCGACGATGTGATCGATAACATGATCGTTGGTGGATATAGCGTGTTGGCGGGCCGCGCCGGCTACGATGGCGAACTCGCCGATGTGATCGCGATGGGCGATAACTGGTTCGGCATCCATAAGGGCAACACCGGCAAGGCCACCAAGATCAACTACTTTACGCCGCGTATCGCGGGTTTCCAGGTCGGCGTTTCGCTTACACCCGACACTGGTTCGCAGGGCGCGAGTTTTTCCCAGCGCGATGACAATGGCGATTACGAAAACGTATTCAGCGTGGCGGCGAACTATGTCGGCGCATACGATAATTTGACTGTCACGTTGGCGATCGGCGCCGAATTTGGCGATGGCGAAACCAGCACCGGAGCCGCGACGAGCGGCGATGCGGAAACGTTCGTTATTGGCGCCACGGTCGAATTTGGCTCGTTTAGCGTCGGCGCCGGCTATGGCGATCTCGCTGAAGGCGGTATTACCGATGCCAATCAGGCGCTTGGCCAGGACGCCGGCGAATACTGGAACGTCGGCGCCAAGTACGCCAGTGGCCCGTGGGCGGTTTCGGTCGGTTACTACCGTTCCGAAATCAGCAACCAGGCTGGTGTGGGCGATACCAAACACACGGTGCTGTCGTTCGATGGTGAATACGAAATCGCGCCGGGTTGGACATTTGCCGGCAGCTTGAACTTTGCCGATGCGGAAAACAGAAATCGTACGGCAGGTGACGACAACGACGGTACGGCGTTGATCCTCTACAACATCTTTGCGTTCTAACCTCCCAGTATGTTCTTGATT
>Ga0114950_10004816_pt1 | contig 10497 bp, 7 predicted proteins | sample N075metaG_FD_83503 | JGI IMG/M metagenome (GOLD analysis project Ga0114950, IMG submission 83503) | Deep subsurface microbial communities from Kermadec Trench to uncover new lineages of life (NeLLi) - N075 metaG | ecosystem: Environmental > Aquatic > Marine > Ocean trench > Sediment | place... | reverse complement strand
ATGGGACTACCCAAGAGTCTCGTGGCCCGTCTGGGCCGTGGTCTGGATCGCTGGCTTCCGCGGCTTTCCGACCACGTCGTGTCAGTCACCGCTACGATCCGGGACAAGCTCGTCGACTACGGGATGTCTCCCGACGACGTCAGCGTGATCGAAAACGGCGTGGAGCACGAGATCTTCGCCGAATACTCCGACTCCCTTCCCAACCCGGATGAACCGCCCAAGCTTATCTTCACGGGAAATCTGGCCAGCTATCAGGGCATCGATCTCATGCTTAGGGCCTTCGCCAAAGTCGTTCAAGAGAAGTCCGATGTGCGTCTGCTTCTGGTCACGGGGTCGTCGTTTGAGCCGTACGAGGGTCTGGCGACAGAGCTAGGCATCCGGGGCCAGCTGGACTTCAGCGCGGCGGCCTTTTCCGAGCAGCCCAAGCTCATTGCCGATGCCGCCGTGGCGCTGAACCCTCGGACAGACTGCGACGGGGTCCCGCAGAAGCTTCTGAACTACATGGCCGCCGGCCGAGCCACCGTGAGCTTCGAGGGATCGGCTCCCTGCATCGAGCACGGACGGACGGGGTGGACGGTCGAAAGCGGGGACATCGACGCGTTTGCTGCCGCCGTCGTGAAGCTGCTCGACGAGCCGGAGCTCACCCGGCGGCTCGGGCAGCAGGCGCGCGCGACGATCGTCGCGGACTACGGGTGGGACATCGCGGCGGCCAAGTCGGAGGCCGTGTACCTCCGGCTGCTCGGTGAGAGGTAGAGCGCCCAGTGCAACCTTTGGAGATTGACGCCGGCCTCGACGAGAGGCGCCTCTCGATCTGCTACATAGCTCCTGGTCAGAACCTCCTCGACACGGCGGGTCCCACGCGCAACGTCCTTAATCTCGCCACGGCGCTGTCACGTCACGCCGATGTGACGGTGGCCTTTCGCCGGGTGCTCGATCGCCGGGTGCGAACGGGGCTCAAGGTGCTCGAGATTGATCCGTCGGAGGCGGGTACCCTCGCGTTGCCCGACGATTCGGCTGTGCGCGGCGTCGGCCTCGGACGCTTCGCGCGTTATGTGCTTGCGGTCCGCCGGTTCGCGGCACGGGAGCTCGGAGGCTTCGATCTCGTGCTCGAGAAGAGCTGGACGCTGTCGGGCCTCGTGGCGGTCGAGTGCGGCAAGCAGGGCGTGCCCTGCGTGGTCATCGAGAACCTGGTTCCAGGGCTGGCGCACGGAGCCGAGGGGCATGCGGGACTACTCAAGCGCATCAAACTGTGGTCAGGCCGGGCATTGGCTGGCCGTTACCTGCGCCGGGCCGATCAGATCATTGCCGAGACGCCCATCCTGAAAGCGGCGATGGTTTCGCAGTGGAGGATTGAGGAATCACACATCTCCGTCGTACCGCTCGGAGTGGATCGCCAACTGTTTCGCCCACTCGATCAGGCGGCCGCACGCCATGCATTGGGGGTCCGTGCTGATGCAACTGTCCTCCTGTACTCCGGGATCGTGGACCGCACGCACAACCTGCGTCCTGTGGTGAGGGCGATGTCCCTGGTGAAGCCGCCCGGGACGGAGCTGCACATCATCGGCGACGGAGCCCTGCGCCAGGAACTCGCACTGCACGTCGAGCAGTCCGGTGCGTCAGTTCGTTTCCACGGACGCGTGCCCTACGAGCGAGTTCCCGACTTCATCGCGGCCGCCGATCTGTGCCTCGCGCCCTATGATCCGGGCGCCTTTGCCGGGGGGGAGGTCGCGTACTCCTCACTCAAGATTCCCGAGTATATGAGCGCCGGTCGCGCCGTAGCCAGCGTGCCCAGCGGCCGGGTGCTGGATCTCGTCGAGGACGGGGTCAACGGCTTTCTGTTTGCGAACACGCTAGACGAATGGTGCACCTTCCTGGGGAGTCTGCCGGAACGAGATCAACTTCGGCGATTAGGAGAGACGGCATCGAGGGGCGAATTCGACAGTTGGAACGACGTGGCGCAGGCCTATCTACGCGTGGGGCGGGCCGAGATTCGACGCCGTGGTCACCACGGAAAGTGTCGAGGGAGTCTCGCCTTCGATCCGTCAGTGCCGGACGGCGTCAACGACTGAGCTCCCTCCTGGGAAAGAGCCCTCGCGTTTCTCGACTGCGCAACTTTAGAAGCTCTTCAGGGCATTGAGTGGGTGCAAAGAACAATGGTCGACCGGCAGCTGTATGCGACAATATCTGGAGGGCACATGGCCCCAGCCCCGCAATCTGAGCATCGCACGTCAACTCGACCGGCGCGCAACCTCGCCCACAGGCCAGAACCCCTTAGTCACTCGTAATCCTTGGCCTCCCTCAACCACCTACCAGCCAAGGGGGTGGCGTGGCTACCCGCGACTGCGGTTGAACCTCCCACCCGTCTCTAGTAGATTAGCGATCAGGATCGCTTCGTCGGAATCGAGCGGGAGGGTCGGAAAGGTGGGGCCGCGTTCGGGGCGAACGCTCTACTGGCCGACTAACGCTCGGACGTTGAGGATGGCTGTTGGCCACGGCCTGAGCAACGGCTAAAGACTCACTGTGAGACTCGTTCGGTCTCCTTAACTTACATCGACAAAATGGTTCTTTGAGGCGAGTTGATTTGGCCCGTTGCCAACCATCTCCTTCGGTGCTCGCACCCTTACCTCTGCGCGAGGTCCCAAGGTGAGATGCCCCGACAGCCTGTAGCCTCTTCGGAAGCCCCTCACCACGATGAGAGCTTGACCGTGGTGGAGCGTGACGGCAGTCGTATTGGGCAGCCGGATGCCGCTCTTGACCGGCCGTCGCTTTGCATGATCAACTACAACGGCCTCCGCTATCTCGGTGGGCCGCGCACCGCGGACAAGATAATACGCGACGCTTTCCTCGAAGTTTTGCTGGTAGACGACGCGTCCACCGACGACAGTGTTCAATTCGTCCAGAAACGATTCCCGTGGGTCCGGGTCATTCGGCTCGGTGAGAACCGCGGACCCTCCGCGGCACGGAACGTCGCCCTCCGGATCGCCCAGAGCGACCAGGTACTTCTAGTCGACAACGACGTGTGTATTCCGTCGAATTGCCCCCGGAGACTGCGAGAGGTGCTGTCTGACAATCCCAGCGCCGCCGTGGCGATGGCTCGATCCGTCTACGCGGCTCGACCGGACTATATCCAGTTCGATTCTGCCGGATCCCATTTCATCGGGCTGCAGAGCGTCGAGCCCAGTGACCAACCCCTCTCGGAAGGTGCCACGGAGCCTCGGCGCATCGGTTCGCTCATCAGTGCGTGCTTTCTCCTAGACAGAAAACGGCTGGGCAGGGACGTGGAGTTTGACGACGAATTCTTCATCTATTTGGAGGACCACGACTTCGGGATTCGCGTGCGGGGCCGCGGATACCATGTGATCTCCGTCCCGGACGTTGTCTGTCTGCATGGCGACGGAACCGAAGACCTGTCGATCCGCCAGACTGGGTCATACTCCAAAAAGCGGGTATTTTGCCTGATCCGGAACCGATGGCTACTGATCTGCAAGAACTACCGGCTCCGGACGCTCGTGCTGCTCGCGCCAGTCCTGGCGTTGTACGAGGCAGCTCAGCTGGTGATTGTCCTGAAGAAGGGATGGATGGCTCAATGGCTCGCAGCGACTTGGTGGATGCTCAATCATGCAGGGGATGTCTTGAAGAAACGGCGCGCGGTGCTCCAGGCGCGCGTGGTGCCGGACGGGGAGATACTAGATGGCGGACCGATTCCTTTCCGTCGGGAATTGGCGACGAGTTGGGTGGAGCGGTGGGGCCAGGCATTTCTGAATGGCCTCGCCTCCTCGTACTGGCTCCTGGTCAGGCGCTGGATCTGACCGCCGTGAATGAGGCGTCGCGTCGTCGTGTTGCCGCGAGGATGTCGGAATCGGACGATCTCGTGAACGCAGCCGGGTCCGCAAGCGGATGACCGCCCTTAGGCTCGGGGCGTTCCTGCATCTATTGGGCGCGGTTCTGGTTACCGGGTACACGCTCTTCTGGGTCGTCATGGCGGTGACGCTGGGGCGTGAAGATTCTGGCGACTCCAAGAGGCTGCTGGGCGTGGTCGGAGCATCGCGATGGCCTCCAGCCGGACCCTACCGGTTTCGGCTGCCGTTGACCCTCGTGGGGTGGGGGATTCTCGGTTCGCTCGCGATGACCGGACTCTTCATGGCATCTCTCTACGGTACAGGGTTCATGGAGCTCGTGAGCGGCGAGGGCGCTTGGGGGGGGGGCATGGCCGTGAAATTGGCCTGGTTCGGGGTGCTTCTTGCAGGTCAGGTCGGCATTACGCTTCGCCCGAGCGCCGCCTTCGCATACCTGAACGGCGTAGCAACGGTCGCCATTCTGCTCTTCTCCGCACTGCTGAGGCACTGAAGTGTACGCGGCAGCCTTCTTCCTGCACATCACAGCAGCCTGCCTGTGGCTGGGGCACATGTTCTTCTGGTCCCTGATCAGCGGCCCGGCTTTGAAGAAGATCGATCCGCCGGAGACCGCCCAGCGGCTCCGCGAGCAGAGTCAGCGCATGGGTGCGTTGGGCTGGCCCGCCCTGACAGTCCTCATTCTCTCAGGCGCTTACATGCTCAGTGCCCGCGGGATCGGTCTCTCGGATTTACTGTCTGCGGATTTTCGAAGCACGCAGTTCGGTCAAGTCCTTCTGCTGAAAAGCGTGCTGGTGTTGGGCATGGTCGTATATCAGGCCGTCTTGGGGCACCGCCATGCGCCCCGGGCGATCTACGCCAACATGCTGGCCGCTCTCTCCATCATCGCGGCGTCCGTCGTGCTGGGAGGCCGATGACCCGGCTGACGACGTTCGATTCGCGGAGCCGCGAGTGAGCGCCGCGGAGACACGCCCATCGAGGGTCTTGGTGATCGGCCTCGACGTCGGTGACGGTCGCCTCCTGCGCTCCCTGGCGGACGATGGCGAGCTGCCGGTCCTCGCCGGCCTGATGGGGCGAGGCGTTTGGCAGTGGCTCGCCACGCCCGCTGAGATCCTGCACGTCTCGGCCTGGCCGTCCATCTACACGGGCGCCCCACCAGGAGAGCACGGCGTGTACTTCACCTTCCAGAGCAGCCCCGGAATCCAGGGTTGGCGGATGTTTCACGGCGACTTGTACGGGCGAGCGACGTTCTGGCACCTGTTGAGCGAGGCCGGTGTGCGTTGCACCGTCTTCGACGCACCGTATGTCCACCCCGAAGAGCCGTCGCGCGCCACCCAGATCTTCGACTGGGGTACTTGGGCCCGGCACTGGAGGACGTCCTCTCACCCACCTGCGCTCCTTCGCAGGTTGCAGCGGGCGTGCGGACGCTATCCCCTCGGGCTGGAGGCGCTGGACATCGGCCTCGTGCACGTGGACTCCGGTGAGATGAGGCGCCGCCTCGTGGGCTCAGTAGCTGCGAAGGCCACGGCGACGACGTGGTTGATGGAACGTGAGGCGTGGGACCTTTTCTTCGTGACGTTCGGTGAGACCCACGCGGCCGCTCACTACTGCTCGCGTCCCGCCGGTGATGCGGCTCGACCCGAGGATCTGGTTGCCGTCTATCGAGCCATCGATCAGGCGATCGGCGAAATCGTGGAGCAGGCGGGGGAAGACACCACGGTGCACGTGATATCGGGCGACGGTGTCGGCGTCAACCACGGCGGCTGGCACCTCCTTCCGGACGTGCTACGACTTCTGGGGTACCTCGTAGAGCCGGCGCCGGAGGAGGGGAGCGAGTCCCGGGACGTCGTGCGACGGCTCCGAGACAAGCTCCCGAAGGACCTCCGCAAGCAAATCGCTCGAAAGCTCCCCGGTTGGCTGCGCCACCGACTCGCCATGCGAGTGGACACCGGAGCCATCGAGTGGAGCAGCACCCGGGCCTATTGTCTGCCGACCGACCTGGAGGGCTACATCCGTATCAACCTCGTCGGACGTGAGCCACAGGGCATCGTCGAGCCCGGAGAAGCCTACGACGCGGTCTGTGCGGAGCTGACGGATCGGCTCCTCGAACTTACAGACCCGGCTACCGGAGGCAGGGTCGTGCGCAGGGTCGTGCGAGTCGACGAAGTCTTTCCCGGGTCGCGGGCGGATCAGCTTCCCGATCTCGTCGTACTGTGGGAGGCGGAGTTAGGGCAGCTGCAGGCCGTGTCTGGCCCGGGCATCGGCACGGTGGAGGGCGCGCCCCTGGACGCGCGTCCAGGCACGCACGAGCCTCCCGGCTTCCTTCTGACGGTCGAGCCGGGAGGCGCTTCGGGCGAGGCTACCGACCAGGGCCACGTACAGGATCTTGCGCCGTCGCTCCTGTCCCACTTCGGAGTGGCGACTCCCTCCTACATGACATCACCGACCAATAGCCTCGTCACCAATCGGGAGCAGCCGTCGTGAGTGTGAAAGTCCTTCAGATCGGCGTGGGGATTCGTGGAGGTCACTGGATCGAATACGTCCGGGATCACCCGGATATCATCGCGGTGGGCTTTGTCGACCCTGTTCCGGCTGCGCTGGATCGGGCCCGGAGATCCGCGGGCCGAGACGTTCCGGTCTTCGGTGACCTGGAAGAGGCGTTGAACGAGACCGATGCCGACGCCGTGCTCATCGCCTCTCCGTCGGCGATGCACGCCGAGCACGCTATCCGTGCTCTGGACGCGGGCAAGGCCGTCTTTGTCGAGAAGCCGTTCGCCGTCACCGTCGCGGACGCACAGAGGGTCTTGGACCGGAGCCGAGAGACCGCGCGACCCGTCATCGTCGGCGAGAACTATCGGTATCGCCCCGCGGAGCGCACGGTGCGGAAGCTCGTTCGAGAAGGCCGGGTCGGTCGGGTCGACTCCGTCGCTTTCGTCGACCGTCGTCACATGCCCAGTCACACCGAGGGTCCCTGGTTGGCCACCATCGATTACCCTCAGCTCCAGGAGGTTGCGATCCACCACTTCGACAGCCTGCGAGCCTTCCTCGATCTGGCGCCGAGTAGCATCACCGTCAGGGTGTGGAACCCGTCGTGGTCCGACTACCAGCACGGCGCGTGCACCGAGGCGCTCGTGGACTTCGGTGGCGTCCGTGTCCAATACACCGGAACCCTGATGTCCCACCGATTCTCGGTTTCGATCTGGATCGAAGGGGAAGATGGCGTGATCTGGACGGATCGTAAGCGCGTCTTCTGGCGCCCCAAGGGGAGCCGCTGGTTCCGGCCTGTGCGCAACGTGAAGGTGCCTCCGGGTGACGAGGCCAAATATCCCAAGGAGGGGACCACATCGCTGCTGAACAGTCTTCGGGAGGCCGTCACGAAGGGGACGCGGGCTGAAACGCACGGGGGCGACAACATTTGGAACGTCGCCATGATCGAGGCCGGCAAGCTCTCGGACAGTGAAGGGCGCACCGTTGCGATCGACGAGGTCTACTCCGGTCCTCCGCCCGAGGGTGGCTGAGATCCTCACACCCACATGAACCGGGTCATCGTGATCGGCCTCGACGCCGCGGACGCCGAGCTCATTGAGCTGTGGAGCGACGAAGGGCACCTGCCTACGATGGCCGCCCTCAGGACCCAGGGGCTCTGGAGCCGATTGGGCACGACGGCCGAGGTGATGCACGTGTCGGCCTGGCCCACTATCTACACCGGGGCCCGCCCCGGCCATCACGGCATGTACCACGCCTACCAAGTGAGGGCGGGCGACCAGCGGGTCCATCGAGCGCTCCCCGAGTGGTGCGCGCTACCTCCGTTCTGGAAGTTCCTGGACGACGCCGGGCGAAGATGTATCGTCCTGGACGCCTTCATGGACTATCGGCTCGAGGGATTCGGCGGCGTTCAAATCCTGGAGTACGGAACGTGGACCTGGTTCTCGGAGCCGGGCTCGACGCCTTCCAATGCACGCCGGGAGATCGTCCGTCGGTTCGGGGCGTACCCCGGACCCGAGCACACCAAGGTCTTCACCGTCCCCGATCCCGTGTGGTTCCGGGACCGGCTGGTAGAGGGAGCCCGCACAAAGGCCGCCGTGACCCGTTGGTTGTTGGAGGAGCACCCTTGGGATATGGCCTTCGTCACCTTCGGTGAGCCTCACGGTGCGGGACACTACCTGTGGCACATGGGTGATCCGGATTACCCTTCCTATCCTGCGGCGGGAACGCCGGGTGCAGAGCGACCTCTGCTCGACGTGTACGTGGCGGTGGACAGTGCCATCGGTCACATTCTCGAGGCCCTCGACGACGACGTCACCGTGATCGTGACCTCCGGGGACGGAATGGGCCCCAACCTCGCGGGATGCCAGCACCTTCCCAAGGCGCTCAACCGGCTGGGGCTGTACTTCGCGGCCGACGTGGCCGACGAGACTTCGACCGCGGGGCGGGCGTCCCGGAAGAGCATGGCGGCGGTGCTACGGGAGGCGATCCCCCTGAGCGTCCGCCACGCAGTCACGCGTTGCATCCCCCGGTCGCTCCAGTACCGGCTGAGCATGAAGTGGGCGAACGCCGACATCGATTGGGCGCGGTCGAGCGCGTTCTGTATTCCGAATGCGAACGAGGGTTATATCCGCATCAACTTGAACGGGCGCGAACCGGAGGGGATCGTGGAGTCCCCGCACGCGTACGAGGAGCTCCTCGACGAGCTGGTCAAGCAAATGGGGGCGCTGACCAACCCTCACAACGGGCGACAGGCTGCCGACCGCATCTTTCGCACCGACGACGTGTTCCCCGGCCCAGAACGCCACCACCTTCCGGACCTCGTGGTGACCTGGAACCCCGACGCGCGGATCGGTGCGGAGCTCGAGTCTGAGGCAGTCGGCAGCATCGTGGGGAAGGCCGCACACGAAACGTCCCCCTATTACACTGGAAACCATCGGCCCACCGCGTTCGTGCTGGCCCGGGGGCCCCACGTGTCTGCGGAGGCCGCGGTGACCGACGGCCACATCGTCGACATCGCCCCCACGATCTTCGCGCTTCTCGGTGTGGATCCGCCCGCCCACTTCGAAGGCCGGCCTTGGGCCGAGCTGGTGGAGTAGTCCGACGTGTGCGGCATCGCCGGACTCTTTTGCCTGGACCCCGGATGTGGTGACCCAAACCACGCGGTCACTGTCCAGGCCATGTGCGACGTTCAAACTCATCGCGGTCCCGACGACCACGGCCTGGAGTCTCTCGATGGCGTCTGCCTGGGCTCGCGCCGTCTGAGCATTCTCGATCTTTCGTCGGCCGGGCACATGCCCATGCGCGACGCGACCGGGCGTTGGTGGATCACGTACAACGGCGAGGTCTACAATTTCTCCGAGCTGCGCAGCGACCTGATGCAGCTGGGGCACGAGTTCCGCTCGCGCACTGACACCGAGGTCGTTCTCCACGCCTTCATGGAGTGGGGCGACGAGGCGCTGGACCGCTTCGTCGGGATGTACGCCTTCGCCGTGTTCGATCGTGAGGTCCGCACCCTCTACCTGGTCCGGGATCGCTACGGGATCAAGCCGCTCTACTACGCCCAGTTGGACAACCACCTCCTGTTCGCCTCCGAGCTGAAGGCACTCGCCGGAGCGCTCGGCGCGCCCCGGTTCGACCGCAGGCGACTCCACGAGTGGTTTCTCTACCGAAACGTGGATGCCCTCAACGAAGGCACGCTGCTCGAGGGCATCTCGGCGGTGCTCCCGGGACGCGTGCTGCAGGCGGGCCCCGAGGGCATCACACAACGGGACGTCTACAGCCTGACGGACCAGGTATCGGCGGAACAGTACCGGCACTTCGAGTCGATGCCGCCGAGCCGGGTCGTGGACGAAGTCGACGAGACGCTCAACGAGGCCGTACGGCAACGTCTGGTGAGCGATGTCCCCGTGGGGACGTTGCTCTCCGGCGGACTGGACTCGAGCCTCATTACGGTCCTTTCGGCTCAGCACCAGCACGACTTCAAGGCCTTCAACGTCTCGATCACGGGGCATCCTGATCTGGACGAGAAGCGCTACGCGGTGGAGGTGGCGGACCGACTCGACATCCCGCTCGTGTCGTACGAGTTGGGCGGGCGGGCGTTCAGGCAGGCCCTCCCCCATGTCGTCTACCTGTCCGACATGCCCCTCAGCCATCCGAACACGGTCGCCTATTACCTCATTAGCCAGATCGCGCGTGAACACGGCGTGATCGTCCTGTTGTCGGGTGAGGGCGCTGACGAGCTCTTCGGCGGGTACGCGTGGAACTACCGGCGCGCTCAGAGGCTCGTCCGGATGGCACCACTCCTCGATCGGATCCCTGAGAAGGTCTGGAGCCTGCTCGCGCTATTCACGTACGCGCACTACGGCATGCCGGTCACGAGCATCGCCTTCCGAGATCTGTTGCCGCCGACCATCGCGCTGATCGACCGGTGGGATCGTGAGGATCTGCAACGGCGCTGCGAGGAAGCGTACGGCTTCGTCGGCAAGCGATCGGAGCGTGTGGTGCTGTCGCGCCAACTCGCGGACCTCACCGATTTTCTGAGCCCGCTGCTCAGGCGCCTGGACCGGGCCACCATGGGTGCGTCGGTCGAGGCACGGGTCCCGTTCCTGGACCACCGGCTCGTGCACCTGGCGATCCATCTTCCGGCGCCTTATCGAGT
>Ga0114950_10004815_pt1 | contig 10497 bp, 6 predicted proteins | sample N075metaG_FD_83503 | JGI IMG/M metagenome (GOLD analysis project Ga0114950, IMG submission 83503) | Deep subsurface microbial communities from Kermadec Trench to uncover new lineages of life (NeLLi) - N075 metaG | ecosystem: Environmental > Aquatic > Marine > Ocean trench > Sediment | place... | reverse complement strand
CTGGCAATTCGTCGCACGGCCCGCAGCGGGCGGGTAATTTTCCAGGACGTGCTGCCCAGTATCAGTGTGTTCTGGGCTTCAATCTGTTGATAATCCGATTCGAGCTGTGCCAGTGTGCTTTGCAGGTCAACCACGATGTGTTGCAGCCTGGAGATTTCGCTATCCAGTTGCTCCACCCACTGCTCGCGCCGTTTCTGCTCAAATTTGAGCTGTTTGCCGGTCTCGAGCGCCCAGGCGGTTCTTTGCTCGACCTCAGCTTTTAAGGTACTGCCCAGTTGTAAGGCCTGATTCAGTTCAATACCAGCCATGGAGCGTTGAAAATCTGCTGCAGCCGTTTGTACCTGGTCTAATTCGGCTTCTACGGGTATGAACGGCAGGCTTGTATCCGGCAGCGGACATAACTTGTCATAGGCGTTGCGCATATTTTCAAGGGTATTGGCCTTGATGCCTGGCAGGTTTTTGCGCACCGCTTCTATTTGCTCCGGTGACGCGCACAATTCGGCGACCTGTTTGGTCAGTGCCTGGGAATCAGCTTCAATCAACCAACCTGTTTTACCGTGTTCAATTCGGCCGGGAAAACTGCCGACGCGGGTGGCAATCGCAGGTATGTTGAGTTGCTGCAGCTCGGATAGCGTAAAACTGAAGGTTTCCGGTACCACCGATAACAGAGCCGCAAAATCCGGGCCGATGTCGGCCAAGAGTGACGCCAATTCATCCCGTTGATAGTCAAGAATCACATCCACACCGGGAGTTCCAAAAAACGCTTCACCGGATTTGCCCGCCCCCAGCAAGTAAACCTGCACATGTTTTGCCAGTTCAGGTAATGCGCGGGATAACAATTGCTGCCCTTTACCTCTTTGCATGCGACCGAGGATAACCAGGCGTAAGCGTCCATCTTTTCTTGCCTTGGGTGTTATTGCCTGCAGGTTTTCCAAGAGTGGGAAACCGTGTTCTATGACAGCAATATCCAGGTCTTTGAATTCCGGTTCAATCAGCTTATGTAATTTCACCACCGATTGTCCGGGTGCGGCGATTTTTACTCCAAATTCTCGAATAGCCTCCAGGTACGCGTGGTTGGTATCTGACCAGGCCGATGCGCTCTTATCAGTAAATTCCACTTTGCCTTTGTGTTCTTGCAGTGCGTTTTGCAGATTTACGGCAACATTGGGTTCCAGGTAAGGCCCGGGGTTGATGCTGAGCAACGGCCAGAACGGGAAATGATCATGCAGGATGTGCACAGTGGGTAATCCACTGCGCAATGCATCCAGGCTGTGACCGACAAGTGAGGAGACAAACACCCGGCCAATGCCATATCGTTTGCAGATTTCTGCCACAATATTTTGATAATCTGTATGGGTGTTGGCAACGGATTCGATGGCGGGTTGCAACCACCAGCTTGCGATCGGGCAGCGCAGTTCATTGCCTGCATACAAACTCAGCCTCTGCCCGTAACCGTGACCGGATTGAGGGTCCTCGGATCGCAGTTGCAGGTGCCGTTGATTTTTATCGGTCTCGATAAATGATTTTAGCCACTGTGCAACTCCGCCACCCCAACTATGGGTGATGTGCAAAGTGGCAGCTTTTTTGTTATCCGGACTTGGCGGGAGATGCTTGATGCCTGCATCAAACCAGTCCTGCAGCCTGGCGCTTAGCTCACTGAATACCGGTGGGTAGGTGCTTTCATGCGGTTCCAGTTTTGCTTTGGTAAATACCCCGCTATCCGGATCTGGCAGAAACAAGTGGTCGGGCGCTTTTAGTGCACCACCCATTGCTTGCAGCCTCTGGATCAGTGTGTCGCCAGAGTTTTCTGCGGCCAATTGCGCAACCAGATCAGCCGACAATATCGTGAAGTGGTCGGTCCAGGCTGACAAAGTGTGTAACTGCCCGGGTGCCAGCAAAGCGATCAGGTTGGGTAGATCTGCCAGATCAATTTGCGTTGAATCCTGCAACCCTGAAAACGGATTGACTGCGATATTCGCATTCGATGGCACGCTTAGAGCCAATACCGGGTCAGCGTACTCGAGCAGTCCGCTCAGCTGATTGAGCAGATGTTTTGAAGGATACAGGCCAGCGCGCAGAAATATAATTGGCCTGCCGGGAAATAGCCCGGATAGCTCAGCGATTAGCAGACCGGGTTCGTCGTAGCCGTGAGCAGTTTGGGTTGTACCCTTAAACTTGAGCCTGCTGCACAGCGGTAAGTCCAGTTCCAACAAGGCCTTAACCTGGAGTTCACTGGTCTGCTTACGGCCTTTCGCATGCACGTAAATTACGGGCGCTGCTGACAGTTTCTTGCTGGGTTTATTATCAGTCATTTTTTTCGCAGATAGACCAGGGCAAGTGTGAACAGGCCCAAAATGGTGGATTATACCAAGACAAAACGCGGCCATTATGGATAATGGTCAGGTCGATGTCATCCCGCATCATTAATTCATGGATAAATGGCCAGTAAAGTAAAAAAGACCAGGGCGAAACGGCGCAAAACCACGCAGAAAAAGACGGCTAAGCAAAAGCCGGGCATATTGCGGCGCTTGTTCCGTTTGGCCATGTTGCTCGTGGGTCTCGGAATTGGTCTGGGTGTTCCATGGGTTATATGGCTGGATATGCAGGTCAGGGATGAGTTTGAGGGCCGGATATGGGATGTTCCGAGCCGGGTTTATGCCCGCCCATTGAGCCTTTATACAGGCAAAGCCCTCTCAAAAGAATCCCTGCTGGCAGAGCTCAGAGCCGCTGGCTACAGGAAAACCTCACAAGCATCCGCACCGGGTAGTTATTCTGTCAGCGGCAATCGCTTTGATATCCACCGGCGGGCATTCGCTTTTGATGATGGCAGTGCGCCTGAAACACGGTTTCTGCTGAACTTGAGCGGTGGTTCAATCAGTTCGATCAGTGATGTGAGTGGCTCCGGGGATTCGGGTCTTGTGCGTCTGGATCCGGCGGAAATAGCCTCAATTTATCCCTTGCATGACGAGGATCGTACCCTGGTGGCCCTGACCGATGTGCCCGGGCTACTGGTGACGGGTCTGCAGGCAGTCGAAGACCGCCAGTTCAAACACCATCACGGCGTGGCCTTACGCAGCATTGCGCGGGCCTTTGTCGCCAACCTCAAGGCGGGGCGGGCAGTGCAGGGCGGCAGCACCCTGACCCAGCAGTTGGTCAAAAACTACTTTCTCAGCAGCGAACGAACCCTGGTGCGTAAGGCCAATGAGGCCATCATGGCGTTGCTGCTCGAGTTGCACTATGACAAGGCGCATATCCTCGAGGCCTATATCAACGAGATATTCCTGGGTCAGCAGGGCAAACACGCCATCCATGGTTTTGGACGTGCCAGCGAATTCTATTTTGACCGGCCGTTGCAGGATCTTGAACCTCAACAGATTGCTTTATTGGTCGGTATGGTGCGTGGTGCATCCCTGTATAACCCGAGACGAAACCCGCAACGCGCACGGCAACGGCGGGACCAGGTACTGGATATTTTCGCTACCACCGGCCTGATGAGCGCCGGTGAAATCAAGACGGCAAAAGCACAACCCCTGGGTGTCACCGAAAAACCGCGTTCTGGTGGCAGCCGTTATCCGGCGTTTCTGGACCTGGTCCGGCGACAGTTAAGACGTGATTACCGTGCATCTGATTTGCGCTCTGAGGGTTTGAGGATTTTTACCACCTTGGCGCCGTCGGAACAGGAATATGCCCAACTGGCCGTTTCCAACGGCCTGAAAGAGTTGCAACAACGCGGTCTGCCCGACGATTTGCAGTCGGCCCTGGTGCTCGCCGATGTAGCCAGCGGTGAGGTGCGTGCATTGGTCGGTGACCGGGTCGCCGGGCGCAATTACTTCAACAGGGCGCTGGATGCCCGCCGGCAAATCGGTTCGGTGATCAAGCCCCTGGTCTACCTGCTTGCTCTGGAACATGTTGATGACTACAACCTGATTACGCCGGTCAAAGACGAGCCAATTTCCTTACGGCAACCGGATGGAAGCCTATGGTCACCGGCGAACTACGACCACAAATCCCATGGTGAAGTGCCTCTTATGGAGGCACTGATTCGCTCGTATAATCAGGCCACGGTACAGGTGGGTCTCAATGTCGGCGTCGCCAATCTGATCCGCAAGATCAGGCAACTGGGTGTAAACGCTGAGATTCCGGCGGTACCCGCGACCTTGCTGGGGGCAGTCGAACTGACACCGATCGAGGTAACACAGATGTTTCAGTCGTTGGCGGCCGGTGGCTACAGCGTGCCACTGCGTTCGGTGACAGCAGTTTTGACACCGCATGGTGAGTTGCTCAGCCGGTATCCATTGAGGTTGATGCCGCTGGAGCACCGGGATGCCATTGCTGTACTGAATTTTGCCCTGACCCAGGTGGTCGAGCAGGGCACGGCAAGGAGCCTGCACGGCCTGCTTGGCAATGACACATTGATTGCGGGGAAAACCGGTACCACCAATGAACGCCGTGACAGTTGGTTTGTCGGATATACTCGGGACCGCGTGGCAGTATCCTGGGTTGGGCGTGATGACAATCGTCCGGCCGGGGTGACCGGTGGTAATGCGGCCATGCGTGTGTGGGCGGGATTGTTCAGGAACCTGCCATTTGAGCCGTTTGATTTGCGTATGCCGGATGGTGTGAATTTTGTCTGGGTCGATATTCCGCAGCAGGCTTTGACCGACCCGTCATGTAGCGGCGCGGTGCAAATACCATTCATTGAGGGTAGTGAACCCGGGCGCAGTACAAAATGCTTGCAAAAGCAGGACAGGAAGAATAGAAAATCTTTATGGAGAAAGTGGTTTGAAGATAAAAATTAGTTACCTTGGGATCGTTTTGGTATTGCTGTTGTTGGTTGGCTGCGGCAGTCAACCCCCGGTCAGAGACCACGAGGTCAATACCCGCGTCAGGGCACCCGCCAGTGAGGAAAGTGCAGGTGTGCAGGTCTATTCACTGCAGAACCCGGCAGTGAAACAACTGACAGCTCAAGCTGAAGGTGCGGAACGCGCCGGGGACCTGGACCAGGCAGGTAGTTACCTCGAGCGTGCACTACGCATACAGCCGCGCGACCCGCAGGTTCTGCAGTATATGGCAGAAATCAAACTGCAAAAGGAGGACTATCAGCAGGCATTGAATTTTGCAGTCCGTTCCTATGACTCAGGGCCTCGCGTAGGTGAGATATGCAGCAGGAACTGGCGCACCATCAGTGTCGCCAGGGAGCACCTGAAAGACGCCAACGGCGCCAGCGATGCCGAACAACGCGCAAGCCAATGTATGAATACGCGGCCAGCGGCGTTTTGAACTTGTTCAGAGGCTCCCTTGTGTACCGCATCGTAATTTATGGATTCTGAAAGTGCGCAGCTGCTGGATTCCGGCGGGCCGTTTGAGAAGGTGCTGCCGGGTTTTGCGCCGCGCCAGGAACAAATAGAGCTGGCCGAGGCGATAGAAAAAGCCATCCGTAGCGGTGGCACCCTGGTGGCGGAGGCCGGAACCGGTATTGGCAAAACGCTCTCCTACCTGGTACCGGTTCTCATGGGTCGCGAACGCACTATCATTTCGACCGGTACCAAGACGCTTCAGGACCAGTTGTATTACCGTGATCTGCCGATGGTCAAACAAGCGCTGGGTAGTACACTCAAAACAGCATTGCTCAAGGGCCGGGCAAATTACCTGTGTCTGTATCGAATGGAGCAGGCCCGCAAGGGTGGCAGCTTACCCAGCCGCGAGTCGACCTCGGAGCTGGAAGCTATCAGGCAATGGGCGCCGGCGACAGAGGATGGTGACCTTTCCGTATCCTCGGTCATTGCCGAGGATAGTGAATTATGGCCGTGGGTCACATCGACCGTTGATAACTGTCTGGGTTCTGATTGCCCTGATTTTGACGCCTGCTTTGTCTTCCGTGCCCGGCGCAAAGCACAGGAGGCTGATGTGGTTGTGGTCAATCATCACCTGCTGTTCGCAGATATGGCCATAAAGCACGCCGGCTTTGGTGAAGTGCTGCCCGGTGCTGCCGTATTTATCGTTGATGAAGCGCACCAGGCACCGGAAACGGCCTCGCGGTTTTTCAGTACATCGCTTTCAATGAGGCTGATTTCTGATCTATGCAGCGATGTGCTGGCAGAGGCGGCTGAAACCAGTGGTGGCATGGCTGCGGTGCGCGATGAAGTGGCCCATTGCCGACAGGTCATCAAAGAATTTCAATTGGCCTGCCATGACAAGCTGGATGACCGTGGTACCTGGGATGAAATGCTGAGCCATTCAGCGGTTGTGAATGCTTTGCAGGCCCTGGATGCAGCGGTTGCCGGCTTAAAGCCGGCGGTCGAACCACTGCAGGGTGCGAGTCGTGGTATGGATGCCTGCGGGCAACGTCTGGCAGAAATACAGGCGCATTTTGACCACCTTGACAAACCGGTGCCGGATACCGAGGTGCGATGGTTTGAGCGGCGTGGCCGCGGCGTGACCATTCATACCACGCCGCTGGATATTTCCAATTTGTTTTCAAGTTTCTGTGAAGCTTTGGATGCAGCCTGGGTGTTTACCTCGGCAACCCTGTCGGTCAATGGCGGCTTTGGTCACTTTATACAGGCTTTGGGTTTGCAGGATGCCGATACACTGATCCTTGATTCGCCCTTTGATTATCAAAACAATGCCTTGCTGTGGTTGCCGCAAAATTTACCGGAGCCACGTGAGTCGTCATTTGTTGCAGAATTATTGGAGACAGTTCGCCCGGTTCTGGAAGCCAGCCAGGGACGGGCTTTTATGTTGTTCACCTCGCACCGTGCTTTAAGACAGGCTGCGGAATTACTGACTGGTAAAATTGATCACCCCTTGTTTGTGCAGGGTGAGATGCCACGCAGTATATTGTTGGACGCTTTTCGCAAGTCCGGCGACGGAATTTTGCTGGGTTCAGCCAGTTTCTGGGGTGGTGTTGATGTGATGGGTGAAGCCCTGTCGCTGGTGATTATCGACAAGTTACCCTTTGCACCGCCCAATGACCCGGTCATGGTTGCACGTAGTAACCAGGTACGGCAGCGTGGGGGGAATCCGTTTATGGAGTTGTTTATCCCAAAAGCGGTCATTGCGCTGAAGCAGGGTGCAGGTCGACTGATACGCGACGTGAATGATCGCGGTGTACTGGTGATTTGTGACCGCAGGATAAGCACCAAGGGTTATGGTAGTGTTTTCCTGGAAAGTCTTCCGCCCATGCAACGAACGGTTAACCGGGATCAGGTTGTGGAGTTTTTTAAGAATGCACCTACTGGCGATTGAAACAGCGACAGAAACCGTTTCCGTCGCCTTGAGCATCGATGGCGAGGTCGTTGAGCGGTATGAACATGCACCGAGACAACATGCTGAATTATTGTTGCCTTGGATTGAACAATTGCTGGCCGAAGCTGAAATCGGCTTTAACGCTTTGGATGCCATCGCGTTTAGCCGCGGCCCGGGCAGTTTTACCAGTTTGCGTATCGGCATCGGTGTGGTGCAGGGTCTGGCCTGGGCCTCTGATCTTCCGGTGATACCGGTTTCCAGCCTTGCAGCGACGGCTCAGACAGCATTTGAAGATGGAGTCAGTTCGGCGCTGGTCGCGCTTGATGCCCGCATGAACGAGGTATTTACCGGCATGTTCACGGCAAATAGCAACGGTATCATGATGCCCACGGGTGAAGAAAGAGTTTGTGCTCCGCAAGACGTTCAGGCGCCCCGAAATGCCGATACCTATGGAGTAGGCATTGGTTTTGAGCGTTACGAGGCACTGGGAGATTTATCGGCCCAACTGGCTGGCGTATACGCTGATATATGGCCCAAAGCATCTTCGCTGGTGACCCTGGCCCAGAATTGGTTGCTCAGCAATGCAGCACTTCCTGCAGAGCAGGCGCAACCCGTGTATCTGCGGGATAACGTAGCCAAAAAATCAGGGGCAGTACACTAGTTAGAAAAGCCGCCTGTGAGCAATCGCATTGCCAGCGCTATAAGAATCACACCAAAGCTGCGCTCAATCCAGACGGCGTTTCGTTGCAGAAGCCCCAACCAGCGCGGGTTGGAGAATGACCATGCCACAATGGCGTACCAGGCCATATCAATGAACATGGCAGTGGCGGCGTATATCAGTTTTTCCAGCCAGCTGGTATCACTGCCGATGACCTGGCTGAAAAGAGCAATAAAGAACACGGCAACCTTAGGGTTAAGAAATGCCACCAGAAACCCGTTGCGCGCCGCACTACCGGTGGTGGGTGCTTGCTGTTGACTTGTATTTGTCCCGGCCCGGGCAAGCAGCCCTTTGCCACCGATCCAGATGAGATAAGCCGCGCCCAGCCATTGCAATGCTGAAAAAAGCATTGGCGAGGTGGTAATCATGACTGCAATGCCCGAAATGCAAAGCAAGGCATAAATGCCGATGCCGAACGCATGTGATACGGCGGCAACCAGACCGCTTTTTCGTCCCCCCTGTAGCGTTTGTTGAAGTATCACTGCCAGTGATGGCCCCGGCGACATCGCGCCGAGCAGACAGATGGAAACTACGGTGAGCCATATTGCAATTGTCATGGCGCGCAGTGTGCGGTATTGCAGGATTGCTTGCAGCAACATAAAAATGCCGGGAAACCAACAATAGTGATAAAAACCGTTGATAATGTTTCGGGTAATTGGAACGCAATCATTACTTTTCAATTGCTCATTCAGAGCTCGCCAGCTTATGACGCATTATTGTATTCATCATGTAAGGACGCCACAAAACGCTTATCTCAAGAAATTCTGGAAGCATCGCGTGGATCATCATTACAGGGATAACAACAAGGGTTATGGTGTGTCGTCGGCATTGTGGAACCATGTGTTTGGCAGCATGCAAGAGCTTAGAAACACACGTAAATGAATACTAAGCAATTTTTTACAGGGAAAATTTTTTGCAGGATTTATGCAATTTGACCGGTCTTCAGGATGGGCCCTCCACCATGAGGGAGAATATTATTTTGTCGAATTTACATTTATTTAACGACATCCCGAGCTAAGTTTGCGAGAATTGCCGATGCAAAGCAGGGGTGGGAATCGTACCAGGCTTGTGACTATTGAAAAAATTACAACACGAATATAGTACCTGGATATTTGCCTGGTGGAGAATAACCACTTTTGGATGCATTGTCATAAACGCCTATGAACCCAACAAGCGCTAACCAGTTTTTACCGGTAAAAGTCACCGGATACGCCAATCTCGTGGACGCTCTCGAGTACGCCGCGCAAGGCGATAGCGGGTTTAACTTTTACGATGGACGTGGTCGCCTGTCTTCGGTATTAACCTATTCTGAATTGTGTGAACAGGCCAAATTACTGGCACGGCGTCTGCTCAGCCTAGGCTGTGCACGTGGTAGCAGGGTCGGCATCATTGCCGAAACTGAGCCCATGTTCCACCGTTTCTTTTTTGCCTGCCAATATGCGGGATTGATCCCGGTCGCATTGCCTGCCGGTATACAACTGGGCGCGCATGGTGCATATGTAGGCCAGGTACGTCGGATGTTGAAGGGTTGTGGTGCAGCGATTGTGGTTGCGCCTGATTCGCATGCCAATTTCATGGCCGAGGCGGTGCAGGGTCTGGAATTAAGGATGACCGGCACACAGGCGGATTTTGATGCTTTACCCGAGGCCGATGTGATTTTTGAGCCCCTGACGGGGGACGATCCGGCCTACCTGCAATACACTTCCGGTAGCACCAGTTTTCCACGGGGTGTTGAAGTTACACATAAAACAGTACTGAACAACCTGATGGAAATTGCCCGTTACGGGCTGAAACTGGATGCAAATGACCGCTTTGTATCGTGGTTGCCGTTTTATCACGACATGGGTCTGGTTGGCTTCATCCTGGTTCCATTGATCGGCCAGTTGTCTGTTGACTACCTTGGTTCACGTACATTCGCGATGCGCCCCAGGTTGTGGCTTAAGATATTGTCTGACAATGGTGGCACGATTTCCTCTGCCCCCACTTTCGGTTATGCCTTGTGTGCCAAGCGTTTACGGCCGGCAGATGTTGACCGTTATGACCTCAGTCGTTGGCGGGCGGCTTGCGTAGGAGCCGAGCGCATTAACCCGCAAGCATTGCAAGAATTTGCGGAGATTCTCGAGCCCTGCGGTTTTGATCAGAAATCATTTGTTGCCTGCTATGGCATGGCGGAATGTGTGCTGGCCATCAGTTTTGCCCCTCTGGGTGAGGGTCTGAAGATTGATGTCGTCGACAGAAACCTCATGGCTGAGACTGGCGAAGCAAGGGTTTCGAACGGAGATGCCCTTGGTACTTCGGACTATGTCGATTGTGGCAAGCTTTTACCCGGTTTTGAATTTTCAATCCGGGATGACAATGATGTCGAGCTGAGTAACCGCCATTGCGGGCACATTTATTTGAAAGGCCCCAGTGTCATGCGCGGTTATTTTGAAGATGAAGAATCCACCGCTGCCGTGCTGTCGCAAGACGGCTGGCTGAAAACCGGCGATATCGGCTATCGAATCGACGATCACCTGGTGATTACTTCCCGT
>Ga0114950_10004814_pt1 | contig 10497 bp, 9 predicted proteins | sample N075metaG_FD_83503 | JGI IMG/M metagenome (GOLD analysis project Ga0114950, IMG submission 83503) | Deep subsurface microbial communities from Kermadec Trench to uncover new lineages of life (NeLLi) - N075 metaG | ecosystem: Environmental > Aquatic > Marine > Ocean trench > Sediment | place... | reverse complement strand
GTTAGCTTCCAGTTAATACTTTACCGTATCATCTTCAGCTTTTATTCGTTGCTACCTCTTTTACTTTTAAACTAAAAATGAAATAAAGCATGGAAGAAGCTTTGCTACTCTGGGAAATAGATGAAAACTGGCAGCCTAAGCAGTGAGGTACAGAAGAAAACAAAAGAGTTACCTAACGCTAAGACCAACCGTATACCTGCATCAGTAGTTACGCAAAAACTACATAAATTACTGGCGCAAACTGGGCTTGGTTCGCGACGTGAAATGGAAAAATTGATTGCTACTGGCCAGGTGACTATCAATGGGAAAGTAGCAGAAATCGGTAATCGGGTTGGTGCTAAAGATGTAGTACGAATAAAAAAGCGTATTATCCATATAAAATTCGGCGAAGGTTTACCTAGAGTTATGCTTTATCATAAGCCAAAAGGTGAAATTGTTAGCTATAATGATCCATACAACCGCCCTTCAGTATTCAATAAACTGCCGAAACTCAAAACATCTAAATGGGTATCAATAGGTAGACTTGACTTTAATACCTGTGGATTACTAATTTTCACCACGGATGGAGTATTGGCTAATCGATTAATGCACCCGCGTTTTGAAGTAGAGCGAGAATACGCTGTTCGAGTCGTCGGGAGGTTGGACTCAAATCAGATAACACTATTAACTACAGGAATTGAATTGGGAGATGGACTGGCAAAATTTGATTACCTGTCTGATCAAGGAGGCAAGGGCTGCAATCACTGGTATCGAGTAATATTAAAAGAAGGCAAGAACCGTGAAGTTCGACGTATGTTTGAGGCAATAGGGCTGACAGTAAGTCGCCTGGTCAGAGTGCGTTTTGGTTCTATTAAATTGCCGCCAAGTTTGAAACGCGGAATGTGGATGGAGCTGAATAAAAAAGAAGTAGAGCGCTTATTGGAACTGCCCTCATAGCTTGTATGTTTGTAAGGTTTACTTGTATACAGATAACTAAAAGACTATTGAGTAAGTTTGTCGCATTTCAATAAAAAAATAAATTAAGTATCTCCATTCATAGCAGTACGATGAAAGTGTAAGAATTTACTTTTTTTCAATACTATTTTTATAAGAGATTCTGTTTATTATTTCAGTAATAAATTCTCTAGTGTTAGCTGATAAATTTTTGATAGTTGTTCTAAATCATCTATTTCCACGCATTCATTAAGTTTATGGATGCTCGCATTAACTGGACCAAACTCTACTACTTGTGGACAAATATCAGCAATAAAACGCCCATCAGAGATACCGCCAGAAGTGGACAATTGTGGTTCGATTCCTACTATTCTTTTAACTGCGTTATTTATCGCCTCTACCAAATTACCCCTAGAAGTAAGATAGGGATTGCCAGAAAGCGTCCACTGTAAATCATAATCTAGGCCGTGTCGGTTAAGTATTTCATATACTTTAGTTTGTAGTGATTTAACCGTACTGGCGGTAGAGAAACGGAAATTAAATAGATTTTTGACTTCACCAGGAATTACATTGGTTGCACCAGTTCCTCCATAGACATTAGAAATTTGCCAAGTAGTTGGTGGGAAATATTCGTTGCCACAATCCCACACAGTTTGTACAAGTTCAGCAACGGCAGGGGCAGCAAGATGTATGGGATTTTTCGCCAAATGTGGATAAGCAATATGTCCTTGTATGCCCTTTACAGTGAGAGTTCCAGATAGGGAACCACGTCTACCATTTTTAACAGTGTCACCTAATTTGTTCACACATGTAGGTTCGCCAACAATGCAATAATCAATTGTCTCATTCCGTGCTTTGAGAGCTTTCACTACCCTGACAGTACCATCCGCCGCAACGCCTTCTTCATCTGAGGTAATAAGAATGGCAATCGAACCGCTGTGATTTGGGTGTACGTTTACAAAAGATTCAATCGCTGTAATAAATGCGGCTAATGATGCTTTCATATCTGCTGCGCCGCGGCCATAAAGCTTTCCATCACGAATTGTTGGTGTAAATGGGTCGCTTTCCCATTTTTCTAGTGGGCCTGTTGGTACTACATCTGTATGACCGGCGAAACATACAATTTGTTTTTCAGTTCCACGCCTAGCCCAAAAATTGTCTACCTCGCCGTAATGCATCTTCTCAATTTCAAAGCCAAGTTTTTCTAGACGGTCGATTAGAATTTCCTGGCAACCACTATCGGCAGGAGTGAGTGAACGGCAGGTAATAAGTTTCTGTGCTAGAAACAAAGTATTTTTATGCATAGGAGTTTCCTGAAACTGGTGTTATATAGTTGTTGTTTAGATCCCACGCAATAGTTCATTGATTCCAGTCTTTGCGCGGGTCTTTGCATCTACTTGTTTGACAATGACTGCGCAGTAAAGACTATATTTTCCATCTGATGAAGGCAATGTTCCTGAAACCACCACTGAGCCTGGTGGAATCCGGCCATAACTTACTTCACTGGTCTTACGGTTATAAATCTTAGTACTTTGACCAATATATACACCCATCGAAATCACTGAATTTTCTCCAACAAGTACACCTTCTACAATCTCAGAGCGCGCACCAATAAAACAGTTATCCTCAATAATAGTTGGATTGGCTTGTACTGGTTCTAGCACGCCGCCAATACCAACTCCACCTGACAAATGTACATTCTTACCAATTTGAGCACAAGAGCCTACCGTAGCCCAAGTATCAACCATTGTACCCTCATCAACATAAGCACCTATATTGACGTATGAGGGCATCAGTACAACATTACTGGCGATGAAAGAACCTTTTCGCACGGTTGCAGGAGGTACTACACGGAATCCACCGTTACGAAAATCCTTAGAACTGAAATCCGCAAACTTTGATGGTATTTTATCAAAGTAGTTGGAGAAGCCTCCTTTGATAAAGAAGTTATCTTCCATGCGAAAAGAAAGCAGCACAGCTTTTTTTATCCATTGATGCGTGGCCCATTCACCATTGGTTTTTTCCGCTATACGCAACTCACCAGTATTGAGCATATCTAATACTTGGTTGATGGATTCTTTCAGTTTAGCCTCGACATTACGCGGTGTAATATTCACACGGTTTTCGAATGCTTTCTCGATGGTGACTTGCAGTTGTTCCATAGTTTTCCTTAAAGAACTTTTCAAAATAACAAAATTTGCAAAATTCCGGTTACAGTTTATCTGTTCATTTTTTTAACGATGTTGCTATACTAGTTTTTTTATTCTCTTAGTTGCTTCCACACACTCGAATAATGGTGCAACCAAAGCCATGCGGATAAAATTCTTACCAGGATTGATACCGTGTGCTTCACGTGCAAGATAACTGCCAGGTAATACGGAAACATTATAATCTTGATATAGCTGCCGAGCGAAATCAATATCGTCAACTGGCGTCTTTGCCCACAAGTAAAAAGTAGCTTCAGGTATTGGTGCTTGCATGTAACCAGTTAATAATGCGGCGACTGCAGCAAATTTTTGCCGGTATAAGTGACGGTTCTCACTAACATGAGACTCCTCATTCCACGCCGCTTCACTTGCTGCCTGTACTGCCGGGTTCATCCCACTGCCATGGTAAGTACGATAAAGTAAAAATTTATTTAGTATGCTACGATCTCCTGCAACAAAACCAGAACGCATCCCAGGTACGTTGGAACGCTTCGACAAACTACCGAATACCACTAGTCGAGGAAAACTTTTACGACCTAAGAGATGTGCCGCTTCTAAAGCACCAAGTGGCGGATTATTTTCATCTAAATATATTTCAGAATAGCACTCGTCAGCAGCAATAATAAACCCATAATGATCTGAAAGAGAAAATAGTTTCTGCCACTCGTCCATCGACATTACTTTGCCGGATGGGTTTCCAGGAGAGCATACGTATACTAGTTGTGTACACGACCAAACATCATTAGGTAATTGTGTATAGTCTGGGATGAAATTATTTTCAGGTAAGGAGTTAAGAAAATATGGTGTAGCTCCAGCTAGAAGAGCTGCCCCTTCATAGATCTGATAGAACGGATTGGGGCAAACTACCGCTACCTTTGAACAGGATAAATCAATAACTGTCTGAGCAAAAGAAAACAGAGCTTCGCGACTTCCATTTACGGGCATAACCTCCGTGTCAGAGTCTATGGTAGACAAATTATAACGACGCATTAACCATGCAGCGATGCTTACACGTAACGATTTATATCCAAGTGTTGTGGGATAAGTTGCTAGTTTATTAAGACCTTCTATTAATGCTAGACGAATGAAGTCAGGCGTTGAATGTTTTGGTTCGCCTATATGTAGGCTAATGGGCGAAAAGGCCGGATTAGGCGTAATCCCTGAGTAAAGCTTGTTAAGCTTTTGAAAGGGATAGGATTGTAGCCGATTGAGATTTGGATTCATTTTTGTAGGGAGGACTAGACATCAAGTCATACCCATCTCTTACCAAAGTTGCTTCACTTAATTGAGGCCAAATTATAATGAATAGATGTGATGTAAACCACAAAATGGAAAAATATCTTTATGCTGAGGATACTGCAAAGTATTACTTTGCTATCTGAGGTCTACCGTAATTTCACGTTCATTTACTAGGGCATGTCAAGATAAATAAGCCAATTTCAATATACAATACTTTATCTTATTATTATGTCGTCTCAAGCATTGAATAAGTCTATTCCAAATAATTAGCAGCCAGAAATAAGGTATTTAATAAATTTTTAAGGCGTCCCTTTAGTCATGTAACAAGTTAAAAACTGAAGTAAAGTTTTAACTTTGGCTTACTCGGGCCAAAATACTCGAAGGCTAAAGTTTTTATCATTTTAGCCGAAAAATAAGTGTCGGGCTGATACCCTTTTTAGCATGACAAACTAGGGTTACATATGAAAGTGTTAATGGTGGAGGATTCAGAAGATGACGCATGTCTTCTATGTGCAGAACTTACTAATGCCGGGAATGACCTAACATATAAGCGTGTTGATTGTGATTTACAGATGCAAGCTGCCTTAGAGGAGTCTGACTGGGATATCATCATCGCGGATCATTCCATGCCGTCCTTCAGCTCCATTGATGCGCTAGATGTATTAAAGAAAAGTGGTAAGGATATCCCGTTCATAATTTACTCTAACGCCATTAGCGAACAAATGATAGTTTCTGCTCTGAGCCAAGGGGCGCACGATTATATATTCAAGGGAAATTTTTCACGTTTGCTTCCGTCTATAGTGCGCGAGCTAAAAAGTGCTGGTATCCGTCGTGCTAAGCAACAGGCTGACAACCATATTTATCAATTGGCATACTTTGATGAGCTGACTGGTCTTCCTAAGCGCAATCTATTTTGTGAGAAATCATCCTTAATGCTGCCGGGGTTGATGGATTCTAGAAATGTCACCACACTCGCTGCAACATATTCTATATACATGAATCATCTGATGCGAATTAACAACACATATGGCTATGCTGTTGGTGATACATTAATTCAGCAATTGGCATATCGATTAAGTGATTGTGTGGAAGATAACTGTATATTGGCTCGAATCGGAGGTAACAAGTTTGCATTTTTTAAGAGTAACATAAGCGACCACTGTGAGATTCAAAAGTTTGCAGATCGCATTATGGAATCCGTAATTTCTCCATTTATTGTTGATAGTCTGGAGTTTTATGTCGCCCTAAGTATTGGGATATCTGTTTTCCCGGATGATGGTAATGATGCGTCAACGCTATTAGGAAACGCTGAAAGCGCTAGATCTCTTGCCAAGAAGTCTTATGAAAATAACTGCAAGTATTACATTAAGGAAATGGGCGAGGCTTCTTCCAAGCGCTTAGTACTGGAGACTTCGTTACGTAAAGCCGTGGAAAGGGGCGAGTTGCTACTACAGTATCAACCAGTCATTGATCTAAAAACGAGAAAATTTATTGCGGCAGAAGCATTAGTACGTTGGAACCATCCTGAATTTGGGTTACTTCCCCCCGATAAATTTATTCCACTTGCAGATGAAACTGGTCTAATTATTAGAATTGGGGAATGGGTGCTATATCAAGCGTGTAAACAAGCAAAAACGTGGCATGATGCATCATATGGTCCAATGTCAGTTCTTGTTAATGTTTCAGCGGTACAGTTGGGGCAACCGCAACTAAAAGACCATGTAGCTAATGTGCTAAACAAGACAGGCCTTCATCCAGCTTGCCTTGAATTGGAAATTACTGAATCAGTCTTAATGCAAGATGCAGAATCTAGCGTCAATACATTACATGAGCTCAAAGAAATGGGAATAAAAATAGCAGTGGATGATTTTGGTACTGGCTATTCATCCCTGGCTTACCTCAAACGATTTCCTATAGATATTTTGAAAATTGACAGAACCTTCATTCGTGACCTTTCGATTGATTCGGATAGTTTAGCGATCGTCACAGCAATTACTGCCCTGGCAAAAAGCCTTAACTTAATAATTGTTGCCGAAGGGGTTGAAACAAAGGAGCAACTAGATTATTTATGTAATAAGAAATGCGACAGAGCACAAGGTTTCCTTTTCAGCAAGCCATTGAATACAGATGATCTAGCGTCCTTCCTATGGCCATCCAAAGTCGTAGTAAAATGATCTAATCTAAAAATACACCTATCTTGATACAAAGCTCCTTTCCTGAAGCTGTTTTTACTTTAACCTCAATATTCTGCCTCACCATCAATAGGGACTTCGTAATAATTCGCGTAAGAAAAATTCCTACATATTAGTTAACAAAAAATCCTACTACGGATTTAGAAAATCTCCCATTTACTCCTTACCCTGCCTTAAACGAAAATGGACTCACTAGCCCATTAAATTCGTTCGGGCCTACATACAAACTAGAAGAGGGCACACAAAATGGATACTAACCAGATTCTAGGAGAAATCAAGGAGATCAATCTTGGATACATTCTACTGGCACAACGGATGCTCAGGGAAGACAAAGTCTCGGCGATGTACCGACTGGGAATTGGTCAGGATGTTGCCGAAATAATTGAAAATCTAACTTCCAGTCAAATCTTAAAAATGGCTGCATCAAATACGTTACTGTGTCGATTCCGGTTTGATGATCGTTTGATCGCAGAATTGCTAACAAGTCATAGCCGAGATCATGCAGCATCTTTGTCTCACGCAGCCATACTAATGGCCGGTCAGTCAGTTGAGACAATTGTCTAGGCTAATTTTTCTCAAGAAATCCCATTATGCGTAATAAAAGTATTTTATCTGAAGCAAAAGAAATCCAGATCGTGACTGAGTTAATCAGGCTTGGTGCTCGATTACAGGTGCTTGAGTCTAATTCCAATTTAAGCCGAGAAAGATTAATAAAACTATATAAAGAAATAAAAGGGGTTTCTCCGCCAAAAGGAATGCTGCCATTTTCTGAAGACTGGTTCATGAGTTGGCAGCCCAATATACATTCATCACTATTTATCAATATTTATAACTACCTCATTGCTTATACTGAAGTTCGAGGTATTGACGCCATGATAAAGGGATACAAACTTTACCTAGAGCACCTCGAGTTAAATCAGATGGAGCAAACATTGAGCCTGACGCGAGCATGGACGCTAATTCGATTCATCCGTAGCCAAATATTATGCACTGTACCATGTAACAAATGTGGAGGAAATTTTGTGGTACATGCATTTGATCTTCATCCCAACCATGTTTGTAAGCTGTGTAATATCCCATCCCGTGCTGGAAAAACCAAAAAAACTACACGCGCGGTTGCAGCTCATATACCACAACTCGATCCAGCATAAGGATATTTGTCGGAAAATTTAACGTAGTAATTAGTTTACCCTAGCTATCTTGACATAACAATTTTACGATAAAACTATATATGAATACCGCCGTCGAAACAATAAATAAAGAGCAATTTGTTGTAAAGTTTACGCCGCTAGTAAAACGTATCGCCCATCATATGATGGCCAGGTTACCAGCCTCCGTACAAGTGGATGATCTTATTCAGGCAGGAATGATTGGTTTACTAGATGCAATTAAACGCTACGAAGGATCACGTGGGAGGCAATTTGAAAGTTATGCGGCGCAACGTATACGCGGTTCCATTCTAGATGAATTACGGGAAGCAGACTGGTTGCCTCGTGGGATTCGTAAGAAAATGCGACAAATCGAGATGGCGGTTAGGACCCTAGAGCAGCGTATGGGGTGTGCTCCTAGTGAGCAAGATTTAGCTGATGAATTAAATATACCTCTTGCAGAGTACCAAAAGAGACTGCAAGATGCGTATGGTGGTCAGTTGCTGTTTTACGAAGATTTCCAGAAGGATGATGATGAGCCATTCTTTGACCGTCTACGTACTGATTCACAAAATAATCCTCTAGAGATTCTATTGGATGAGCGTTTACGAACGATGTTGGTAGAGTCGATTGCTGATTTGCCATTACGAGAAAAAATGGTAATGGGTATGCACTATGAACAGGATATGAATTTGCGGGAGATTGGTGAAGTATTGGGAGTGAGCGAATCACGGGTATGCCAATTACACACTCAAGCTGTAGTTAGACTACGGAGTCGGCTAAGGAATCTTTGATCTAAGAAAAATAAAAAATACCTAGCTGCAATGAGATCAAGTCAACAGTCTATGGTAATAGAATGTCATAGTTAGAGGGATCAGTTACCCCCCTCGCTTGGTTTCTCGTTTTTTTGATCGGATGAGTTCGCGCACTGTCTCCAATAAGCGGTCAGCTACTGCCTCCGGATTGACCTTGAAACGATTCTCACTGATGGCCTGTTTGATTTCTTCCAACCTTAGTCTGGAAATGTAGTGTCGGATCATTTCTAGCATTTCTTGTGGTATATTTATAAACTCACATACTATATGTTTGCAGGTGAGCTCATTTTCTAGCGTTATTTTATAGGTGTTTTTTACTCGAATAGCAATATTGAGGATGCCGATTCCGGGAAGAGTAATATGGCAGTTCTTATAAATTGTCCCACACTTAAAATTAGCCAAGGAATGATGCTCAATGAGCGTTATACCTGCACAGCTGATATCGTGTACGCTTATTTCCGTAATGTCGGGATTGGGTTCGTTTGGAAGCGTGATGATGCATTTCAATAAAGTTGGTGTTGGCTTAGTGATATGGTAATACTGTCTTTTTTTAATACGTAACAGGGACTTTGGGAGATCAATACTAAAAGCATTACGATTCTGAAATTGTATTTCCCTAATACCTGTGCATGTGAATTGAATCTTCGTTTGGTCCTGAGATGTAACGAGGGTTACTTTGTTTGCACGTAATGCAACCTGGCTGAGGTTCTCAATCTCGCCGAAATCTACTACCATTTGTCCAAGTGTAGGGTCAATTGCCAAAATTGACGTTAGGATAAAATCATTATTATGCCCGAAATGAAGAGCAGCCAGTGTATTTCTTTGCATAACTGACTGTAAAATATTGAGAATATCAGACTTTGAAGAAACACGAAATTTATTATCTTCTATCTCTGGGGATAACTCAATCACCCCATCGATCTGGTTCTTCTTTGTCATTCTTACTGCTCTCCAGTAGGTATGGTGTGTCAAAACTGCCAGGGGCTGAACAGAAGGCGCTTTGTTTCTAGACTCCAGGTTACAAAGTAAAGTGTAAGGTTTATCCTCTATCGCCACGTAAAATTATGGTTGTATGCAACTTTATTTTGCTGGATTGGTAATAATACTTGTTTTTGAACTTGCGAGTATGTACCCCAGATATAAAGCTCAAGTACTAATATCTATCTTCGGCAATCAGTCAGCCACCTTTAGTAATTGCTTTAGATACTGCACTCGGCTGTAATGAGAGGAAGGGGCCGCAATAATTTGTTTCATTTAGTTTTAATGCTTTTATTACAACTTTTGTATAAGTGACTAATCGTAATTACTTTTTTCCTACTAGTAGTGCAAAGAGGATCTATAGTGAAGGTTACAAAAATATTCAGCATGATAAGAACTTCATACACAAAGGGTAAGTATTGCTCAGATTTGACAGTTTAGGAAACTGCTGATTTTACTCCCTCTTGATGGTATTTAGCGGCATCTAGGATTATTTCTTTACTCTACAAGATTCCGAAACTGCCATTGTATTAAATAATGTAAACGGCTCTAATTACAACTTAAGGTGGGGCAAATATGACTTGAGCAACGACTTTCATGGCCTCACTATACGATGTTATTGCTGGTAGGTTCGCTTAATTGCAGGGGGAAATCATCATAGTCTTTTTCCGAGATGCTACATTCTAGCATCATGGATCGTGGTCCAAATCCGACGATTTTAAGTAGTTGTTATTGTCGAGTCCGGTGTCTAAAGTAACCCACGTTTGTGACAGTGTTACTCAGAATATTTTGTAATTGTACCATCCATGGCTGAGTGAGAGTTCTGATCTCAGCATCATCAGCTAAAATCTGCCGAATAATTTCTACCTTGCGCTGACGTAACTCGCCACTTAGCATTTTACTTTCATCGTTTATTATGAGTATTTTTGTCAGTCTGCCACATTCGCGTTCGAGCACTATCAGATTTTCCCAATCAGCACTCTGT
>Ga0114950_10004812_pt1 | contig 10502 bp, 9 predicted proteins | sample N075metaG_FD_83503 | JGI IMG/M metagenome (GOLD analysis project Ga0114950, IMG submission 83503) | Deep subsurface microbial communities from Kermadec Trench to uncover new lineages of life (NeLLi) - N075 metaG | ecosystem: Environmental > Aquatic > Marine > Ocean trench > Sediment | place... | reverse complement strand
CCTAATTTATCCCGGTACTTTTTTTGATGTAAACTCGTTATTAATTTTATTTGACTTTTGCTTACCAAAATCATGTATTTTTGAACTTGAGTAAACTTATTCATTTGACCCAAACCCTCGCAAAAATATCATTATTTTTAGGATTAACGTTACTTATTGTTTCTTGTAATGCCGTAAAACATTTGGAGGAGGGACAATATTTACTTACCAATAATACCATTAGGATTGATGATAAAGAAATAAAAGATGCTAAGGTTTATAGTCAACTAAAACAACATCCTAACCCAAAAGCTTTAGGTATACCGTTTGGACTTCATATTTATAATCTTTCAAACACCCAACCAGACTCAACCTTTCAGAAATGGTTACATAAAAACCCAAAACGCGAAGAAAGATTGATTCGATTTCTTTCAAAAAAGCAAGTAAACAAAATTGAAAATAGTTATTTAGGATTTAATAGATGGTTGCAAAAATCGGGTGATGCACCAGTAATTATTGATGACATAAAAACTAAAAAATCTATAGAACGTCTTAAACGCTATTATTTTAGTTTTGGATGGTTTAATGTTGATGCAGATTATACCATTGATAAAACAGAAAATAAACGTGCTTCAATTAACTATAACATTACAAGAAATCAACCTTATTTTATTGACTCTATTTCTGAAAAAATAAGTTCCCCTGTTGTAGATTCCCTATATCAACTTACAAAACATCTTTCGTTCATTGAAAAAGGGAAGCAATACTCTACCAATGATTTTATAAATGAAAGAGATAGATTAACTGTTCAATTTAGAAATTCGGGGTTGTATTATTTTGATCAAGATTATGTGGGTTTTGAAGCCGATACTGTAAATACTGGACATAAAGTAAACATCGATTATATAATCCCTGACCGGAAATTCACTAAAAATGATAGTAGTTTTACCGAACCTTTTAAAGTTTATCACATTAGTGAGGTTCGTATTGTTACCGATTATACCTTTACTAATCGCAATGAGAATATAAAAGATTCTGTTTTTTTTAATGGATATAAATTATATAGTTATGATAAATTAAAATTTAGACCAAAAGCAATAATCGATGCCATTTCTATCACCCCAAATCAAATATTCAAGGATATTGACCGTACACTTACTTACAACCAAATAAGTAATTTACGTATTTTTAAATATCCAAATATTAGTTATTTAGAAGATCCAAAAGATTCAACCGGTACCGGATTAATTACCACTATTTTATTAACACCCCGTAAAAAATACACACTAGGAGTAGATTTTGATGCTTTTACATCAACCATACAACAATTTGGAATTGGTTTTAGCACTACTTTTCTAATTAGAAATGTATTTCGTGGTGCTGAAAATGTAGAAATATCTGTTAAGGGAAGTGTAGGTTCTTCAAAAGATGCTGGAGATAGTGAAAGTAAATTCTTTAATATCTCTGATATTGGTACCGATATAAAACTTTCATTTCCCAGATTACTTTTTCCAGTTAATACTGAAAAAATTATTCCAAAATATATGTCGCCTTCAACCTCTTTGAGCGTAGGATTTAGCGCACAAAATAATATTGGATTGGATCGTCAAAATATAAACACCATTTTTAATTACCGATGGAAACCTTCAAAAATTCGAACTAATAGCATTGATTTAATGAATGTCCATTTTGTTAGAAATTTAAATACGGAAAATTATTTTAATGTTTATAAAAGTTCATTTCAACAATTAAATGACATTGCACAAGAAATAGAAATTGAAAATCCCGGTAGTATTAATCCAGATTACTATAATGTTAATGAAAATGGTGATTTAACATTAATTATTCCAATCGGAGCAGACAATTTTATTGAAGATGTAAAAGACGGGAACATTAATTCAATACCTGAGAATTCAGATGATTTTAATACTGTAAGTAATATTGATGAACGTAAAGAACGACTTACAGAAAACAATTTAATTTTTGCTACAAACTATACTTGGACCAGGGATACAAGAGAAAATATTTCAGATAATGATTTTTCCAGATTAAGATTTAAAATAGAATCTGCCGGGAATCTTCTAAGAGGAATTGCAAATATCTCTGGTTTGGATAAAAATGAAGATGGTAATTATAAAATACTTGGAGTAACATTCTCACAATACATGAAATTTGAAGGTGAGTATATAAAACACTGGGAATTAAATAGAAATAGCAGAATTGCCTTTCGTGCCTTTGGAGGTATTGCAATCCCTTATGGCAACAGTAACACCATTCCTTTTACACGTAGTTATTTTGCTGGTGGAGCCAATGATAATCGTGGTTGGAGAGCTTATGATTTAGGTCCGGGCAGTAGTGGTAGTATTCTAGATTTTAATGAAGCAAATTTTAAAATTGCATTAAATACTGAATATCGTTTTAAATTTATAGGTTCTTTCAATGGAGTATTTTTTATAGACGTTGGGAACATATGGAATGTGTTAGACCATATAACAATCGATGAATTCCGTTTTGATGGAATAGAAGACCTTAAAGAACTCGCAATTGCTTCGGGTACAGGATTACGATACGATTTTGGTTTCTTTGTTCTCCGTTTTGATGTTGGTTTTAAGACCCATGACCCTGCAAGACCTGTAGGAGAACGTTGGTTTAAAGACTATAATTTTGCTAATGCTGTCTATAACATAGGTGTTAACTATCCATTTTAAACCATTAAATTTTGTTATTTTTGTTGTCTAAATCATTTTATTTATGAGTCATTCCATAAATCCAGGTGTAGCAACAGGTATTGAAGTTCAAAAAATACACAAATATGCTAAAGAAAATAGCTTTGCATTACCTGCAGTAAATGTAATAGGGTCTAGTAGTATTAACACCGTGTTGGATACCGCATCGGCACTAAACTCACCGGTAATAATTCAATTCTCAAGTGGTGGCGCTCATTTTAATGCCGGTAAAGGGCTTTCAAACGAAAATCAAAGGGCAGCCATTGCCGGGGCAATTGCCGGAGCAAAGCATATTCACGAATTAGCTAAATTTTATGGAACTACTGTTATACTCCATACAGACCATTGTCCTAAAAAACTCCTACCATGGGTAGATGGCTTGTTGGATGCGGGAGAAGATTATTTTAAAAAAACAGGAATACCTTTGTATAGCTCACATATGCTTGACCTTTCTGAAGAGCCTATAGAAGAAAATGTTGAAATAAGTAAAAGGTATTTGGAACGCATGAGCAAAATGGGAATGACATTAGAAATAGAATTAGGCATAACAGGAGGTGAAGAAGATGGGGTTGATAATACCGATGTGGATTCTTCAAAACTATATACCCAACCAGAAGAAGTTGCTTATGCTTATGAAGAATTAATGATGGTAAGTAACCAATTCACTATAGCCGCAGCTTTTGGAAACGTACATGGAGTATACAAACCCGGAAATGTAAAATTACAACCTATTATTCTGAAAAATTCACAAGAATATGTTCAGAAAAAATTCAATACTGAAGCAAATCCTATCGACTTCGTTTTCCATGGCGGAAGTGGTTCTACCCTAAGTGAAATTAGAGAAGCTATTGGATACGGTGTGGTTAAAATGAATATTGACACCGATTTACAATTTGCATTTAATGAGGGTATACGTGATTATATGACTTCTAATATCAATTACTTAAAAACACAAATAGGTAATCCTGAAGGATCTGAAGTACCTAATAAAAAATATTACGACCCTAGAAAATGGTTACGCGAAGGTGAATTAACTTTCAGGAAACGACTGGAACAAGCTTTTGAAGACCTTAATAATGTAAATACTTTATAACCAATCCCGATCATTAATTAATTTTGCTTAAACACCTAACACAATATGAGCTGGTTTAAAAGAACAAAAAAGGGAATACAAACCCCTACCGATCAGAAAAGAGATGTTCCTAAAGGACTTTGGTATAAATCCCCAACAGGAAAAATAATAGATACCGATGAGCTAGAAAGAAACTTTTATGTTAGCCCGGAAGATGGATATCACGTGCGAATAGGAAGTAAAGAATACTTTAATATATTATTTGATGACAATACTTTTAAGAAATTAGATGAGAACCTTACTTCTACAGACCCTTTAAAATTTATAGACAAGAAAAAATACGTTGATCGTCTTAAAGATGCTTATAATAAAACGGGGCTTAAGGATGCGGTTACTACCGCTGTCGGAAAATCTATGGGTGAAGATTTAGTAATTGCTTGTATGGATTTCAGTTTTATTGGAGGTTCTATGGGTAGTGTTGTAGGGGAAAAAATTGCACGTGCAGCAGACTATGCCATTAAAAAGAAAATACCTTTTATTATTATATCTAAAAGTGGTGGCGCTCGCATGATGGAAGCTGCACTTTCACTTATGCAGCTTGCTAAGACCAGTGTTAAACTAGCACAACTTGCAGAAGCAAAAGTGCCCTATATTTCTCTTTGTACAGATCCTACTACTGGAGGAACAACTGCATCATTTGCTATGTTAGGTGATATAAATATTAGTGAACCAGGTGCTTTAATCGCATTTGCAGGACCAAGGGTTGTTCGGGATACTACAGGAAAAGATTTACCTGAAGGTTTCCAAACTGCAGAGTTTCTAAAGGAACACGGTTTCTTAGATTTTATCTGTCATCGCAAAGATCTAAAACGTAAGATAAATCTTTATTTAGATTTAATTTTAAACCGTCCGCTCAGAGAAAAAACAGCCTAAAAAAAGCTGCTTATGTAAGCAGCTTTTTTTATTAAAGGAGATTAGTACTGTAGAATTATAATATACTCTTTTCCATTCACAGTTAATATTGCAATATTATCACAAGTACCATCTCCATAATTGAGCACTCCCGTGGTTTCATTTCTAGTTATTTCTAACAATCCGCTTACAAAGTAGTGACAAGTTGCTTCACGTCTAAGTGCTTCGGTAACTAATGCAGATCTTGAATGTCCAGTACTAAACTCTATAGTCCAGTTTCCAGTTACTAAATAAACATTATCCATCCAGGTTCCGCTACCAACACCTTCAACCCACTCACGAACCCTAGTTCCGTCTACAGTAGCTACCAATCCTCCCGGAAATGTAACTACAATGTTTTTATGAAAAGTAGATTGAGGGTTGCCTATCGCATTGCTATGTTCTCTAAAAATGGTTCCTCCTCCCTCTATTCCTTTATCGTTAAATATAAAATCTTCGAAAGAATAGTTGATTGTTCTCGTACCATTTTGAATAGGACCATAGCTTATATGAATTTTTCCTGAAACAATATTTCCATTGTTTAGTTCACAACCTAATCCAAAGTCTAACGTTATAAAGGTAAAACCATTTTCACTAGTAATGGTTATGGTAACACAATCTGGAAAAAGACTGGTCATTCTTCCACCTTGTTCTTCAATTTCAACATAAGCTGTTTCGATTATGTTAAAAGCGCCGGTTGATACTTCATCGGTATCTGCAGCTTGTTTTGTTTGCATTGCGGTTAAATCTTCACTGGTTTCTATTTCTGCATTATTTTCATCCTCACTACAAGATGTAAAAAGAAAAAATACAGTAAGAAAAGTTAACATTCTCGTTTTAATTACAATTGATTTCATATTTTAGTTTTATATGGTTTAACAGAAATATGACTACTAAAATTAAGAATGGTTTAATCTTCATTTAAAAAAAAAAGAAAATTAAAGATTTCACACCCTCTTTTATATAAAAACAATATCTTTGCGCCCTGATTACCATAAGGGTACTCGATACATAAAAATCATTTAAAATAATATTGGCATGTATTTAACACCAAAAGTAAAAGAAGGTATTTTTGCAAAGTACGGGAAATCTAAAAAAGATACGGGTGCTGCAGAAGGACAAATTGCATTATTTACTCATCGTGTAGATCATTTAACAAAACACCTTAAAAATAATCACAAAGACTATAATACCGAACGTTCTTTAGTGAAATTAGTAGGCAAAAGAAGATCTCTTTTAAATTATCTAATGAAAAAAGATATATTGAGATATCGTGCGATTGTTAAAGAATTAGGATTACGAAAGTAATTTTTATCCGGGATTTATTTTATGTCCCTTTTATTTTTAAGAAGATTTTCCTCTTAAAACAAATAGAAAAGCTACACATAAGTTTTTCATTGGTCAACAACTACAACAACACAACCATACTTGCATAAGTAAGTAAAGACCATTGTTCAACTGTCTGTCTTTGATAGACAAAATACAAAATTATGATCCCAAAAACAAAAAAAGAGGTTATAGACCTTGGTGATGGTAGAGAAATTACCATTGAAACCGGAAAACTAGCAAAACAAGCCGATGGATCGGTTGTTGTGCAAATGGGAAAAGCTATGCTATTAGCTACCATTGTTTCTGCCTCTAAGCCAAGTCCTGTAGATTTTCTTCCACTTACGGTAGATTATCGCGAAAAATTTGCTTCGGCAGGACGTTATCCCGGTGGTTTCTTTAAAAGAGAAGCACGACCCAGTACTGACGAAATATTAACCATGCGTCTTGTAGACCGTGTACTTCGTCCACTATTCCCAAAAGATTACCATAATGAAATCCAGATTATGGTTCAACTTATGTCTAACGATGATAACGTTATGCCTGATGCTCTTGTAGGATTAGCAGCATCTGCTGCAATTCAGCTAAGTGATATCCCTTTTGAATATCCAATTTCTGAAGTCCGTGTAGCTCGTATCGACGGTAAATTTATTATCAATCCAAGTCGCACTCAACTTGGTGAAGCAGACATAAATATGATGGTAGGAGCTTCTATTGATAGTGTTGCTATGGTTGAAGGAGAAATGGATGAATGTAGTGAAGAAGAAATGGCAGAAGCCATTAAATTTGCCCATGAAGCTATTAAAATACAATGTAAAGCTCAAATACGTTTGGCAGAAGCTGTAGGAAAGAAAGAAACCAGAGAGTATGAAGGTGAAAGTGAAGATGAGGATCTAGAGAAAAAAATTCACGAAGTTGCTTATAGCAAATGTTACGATGTAGCTAAAAGAGGTGTAGGAAAACAAGAACGTGGAGAAGCTTTTTCAGAAATAAAAGACGAAGTAAAAGCCATGTTTTCAGAAGAAGAGCTTGAAGAAAACGAAGAATTAATTTCAAAATATTTCAAAAAAGCACATAAAGAAGCTGTTAGAAACCTATTACTTGCTGAAGGTAAGCGCCTTGACGGTAGAAAAACTACCGATATTCGTCCTATATGGTGTGAAGTAGACTATCTTCCTTCTACACACGGTTCTTCTATCTTTACACGTGGAGAAACACAGGCATTGACAACCGTAACTTTAGGTACTTCTCGTGAAGCTAATATTATAGATTTACCCACACTCCAAGGTGAGGAGACATTTTATTTACATTATAACTTCCCTCCTTTTTGCACCGGTGAAACACGACCCTTACGAGGAACCTCGCGTCGAGAGATTGGACACGGTAACCTTGCCCAAAGAGCGCTCAAAGGAATGATCCCAGAAGATTGCCCCTATACAATACGAATTGTAAGTGATGTTTTAGAATCTAACGGGTCTTCTTCAATGGCTACAGTATGTAGTGGAACTATGGCTTTAATGGACGCTGGTATACAAATGATAAAACCTGTAAGTGGTATAGCTATGGGATTAATTACCGATGGTAAAGACTATGCTATATTAAGTGATATTTTAGGTGATGAAGATCACTTAGGAGATATGGATTTTAAAATAACCGGTACAGCAGATGGTATTACCGCCTGCCAAATGGATATTAAAATCAAAGGCCTTAGTAATGAGATATTAGTAAAAGCCTTGCAACAAGCTCGTGAAGGACGCTTACATATCCTTAAAAAAATGATCGATACAATCGCTAAACCAAACGCAGAAGTAAAACCTCATGCTCCTAAGATTGTAACAACTTCAATTCCTTCGGAATTCATTGGTGGTTTAATTGGTCCTGGTGGAAAAGTAATTCAAGAATTACAAAAAGAAACCGAAACAACTATTGTTATCAATGAAGTAGATGATCAGGGTATTGTAGAAATATTAGGTGTAAATCAAGATGGTATTGATAAGGTGTTGGCAAAAATTGAATCCTTGCTGTTTAAACCTGAAGTTGGAAGTGTTTACGAGGTGAAAGTGATTAAACTACTTGACTTTGGTGCTGTAGTAGAATACACAGAAGCTCCAGGTAATGAAGTGTTATTGCATATTTCTGAAATGGACTGGAAACGAACCGAGAAGGTAACCGATATATTAAACTTGGGGGATGTTATTGATGTGAAGTACTTCGGCACCGATCCTAGAACTAGAAAAGAAAAAGTTTCTCTCAAGGCATTACAACCAAAACCAGAAGGATATGTAGAAAGACCTCCTCGTAAGGACAACCGAGGTAGAGATAATCGAGGTAGAGATAACAGAAACCGTGATAGAAAATGAGATTAAATATTGAATTTATAAAAATAAATAAAGCCTCCTTATTATTGGGGGCTTTATTTATAATAAAAAAGATTTATCGATTTGTAACATTTACACCTCTTTTTTCGTATAACACAATAGCAAGAAAATCTATTAAACTTAATATACTAGATGAGACAACTTAAAATTACCAAGCAGGTTACCAATAGAGAAACTGCTTCATTAGACAAATATCTTCAAGAAATAGGTAAAGTTGACTTAATTACCGCAGACGAAGAGGTAGAATTGGCACAAAAAATTAAAGCCGGAGACCAAGATGCTTTAGAAAAATTAACAAAAGCAAATCTTCGTTTTGTAGTTTCAGTAGCTAAACAATATCAAAATCAAGGATTAACACTTCCCGATCTTATTAACGAAGGAAACTTAGGACTTATCAAAGCAGCTCAACGGTTTGATGAAACCCGTGGTTTTAAATTCATTTCGTATGCAGTTTGGTGGATTCGCCAATCTATTTTACAGGCTTTGGCAGAACAATCTCGTATTGTACGTTTACCTCTTAACAAAATTGGTAGTATCAATAAAATAAATAAAATGTTTGCCTATTTAGAGCAAGCCCATGAACGTCCTCCTTCTGCAGAGGAAATTGCAAAAGAATTGGATATGACCATTAATGACGTAAAGGAGTCTATGAAAAATTCCGGTCGTCACGTATCTATGGACGCACCTTTGGTAGAAGGCGAAGATTCAAATCTTTATGATGTATTACGTAGTGGGGAATCACCCAATCCCGACCGGGCTCTATTACACGAATCACTTCGTACGGAAATTGAACGTGCATTGGAAACGTTAACTCCTCGAGAAGCAGATGTTATACGTTTGTATTTTGGCTTAGGAGATCAAAATCCCATGACCTTAGAGGAAATTGGAGAAACATTCGATCTTACTCGTGAGCGTGTTAGACAAATAAAAGAAAAAGCTATAAGAAGGTTAAAACATACTTCTCGCAGCAAGATCTTAAAAACATATTTGGGATAATTTCCCGTAAGGCAACAAACAGCTTAATCTCAGACTTGTTTTGAGATTTTAAACTGTTCGTTTTTTGATTGATGAATGACCTCCGGTTGATTACCGGAGGTTTTTTTGGTCCATTTAACCTAAATTTATTATTACTTTTACGAAAAAAATTTAATAATGAGTCAAACCCTAATAGCACCTTCTATCCTTGCTGCAGATTTTGGTAATCTACAACGCGATGTAGAAATGATAAACAATAGTGAAGCAGATTGGTTTCACTTGGATGTCATGGATGGTGTATTTGTTCCTAATATTTCCTTTGGAATGCCCGTAATAAAAAGTATTTCTCTACATGCTAAAAAACCTTTAGATGTTCATTTAATGATTGTTGAGCCCGATCGCTACATTAAAGAATTTGCTAAGCTCGGAGCAAATGTATTAACCGTTCATTATGAAGCTTGTACTCATCTACACCGTACCCTTCAGGCTATTAAAGCAGAAGGAATGCAGGCGGGTGTTGCCTTAAATCCGCATACCAATATTTCTTTTTTAGAAGACACCATTAATGACATTGACTTAGTATGTATTATGAGTGTGAATCCGGGATTTGGTGGCCAGAGTTTTATTGAAAATACATACTATAAAGTAAAACAACTAAAAAAGTTACTATTAGAAAAAGGTGCCAGTACTAAAATTGAGATTGATGGGGGCGTTACTAATAAAAACGCGCAGCAATTGATCGATGTAGGTGCAGATGTATTGGTCGCTGGAAGCTATGTATTTGGTTCTGAAAACCCATCAGAAACAATTAAAGTATTGAAAGAATTGGTATAATTCGAATACTTTGATAACTTTATATTCCTGGTCAATATTTATAAATATTTACAGAACTTTTCTCCTTTTATTGTAATTTGGATGTATATATTATTTTATGCAACCTTCATTTGATACTTGGACTTCTGGATTTTTATTTTCCGTTGTGATGGGTGTTTTTCTATTTGTGATTTTAATTACAAGTAGAAATAAAAAAAACTACCCTATTGCATTTTTTGTATTATCTTTTTCGGTAATACTATTTCAGTATGTTTTTTTAAT
>Ga0114950_10004811_pt1 | contig 10504 bp, 9 predicted proteins | sample N075metaG_FD_83503 | JGI IMG/M metagenome (GOLD analysis project Ga0114950, IMG submission 83503) | Deep subsurface microbial communities from Kermadec Trench to uncover new lineages of life (NeLLi) - N075 metaG | ecosystem: Environmental > Aquatic > Marine > Ocean trench > Sediment | place... | reverse complement strand
CACGAGGTCAGAAGTCTTTGGGAGCGGTGTGGGCCCAGTTGATCTCAGAGTTCCCCCGGCGCGCCACCAGCAGCGAGAGCCTGCCCCAGCAGCACGGGAGAGCGGACCGGCAATCCTGCCAGCTATAAACAGAGCGAAGGCCCGGCCCCCGGGTTCCGCCTATGCCGAGCCCGCGCCAAACCTTTCATGAACTGCGGATGAGACCTGTCGGCGCTACGGTTTTGTGGGTACTTTTGAAGGTACAATGCTACGGTTAATAAAAAGTCTATATATACCAGTATGTTAAGACAAAAATTGGCGGAGAGGGTGGGATTCGAACCCACGAGGCAGTTGCCCGCCCACACGCGTTCCAGGCGTGCGCCTTAAGCCACTCGGCCACCTCTCCGCGCGCCGGACCCGTCGGGGTCGGCCCCGGGCGAACGGCGCCGCCGCCATCGCCCATCGCGGCGCCGGGAGGGTATCCGACAATCTCTGTGGATTCAATTTCGATGAAAAAGGCGCGCCTTGCGCCGGTTTCCCCGCTGGCGTTAAGCTGCCCGGCGAAAGCGGGCGCTGCCGGGGATGCCGGGCCGCGCCATCACGGCGGAAAGTGCGACATGTTCACCCGTATCATCGGCGCCCTTTTCATCCTTGCCGCCCTGGCGGCGGCGGGGGTCGAACTGGTGCAGTGGATCGCCAGCGGCACCTACCAACCGATGACCCTCGGCGGGCTCTGGTACATGGTCCACCGGGCCAGCCTGGGCGCCGCCCAGGCCGGCATCCAACGCTATGTCGCGCCCTGGCTTTGGGACCCCGTCATCGCCTGGGTCCTGCTGCAGTCCACCTGGGCCATCATGGGTCCGCCCGGCGCGGTGCTGGCGTGGCTGGGATGGTTCAGGAAAAAGCGCCGCCGCCGGTCCCGCTTCCGCCGCAACGACTAGGCGCCGCGCCGGTCCCGGCGGGCGCGGCTCAGGATTCCAGCGGGCGCACCACCCAGGTCATTTCCACATCGACGCCGGCATCTGCGAATAACTGGCTGACCGGGCAGCGGTCCACGGCCAGCGCCTTGAGGCGGGCGATGCGGTTTTCCGGTTCGCCGGTGGTGAACGAGACTTCCATGGTGGCGGCGCCGAACCGCATCACCGGGTCGTTGCCGTCCACCCCCGGGATGCGTCCGGTGGTGGTCGAACAGATCACGTCGAGCCCTTGCATCTTGAAACGCATGGCATCGGCAACGCGGACGATCTGCACCGACTGGCAGGCGGCGAGCGCGGCGGTGAGGGTCTCCAAAGGCCTCGGCGCCGTGCCGCCGCCGCGGTTGTCCACCGCCTCGTCGGTATAGATGTCAAAGCCGCTTTGCGTGGCGATCCTGAAATTGACGTTATCGACCTGGGTCAGTTCCACCGTCCGGGTCTTGGGCGCGACCGCCTCTTTGGTCTTGATTTTCATGCTTCCTCCCCCTGTTGGTGCACGAGATCATCGCCTTCGCCCGCCCTGGGCCCACCGGCGATCAGTCCTCGCTGGTCCTGAGCGCGGCGATGAAGGCGGAGTGCGGGATTTCCACGTTGCCGATCTCCCGCATGCGTTTCTTGCCGGCCTTCTGCTTGTCCAAGAGCTTGCGCTTGCGGCTGATGTCGCCGCCGTAACATTTCGCGGTCACGTCCTTGCGCAGGGCCGAGACGGTCTCCCGGGCGATGATCTTGCCGCCGATGGCGGCCTGGATCGCCACCTTGAAGAGTTGGCGCGGGATCAGCTCCTTCAGGCGCAGGCACAGCGCCCGGCCGCGCGCCTCGGCCTGGCTCTCATGGACCACCATGGAAAGGGCATCGACCGGCTCGCCGTTGACTAGGATGCCGAGCTTGACCAGCGCCCCTGGGCGATAGTCCTCGATCTGGTAGTCGAAGCTGGCGTAGCCGCGAGAGACCGACTTGAGGCGGTCGTGGAAATCATAGACCACTTCGTTCAAGGGCAGCAGATAGACCACCATGGCGCGGTCGCCGACATAGGTCAGGTCGACCTGCACGCCGCGCCGTTCCTGGCACAGCGCCAGCACCGAGCCCAGGTATTCGTCGGGCACCATGATGGTGGCGCGGATCCACGGCTCATCCAGGCCGGTGATGCGTACCGGATCGGGCATGTCGACGGGGTTGTGGAGCTCCATCACTTCGCCGTCCCTGAGATGGACCCGGTAGATCACACTGGGCGCGGTGGAGATCAGGTCGAGGTTGAATTCGCGTTCCAGCCGCTCCTGGATGATCTCCAGATGCAAGAGCCCCAAAAAGCCGCAGCGGAAGCCGAAACCCAGCGCCGCCGAGGTCTCCATCCGGAACTCGAAGCTGGCGTCGTTGAGCGCCAGCTTGGCGATGGATTCACGCAGCTTTTCGAAATCGTCGGCGTCGGCGGGGAACAGGCCGCAGAAAACCACCGGTTGGCTCGGCCGGAAACCCGGCAGGGCGTGCGCGGTGGGGGCGCGATCCTCGGTAATGGTGTCGCCCACCCGGCAATCGCTTATGGTCTTGATGGAGGCGGCGATATAGCCGATAGAACCCGGCCCCAGGGCTTCGACCTTGACCAGCTTGGGGGTGAACACGCCGACCTCGTCGATCTGGCGCACCGCGCCGGTCCCCATCATCTTGATCTTCATGCCTTTCCTGATTTCCCCATCAAGCACCCGCACCAGCACCACGACGCCGAGATAGGCGTCGTACCAGCTGTCCACCAACAGCGCCTTCAAGGGCGCGCCGGGCGCGCCCTTGGGCGCCGGCAGGCGGTGGATCAAGGCTTCGAGAACGTCCCCGACCCCCTCGCCGGTCTTAGCGGAAACCGCGATGGCGTCATCGGCGTCCAAGCCGATGACGTCGGCGATTTCGCGCCGCACACGGTCGGGCTCGGCCGCCGGCAGGTCGATCTTGTTGAGCACCGGCACGATCTCGTGATCGGCCTCGATGGCCAGATAGGCGTTGGCCAGGGTCTGCGCCTCGACCCCCTGGCTGGCGTCCACCACCAGCAGCGATCCCTCGCAGGCGGCCAAGGAGCGCGACACCTCATAAGTGAAATCCACGTGGCCCGGCGTGTCCATGAGGTTGAGTTCATAGCTCTCGCCGTCCCTGGCCCGATAGGTCAGGCGCACGGTCTGGGCCTTGATGGTGATGCCGCGCTCGCGCTCGATCTCCATGGAATCGAGCACCTGGTCGCGCCGTTCCCGCGCGCTCAAGCCGCCGCATTGCTCGATCAACCGGTCGGCCAGGGTGGACTTGCCGTGATCGATATGGGCGATGATCGCGAAATTGCGGATATGGGCGAGGTCGGTCATCGGTGTCGGGGGGCCTGCAAGGTTCGATCAGGGGCGCAAGATACGGCGGCGGCGAGACGCGCGCAACGGTGCGCTCAGACCCTGAGCCGCGCGCCCGTGGCCTTATTGGCGGCGGCGACAATCTTGTCGCTGACCGCCTCGATCTCAGAATCGGTCAGGGTGGCGGCGGTGGGCTGCAGGGTGACGGCGACGGCCAGGGACACTTGGCCTTCGCCGATGCCAACGCCCGCATAGACGTCGAACACCTGGGCATCGGCGATCAAGCCCTTGTCGGCCCCCTTGACGGCGCGGACCAGGGCTTCCGCTTCGACGCCCGAATCCACCACGAAGGCGAAGTCGCGGGTCACCGCCTGGAACGGGGCCGGGGCCAGCACCGGGCGCGCCTTGCCGGCCTTGGCCCGGGGCGCCGGCAGGTTGGCGAGCATCACCTCGAAGCCGACCACGGGGCCGTCCACGTCCATGGCGGACAGCACCCCGGGATGAATTTCCCCGAAGGTGCAGAGCACGGTCTTGGGGCCGAGGCGAAGGCTGCCCGCACGGCCCGGATGATACCAGGCGGGGGCCTCGGCGCTGGTCTTGAGCGCCGCCACCGGGACGCCGCATTGGGCGAGGACGGCGGTGGCATCGGCCTTGGCGTCGAAGGCATCGGCCGGACGCGCCGCGCCGCCCCAATGGCGGGGGGAGACGTTGCCCGCGCGGATGCCGGCGGCGACCAAAGCCTGGCCGCCCGGGGTCGCGTCGGCGAACACCGGGCCCACCTCGAACAGGCCGAGATCGGCGAACCCGCGATCGGCGTTGCGCCCGGCGGCGGCGATCAAAGCCGGCAGGATCGAGGGGCGGAGATCGGTAAGGGCGCTGGAAATGGGGTTTTCCAGGCGCAGATCATCGCCGCCGCCGCCGAACAGCCGCGCCTGATCCTGGCCGATGAAGGAATAGGTCACGGTTTCAACCAGGCCGCGGGCGGCGAGGCTGCGCCTGGCGAAGCCCGCGCGCCGCTGGGCGGTGGTCGCCACCGGCTTGGGCAGGGCGGTTGGCCGCGAGAGGGGAAGCGCCGGAATCTTCGCGTAACCCTCGACCCGCAAGATCTCTTCCACCAGATCGGCCGCACAGGCGACGTCGCGGCGCCAGCTCGGCACCGTGACGCGCAAGCCGCCGGAATCCGGGCGGGCCTGGAAGCCCAGCGCGTCGAGGATTTCCTTGGCGCGGTCCTCGGTCACCTCCAGGCCGCCGAGCCGCGCCACGTCGCCGACCGCGAAGGTGAGGCCGAGACCGGGTTCCGGCGCCGCCCCGGCGACCACCAGCGCGCTGGCCTCGCCGCCGCAGATTTCCAGGATCAACCGGGTGGCCGCCTCCATGCCGGGCTCGGTGGAGGCCGGGTCGATGCCGCGCTCGAAACGAAAGCGGGCGTCGGATTCGATGCCGAGCCTGCGCCCGGTGGCCGCCGTACGGATCGGATCGAACAGCGCCGCCTCGACCAACACGTTGACCGTGCCCTGCCCGCAGGCGGTCGACGCGCCGCCCATGACGCCCCCCAGGGACAGCACGCCGTCATCATCGGCGATCACGCAGACGCCATCGCCCAGGGTATAGTGCTCGCCGTCCAGCGCCGCCAGGCTCTCGCCGGCGGCGGACAGCCGCACCACCAGGTTGCCGGCGATGGCATCGGCGTCGAACACGTGCAGCGGGCGGCACCGGTCGAGGGTGAAATAATTGCTGATGTCGACCAACGCCGAAATCGGGCGAAGACCCACCGCCAGAAGTTTTTCCTTGAGCCAGGCCGGGCTTTCGACGTTTTTCACGCCGCGGATGGTGCGGCCGATGAAATGCGGGCAGGCAGCCGACGTCTCGGGCGTGAAATCGAGGGATATGCCCACCGGGCTCTCATAGCCGCCCTTCACCGATGCCGGCATCAACGGTTTCAGCACCCCCAGGCCGGCCGCCGCCAGGTCCCGGGCGATGCCGTGAACGCCGAGGCAATCGCCGCGGTTGGGGGTGACGGCGATATCGATGACGGGATCGCCAAGACCCAGCGCGTCGGCGGCGGGGCTGCCCAGCGGCGCGTCGGTCTCGAGCTCAATGATGCCCGAATGATCGTCGCCGAGCTCCAGTTCCAGCGCCGAACACATCATGCCCGACGATTCGACCCCCCTGATCCTGGCCTTCTTGAGATCGAGCCCGGTGCCCGGAATATGGCTGCCGACGGGGGCGAACACGCCGGTCAGGCCGGCCCGCGCATTGTCCGCCCCGCACACCACCTGGACCTCCTCCGTGCCATTGTCGACCAGGCAGACCTTGAGTTTATCGGCGTCGGGATGGGGCGACACCTGCGTGATTTCGGCCACCACGAAACCTTCAAGCTCGGCGGCGCGGTCATGGATGGCTTCGAGCTCGAGCCCCAGCGCCGTCAGGGCGTCGGTCACTTCGCCGAGGGTTGCCTTGGTGTCCAGATGTTCCTTGAGCCAACCGAAGGTGAATTTCATCGCGCCAGCCCCCCCACAAGGCTCGGCTGGTCGAGCGCCGCGAAGCCGTAATGACTGAGCCAGCGGATGTCGGATTCGAAAAAGGTGCGGAGATCGGGGATGCCGTATTTCAGCATGGCCACCCGCTCGATCCCCAAGCCGAAGGCGAAGCCCTGCCAAACCCCTGGGTCGAGCCCGCAATTGACCAGCACGTTGGGGTGGACCATGCCGGCGCCGAGGATCTCGAGCCAATCGTCACCGGCGCCGATGCGCAGCTCGCCGCCCGCCCGCGCGCAGCCGATATCGACCTCGCAGCTGGGCTCGGTGAAGGGGAAGTAGCTGGGCCGGAACCGCAGCGGCAGATCGTCGACCTCGAAATAGGCGCGGCAGAAATCTTCGAGGCAGCCCTTGAGATGCCCCATATGGGTGGCCTTGTCGATCACCAGCCCCTCGATCTGGTGGAACATCGGCGTATGGGTGATGTCGGAATCGCAGCGATAGGTGCGCCCCGGTGCGATGATGCGATAGGGCGGAGGCGTCGACATCATGGTGCGGATCTGCACCGGCGAGGTATGGGTGCGCAAAAGCTTTGCCGTGCCCGCGCCGTCCGACGGCAGATAGAAGGTGTCGTGCATCTGGCGGGCGGGGTGGTCCTCGGGGATGTTGAGCGCCGTGAAATTATGAAAGTCGTCTTCCACGTCGGGGCCCTCGGCCACTGAGAACCCCATTTCGCCGAAAATGGCCATCAGCTCGTCCATGGTCTGGCTGATGGGATGGATGAAGCCGGTCGCCTCGGGCCGGACGGGCAGGGTGACGTCGATGCGCTCTTCGGCCAGGCGCGCTTCCAGCGCGGCGGCGTCGAGCGCCCCCTTGCGGGTCTCGATGGCTTGGCTGACGGCGCGTTTGACCGCGTTGTTGGCCTGGCCCTGGGCCTTGCGCTCCTCGGGCGGCAGCGCCGCCAAGCCCTTCATCAGTCGGGTGACCACGCCGTTCTGCCCCAGCGCCCGGATGCGCACCGCTTCGAGGCTAGCTAAGTCCGAGACGCCGGCGATCTCGGCCAAAAGGTCGACCGTCAATTTTTCCGGTGTTTCGAGGTCGGCCATGGCGGGCGCGTACTCCTGATCGTCGGGGGCTGCCTGTGTGTTATAACAAAAGGGGCTGTGAACACAGCCCCTTCCTAAATCCGCCGCCTAAAATCGGCTCTAGGGCGCGCGGCTCATGCTGCCTTGGCAAGGGCCGCGCGGGCGCGGTCGACGATTTTGGCGAAGGCGGCGGGGTCCCGCGCGGCAATATCGGCGAGCACCTTGCGGTCGAGCTCGATGCCGGCCTGCTTGATGCCGTTCATCAGCTCTGAATAGGTGAGCCCGTTCAACCGCGCGCCGGCATTGATGCGGCGAATCCAGAGCGAACGGAATTCACGCTTGCGCACCTTACGGTCGCGATAGGCGTACTGCAGCCCCTTTTCCACCCGCTGGATGGCGGTGCGGTAGCAATTCTTGGCACGGCCCCGGTAGCCCGCGGCCATCTTGATCACTTTCTTGTGGCGGGCGCGGCTGGTGACGCCCCGTTTGACTCTCGCCATTGTTTTCTCCCCCTGCCCTAGAGATACGGCAGGAATTTCTTGACGATTACCGAATCCGACTTGGACAAGATGAATCCGCGCCGGGTCGAACGCTTCATCTTGGTCGAGCGCTTGCGCAGGTTATGGCGCTTGAAAGCATGGTTCGCCCGCACCTTGCCGCCGGCGGTGGCACGAAACCGCTTCTTGGCGCCGCTTTTGGATTTCAATTTCGGCATGGTCTCAAATCTTCTCGGATCGATCGTCTGAAAACGCACATTGAGGCCGGACCGATAGGCCCGGCAGAGCGCATGCTTATAGCGGGGACGGCCCCCAATTGCAAGGCCCGCCCGGTATTTGGGAAAGCCCATGGAGGCCGCCAAGGCGACCTGGCCGGCAATCGCCCGCGAGGTTACCGGGGGGCGACCACCATCACCATCTGGCGGCCTTCCATCTTGGGCAGCGCCTCGACCTTGGCCTTGTCCTCGAGCTCGCCGCGGACGCGCTCCAGCATCTGCATGCCGAGTTCCTGGTGCAGGAATTCACGGCCGCGGAAGCGGATGGTGACCTTGACCTTGTCGCCGTCGTCGAGGAACTTGTTGATGGCCCGCATTTTGACGTCGTAATCGTGACGTTCGATGCTGGGACGCATCTTGATTTCCTTGACGTCGACGGTCTTCTGCTTCTTGCGGGCCTCGGCCGCCTTCTTCTGGGCCTGGTACTTGAATTTGCCGTAGTCCAGGATCTTGCAGACCGGCGGGTCTGAATTGGGAGAAATCTCCACCAGATCGAGGGCCAGGGCATCGGCCTTTTCCAAGGCGTCCTCGATGCTCATGACGCCGAGCATTTCGCCGTCCTCGCCGACCACGCGGATGCTCTGGGCGACGATGTCTCGGTTCACACGGGGTCCACGTTTTTTCGGTGGCCCGCCTTGAAAGGGTCGTCGGGCTATGGATAAATCTCCATCATCTGTTCATCGTCCTTCTGTTCATCTTCGTGTCTTTAGCGCGCGCGCCAGCAAACGGCATTTCCGTATCGAGGCTGCCGGCACTGTTCATCTGTAGTCGAATATCATTTATGGATGGTTACCCGCCGGCTTCATCAGAGTGCGGCACGCGCGCCTCATGGCTAAGTGTATCGCGCGCGTCATCCAGCGCAAGCACTTCTTGGGCCTTGGAGCCAAGCCGGCGCAGGGTAACCGTCCTGTTTTCCGCCTCGCGCTTGCCGATGGCGATGATCACCGGCACTTTCGCCACCGAATGCTCGCGCACCTTGTAGCCGATTTTTTCATTGGAAAGATCGAGCGCGCACCGCAACCCGGCCTTGGTGAGAACCTCCGCCACCTCTTGGGCGTAGGAATCGCCATCCGACGTGATAGTGGCGATCACCACCTGCAAAGGCGCCAGCCAGAGCGGGAAGGCGCCGGCATATTCCTCGATCAGGATGCCGATGAACCTCTCCAGCGAGCCCAGGATGGCCCGGTGCAGCATCACCGGCCGATGGCGGCCGCCGTCCTCGCCGACATAGGACGCGTCGAGACGCTCGGGAAGGACAAAATCCACCTGCAGGGTGCCGCATTGCCATTCCCGGCCGATGGCGTCGCGCAGCACGAAATCGAGCTTGGGCCCGTAAAAAGCCCCCTCGCCCGGATCGAGAATGGTGTCGAGCCCGGTGGCCGCGATGGCGTCCTTGAGCGCGCCCTCGGCCTGGTCCCAGATCTCGTCCGCGCCGGCGCGCACCTCGGGCCGGTCGGAGAACTTCACGATCACATCGGTGAAGCCGAAATCGGCGTAGACGCTGAGCAACAGCTCGCAAAAATCCTTGGTCTCTGACGTGATCTGCTCCTCGGTGCAGAAGATATGGGCGTCGTCCTGGGTAAAGGCGCGAACCCGCATCAGCCCGTGTAGGGCGCCCGAGGGCTCGTAACGGTGGCACGAGCCGAATTCGGCCATGCGCAGCGGCAGGTCGCGGTAGCTCTTGATGCCCTGGCGGAAGATCTGCACGTGGCAGGGACAGTTCATGGGCTTGATGGCGAGGACCCGGTTGCCTTCAGCCTCCGCCGCCCCGTCGGCCCTGGGCACGGCGGTATACATGGCGTCGCCGAACTTCTCCCAATGGCCCGACGCCTCCCACAGCGCGCGGTCCACCAGCATCGGCGTGTTGACCTCGACATACCCGGCGCCGTCCAGCCGGGCGCGGATGTAGCTCTCCACCGTGCGGTAGAGGCGCCAGCCCAAGGGATGCCAGAAGACCGAGCCCACCGCCTCTTCCTGCATGTGGAACAGGCCCATCTCGCGGCCGATGCGGCGGTGGTCGCGGCGTTCGGCCTCTTCCAGGCGGTGGAGGTAAGCGTCCAGTGCCTTTTGGTCGGGCCAGGCGGTGCCGTAAATGCGTTGCAGCATGGCGTTGGCTGAATCGCCGCGCCAATAAGCGCCGGCCAGTTTCATCAGCTTGAAGGCCTTGCCCAGGCGCCCGGTGGACGGCAGATGCGGCCCCCGGCAGAGGTCGATGAAATCCCCTTGCCGGTAGAGCGTGACCTCCTCGTCGGCCGGCAGGCCCTCTATGATTTCCGCCTTGTAATGCTCACCCATATCCTTGAAGAACTGGATCGCCGCGCCGCGGTCCCAGACCTCGCGGGTGATCTCCTCGTCGCGGGCGACGATGTCGTGCATGCGCGCCTCGATCTTTTCCAGATCGGTCGGGGTGAACGGCTCGGCGCGGGCGAAATCGTAATAGAAGCCGTCCTTGATGGCCGGCCCGATGGTCACCTGGACGTCGGGGTAAAGCTCCTTCACCGCCTCGGCCATGACGTGCGCCGCATCGTGGCGCAGAAGCTCGAGCGCCTCTTCGCTCTTGACGGTCAGGATTTCCACTTCGGCGTCGGCCTCGATGGCGCGCGAAAGGTCCCGGGCGGTGCCATTCACCTTGATGGCGAGCGCCGCCTTGGCCAGCCCCGGCCCGATATCACAAGCGATATCCGTGCCGGTCGCGCCCCGGGGCAGGGTCCGCGAAGATCCGTCGGGAAGGGTAATGTGGATGTCGGCCATATCCGGTCCGGTCAAATTCCGCCCACCCATGGGGGGCCCGCCGGGGCGGGCCGCGCCCGGGGCCGGCGTTTGCGCGCTGGGAGCGTACTTTGGTTAATCTGCCTGTCAAGCACCGGAGCCGATCAGCCGTTCACCGTTAAGGGGCGAT
>Ga0114950_10004810_pt1 | contig 10505 bp, 10 predicted proteins | sample N075metaG_FD_83503 | JGI IMG/M metagenome (GOLD analysis project Ga0114950, IMG submission 83503) | Deep subsurface microbial communities from Kermadec Trench to uncover new lineages of life (NeLLi) - N075 metaG | ecosystem: Environmental > Aquatic > Marine > Ocean trench > Sediment | place... | reverse complement strand
GCGCTCGCTGAAGGCGGAGCATGGCTTGAAGGCAGCGTTTTCCAATTGTGACGAAAGGTCGGTTTCGTTGCTCGGCCAGTCGCTGAGCACCCGGTAAAATCGTAGATTTTTTATCATTTGCATCCTAGGCTGTCCCCGCGAAAAGCGGGGTCGCGGATTGTACAGGCAAATCTGCAGGCGAGGAATGGCAAGCGACGCCAGGCCTAAAACACAACGAAATAGACAACCGCGCAGGCCAAGGTGGCTTGTAGAACAAAGGTGGCTTGCAACAGAGTGCGTGCAGCAAACCCCGGGCGCACAGCTGCCGGTAGACGCTTGGCTTGCAGATACAGGGTAAGACCGGATTGTACCGGCAGCATGATGGCTGCGAACGATCCGGCGATGGTCACCATCAGCACCGGTCTTTGAAAACCGGCATAAAGCGCCAGCCCGACGAAGGGCACAATCAGCCCATACCAGCGAATGATAGCAAAGCGAACGTTGAGCTGATCCCGGGACATGAAACCCAGCTCAATGAGATAGTCAGGAATATAACGCGCACCACCGGCTACGCCGGCAACGCTACTTGAAAACAAAATACAGAACGCGCCCACCGCAAACACCCACAACGACCAACTGCCGAGGGTTTGTGTGAACATGTTGCTCAGGGCCACAATGGTACCGTTGCCGCTGGGTTGCTGACCTGTTGCATGTAGAACCCCAGCGCCGAGTAGATAAAACGGTATGGTCGCCAGCGTCAGAATAACAAGGGTGATCCATACATCGGTGCGCAGTACGCGGAGCCAGCCATGGGCCCGCCGATACCACTCCGGTGAGTCATCAAACACGCCGATGCGCGCTGGATAACCTTTCTCCACACACCAGTAGCTGTAAGAAGATATCTCGCCTGCATTGACGCCGGTATAACCGTAGGCGGCCAATGCGAGCACGGCAAATTCCGTGGAAAAGCTGAAATCAAAACCCGACATCAAATCTTCCAGGCGCGTTGCAAATTCTGTGGTTTGCATCAGCCCGGCACTGGTCAAGGTCAGCAGCGTAAAGGTCACGACTAACAACAACATGATCTTTTCCAGGCGCAGATAACTACCGCTACCGAGCAGGACCGCCGTCAAAGCAGCCAGAATACCTACTGCCAACACCGGTGAAATGAAAGGAAACAGCAACACCACCGCTTGACCCGCCCCACCAATAATGCCACCGAGCCCGGTAAACCCTGGTATAAAAGCAATGATCCCCAACAACAGTGGCCAGGAAAATTTACCCCTCGGACCTGGGATTTTGCCCGGCACACGGTTTAACGCGCGGAGATAGGTATCCCCACTAAGGATCACGTAACGTGCAAGTTCCGCCTGCAGAATCGACTTGCTCCAACAGGACAGCAGCACCCACCACAGCATGCTGTAACCGACTGCAGCGCCCAGGCTGGCGGTCAGAATAATCTCTCCGGAACCGACAATGGTCGCCGAGATGATGACGCTGGGCCCCAGATACTTGAGAGTCTCTAAATATTTTGTCGGCGGTTCCATAACCGCACCGGCTGGCTGAGTATAATTGTCGCGGGGTTCGTCGTTGAGCATGCTAACCCAGCACGGTGGGTCTGACCCCCGTATGGCGGTAGATGCCGATGCTGATCAAACTGCACCAGACAACAGCAGCCACAAGGGTTGCACTGGCTGCCCCCATCATGCCGAATTGCGGCACCAGAATGAGGTTCAAGATCAAATTGACTACCGCACCAGCGCCAATGGCTCGTGCACCAACTGCTTCATGACCGGTCATATTAAGTAATGGCCCAACCGCACCAACCAACCCCGCAATAACATGGGTAAACAGTAACAGGACCATGGGCTGGTAGCTCGCTATGAATTCTATGCCGAACAGCAATTCAAGTAATTCTCGTCCGAACAAGCCGAGCACCAGCGCTCCGCTCAGAGCGGTCAAGGCAATGCCTCGTGTGGTACGAGTGACCAGCAACTGCAGGCTTGTCATATTTTTTTCCGCCCACAGTTTTGCAAACTGGGGTGTCAGCCACATGCCGGCGACCACCATGCCAAAGCCCACCAGTGAGCTGCCCTGCACTGCCATGCGGTAAAGTCCGACTTCAGACATTGGATAGAAAGCGCTGAGCACCAATATATCGAACTGGGTGTTGACGGTGACCGCACCCAAACCAAAGGCTAAAGTCGCACCGCTTTTCAACCAGGGCCCCGGGGTGTAGACAGGGCGCGCCTGGCTCAGCTCCGACGGCAACACCCGTCGCAACACAACAACAACGCCCAGTAACACAGCGACCAATACAACAAACTGCACCAACAATGCCATCGCCGGGGTCTGGTAGGCGGCATTCGTCCAGAACAATGCAGCCACCACAACCAGCACTAACGTCGGACGAATGCCGTGCTCCAGTAAGCGTGCGAGAAACACCCGGTGCAGGCCACTGAGCGTATGGCAGCCCACTCGAAACAAACTCATACACGGTATCATCAACGCCACCAGCAACCATATGTCGCTGTGCTGTAAGGGTCTGGTTGCCACAATCACCACCAAAGCCAGTGCGACCCCGGCAACAATTTGCGCTGACAACACCAAGTTCAACAAACCACGCACCAGCGACCAACGAGCGGATATACCAGCAGCGGCAATCTCCCGCTCCACCAATACCGGAAAGCCTAACTCAGCGACCAATGTGAGAACGCCGAGCACGGAAAACGCCAACGCATAGACACCGACACCACTGGCACCGAGAAAACGCGCCAGCACGACACTCAGCAGCAGCAGCACCAGCCGGTTCCAGCCCATCACTATGGCAATACCGGCACCGCTACGTAACAGGCCTGCGTCAGGGGCAGCCTTAGAATCGTGTTGTGCCAAGAAATCAGCCTTCTGTTAGTTTGAGATAGTGTTAGTTCGAGATAGTGGTGGATCGCTATTATTATGCGACCTGAGGAGTTTTGTTGTTTGCCTGAGTCGGTCGCGGCATAGTTCCCCTCCCTGCCATTAACTTTCGGAAACTTATGTTGCAAATTTATCATGTCACAGGCACCCGCGGTATGCGCGTCATCTGGTTGTGCGAGGAACTTGGCATCGACTACGAGGTCACCAAAATTGATTTCTCCGCCGAATTCCGAGGATCGGATGAATGGCGTGCGCTCAGCCCCGTTGGCAAAGTTCCGATCATGGTCGATGGCGACATGGTCATGTTCGAATCCGGCGCCATGGTCCAGTATGTGTTGGACAAGTATGCAGACGGCCAATTAGTACCCAGCGTCAACAGCCCCCTTTACGGTCACTACCTGCAATGGCTATGGTTTGCCGAAGCTACTTTTTCCCGTCCGTTGGGTGAAGTGGTCAACCACGGTCGTGCATTTCCCGGCGCTGCACGCATCGATGCGGTCGTTGCAGAGATGGCTGGGCGTGCCGAGGCTTGTGCGCAGGCGGTGGCCGACGCTGTACAGAATCGCGATTATTTACTCGGCAATGAATTCACCGCAGCGGATATTATGATGGGGTACACCATTATGTTAGTGGAGGTGATCACGCCCGAACTGTTTCCTGAAGCCTTGCAACCCTACTGGCAGAGATTGCAGGCAAGGCCTGCTATGCAGAAGGCCCGCGCCGTTTGAGCGGCCGCAACATGCCTTGACAATATCGCACCTGCGTTCAGTATCCGAGTTCCTGACACCAACGAACCATAAGGAGTAGCTATGTCCGCCATTACTCTGCTTTATGCAGGTATTCTGGGGCTGATTTCTATCGTTCTCGCCGTTGGCGTGGGTAACCAGAGAGGCAAGTCAGGCATATCCATCGGTCTCGGCGACAGCGATGAGTTATTGGTAGCCAGTCGTCGGCACGGTAACTTCACTGAGTTCGTACCCCTTGCATTGATCTTAATGGGCTTGTTGGAAATGAACGGTGTGGGTGCAATGACGACGCACATATTCGGCGCAACTCTCGTCATAGCCCGCATCTGTCATCCCCTCGGTCTGCGCAAAGATGTGATGACCCACCCGTTGCGCGCAATCGGAGCAGGTGGCACGATTCTGCTCACCGTGGTCATGTCAATCTGGGCAATCGTACTGTTCTTCTAGCCATATGAGTGTCAGCGAATTCCTCGTACGCGGCCATGTCGCCTACGTCACATTGAATCGTCCCGAGGCGATGAACGCGTTGAATCCAGAGTTACGCTGGTCATTGTCGCAACACTTCGACGAAATCGAGCAAAACGAAGATATCTGGCTGGCGGTTGTCACTGGCGCTGGAGATCGTGCTTTTTGTGCCGGTGCAGACTTGAAGCACCGCGCGTTGGAACGCGACGCAGACCAGGCGCAACGGGCGCTCTGGGCACAACAAGACAGTGAGACGACGCCGTTAAATCTACGCTGGGCGTTCAGCAAACCGGTGATCGCCAAAGTTAACGGTTTTGCTCTGGGCGGTGGTCTTGAACTGGCGCTAGCTTGCGACATTATTGTCGCCGCAGATCACGCGGAGTTAGGCCTGCCCGAACCTCGTCGCGGCCTCATTGCCGGTGGGGTTGGCGTACACCGCCTGCCACGGCAAATCGGCCTGAAACCGGCCATGGGTTATTTGCTGACAGGCCGGCACATGTCCGCCCAACGTGCCTACGAGTTGGGATTGATCAACGAAGTTGTCGCTGCTGCTGAATTGGATGCGTGCGTCGATGGATGGGTCGAAGACATCATGCGTTGTGCACCGCTGGCGGTACGAGCCACCAAAGAAGCTGCGATGTCCGGTCTGGAGCGACCATTAGCCGAGGCATTTCACGCCCGATACGATGCCGAAAGCCAACGTCAGAACAGCGCCGATGCCTTGGAAGGGCCCCGCGCCTTCGCCGAAAAACGACCACCAAACTGGCAGGGCCGCTAACGGGTGCTTCGCTCAAAAATCTTAATTGCCCAAGTCTGATGAGGAGTAATCAGTGAGTGACGTTAACTGGCCTTTTCTACCCGGTCGCAACATCTATATTGAACGTGCAGAAGGCGTCTATCTGTACCAGAAAAACGGCAAACAGATCCTCGATGCCGCAGGCGGGGCGATTGTCGCCAACATCGGCCATGGCAGTCAGCGCGTTGCAGATGCAGTGGCCAAGGCAACTAAAGACTACAGTTATGTGGTGCCACCCTGGCTGACCCCTTCCCGCGAAGCCATGGTCAATGTGCTGACTGAACATTGGTTACCTCCCCGGCTGAATCATATTCATTGTACTTCCGGGGGCACCGAGGCCAACGAGGCGGCAATGAAAATGGCCCTGCACTATCAGCAAGCCATTGGTGAAACCAATCGCACGAAAATTATCGGCCGTTCTGTGAGTTACCACGGTACGACTTTAGCTACCGCTGCGATCAGCGGGCATCCGGCTCGGAAAAAAGGCCTGGAAGGCGCACTGCCAAACTTTCCCGAAGTGCAGACACCCTACCCACTGCGCTGCCCGCTCGGCAGCCACCACCCGGACAGCGGCACCTATTATGCGGATTTGCTGCGCGACCTCATCGAAGCTGAAGGCGCCGACAACATCGCCGCTTTTCTCGCCGAACCCATTACCGGATCATCCGGCGGCGCCATTGTGCCGCCAGACGACTACTGGCCTCAGGTTAGGGCCATTTGCGATGAATACGGGGTGTTGCTCATCATGGACGAGGTGATGACCGGGTTTGGTCGCACCGGCACCAAATTCGGCTTTCAACATTGGCCCATCGAACCTGACATTCTGGTCAGCGGCAAAGGGCTGGCCGGTGGCTACGCGCCATTGGGTGGAGTTTTCGCCACCGAAAAAATCAGCGATGCGATTGCCAGCGCAGGATTCCAGGTGATGTTCAATACTTTTGGCGGGCACCCCGCGGCGTGCGCTGCGGCGGCCGAGGTGTTGCAGATCATTATCGAAGACGATTTGGTCGAACAGGCTGCGAGTCGCGGTGAATATCTGCATGCACGCCTGCAAAGTGTGTTCTCCAACCACCCTCATGTTGCCGAAGTTCGTGGTCGCGGCCTGCTTGCCGCAATCGAAGTCGTCGCGAACCGAGAAAGTCTGGAACGATGCCCGGCAGAATCCTCAATCACAGGCAAAATCGTCGCCAGAGGATTAGCCAAAGGTGTGTTCTTTTATGGCGGCGGCACCGGAGAAGTGCGAGACGTGATCTGCATGGGCCCACCGTTCATCATTTCCGAAGCGCAAATCGACCAGATCGTCGAGACGTTGGCAGATTGCGTGGACGAAGTTCTCAGCGAAGCATGAGCCTTGTCTCTGCTGGGTGGCATCGACTGTTTTATGGCCGGTGCCCGCATGGCATTCAGCGCCGGCGTGCGGCCCTTCGTTATCCTACCCGCAGTGGTCAGCTTAATCGTTATCGGCGCTGGTTTGACTCTTGTTTTCAGCTACGTAGCAGAATTCGCCAGCTACCTCACCGGCACACTACCTGACTGGCTCAGCTTCTTAGGGTCGGTTCTCAAACCCTTGCTCTATCTGTTTGGTTTGCTCACCGGCGCATGGAGCTTCGGTCTGATCGCAACCATAGTCGGTTCGCCGTTCCTCGGCGAACTGTCAAAGCGGGTGGACAAACTGGTGATGGAACCAGTGCCTTGGTGGCGTGAGATCGCACCGGCGTTACTGCGCGAAATGCGCAAGCTTCGCTACCATTTACCACGTCTGTTGATGCTGGTGGTGGTCAGCTTCGTGCCTGTGGTCAACGCGCTTGCACCGTTTCTATGGCTGGGTTTTGGCGCTTGGATGATGGCTGTGCAGTTCTGCGATTACAGTACCGAAAATCGCAGCCAGAATCTGGCTGCGACCTTGTCGTTACTGGCAAACAATCGAGCAGCCACGCTGGGTTTTGGCGCTTGTGTTACCGTCGCCATGTCAGTGCCGGTATTGAATTTTATGGTCGCACCGGTCGCCGTCATCGGTGGCACCCTGTTAATGCAATCCTTCCGCACAGAAAAAGACAAGGAAATAGAATGAATCTATCCGCCGCAAAATGCGCCATCTTTGTGCTACTGATCCTGGCTGGTCCAATCTGGGCTGAGGATTTCTGGGCCCATCGCATCGCCAAACAAGTAGACGTCGCTTACGGCGATCACGATCTGCAGAAAATGGATGTCTTTATTCACGGCAGCAGGGTTGGCGAACCAACCTACTTTGTCGCTAACGACGCTGCAAAACCGACGCTGATGTGGATACATGGCGGTGGTTGGGTCGCCGGTGACAAGGCGTCACAGATCAGCCAGATCATTCCCTATCTTGAGCGAGGCTGGAACGTTTTTAACGTCAACTACCGACTAGGTCCAGATACCGCCCCGGCGGCCGTGGACGACGTTATGTGCGCTTATCAATTTATCACCCGGCAACTGGCAGAGCGCGGCCAGCCGGTTGACCAGATCGTTGTGTCTGGCGCCAGTGCCGGTGGCCACCTGGCGCTCGTGGTCGGCCTGTTGAATGCCCATGGCGAACACCCTTGTCGCGCTGCGACCCTACCAGCCGCAGTGGTGAACTGGTATGGCATTACAGATATCGAACTGGTCGATGAGTATCTGCAAAGCGCACGTCCAAAGACCAACTATGCACGCTCCTGGGCAGGAACGGCCACCACCATCGCTGCAGTGTCCGCCGCCTTTTCGCCCATGTACCTGATCTCCGACGAGGCCCCGCCGATCATCAGCATTCACGGTACTGCTGATACCGTGGTGCCCTATGAACAGGGCGAGTCGTTCCATTCCAGCTTGAGTACACCCAACGAACTAGTGACCCTGAAAGGCGGCAACCATAGTGGCTTCACAGACAGTCAATACCAGGAAGCCTATCGCAGGGTATTCGCCTTCCTCGACGCTCACTGAACAATCGTCGGTTGTCTGGCACTGACCGGAGTATGATCGGAAGACCCAGTTGTGCCATATTGAGAAACTGATGTTCAGACACATCGCCGCGCTTTGTTTGTGGTTAGTCGTTGCCGTTGCACAGGCCTTATCGGTGCATGAACGAGTAGAAAATTTCGTTCTGCTCGACCACATCGGCAACGCCCATGAGTTGTACTATCATCGAAGCGCAAAAGCGGTTGTCATCATGGCCCAGGCCAACAACTGTGCCGCTGTGCAGGATGCGTTGCACGACTACAAAATGTTACGCGACAAATTCGAACCGTTGGGGGTGAAATTTTTCATGCTCAACAGCACTCTCGCGGATCAACGACCGAGCATTGCAGCCGAGGCGCAACGGTATGGCATCGACATACCCATATTGGACGACGAAAGCCAGTTAATCGGTGAATCATTGGCACTGCGCCATGCTGGTGAAGTGCTGGTGCTCAACCCGAAAAACTGGCAGCTGGCATACCGCGGGCCGCTCAGCGTCGCCGCCCAACCTTTTGCGGCCGATGCGATTAACGCCATTATGCAAGGCGCGGAAGTCGTGGTAGAGCAGCGCCCATCTACTGGCTGCCCCATCGACTACGCTCAACAAGCCAGCATCAGCTACAGCAAAACCATCGCGCCAATGCTGCAGGAAAAGTGTGTGGTGTGCCATACCGAAGGCGGCCTTGGTCCTTGGGCCATGTCCAGCTACACCATGGTGCAAGGTTTTGCGCCAATGATTCGCGAAGTCCTACGCACCAAACGCATGCCGCCGTGGCACGCCGATCCCCATGTCGGCGTGTGGAAGAACGACATCTCCTTATCCGTAGAACAACGGCAATTGTTGGTGCATTGGATCGAAGCTGGCGCACCCCGCGGCGACGGCGCAGATCCCCTGGCAACAACCCAAACTGTCAGCTTGCAATGGCCGCTTGGTGAACCTGACCTGGTGCTCGACATTCCTGCCTATACCGTACCGGCGAGTGGTGTTGTGGATTACCAGTTCCCAACTGTAAAAAATCCATTGGTACAAGGTGTGTGGATCAAAGCCGCCACCGTGGTTCCCGGTGACCGGCAGGTGGTGCACCATATTCTGGCTGGCACCCAAGATGTCGACACGACCGACCTGCGCCGTGACAGTGGTGTCTTCGACAACTACCTCATCGGCTATGCGCCGGGTAATGAATCACACATCTTCCCCGACGACACGGGCGTGTATATCCCACCGGGCGGTGAGTTTCTCTTTCAAATGCACTACACCCCGGTAGGCCGGGAGACAACCGACCGTTCAAAAATCGGCCTGTATTTTCACCAACAGACACCACGAAACTTTTTTCGCCAGGACGTGATCGTAGATCCGACCATCAAGATTCCAGCGAACACGAGCCACCACAAAGAGATGGCCTACTACGCCTTTGATAAACCGATTCTGCTCCACGATCTTATGCCGCATGCACACTACCGCGGCGTGGCATCGCGTTTTGAGCTCTGGAAACCTGACGGCAGCACTGAACTGCTGTTGAATGTGCCTAACTACGACTTTAACTGGCAACGAACCTACGAATTCGTCGTGCCCAGGAAAATCGAAGCTGGTTCGAGACTCATCCATACGACCTGGTACGATAATTCTACTGACAACGCAGCCAACCCGGACGCCGAGCGCGAAGTACCGTGGGGTTTACAGTCCTGGGACGAAATGCTCTTTGGCGCATTCGGTTACACCTATATCGACGAGAGCACAGAAGCGCCGATACACGATAAATTACGCGCGCGCACGACTCAGTATGTGGGTTTTCTGGACAAGAATATCGACGGCAAGCTCAGTTGGAAAGAATTGCCTCGACCGCTAAAGAAACGACTGGTTCAGGGGTTCAAGGCCGTAGACAGCAATGGCGATGGTGGTCTGGACATCGATGAAATGTATGCCATCAGCAAACGACGCAGTGAGGCTCAGGCCAAAAAGGAAGTCGAGCAAGGTGCCGAAGCTCGCTAACCTGACCTGACAAACCACACCTATATTGCGCGACCGGAGACTTGTAGCCTGCCAGGTGCTCACGACAATAAGCGATCAGTTCTTCGGCAATGATGTCGTTACGGGTGCTACCTGGCACAAGTTGCACCGCCGCCTTCACTTCCTGTGGGTGGCGAATTGGTAGTCACTACAAAATAGCAGATCAAATCCTAGGCTTGTAGTTGCCGGATGCCGATTTACGATAGGTCACATGAAGTCCGCCATTCTGCTCATTGTCCATTCACTGGTGCTCGTCATGAAAGCGCTCCGACCTAGTGGAGTCAAAGCTCTGATTGCGGAAAATCTACTTCTAAAGCACCAACTTGGCATTCTCGCCCGAGCACGACGGAAGTCGCCGAACTTGAAAACAAGCGATCGCTTCCTGTTGGGCGCTTTGTCTTTACCCGCTGAGTCGCTAGCCGATGCAGAATCCGACCATCCGCAGGCACCACTGTGCTGGGCCGAACGCTTAAAACGCGTTTTCAAAATCGATATTACCCTGTGTCCCAAGTGCGGTGGCAGGTTGCGGATCATTGCCGCGATTACTCAGCCAGGACGTGGTCCAGAAGATCCTGGACCACGCTCATCAGCAACAGGCTCCGCCTAGACAGCCTCCTGGGAGGATAAACAGCCCCAT
>Ga0114950_10004806_pt1 | contig 10508 bp, 10 predicted proteins | sample N075metaG_FD_83503 | JGI IMG/M metagenome (GOLD analysis project Ga0114950, IMG submission 83503) | Deep subsurface microbial communities from Kermadec Trench to uncover new lineages of life (NeLLi) - N075 metaG | ecosystem: Environmental > Aquatic > Marine > Ocean trench > Sediment | place... | reverse complement strand
GCCGACGGAGACTCCCGCGACTTTGATGCAACAACTGTTAATCCGGCAACGGCGAGTCTCGGTCCTGCACTGGGCAAGAACGTCGCCCAGCCCCTGTATATGGATATAGATGGAGACGGCGATACGGATATTGTTATCGGCTTCCGGATGGAGGAAACCGGCATCACCTGCCTGCTTGAGGGCAACGACGTCAAGCTTGTGGCCAGAACGACCGCGGGTGAACTCATTTCGGGCAGGGACTCGATCACTAAGGTCGGTTGCGATGGAACTGAGCTTCTGGACTTCGAAGAACTCACCGTGGGCACAGGTGGTCAATTCCTCAGCAAGGGTTTTCTTATCCGGGGAGATGGCAGCATTGTTGATAGTAACGGCAACAAAGCCTTGGCTACCGAGGAATGCGATGAATACTGCTACTTCTGGTACGCCAGCCTAAACATTCAGCGTGCTGACAGCCAACCCTTTGCGCTGTTCGATTTTGATTTTAGTGGGTACTGTGGTTTTATCTATGGATGCTCGATTGAGGCCCAAACAAGCTGGGGTGAAATCATCACCCCTTCCCGCGAACCGGTTGGTACGGGTGGCTGGCTCAGCCTGCAGTGGATTCGTTTCAGCGGTGAGACATACGACTGGTCTTGCGAGGGCTGCTCCCTCTACCTTGATAACCTGCACATCAAGGCCGCGACCCGTGTCGAAATTGATTTCATGCCCTTTAACAACTCTGATGACATCCGCCCCAAAGATGCTTATTTCATTACGGTAGGACTCAAAAATACCAGTATCGCCGATGGCGATGCAGTTAATTTTGACCCATTGATGGTCGATCCCGCATCGCTGCGACTGGGCCCCAATCAGGCTGAAGTCACCGGTTTGCCGCTGGAACAGGATATTGACGGCGATGGTGATACAGACAAGATCTTCGGTTTCCGGATGGAAGAAACCGGCCAGACCTGCACCCAGACATCAATCAAACTGACCGGCAACACCTATACCGGCATCGTATTCGCGAGTACCACCCCCGTTAATCCGGTTGATTGCGAAGAACCCATGCCGATCGACGTTGAGCCCTACTCTTCGGCCAACCGGGTCTATCCTGACGATAATTACCAGGTGCAGGTCGCTGTCCTGAATACCAGCGTTAGCGCTGGCGACGCCTATGACTTCAACCCCGGCTCAATTTCACTGGCCGCGCTGAAGTTTGGCCCTGGCGAAACGGGCAATGTCATGGCAGGTGGATCAGTCAGCACGGATGTCGATGGTGACGGGGACACTGACCGTATCTTTGCGTTCGAAATGCAAGACTCTGGCATTTTCTGCGGCGACACCGAAGTACAAATGATCAGCACCCGCTCTGTGGCGGGCGGCGATATACCTATACCACTCATTGGAACAGATAGCATCCAGACAGAGGATTGCACAACAACCACCTGTCATCCCTAAATCATAAAGATAAGGATCATGGCAATGACGATCACAAAAACTAATGAGTTAAGGAGATTCTTATGCAAAAAATGATCACCATATTGCTCGCGCTGGCGTGTCTCCCACCTGCATTTGCCGAGGATGTGGTCACCATTGATTTCGAGGAATTCGTTGGTATTTCTCCGCTCGTGCCGCTCAGTTCCAAAGGCTATTCTTTTGGTGGCTATGGTTCTGGCAACTTTGAAGACGGCTGGGGCGATGTTGGTATCGGCGGACCTGCTGGCGACCGCCATATTGAGGGCTGGGGCTGGCAGGATTCCTGCTGGACTTTTGGTGCATATATCAAGATCGAGTTCGCGCGGGAAGACGGCGGTCCATTTGCTCTGCACAGCATCGATAGCACTGGCCCGGGTGCAGGTTTTAACCACACGATAAAGGGTATTTACGGAAACAACAGTGCTGTTCAAATCAAACCGAATGGTGGTGACTACCCCATAGGCACGGGTCCCTGGCTGGAACTAAAACGGGTTGAACTTATATTTGACAGCCCGCCGCAATTTTGTCCGAGCTTTTTTTACAAGATCATTGCAGACGATATTATCGTCGAGGAAGTTTTCAATACAACGATTGATTACCAACCCTGGGACAGCAGCAATACGATTCGCCCAAATGATGCATATTTTGTTACCGTGGCTGTCAAAACCGAGAGCATCGCGGATGGTGATGTACGTGATTTTGATGCCAGCCTGATCGACCCGTCTACGGTAAAACTTGGTCAGGCATCTAACAATGCCATTCCACTACTCCAGGATATTGATAACGATGGTGACAACGACATGGTGTTCGGCTTCCGCATGGAGGAAACCGGCATTAGCTGTCTGGATAGCTCGGTAAAACTGGTAGGCAAATTGACCAGCGGCGCTGTGATTGCAGGTAAAGATTCTGTGACACGCCTGGACTGCGAGGAAGTGGTTGCGATCGACTTTGATCCGAACAGCATCGCGAACCAGATTCGACCGGACGCAGCCTATTTCACGACCATCGGTATTAAAACGATGAATTCAGCTGACGGCGACGCGCTCGACTTCGATGCGACTCAGGTCAACGCGGATTCCATACAGATCGGACCCGGTGCTGCCCCGAATGTCGCGCTACCCCTGGCTATGGATTTCGACAGTGATGGAGATACCGATCTTATCGTCGGCTTCCGCGTGGAAGATGCCGGCATAAGCTGCGGCGATACCGAGATAGTTATTTCAGGCGAAACGCACGGCGGGCAATTATTCATGGGCTCTGACAACATCATTACCACTGACTGCTCTACCGGCACCTGCCACCCTTAGCGCGGCTCTGCCAGCTTCTATAACAAACCCGTTAGGTGCGGTTTTTTATCCCGCTCGCGTAACCAGCTTACTGCAAATCAGCACCCTTAATTGAGCTCTGCAGCTGCTCTATCTCGCGTTCATTCAGCTCCCGATGCTTGCCTATACGCAAGTCACGCGGCAACGATACAGGGCCATACTGGACTCGCATGAGCCGGTTGACACGGCAACCGACCTTTTCGAAAAGGCGGCGCACAATACGATTGCGCCCCTCACTGACAGCAACCCTGTACGACTTATTGGCACCCTCTCCACCTGAAAGCTCAATTGAATCAAAGCGGGCCTTACCATCCTCCAGTTCTACGCCTTTACGCAGTTCCGCAAGTTGATCATCGTTCAGTTCGCCCCAGACCCGCACAACATATTCACGCTGCAGTTCACTGGACGGGTGCATGAGTCTGTTGGCAAGCTCACCATCGGTCGTAAGTATCAGTAACCCCGAAGTTTGAAAATCCAGTCGGCCAACGCTTATCCAGCGCGCACCAATTACCCTGGGCAGAGACTTAAAGATGGTCTTGCGGCCCTGGGGATCGGAACGAGTACAAATCTCACCCGGTGGCTTGTGATAAATGATCGTGCGAGGCTTAACTTCACGCGCGGAAACACGCACCAGCTTGCGATCAACATAGATACGTTCGGTACCGGCAACTTTAATGCCCAAAGTAGCCACTTCGCCATCCACGGTAATGCGCCCTTCGGTAATCCACCGCTCAATTTCCCGGCGTGAGCCCATACCTCTACCGGCCAGCCATTTCTGCAACCGTTCTGCCACACTTCACTCCAAACGCAGCTAATTGAAATCAGGCGGCCAGCATACTGCACTGTTTGCAGGCATCACACTGCAAGCATAAACTTTCATGCAGCACTGAAACCACATCCAAACAGTGTTTAAGACACAAAATCAAAGCTCAAGCGAAAACTTAATGATCCCGTGCCTGACTCAAAAATCGGTCGGGACTTCAGCTTTTTTTAGCCCGCGAACCCGGTCTTTAAGAATTTTTGACAGGCACTACTTCTGCCGCTTCATCTTTAAGACTTTCTTCGCTAGCCTCGTCAGACTCCTGGGCATCTGCGGCGGCTGTACGCGCATCATCAAGTGAAGCGACCGTCGCTGACTCGAGCAACTCTTCACCCGGCGCATTCAGACCGACCAGCGGCGCAACTGCACCCGGTGCTACATCCGCATGGATCGCATCGAAGGAATCTTCGTCCGACTCATCAGCCTCTGTTTTTTCCGTCACTAATGCTTCGATCTCGCCGTCATCGCGGGCATCAGATAGTTCCGCCGATGCAGGAATTTCAGTGGCGGCAGTTATGCCGGATGAAACTATCCCGGCTGCATCAGGATCAATCTCAGCAACGATATCTTCCGGGCCGGCTTCTTCCATGACAGCCGCTTCTGCGTCACCCACAGCCTGTTCGGATGCATCCTGCTCCGACTGCCCTTCTGCCACCAATCCGTCGTCGGTCAGCACCTGCTGCTGATCCGCCGTGCCCAGTTGCAGTTGCAGGGCAACGGGCTCCATTGCGGCCAGTTCAGCAAGCGGTGGCAAATCATCGAGCCGCTTGAGGCCGAAGTAATCGAGAAAACCGCGTGTAGATCCAAACATGGCGGGCTTACCGGGGACATCACGATGCCCGACAACTTTTATCCAGTCGCGCTCAAGCAAAGTCCGAATGATATTGCTGGTGACACTTACACCACGGATCTCTTCGATATCGCCACGAGTGACTGGTTGCCGATAGGCAACGATGGCCAACGTTTCCATCAGGGCACGAGAATAACGCGGTGGGCGTACTTCCCAAAGCTTGGTCAGCCACTGGGCCATTTCCTGGCGGATCTGGATGCGAAAACCACTGGCGACCTCCATGATCTCGATACCACGCCCGGCATAGTCATCCTGCAATTCTTTTAAAGCCGCACGCACTTCAGCACGTTCAGGAAGACTCTGCTCCCCGAATAAAGCGCATAACTGGTCGATAGCAAGCGGCGCGCCCGCGGCAAGCAGCGCTGCTTCAATGACATTTTTCAGCTGTTGCGAATCCATTATTTATTTGCACCTTCCTGATCAGTTGGCCTGGTATAGCTCCAGGCTAATGGGTTGCGGACGAGTCTGGATCAACCTCGCCACCGGGGCCAGGCTGATCAAATTCTGAAGAAGCGGGTAATTCCGGGACTGCCCGTACACGGGAGGCCGCACGTACATGTATGGGTGAATAGGGATCACCCTGAGCCACCTCAATCAGGCCTTCCTTGAGCAGTTCGAGCAGTGACAGAAATGTCACCGTCACGCCCATACGCCCCTCGATTGGGTCAAACAGACTACTAAAATCGGTAAATTCGGTGTTGCGAATACGCTCCAGCACCTCCGACATGCGCTGGCGTACGGATAAAGCCTCGGACTGGATATGGAGATGCGCCAGCATATCGGCACGCGCCAGAACATCCTTGAAGGCAACCAGCAATTCATTGAGCTTAAGATCAGGAAGTTTTTCTACCACCTGGCGTTCCATCGGTTCGGCCGACGCCTGGAAGGTATCGCGCTCCATACGCGGCAACTCAATAATGCCATCTGCAGCTTTCTTGTAGCGCTCGTATTCCAGCAACCGGCGTACCAGTTCAGCCCGCGGGTCATCTTCATCTTCTTCATCTGTTTCAGCACACGGCAACAACATGCGTGATTTAATTTCGGCCAGCATGGCTGCCATCAGCAAATACTCTCCGACCAGATCGAGCTGCAACTCGTCCATCAACTCAATGTATTCAACGTACTGGCGGGTAATCTCGGCAATGGGAATATTCAGGATGTCGAGGTTCTGACGCCGAATCAGGTAAAGCAGCAAATCAAGCGGCCCCGCGAATGCCTCCAGGAACACTTCAAGTGCCTGCGGCGGAATATATAAGTCCTGCGGCAACTCGGTAACTGCCTCGCCATCAACAATGGCAAACGGCATTTCACCCTGGGCAGGATTAGTGCCCGCAGCAGAATGCGTCGCAGCATCCGAATCTGATGCCAGCTTTACCAGATGGAGATCCGGCCTGGCAATTGCTTTACCCTCGGGCATCTTGAATCACTTATAAACGCACAACAAACAAAATCAGGCTGGTTAAAAAGTTGCGCAATGGATCCACCACCACCCACAACAAGCCTGAAACTAATAACACCACGATTATTATAAAGCCGAATGGCTCGATTCGATCGAGATATTGCCCAATAGATTCATTAACAAGCCCACGCAATACTCGCCCTCCATCCAGCGGTGGTATAGGAATCAGGTTAATAGCAGCAAGCAATGCATTGATAAGTATGCCAATCTCAACCATCCTAAATAAGAAGCCATCCGGAGTTACAGCAACCAAACCAAAAACCAGCGCCAACTTGAGAATCAATGCCCAACCTATCCCCATCACGATATTTGCGACAGGTCCCGCAAGTGCGACAAAAATCATGTCCCGTTTAGGGTTTCGCAGGTTCTGAAAAGCCACCGGTACAGGCTTGGCCCAGCCAAACAGAAAACCACTCGTAATAAACATCAGCGCGGGCACAACGACAGTCCCGACCGGATCAATATGCTTGATGGGATTCAGCGACAACCGCCCGAGCATCTCAGCCGTGCGATCACCAAAATGCCGCGCTGCTAAACCATGCGCGACCTCATGCAGCGTAATGGCAAACAAGACAGGTACAGCGCCCACCGCCAGCCCCTGCATAATTTGGGCTATATCAAAATTACCCATCTTCGCGTCGCATCCCGGATTCAAACTTGCTTATCAGTATATTCACACAAAGTCCTCCACACTGCCTTTGCCCTCGCGCAATACAATCGGAAACTCGCCTGTCAGATCGACCACAGTGGTTGGCTCGATACCACAACTACCTGCATCAATAATCATATCCACATCACCGCGCAAGCGCTGCAGCATTTCATTGGTATCCGTCATTGGCAACTCATCACCGGGAAGTATCAACGTCGAACTCATGAACGGCTCACCCAGTTCGGCAAGCAGTGCCTGTGGCACCGGATGATCAGGAATACGTATACCGATGGTTTTACGCTTTTCATTTTGCAACCGGCGCGGGACATCCCGGGTCGCGCGCAGGATAAACGTATAAGGCCCTGGGGTATGCGCCTTGAGTGCTCTATAGCACCAGTTTTCGACTCGTGCAAAGACTGCAATTTCGGACAAATCATGACAGACCAGCGTAAAATTATGCGTTCGTGCAGTCTGCCGGATACGCTGAATTTCCTTTGCCAGCGCCTTATCACCCATATGGAACCCAAACGCATAGCACGAATCGGTAGGATAAATAACCATCCCACCTTTGCGTATAACTTCAGCAACACGCGCGATCTGGCGTCGCTCGGGATTAACCGGATGAATTTTCACCAGTTCTGTCATGGCGTAATGCTTTGCACCTCAAATGATCATTTGCTACGCAGAGCGGCTGTTAATTCAGTATGATGCCGCGTTTACCCTGCTCTTCAACCGCAGCCTGTACGCGGTCGTAGTCGCGCAAACCGCACACTCTGACATTAGTATTTAAAGATGCAAGCATTACTCGATTTTCTTCCGGTCATTGCCTTCGTTACGACGTACTGGATCACCGGAGATATGTCGACAGCGATTGCTGTCATCATGGGAGCGGTATCGCTACAGGTGTTGGCTACCTGGATACTGAAACGAGAGCTAAGCCGCATGCTGATTGCTTCTGCGACACTGGTTCTCGTGCTTGGCGGCATCAGCCTGATTCTTGATGACCCCCTGTTCTTTAAATGGAAACCGACCGGGCTTTACTGGTTGTTTGCATTGCTGTTCCTGGGTAGCCAGTTCATAGGTGCGCAGCCGATGGTTAAGCGCATGATGCTGTCAGTTGCGGAAAATGAATTTAAACTGACAGATAAAGTCTGGAAACAACTCAACCTGGCCTGGGTTGTATTTTTTATTGTTGCAGGGTGCGCAAATATCTACGTGGCTTATAACTTCCCCGAAGCCACCTGGGTCAATTTTAAATTATTTGGTCTGTTCGGCATGACCTTTATCTTCCTTGTTTTGCAGACGTTGTGGTTGTCACGGCATATAACCGACACCGCCGAACCCGCTGACGAGGATTCTTAATTAATGATTTACGCCATCATCAGCCAGGACGTGAGCGAAAGTGGGCCCCTGCGTGCCAAAGCCAGGCCCGAACATATAGAACGGCTGGAAAAACTGAAAAATGCAGGTCGACTTATACTTGCAGGCCCCTGCCCCGCGATCGACAGCAATGACCCAGGACCTGCTGGTTTCACCGGCAGCCTGGTGGTAGCAGAATTCGTAAACCTCACAGCAGCGCAACAATGGGCGGATGCCGACCCTTACGTCACCGGCGGTGTATACGCAGAGGTTGTTGTTAAGCCGTTCAAATACGTGTTGCCATGAACGAAAAGCGAATCGCACGCCTAGAAAGCCTGCTAAATCAGGCCTTTAATCTCCGTAGCCTGGAGATCGAAGACCAGAGCCATCTCCATGCCGGTCATGCCGGCGCGAAGGATGGCAAAGCACATTTTCGGTTGATGATAGTAGCGGATGAGTTTGCCGGACTATCGCCTATTAAACGACATCAGCTCGTATATGCTGCGGTCGGCGACATGATGAACACCGATATTCATGCCCTGATAATCGACGCGCGCCCCCCCGGCGATTAAATCCTGCCCGGCGGATCCATACTTATGGGCTAAAGCGCCTAATTTTTGCAATATATGCTACATCCCCTGTAGCCCAAAGGACTGTCGAGTAATTTAACAAAATATCCATTTTTGCAGCTGTACATTCTGCGCAGTTCATCATAATAACGCGCCAAGTTACGGTAGATTATGGAAAAAAGATCTTTCATGGATCAGATATTTTTTGCTGCAGTGCCACTATAAGCTATTGTTATTACTAGCTTTTAATCCTTTCATCAGAAAAGCCTCGTAACCGACGGAATATACTTATGTAATATCGTTGACTGACCGAAAGCTCAGGAATATCTTCGAGCTAATCAATAAGAATTATGTTTAAACATGAATAAGTCACCCAAGCGGGGATTACTCGCTGCATACGGAAGGCTACTCGGACCGCTAATCAGAATTCTTATACGGAACGGGGTGTCATTTGACGAGTTTTCAGCAGCAGCACAAGAAATCTATGTAGATGTTGCCTCCTCAGATTTCGGTGTAGCAGGCAAGAAAACAAGCCTCAGCAGAGTAGCTATTTTGGTTGGCGTACCTATAGAAGAAGTTCGTGAAATAAAAGCTTCCCAAGAATCCATTAGTACAGCCGGTCTAGATTCAAACCTTAATCGAATAGCTACGATTTTAAGCGCTTGGCATACCGACTCAGGATTCACAGGCCCTTACGGTGTTCCATTAGAACTTAGGTTGCAGGAGAAAGATGGGACTGATTTCGAGACTTTAGTTCATAGATACGTAGGTGACCTGCCATCAGAACCTTTGTTGAAAGAATTGATAAATGTTGGAGCTGTTACAGAGACAGAAAAAGGTTGGTATAGAGTTTTAACTCGATTCTACATACCCAAAGGTACAGCCCCAGCCGGCATGGATCATTTATCTAGATCTGTTGAAGATTTTGTAACGACACTTGATCACAACGCACTAGAAGATGATCCGAAGAAAAGATTTTTTGAAAGACAGACTTATACGGCTGATGGAATTTGTCCCGAAGACTTACCTAGATTTAAAGACTTTGCTACTTCACGTGCCAAATTGCTCCTTGAAGAATTGGATAATTGGCTTTCGCAACTAGAAAGACCAAAAAAACAGGAAGGAAAAGAAATCGTTACTGGATTAGGGATTTATCACTACACCCACACGAAAGACCCATCGGACAAATTGAACTAATAATTCCTCACACTTATGCAAGAACCCTATGAGACTCAAAAAGGTATATCGGTAATGCAACTAGCACCAAAAGTATTTATTAAGAAGCTCAACACAACTTGCTTATGCTTAATTGCTCTAGCAATCCCGATTTTGGGATATGCCGGCATCACTGAGATTAAGCAAATAGACCAGATCGCCAGTAGCGAATCTCAACTACTAGCAGTAGGTAAAATCTCTAAGATAAATATTGAAAAAAGTTCGATAGAAATTAATGGCCAAGATCTTGCAATTGATTCCGTAACAGAAATTATTCCGAGCAATGGGAATCCGCCTATAAAAGGCACTGCTGGCATCATGGCTCTTGCCCCAGGGGATTACGTCGCAATTACTGGCGAAATGATGGATGCGGGTAATTCGCTTGCAACAACAATTGTCCAGCTTAAAGATTCATATGTTGACGGTGCTTCACAGGCATTTGTTCAAGTTGAGGTTGATGGGGTATTTAAGGATACCGGACACGTAACTTCCGGAAAGTCATATATTGATTACACCGCGACGCTACATGAATATTCAGTCGCGGATATCCAATTAGGTGCAATTGTAAAGTTCTACGGTATTACCGTACAAGAATCATTTATCGCGTCCCAAGGCCTTATTATTGATAAAGAAATAGCCCAAATCGAAAATGCCAGTGGCATCCGGGCAGGCCGTGGCAGTGGCATCAGAGCCGGTCGCGGTAGTGGCATCCGGGCAGGCCGTGGCAGCGGCATCAGAGCCGGTCGCGGTAGTGGCATCCGGGCAGGCCGTGGCAGTGGCATCAGAGCCGGTCGCGGTAGTGGCATC
>Ga0114950_10004805_pt1 | contig 10509 bp, 11 predicted proteins | sample N075metaG_FD_83503 | JGI IMG/M metagenome (GOLD analysis project Ga0114950, IMG submission 83503) | Deep subsurface microbial communities from Kermadec Trench to uncover new lineages of life (NeLLi) - N075 metaG | ecosystem: Environmental > Aquatic > Marine > Ocean trench > Sediment | place... | reverse complement strand
CGACCCACTCCCCACTCCCCACTCCCCACTCCCGACTCTCCCGACTCGTCATCTGATCACCACCCCGGCATATGCCACCACCTGGCTATCGTCTCCGGTCACCCAGCCGCTGTTGCGGTAATCCACAACCTCCGCCTGCTCCGCGCCGAGCAGCCGCGCGGCCTCGAGGACTACCGCCGCAGGCCCACGCCCACACATCGTGATGTTGTGTTGGTGACACGCTTTCAGAAGTCCCTCACCATCGAGCTGGACGACACGGTCCAGTGCGATTCGATCTTTCCGTGCGGCCGACTCGGCGGTTTCGTAATGGGTCATGTCTGACGAAGCCACCAGACTAATCGGTTTGTGCCACTCGCGGATGACACCGGCGAGCGCTTCACCAAGCTGGCGGCACCGGTCCCAGTCATCCCATGCAAGTACGATCGGGACTAGATCGGAGTCGGGAGCCAACAGGGAGAGAAATGGCAGTTCGACTTCAATGGCGTGCTCTCGTGCGTGAGCCATGGGGTCGTGCACCACCAGCGGACACGCGTCGCACAACGCGGACACGAACTCATCCGCAATGGCGATGTCGCCGAGGGGCGTCTGAAATGTCCCGCTTCTCCACGTGCTGGCTCCACTCCTGGCGCCGAGCACCCCCGTGTGGTTTGGTGCCAGGATGACGACCGTCGAGCAGAGTTGCAGGCGTTTGAAGACCTCGGCGGCGCAGGAACCGGAGTAGACCAAACCTGCATGGGGAACGATTGCCGCCACGGCGGGCGCCGCAGTTGCGTGGACCTCGGCGAGCAGGTCCTTAACGAGGTTCCGGAGTTCCTGTGGCTCTCCGGGATAAAACAAACCCGCAACTGCGGGACGTCGGATTTCCCCTATTTGAAACTCTGCCCGATGGTCCGCCCGAGAGAGATCTCGCCGTTGTCGATGCGCAGGTTATAGCCGCACTCTTGATCCGAGCAAACCCAGGCTTTGAACATGATCGGCGCGCCATCCCGTCCGTAATCGGAAAGCGGTATTAACTGCCCTTTCCCACACTTCATGCACTTCGGCCAATCCCTGCCTTCCATCTTTCCACCCCCTTCACTCCTGAGGACTGAGGAACACCTCGCCGGCCGGCCTCATATTAACATTTTACGCACTGCACACCCGTCCAGGGATAGTCTCGATCAAATTCCGCAGCGAAACCATAGACGTTCTCGAAGTCCGAGACTTGGTCTGATTCTTCCTTCATGAACAGGCCGACTTCGATCAGCGTGAACACGATCCGGCCGATGTCTTCGGTGCTCTCGAGCCCCCAGTGGTTCAACACTGTTCGAGCCGTCAGGCCAAACTGCTCTACGGCAAAATCCCGGCACGCCCAGGCCAACTCAGGGCCCGTGACATGGCCTCGCACCGAGCGTTGCTGCTGGCCGTATTCCAGGGCCGCCAGGACGAACAGATAGGCCCGCTCGTGATACTGGCCATCCACCTCGCGGATGCGGTCCAGAATCTGGTCGGCGAGCTGCAACTCAGTCATGCCTCAAAGTTGGTATGGTGGACGGAGGGGAGCAAGAGGGGCTCACGTCGTCGCCGCCGATATATACAGCGGAAAGCTCTCGGCCAGCTCCCGCACCTCGGTCGCCACCGCATCGATCGTTTCCTCGTCGCGCGAGGCGAGGATCCGCGCAATGAAGTCGCCTATCCGCGCCATCTCCTCCTCACACATGCCTCGGGTTGTCAGGGCCGGCGTCCCGATCCGTAGGCCGCTCGTGACGAATGGCGAGCGAGGATCGCCGGGGACGGTGTTCTTGTTGACGTGTATTCCGGCACGCCCCAGGGCTTCTTCGGCGTCCTTGCCCGAGAAGTCCCTTTCCCGCAGGTCCACCAGAATCAGGTGTGTGTCCGTTCCGCCGGAGACAAGGTCGTATCCTCGCTGGGCCAACACTTCGCCGAGTTTCTTGGCGTTGAGGATTACCTGTGCCCCGTATTCCTTGAAGGCCGGCAGGAGTGCCTGACCGAACGCGACCGCCTTAGCGGCTATTACGTGCTCCAGGGGTCCTCCTTGCCCACCCGGAAAGACGCTCTTGTCCACCGCCTTCGCAAACTCATTACGACACAGAATGAAGCCACCACGCGGCCCGCGAAGCGTCTTGTGCGTCGTGCTCGTGACTATCTGGGCGTGCTCCACTGGGTTCGGATAGTGCCCGCCAGCCACCAAACCCGCGAAATGCGCCATATCGACCAGGAATACGGCATCGACCTCCCGAGCTACGTCTGCGAAGGCCGAGAAGTCGATGATACGGGGATAGGCACTGGAGCCCGCGATGATGAGCTTCGGACGTTCCGCCAATACCAACTCCCGTACTTGGTCCATGTCAATCAAACCCGTCGCCACATCGACGCCATACTGGACCGAATGGAAAATCTGTCCACTATGATTGACCTTGTGACCGTGGGTGAGGTGTCCGCCGTGTGGCAGGGACATGCCCATGAGTTTCTCGCCGGGCTTCAGTACGGCCATGTAGGCGGTGAGGTTGGCCTGCGAACCTGCGTGGGGCTGCACGTTGGCGTGATCGGCGCCAAACAGCTGTTTGGCCCGGTCGATTGCCAGCTGCTCGATTTCGTCGACAATCTCACACCCTCCGTAATACCGCTTCCGGGGATAGCCTTCGGCGTACTTGTTGGTGAGTGGCGACCCCATGGCGTCCATCACTGCCTGGGACGTGAAATTCTCGCTCGCGATCAGCTCCAACCCGTCTTCTTGACGCTGGGTTTCTCGTTGAACCAATTGAAAAATGGTAGGGTCGAGATCCTCGAGACGATCTGTCAACGTCATTCGTCAGCCTCGATCTTGGCGACACGTCGTTCGTGGCGCCCTCCGTCGAACGGTGATTCAAGCCAGCGACGTAGGATCTCCACGCCCTGTTCTTCTTTGACGAAACGCGCCGGCAATATCAATACGTTGGCATCGTTGTGCCGCCGGGCCAGCTCGGCGATCTCCGGGGTCCACGCCACAGCGGCCCGCACACCTGCAAAGCGATTCGCGGCATATGACATACCCAACCCCGTCCCGCACGTCAACACACCGCGGGTGACAGCCCCCGCGCCTACCTGCGAGGCCACTTGCTTGGCGTAGTCGGGATAGTCTACCGACTCTGTGCTATGGGTTCCCACATCCACCGGCTCGAAGCCCAATGCCTCGAGTTCCGCCTTCAGTCGCTCTTTGAGCGCGAAGCCTGCATGATCTGCCCCGATGGGGATTTTCTCAGCCAATGGGCCTCCCGTTGGTGTCGATCAGTCGTCGGCGGGCGGAAAGACTGAATAACTGAGCGTTTGGCATTGTCTCCCTGGGGGCGATCATCCTTCCGTCTTTCCGTCTTTCCGTCATTCCTCTATTTTGCAACCGCGGCCCGCTTGGCCTCTTCTATCCTGCGCTCCGCGAGCCTGCGGGCGGCTCTATAAGAAGGAATACCCTCGTCGCGCGCAATCTCAAGGACGCCCAGGATGGTTTCGTAGATTTCTCCCGCCTTGTCATGCGCTTGCTTCATCGTCCAACCGGCCAATTCCGCGTTCACGTTGATCAACCCACCACTATTGACGACGAAGTCGGGTGCATAGATGATCCCGCGCGCGTCCAAGGCGTTGCCGTGGCGGTCTTCCGCCAACTGATTGTTGGCGCTGCCCGCGATGATATCCACTTTCAGAACGTCGATCGTGTCATCGTTGATCACCGCCCCGAGTGCGCACGGGGCAAAGATGTCGGCATCTACCCCATAGATCTCGTCCGCACCAACCGACTTGGCCCCAAACTCGCGAACGACCCGATCGACTTTTTCCTGATCGATGTCGGTCACGACCAGGCGAGCACCCTCTCCATTGAGCGCCTTGCAGAGATAGTACCCCACGTGGCCGAGGCCTTGAACCGCGATCGTCTTGTCGCAAAGTGACTCGTCATCATATTTGAAGAGGGCGCAGGCCTTCATTCCGCGATACACCCCGAAGGCCGTTACCGGGGAAGGATCGCCGGAGCGTTCTTGCAGACCACCTACGTATGAAGTCTCCTGCCGAACATATGCCATGTCTTGCGGCGACGTGCCGACGTCTTCCGCCGTGATGTATCGTCCGCCCATCAGCTCCACGTGCCGCCCGTGGGCCCGAAAGAGGCTTTCCCTTTCCTCCTTCTTGTTGTCGCCCAGGATCACGCTCTTTCCACCGCCCAGATCGAGGCCCGCTACCGCCGCCTTGAACGTCATGCCTTTCGAGAGACGCAATACGTCGATGAGCGCCTCTTGTTCATTCTCGTAATTCCAGAAACGGGTCCCGCCAAGAGCGGGGCCCAGTGTGGTGCTATGGATTGCTATGATGCCACAGTACCCACTATCCGGATCATACATGTAGCTCACTTGCTCATGCGCGAATCGGCCGATCGCTTCAAAAATCACGTCCAGTCCCTTCGGTAGTCGTGGTCGGAGTACAGCTCACGCGCGATGACGATGCGTTGCACTTCACTCGTGCCCTCGTAAATCTCAGTCACCTTCGCATCGCGGAACAGTCGTTCAACGGGATAGTCACGCATATATCCGTACCCACCAAAAACCTGAACGGCGCGAGTCGTAACGAACATCGCCATCTCTGACGCAAACAGCTTGGCCATGCTCGCCCGCATCGTGATGCCTTCGCCTCGCTGCTTGGCGCGGGCAGCCTCATGTAGCAGTGCACGTGCGGCGTACAACCGTGTCGCCATGTCTGCCAACATGAAGCTCACCCCTTGAAAATCCTTGATCGGTTGTTCGAACTGTTTACGCTCGCCTGCGTACTTGACAGCATGCTCGAGCGCCGAGCGCGCTATGCCGATCGCCTGCGCGGCTACGCTCATGCGGCCCGCGTCCAGTCCCTCCATCGCGTAACCGAACCCCCTCCCTTCTTCTCCGACCAGATGCTCGGCGGTGAGTTGCACGTCGGTCAGTGCAACCTGTGTCGTTCGGGACGCGCGCAACCCCATCTTGTCTTCGGCCTTTCCCGCTACCACACCAGGCGTGTCCGACGGCACGATGAAGAAGGACAGCCCTCGCGCCCGCGAACTCGCATCGTCTGATGTACGCACCATCACCAAGAGGACATCTGCCACATCTCCGTTGGTCACCCATGCCTTCGTGCCGTTGAGCACCCAGCTAGAACCGTTCCACTCCCCACGCGCCCTCACGTTTGCCAGATCTGACCCGGCGTCCGCCTCCGATACGCAGAACGCCGCCAGCAACTCTCCTCGCGCCATCGGCTTGAGCCACCGCTCCTGCTGTTCGGTCGTGCCGTGCAACTCGAGGATGCCACAGGGGAGCGAGTTGTGAACGCTCAATGCAATGGAGACACTCGCGTCTGCGGCGGCGATCTCCTCGACCATCATCAAGTAGGTGAGCTGATCGAGCCCCAACCCGTCCATGTCCTCCGAAACGAGAAGGCCCATAAACCCCAACTCGCCCAATCGCTTGATGGTGTGCGCCGGGTATTCCCTGTTCTTGTCCCACTCTGCTGCGTGCGGGGCAATCTCGCGCTGCGCGAAATCGCGGGCCGCCTCAACGAGTTCCCTACGACGGTCTTCGTCCACGAAGCCCTCGGCGACATCAGGAGTAGGCATAGAACCCTTGCCCGCTCTTGTTCCCCAGCCGTCCGGCAGCAACCATCTTCCGAAGCAGTGGGCAGGGACGATACTTGTCGTCTCCGAAACCTCGATGCAGCACCTCGAGAATGTCGAGGCACACGTCCAAGCCTATGAGATCCGCTAGCGCAAGCGGACCTATAGGGTGGTTCATGCCAAGCTTCATCACGTCATCGACAGCTGCCGGCTCGGCTACGCCCTCCATCACGCAGAAACACGCTTCGTTGATCATCGGCATGAGCACCCTGTTGGAAACAAATCCCGGAGAATCATTCACCTCGACAGGAGTCTTTCCCAGCGATTTAGTGGCTGCCACCACAGTAGCCACGGTTTCGTCCGACGTCTGGAGAGCACGAACGATCTCGACGAGAGGCATGACCGGCACGGGATTCATGAAGTGCATGCCAATCACCGACTCGGGTCGCTTTGTCTGCGCGGCGATTTCAGTTATTGAAATCGACGACGTGTTGGTGGCGAGAATCACACCTTGGCCTGCCACTGCATCCATCTCGCGAAAGAGAGCGAACTTCACATCCGGCTTTTCCGCAATCGCTTCGACGATCAACTCCGCTCCGTCTATGGACCCGACGTCCGTCGAAGTATCGATCCGGTTCAGCGCAGCGTCACGCCCGTCGGTTGTGAGCTTTTCCTTCTTGATCTGACGGTCCATATTCCTGCGAATCGTCGCCAGTCCACGCTCGATGATTTCTTGCGACACATCGATCAATCGCACGTCGCAGCCCGACTGCGCAAAGACGTGCGCGATGCCGTTGCCCATGGTTCCTGCACCAACTACGGCCACTCTGTTCAAATCCACGTCCGATGCCCTCTCACGAAAAAGGCGCTCATCTGAGCGCCTTCGTCTTGTCGCCAAATCTGCGAATAAGCAGGGCTGCCAGTAGCAACTTGATGAGGTCGTTGGCCAAGAACGGCAGCGACCCGAGTCGGACCGCGGTCGCCAGGTCGCCGCCCAACGCGGCCAGCTGTGCGACCCCGCCGGCGTGTATCACGACCAAGCCGACAACGACTGCAATCGCTACGCGACCCCACGACCGACCGCCCGCGGCCAGGAGTCCCGTGAGACCCGCCGCGACGGGATATGCCAGCAGATACCCTCCTGTCGGACCGAACAAACGGGCGACACCGGGCGCCCCCATTGGAGCGAATACCGGAAGGCCCGCCGCTCCCAACGCCAGATACAACACCAAGCTCGCTGCACCCAGGCGTGGACCCAGCAAACCCCCGACCAGCAATACCGCGGGCACCTGCAGCGTGACCGGCACCGGCGTACCGGGCAGCGGGATCGCCATCTGGGCTCCCAGCGCAACCAACAAAGCGCCCAGGACAAGGGAGATCACACGCCACAGCGGCAACGAGTGCGCCGCCGTGGCCGTCGGGACATGTACTGTTGCCATAGTTACACTCGCTCCACACTGAGGGCGACGGCGTTCCCACCACCCAGGCACAGGGTAGCCAAGCCACGCACGACATTGCGCTGCTGCATAGCGTACAGCAGCGTGGTGAGCACGCGGGCGCCGCTGGCCCCGATCGGATGCCCGAGCGCAACCGCACCGCCATTCACGTTCACGCGGTCCCAATCCCAACCGAGGGCCTTCCCATTCGCCAGGGCCTGGACGGCGAAGGCCTCGTTCGCCTCGATGAGATCGTAATCACCGATTTCCGCTTCGTCCTTCTCCATAAGATTCTGCACCGCAACGATCGGAGCGAAGAATAGGTCTCGCGGCTCGCCACCGCCCGTCGCATAATTGGTGACGCGCGCTAAGATCTCCAAACCGTGCGCTGCGGCAAACGCCTCGGACGCCACCACCAGCGCACTGGCCCCGTCGTTCAACCCCGGAGCGTTACCTGCCGTAACCGTGCCGTCCTTCTCGAAGGCAGCCCTCAGCTTGCCGAGCGCCTCGAGGGTCGTATCCTTCCTGGGAGACTCGTCGGTATCGACGACGGTCGTCCCCTTACGACCCCGAATTTCCACGGGCACTATCTCGGAAGCGAAACGGCAGTTCTCAATGGCGTCGGTCGCCTTCCGGTGACTGTTGAGGGCAAACTCGTCCTGTTCCCGGCGCGAGATCTGAGCCTTCTCGGCCGTGTACTCTGCATGTCCTCCCATGTGGCACTCGCCGAAAGAACACCAGAGTCCGTCGTGGATCAGCCCATCCTTCAACTCCTGATTGCCGAACTTGACCCCGTCACGCATGCCCCACAGGTAATGAGGGGTGTTTGACATCGATTCCATGCCGCCTGCAATGACGCACCGGGCATCTCCGGCCTTGATGGCCTGAGCCGCCAGCATCACGGCCTTGAGCCCCGAGCCGCATACCTTGTTGATCGTCACCGAAGGCGCCGTTCCCGGGATCCCCCCACGCACCGCCGCCTGTCGAGCGGGCGCCTGCCCCTCCCCTCCCTGCAATACATTTCCCATGATGACTTCGTCCACCACCGCAGGCTCAATACCAGCACGGTCCACCGCTTCGCGGATGACGATCGCCCCTAGATCGGTGGCCTGGAGTTTGGCCAAACCACCCAAATAGCGGCCAATGGGTGTCCGCGTGGCACTCAGAATGACCGCAGTTTTTTCGCTATTCGACACAAATCACCTGATCGTTTACTTGAAAAGCCCCAATCCGGGTCCGGCGCCAGCGTGGCCTGGGAGGGACAAGCGCCGAGCCCGAGAGGAAAGTTACTCGGACGGTACCTCCACTCTCAACCGGCGGGTGAAAGTGAACGTTCCCGGATTTGCTTCAGGACGCGCTCGACGAACGCGTCCACGGGCATAATCTCCTGTTTCTTACCGGTTCCCCGTACACGAACAGCTACCGTGCCGTTTTCCACCTCGCGCTTGCCGACCACCGCCATGTAGGGAACCTTCATGATCTCGCCGTCACGCACGCGATAATTCAGCGTCTCGCTCCGGTCATCTACACTCGATCGAATCCCATCCGCACGCAAACGTCCGTGGATATCGGAGGCCGCACTCGCCAGGTCGTCCGTGATGGGAATGACCCGGACCTGCTCCGGTGAGATCCACACCGGGAATGCCCCGGCAAAATGCTCGATCAGCATCCCCACGAATCGCTCCATGGTGCCGTAGATAGCTCGGTGGATCATCACGGGGCGATGCGGTTTGTTGTCGCGGCCGACGTACTCCAACCCGAATCGCTCGGGAAGCTGGTAGTCGAGCTGAATTGTCGCACCCTGCCACTCCCGACCGATGGCATCGCGTATCTTGATGTCGATCTTGGGCCCGTAGAACGCGCCTCCACCCTCGTCGACACCATACGTGATGTTCTTCCGCTCCAGTGCCCCGAGCAACGCCTTTTCGGCGATGTCCCACACGTCATCGGATCCAATTTTTTTCTCCGGCCTGGTGGCGAAGTCCAGGCGATACTCCAGGCCGAACGTTTTGTTGAGCACAAAGTCAGCCAGATCGAGCACGCCATATATTTCATCTTCGATCTGGTCCTCGGTGCAAAAGATATGACCGTCGTCCATCGTGAGGCCCCGCACACGCAGCATGCCGTGCAGGGTTCCCGAGCGCTCGTTGCGGTACACGTTGGCCACTTCCGCCAGCCTGATGGGTAACTCCCGGTACGACCGCTGCCGCGATGCATACACCAAGGCATGCATCGGACAATTCATCGGCTTCACTCGATAGCGCACGCCTTCCGCGTCACCCGCCGCCGCCGCCATCGCCGGAAACTGGTCGTCTGCGTACAGGGGCAGGTGCCCGGATCGAAAAAAGAGTTGTTCCTTCGTGATATGAGGCGTGTAAACCAGTTCGTAGCCACGACGCAAGACCTCATCCTCAATGAAGCGGCGCAACTCGAACTGGATGGTAGCCCCCCGCGGGTGCCACAAGATCTGCCCGGGGCCCACGTCTTCCTGGATGCTGAACAGATCGAGTTTCTTCCCGATGATACGGTGGTCGCGCTTGCGGGCTTCTTCGAGGCGCGTGAGGTATTGGTCGAGGTCCTTCTTCTTGAACCAGGCTGTTCCGTAAATCCGCTGGAGCATCTGGCGGCGCTCGTCACCTCGCCAATACGCCCCTGCGGCGTGCAGCAACTTGAAGTGGTTGAGGCGACCCGTTGCCGGCAGGTGCGGTCCGCGGCAGAGGTCGACGAACGGGCCATCGGCATACACAGAGATCACCTCATCGTCGCCCAACTCTTCGATCCGCTCTAGCTTGAGCGGGTCGTCCTTGAATCGTTTTTCCGCTTCGTCCCGATCGACCTCTTCGCGCACAAAGGGAAAGTTCTCCTTCACCACTTCGCGCATCCGGTCTTCGATCGTTGCGAGATCTTCAGGGGTGAAGGGACGCTCGACCTCGAAGTCGTAATAGAAGCCATCTTCGATAGCGGGTCCGAAGCCTATATTCGCCTCCGGGTAGAGCTGTCGCACCGCCGTCGCCAGGATGTGCGCGGCCGAGTGCCGCAACACATCGAGAGCTTCCGGCTGGCGTTCCGTCAGGATTTCAAGCGAAACGGTTTTCGAGATCGGCCGCTCTAGGTCCCATACCTCACCATCGACCTTGGCAGCGAGAGCGGCGCGGGCGAGGCCGGCGCCTATGTTCTCGGCCACCTGCAGCGCTGTCGTACCGGCTGGAAATTCGTGGACCGAGCCATCCGGCAGGTTGATCGATATGGAGTTCGTCATCCGAGGCCCGGGGTGGACGACTCCAGCAGCGGCTGCGGAGTACTCCCAAATACTAAGAAGAGTGCGAGCCCCACAAGCACTAGTAGGGCCACTATCACCGACTGGATCAGGAGCTTTCGGCTCAAGGAAGCTGGGTGCTCGGAAGTCATCCGTTGTTAAAGTCGCAGGGTTCGTACTATTGTTAGGGGAGTTAAGTTTAGCATGTACCCCTG
>Ga0114950_10004804_pt1 | contig 10510 bp, 8 predicted proteins | sample N075metaG_FD_83503 | JGI IMG/M metagenome (GOLD analysis project Ga0114950, IMG submission 83503) | Deep subsurface microbial communities from Kermadec Trench to uncover new lineages of life (NeLLi) - N075 metaG | ecosystem: Environmental > Aquatic > Marine > Ocean trench > Sediment | place... | reverse complement strand
GGCAGCAGCCCCGATGGCCAAGTTGAGTGTGATCCCCAATGCGATCGTGCCCCGAAAGCCGAGTTCCGGCAGCAAGAAGAACGCTGCGCCGATCGATCCCGCGATCGCTCCAACGGTGTTCCAGCTGTAGACCCGAGCGCTCGCCGGCCCCGCGTCCTCGGCATCCCGAGCCAGCACCCGGACCGCGAAGGGAAAGGTTGCGCCGATGCAGATCGCTGCGGGCAGCAACACCATCATCGCAAGTGAGACATCCACAAAAAGATCGCTCGCGCCCTTCAATAGCTGGATCACCGATCTTGCGTGATCGATCGCTCCAAAGGCGGCGCCCGTCAGCAGCGCAATCCCCACCTGCGCCCATGCAAACAGCCGCAGCGCCCGGGCAGGCGTGTTGGCGAGCCGACTTGCGGCCGCGGAACCGAGGGCGATTCCGAGCAGAAAGCTCGCCAGCATGGTGGTGAACGCGTAGATGCTTCCGCCGAGCAGCTGGGAGAGCAACCTCGCCCACAGAACTTCGTAGGCAAACGAAAGAGCACCCGAAAGCAGAATCAGAGGCAGAATGAAGTGTGGTTTGCGCGAGACGCTCCGACTCGTCACCTCTGCTGCTTCTTTGCTCGACTCGCTCGTCTCGCTGGCGATGGCTGCAACCGTGTTGCGGACAAGCAGCATGGCGATCAGAAACACGAACCCATTGACCGCGACCGCGACGTACACGGTTTCGCGTATCCCGAGGGTGGGCAAAAGCACGAAGGCTGCGGTGAGTGTCCCCGCTACAGCGCCCGCAGTGTTGATGGCGTATAGCGCTCCAATTCGGGGCCCGATCTCCGCATCGTGACGCACCGCCTGACGCGAGAGCAGCGGCAGGGTGGCGCCCATGAAGGACGTGGGAATCATCACGATGACGAAGGTCGCAAGCAGATAAAAAGCAGAGATGGCCAGTGGGTTGTTTTCGCCGAACTCGCTTTGCTGCCCAAACAGCGCGATCAGCAGCTGGGTCGCACCCCATAACGCGGCTGGCACGAGTAGCGCCGCAATTCCGATGCCGAGTTCGAGGAACCCGTATAGCGCCAGCGGGCGCCGGGTTCTCGCCGCGATGCGACCGCCGACCGCAGCCCCTCCGGCAAGTCCCGCCATGTAGGCCGCGAGCACCGTCGCAACTGCGAGTTCCGAGGTGCCAAACACGAAGGAAAACTCTCGGGTCCAGGCCGTCTCGTAGATCAGGGCCGCGAAACCGGAAAGGAAGAAGCAAGCGGCGACGATAATGAAGGAGCGATCTCTCATCCGGGGCGATGTCGAGTGCCCGCCATCGCCGGCTCTACCAGAGTCTGAGTGACGATTTGGTCTTCGTCGCGCGTATGCGCTGCAAATCGCTGCGCCGTCGACGTCTCATTCTGCGCTGAAGTGCTTGCCGGCGTGTTTCGATCCTGTTTTCGTCCCGCTTTGCTTCGCGTTGGCCTCGGAACGTGCAAAAATCTTCGTAGGACTTGATCTCGTGCTTGAGTTCCCGGGCGACCAACTCGATCATGATCGCATCGTCGATGAACCCGATGCCCGGGATGCGGTCCGGGATCAAATCCTCTGGATCTGCGAAGTACGCCAGGGCGTCCAACACCCTGGCCCGATCACGCCCCTCGAGACGCCACTGCGTGTCGCGCACCATATCGACCAGTTTTTCGAGAGTCGTCAGGCGAATGCGCACGAACTCGGGCGAATCGGCCGCGATGGCCTCACTGACCAGGGTCGAGGCGCTCTTGATCAGGTGCTCTTCGTCTCGCTCGCTGCGGTTCGTGCGCGTGCGCTGGAGGCGTTCGCGAAAGTACTTGATGTCGCGCTTCGTGAGTTCGAAGCTGACTTTGATCGAGGACTCGTTGGTCATGCAGGTCTGTTCCCTCTTTGGCAATTCACTAGTCGATGATATCCGCCGCGATCGAGACGTTGGTGACACCCGCGAGCCGGGCCGCGTCCATCACCTGGACCAGAAGGCCGTTCTTTGAATCCCTGTCGGCCTGAATGATCACCGCGCCCTGGGGATTCTCGGCTCGCAGTCGTTCGATGTTGGCGCGCAACGCCCGGGGGTCGACCTCGCGGCGGTCGATCCAGATTGCATTCTTTGCGGTGATCGCGATCAAGATGTTGCCGCGCTCCTTGCGCACTGCGGTGGCTGCGGACGGACGGCTGATGTCGATACCGGATTCCTTCACGAAGGATGCCGTCACGATGAAGAAGATCAACATGATGAACACGACGTCGAGCATTGGAGTCAGGTTGACTTCGCTCTCGTCCTGCTCGGAGTCTCTACGGCGTCTTCTCATGATTGTTCCTTTGTCTAGTCGGCTGTCTAACGATTTGGCTCGAAGCGATCCGAGCAGGGTTCAACTGGCCTTGGCTTCTCTTTCGAGGTGATCGAGCCATTGTTCTGCGTCCTTGCGGGTCTTCTCATGCCCCGTCGCCTCGATGAAGGAGGATTTTGCGCGAAACGACTGATTGTCGTTGTAGTAGGCAATTCCGCGCAGGAGCATGGCGTTTCCGGTTCGTTTGAGATCGCCTTTGTCGAGGGCGTCTTCGAAGCGAGCCGCGGCGAGGCTCCATTCTTCTCTTTGCAAGTACACCTGGCCGAGCCGGACGTACAAGTCTCCGTTCTCGGCGACTTTTGCGGCGAGTCGGAGCGGAGGAAGCGACTTCTCGAATTCCCGCGCCGCGATCCAGCTATTGGCGAGCAACTCGAGAGATGCTGGTTTTTCCTCGATCTGGCCTTCGGCGAGTCCTTTCTCCAGGATCCTTGCGGCCGGGTGGGGCAGATCCGCGTAGAGGTAGGAGCGAGCGAGACGGCGCAGTTCTTTGTCCTGGGTCAAGAACCCCTGGGCATAGGCAACTTGTTGGACGGCAAGCGAAGCGCGATAGTCATCTTGAGCGCCGTAGATCAGGCCGAGCTGTACCCAGTAGGCTTTCTTGGGGAAGAGCACGACCAGTCTTTCAAAGACCGGAGTTGCATTTGCGTAGTCGCCCCCCTGGATGTACAGCGCCGCCAGCAGCTGTAGCCAACCCTCTTTGGGTTGTTCTGAAAGTGCCAGCGCCATCTGGGTGTTGACGATGGCCAGCGCTGAATTTCCCAGTTGATAGTTGGCGATCCCGAGCAGATAAAACGCTGCCGGGTCGGGAACCGGCGTCCACCGGAACCAATCATAGAGGGCGTCGATGGAGTCTTCCCAGCGGTATAGACCCGCGAGGAGTTGGGCGATGTTGAAGCGGAGGGTGATGTCTTGCCGGACGGGCATGATGTCTTCGGCCAGCACTTTGCGAAACCCTTCGATCGTGGCGTCCAGATCTCCCGTCGAGTAGCTGAGCATGGCTTCGATGCGAAAGACGGATGCGCGTTCCATCGCGTTCAGCCGCTTGGGATTGAGCTTGCGAATCAGTCGGAGGCCTTCCTTGGGGTCTTCGTCCTGAGACTCCATCGCAGCGTTCAGGTACCGCCCGATGCGAGAATTCACCCGATTCGAAAACATCCGGGCCATGCGCTCCCTGCCGACCTTCTCGAGATCGACGTGTCCGTTGTCCAAAGGCGGACCGGGGAGAGCGAGTGTGAGAGGCATCAAACTGGCGGCGGGATTCGAGCCGGCGGTTTTGGATTGTTCTTCCGGCTGTTCACCCGCAGTCTCCATTTCGGCAAGTGCGATGCTGGGGAGGGTTGCGGCGAGCGTCCAGGCGAACAGGTAAAGCAAGACGAAGTGCTTTGTCATCGCCGACCCTCCTTGGGCAGGGTGAATTGTATGCGTATGGTTTGCCCTGGACGAGAGACCGGAGATCCGTTTTCTATCTTGGGGTTGTAGCGATACTTGCGTACTGCACGAACGGCTTCGCGGTCGAAGATGTAGGGTGGGTTCGATCGCATCACCTCGACATCTGCCGTAGTTCCAACCCGGGTGATGGTGAACCTCAGGTCGACGTGTCCCTCGATCCTCTGTTGCAGGGCCCGGGGCGGGTAATTGGGATCGACGCGCACCAAAGGAACGGCGTCGCGGTCGCCTCCCCCGGCTCCGATAATGTCGGTGGCGCTCTCGAGTTCCATCCCGGTGTCGAATTGGGGGATGATTTCGCCGACGGCGTCGCTCGGGTTCATGTTCTTGGCGAGGTTCATCTCGGGTGGCGGTGGCTGTTGTTCGGGCTTTACGCGCTGGGGTTTTTCGCGCTTCTTGATCTCCGGGGTGTTGTCTCGCTTGAGTCTCACAAAATCAATCGTGAGGGTGGTGCTCGCGTCCTTGAGTTCGCCCTTCACGTTGAGCAGCGCTTGCATGATCCAAAACAGAGCGAACGCCGTCACCCCCCCACCCACGATCGCGCCGAGGAACCTCTGCGGTCCTCCTCCCCCCTTGATTTTTTGACCGATCACGTTCATCTCTCAGCCCTCGCGCTCGGTCTCGAGACCGTCTGCCACGCGCTGGGCCTCGTCACTGGCGTAGCGTCGGAGTTGGACGCTGAAGATCATGCCCGAGATCGCGGTCACCATGCCGGCCATCGTCGGAAGCGTTGCCTTGGAAACGCCGGCGGCCATGCCGCGTGCGTTGCCGCTGCCTCCGGCCATCACGTCGAACACCTCGATCATACCCGTCACGGTACCCAGCAGCCCGAGCATCGGCGCCACCTTGATCAGGGTCTGGATCGGGTTGAGGCCGCTCATCAGCTTGAGCCGCACATCCGAAATCAGCATTCGCCGGATGTGGCCCGCCTCCCAGGATGAACGCTCGCTGCGTCCGTACCACAGGGCCTTCACCCTTGCGACCTCTTTCCGGTGCAAAGTCCGGAAGTACCAGAAGCGCTCGTAGATCAGGGTCCACATCACCGCCGTGGCGAAGGCGATGACGAGCAGGACGTTGCCCCCCGTCTCTACGAAGTCTCGGACTTTGCCGATGAACTCAAACTCCAGCACTGTCGCGTTCCGACCGAGAGGCGATCAGGCCTGCACTCTGTTCGTCGAGCACGTCCATGATGTAGCGGGTGCTGTTCGCAAGGGTGTCATATAGAAGCACAAGCGGAATCGCGACGATCAAACCCAGCATCGTCGTGACCAGGGCCTCGGAAATACCGCCGGCCATCATCTTTGGATCGCCGGCGCCGAACAGGGTGATGGCCTGGAAGGTCTTGATCATTCCGGTCACTGTCCCAAGCAGACCGAGCAGGGGTGAGATGGCGGAAACCGTCTTCACCAGCCACATGTAGCGGGTAATCGACGAAGACTCTCGCAACACGGCTTCGTCGAGTTTGAGTTCGAGGGTTTCCGCGTCGATCTCGCGATTGTCTTCAAAGACCGAGAGCACCCGGCCGAGCGGATTGCCCTTGTCCACGTAGTCGCTCTTCTGTTGGGCCGTCACCTTGCGGCTTGTCGACAACACCACCACCCAGCGCCAGATTCCGAGCAAGAACGTGAAACCGCCCAGGGTCAGGATCACGTAGCCGACCCCACCACCCTGGGTGATCCGCTCCTGGGGGCTCGGGGTATCGGTCAACGCGTTGAGCAGTGAACCCCGGGAGGGATCCAGCGCCAGTACGGCGTAACCGGTCTTGAGGTTTTCGAACCCGCTCACGGTGTTGAGATACTTGGACGGGGGCTGTCGGGTGAGTTCGCGCAGCTTGTTCTGAACCGGCTCCCAGAGCAGGTACTTGCCCCTGGAAATCACAGCGAAGGGTCCAGCGCGCACGACCTCGCGCATTTCGGTGTTGCCCTCAGTGGTCAAAACCGCGGTGTTGTAGCGAACCACCTGGCCTTGCTGGGTCATCTCGCGCTGCAGCTCAAACCACAATGCCTCGAGATCTTCCGTCGAGGGCAGCTCCTTGCTGCGCCCCAGGCGGTCGAGCAATTCCCTGCGGTCACCGAGCTGTGAGCTGATCAGCGAGTCCCAGATCTGGCCACTGGTGTCATTGGCGACTTGTCGCACCACGCCGAAGAGCTCGCCCATCTGGCCCAGCTGTTCTATGAGGTCCGCCTCGAACTCGCCGATGACGCGCTCGTTTTGGTTGTACGTTGTCTCGTACTCCAGGCTGAGTGCTTCTATGTCTGCCAGGGTTGCCTTGGCCTCGGCGAGTAGCTGCGCCTGATTTTCCTTCTGTTGCTCGAACTCGCGTTCCCGGCGCAGGTTCTCGGCCCTTTCGATCTGCAGACCCTTCTCGACCAGATCGAGAAGTTCGAACAGCGAATTGGCTTGGGGTACGACACGGCTTGTCGGCGCAGCGGCCGCGCCCTCCTGGGCGATGGCTTGGGTGACGGCAAAGCTTCCCGTCAAGCCGAGAACACAGACTACAGTTAGGCACGTTTTTGAAAGATTCATTGATTCCTACCCTCGCCCGTCGACCGGTGCGGGCAACGGCAGGTTGATCAGGTCAGGTGCGGCCTGCTTGCGGGCAATGCGAAGTCCCTGGCGCAGTGCCGTGCGGTGACTCGAGTCCAGCGCGACCCAGCTGCGGGTCGCCTGGTCCCAGCGACCGGCAAGCGATTCGTCGAGCGATTGATAGACCAGTGCGATCCGGCCAAAGCGCAGAAAGTCGACGGTGATCTCTTTGTCGCCGATTTTTAGCGATGACCGGTAGGCCTCGATCGTGCGACCAAATTCGTTCTCGATCTGATAGGCCTCCATGATGTTGCGAAACTTCTCCGGAGTCGTGACGTCCGCTCGCTCCAGGGTCTCGCGCAAATTCGCATTCCGGTCGTTGCGCTCCTTGAGCAGGAACGGAATGTCGAGCGCGACGAACTGTTCGATCGCATCGACCATGCGGATCATCAAAGGGGTCACGCTGCGGCCGACACTCTGCACGCTGCCGACCTGGCCTCGCAACGAATGCATCTCGGTTACCTGAGAATCGATCAACTTGAGGATCTGTTCGTTGTACTCGTTGATCGAATCGATCTGCTTGAGCGTCGTGCGAAACTGGCTCAACAGACTGTCGGTTTCGTCGCTGATCGTGTCGATGCGTTTCTGCATCGAGACGGCATCATCATTGCCCGCGGAACGAATCTCGACGATTTCGCCGAGCCCGGCCTCTTCGGCGACCGCGATTGCGCCGGCCAGGAGAGGCATCGCTCCCAGGCCGATCATCGCAGCTACAACACGCGCTGACCCATTCATGAACTCTCTCCTAGAACCATTTTAATTCACCGCCTGTCGGGCAATGTCCGAAGTAATTCGTCTCGCATTTGGCTTTGTCTCGAAGCGTCGAGCGCCAGCTTGTTGCTCTTCGTGCTCTTCGCTCACTCGCTATCAATGCACTGTACCGAGACTTCCGAGATCGCCCAGTCGGTTGATCTGCAGTGTTCTTCACCCGAAGTCTGGCCGGATGAGCAGTATGACCGATCGCTCCAAGCCGTGCACCGCCCCATCTCCGTTCGAATTTGCAGACCTCGCGTCTCATCTCCGGCGTGGGCGCGATCGCGGACACGCCTCGAGGCCTTCCACCGCGCAGACTCCTAGCGAACCTCTGGTTCGACAAAATTGGTACCAATTTGCGCCAACTGGGCCCGAGACATCGCCGGAAGTATCGCGACGACGGAGGCGCGTCGGTTTTTCGACATTGTGGGGAGCTGTCGGGCGGTAGCGACCAACATGCGCGAGATCGCGTCAGTGGCGGGCGCGAACGTCGACAGTTGCGCGGCGGCTGCCTGCGCTTCTTCAAAGCGGCTCCGATGAAACAGCGACCAGACAAGCCTGCGCGCGGCTTGCACCGCGTGAGGATTGGCGCGGAGTGTCTCGCGGTCGATCGTCTCCGCACGTTGATACAGGCTCAGGGTTGCGTAGAGACTGGCGAGTCGTTCCTTGGCGACGTTGCGGCGCGTGGGGTCCGGCACCCGGGTCGCTGGTTCCCAGGTTGCGTAGTTCGCCGGGATCAGGCCGTGCTCGATCGCCCATGCGGGGGCCTCACGGATCACCTGTGCCACGTCGAATCCAGGGTCGTCGCCTCCAAACGGCACGCCTGCGTCGGCGTAGTAGGCGCGAACCCGCGCGAGGTTTTTGTGATTTCGGGGGTTGTCTCGCAGGTAGACCGCGGACGAGAGGCTGCGGAACACGAGCAGCCAACCCGGCGTATTTTCGAGATGGGTCGTCGTGCTGATGACCGGTCGACCCGGCAACGAGAGTCTGGGGGTTCCGGTCGCGAAGAACACGTCGATTTCGTGCAGGTCGAGCAGGTCTTCGAAGCTGATCTCCGACTGAAAGGCTCGACGATTGATCTCGAAGCCCGCGTCCATCACTTCGATCGGAACGTTGAGTGAACCATTGACGAAGCAACGCAATCTCGGCGCCAGCCAGTAGCCGAGAAAGTTGCCGCTCCAATAGTCGTTGAAGAGGTTGCCCTCGAGCTCGCTGTCTCGCAGGAACCAGACCGCGTGGGCATCGTTCTTGGCCGCGGTGTAGGGACGCGCATAGGTGTCCAGGCGCACGGCCTTCGAGATCATTGGCCAGGCTCCGTGTGCGTAGAACCCGTAGACCAGAAACAGGCTGAACAAAGCGCCGCCGATCACGTGGACCGGTCGTAGCGACAGGCGAAACAGCCCGAGGACTCGCGCACAATGACCGATCAGCAACAATGGGAAGATCCCCAACCAAAGGAAGCGCACGGCCACGAGCATCCCGACTAAAGAGACGGCGGCCACTCCCACCAGGGCCGGGTCGATTCCCTCGCTTTGCGTTTGGCTTTTCGAGTCGTCTGACCCGGACCGCGTCGTGTGCAACCGCAACACCAGTACCACTGCGATCGGTGTCATGCCGAGCAGACACCAGACGATGACCCAACTCAGCAAGCTGGGAGGGAGATTTGTCGGAGGCGCTGCGAACAGCGCGATGCGGGTCCATTCATCTGCAACCAGAGCCAGGTCCGGGGTCGCGCCTCCGGCGGAGAAGTATAGAAGGTGGGGAGCGGCTCCCGTCGGGTTCACGAACGTCGCGAGCAGACCGAGGATCAGGGCGATGGACAAACAGCGCAGTCGTAAAGCTGGCTCTGCTTGACACGGTGGGCCGACAACTCGCGCGAGCAGGAGTCCGCCAATCGCCGCCGCGATCAGGATCGGTCCCAATGCAAAGCCCGCATGCCCGTTGGCCCACAGGCCCAGCAACAAAACGGAGGCGGCAATCCTCGCTCGGGAGTTCACCGCTTCGGAATCTGACGCTCCCTGAGCCGCAACTTTCGAAGTCCCGAGCTTTGAAACGACGAGCAGCCATACCAACAGCACGGCGCCCAGCAGTGACACAAGATCGGGTCTGAGCTGGAACAGGCGATACGCAGACACGGCGGCAAACAACGCCGTTGCGCTACTCGCGTAGGCTCTGTTGCCGCTCACTTTCAACAGCGAAGACCACGCGAAACCGAGAATCAGGCAGACGAGAGAGGCGTGGGCCAGTCGCAGGCCCTGAAAACCCGCGATTCGTTCGAGACCGTAGAGCGACAGGCTCGAAAGCCAGGCCGCCGGGGAGGGCGGTCCGGCCGCGGTGAACAGGTTGGGATCCGCCGCTAGCCATGGTCCAGCCGCGGCATAGGCCCGTCCCATCGAAAGGTGCCACCACATGTCTTCGGTAAACAGCGGCTGGGCAACGGCGACCAGGGTCAGGCAGATGACCGAGGCTGCGGCTCCGTGCAGGAGCACCGCGAGGGCCACAGCTCAGTCCCCGAAGTAGTGGAAGCGCATCCCAACCCTCAAACGGTAAACCCAAGGCTTGATCTCGTGAGTCCATCTGGCGCTGTAGGTGTCTGCGAGCAAGCCATCGCCACCCAGCCCAGTGCCGTCGGGAAAGAAAACTTCGGAGGCGAGCTCGACCTTGCGATTCGTGAGAACCTTGTATAGGTGCAAGCTCGTGAACATCGATACGCCGAAAGCACCACTTCGAATCGAATCGAGCTCAACTTCGAACCCGGGGCCGATCGCGTTGATCGTTCGCGTCTCTCGGTCGGTCAAGTCGATGATGCGCAGATTCGCTCCAAATGTCGATAGGTTGCCCAGGGTCACGCCGTTGACGTCGTCTTTGACGACGGCAAGAAGATTTCCAGCGACATCGAGGCGATAGTGCATCCAGCCGAAGGATGGCTTGAGTCGAACCGTTCGGTTGAAGACTTTCAACGGGAAGGCGATTCCGATCTGCGCGCCATAGTGAAACGTCCTGGGCTTGGAAAGGGTTTCGGCGCCGAGGCCCGCGAATCCCAGCGCTGCGAACGTGGTTGGGTCCGGTTTGTTCTGTGGGAACTCCAGGGTCTCCAAAGCACCTTCGTTGGCAATTGCGCGTTGGGGCGGAAAGGTGGCGACGATTTCAACGCCCGCAAAAATTCGCGGACCCCTTTTCGCAAGGATGTGCGGGCTCATGAGTTGGAAATCGATTCCCACTCCCGGCCACACCGTCAAATCCGATGCCGCGGCAGAATCTCGCAGCTCGAAGGGTCCGTCCGGATGGAGTGTCGGAACACCCAGTCGCGCATCTCGCACGTTGTCGTCGGGGCCCCGGACTGGGACCTCACCCTGACTGCAGCGGTCGAGCGGCTG